>Ga0136617_10002280_pt1 | contig 17119 bp, 10 predicted proteins | sample AntDrymUQ3222106_2_FD_129672 | JGI IMG/M metagenome (GOLD analysis project Ga0136617, IMG submission 129672) | Polar desert sand microbial communities from Dry Valleys, Antarctica - metaG UQ322 (21.06) | ecosystem: Environmental > Terrestrial > Soil > Desert | place: Antarctica: Dry Valley...
ATCGCCTCGACTGCCATCGGCGCGTGCCAATCCCACGGGGTAACGACGTAGACGAGGTCAATATCGTCTCGCCGGCACAAACGCTCGAAGTCGCGATCACTCTGGTCATACACATCGGGGGCTTTCTGCCCGGCCTTGACAACCATCGCCTGGGCCTTCAGCGCCTTCTCCCGGACAATGTCACAAACGGCTTTGACTTCGACTTTGTCTATCGAGAGCAAATCCCGTAGATGGCTGGGGCCGCGATTCCCGAACCCGATAATCCCGACGCGAACGACCGCACGCGGCTCGAACCTCATCCCGATGACCGAGTTGTTTTTGGTCTGCGACTCTTGAAGATGTTCCGCGTTAGCGCGAGCCTCAACCGCCTCGTGAGAGTTACTCAGGCTTGCGATGCCGAGCCCTCCAAGTGCCCCCGCTTTGAGCAAGTCTCTCCTTGATATTTTCGTGTCTTTTTCCTGTGTCATGCTTTAACTGCTTGTCTTAACAGTGGCGGCTTTATTCTCATCAACCAAAACAACCCTCGATGTGAAGAACTACGTCCGTTTCTCGATTGGAGAAAACGCGAATTCATTTCTACTGGCGGTAAGCTTTGCGGTAAGGGGTGGTGCAGGAAGGAAGCCAACTAATCTCTTTGGCTTTCTTCTTGCCTTCATCGTTTGCCCGGCGAGAATATAATCCTACCGGAAAGAAAATGTAAAGATATTTGGAGGCAGTATTCTTTCTGGCATCACCCGGCCGACGCCAGTCGGAGCATCCTTACCTCCTTATGTCATTTGCGGCCTCATATCACACGCACATTTATGACGTTTTCGCGTCGTCAGACTGCGTTTGTGCGGACTGTGTTTGTTGCGCCTTATTCTGTCGCGTCAGACTGCCGATCCATTCGCGCAAGTCATGATACCCCTTGAACGTCACGACTATGGTGATGAGTGCGAATGAAGCGCCGGCGACCAACAGTGCGGCCGTCCAGAATAGTTGCCAGAATCTCATAGTCCCTCCCGTTAGCTCTGTTCGGCCGCGGCGTCCTGCGGCGGCGCGCTTTGTTGCTTCAGCGCCAGAGAGCCGACGACGAGTCCGAGGGCGGCGAGCCCGAAGGCCGCAAACCCCGTGACGTTCTCGCTCCAGCCCAGAAAGAAGAACGGAATGATGGCGCCCGCCGCGCCCATCAGCATCGCGAGGTATCCGCCGTAGACGTTCGAACGCCTCCAGTAAAGCCCGCCCACCACGCAGACGAACGCCCCCGCGAGAAAGATCGTCCCCGTGATGTTGAGGTACAGATAGACAGCGCCCGGCGGCGTGTAGTAAAGCCCCCAGAACATCAGGAACAGACTGACGAACAGATTCGCCAGACGGTTAACCAGAATCTGCCGGCGCGAGCTGAGCGGCTCCTTTCCCATCACACGACGCAGCGGCATGATCACGTCCTGCGAGATGACCGCGCTCCAGCCCAGCAGGTAAGAACTGTTGACCGACATCGTCGCCGCCAGCATCCCGGCCACTACGACGCCGCGGATGCCGGGCGCGAGAATGTTTGCCAGCATCGCGGGCATCGCATCAATCGGCGCGAGCGTCTGCCCATTGACGACCGGTGCCGGGATGCCTTTGTCGAGCGCGCCCGTGCCGTACAGCGTCAGCGCGGCGATCCCCCACAGCATCGGCAGCATGCCACGACCCAGAAAGATGAAGCCCGTCCACGTCATCACGCGCTTCGACGTTTCCGCGTTCTTTGTCGAGAAGACGCGCATTGCCGTAGTTTGCCAACAGGTGTGAATGGAGAGCCAGAGCAGCACCTGCCAGACGAGAAACGTCACGCCGAATTGGGGATTGATGATCGGGTCAAAGCCGGCGTCGCCCATCACCGTCGTGACCTTGTTGACGATGTTTCCCCAGCCGGCATGGTAGACGGCATAAATCGTCACGAGAATCGTCGCGACCGACAGCAGCACGTATTGAATGAAATCCGTGATGACGACCGCGACCATCCCGCCGAGAACGGTATAAAGCAACTCAAGCAGCAGGATGGCGGTCATCACGGTTACTAAGTGGCGTGCGTCAATGCCGCTCACGATGGTTAAGAATTGGCCCTCGATCTTGAGGAAGACGCCCATGTTGAGGATGCCGCCGAGGGCGACCAGCACGCCAGTGACGATGCGCAGGCCCCGGCTGTATTTCACCTCGAAATACTCGGGCACTGTCATCAGCTTCAGTTCGCGGAACCGGCTGATGATGAAGCCCGTGCGCCCGACGAAAATCATCACGAGGCCGGAGATGAGCGCGGCGGCGAAGGCAGCGAACCCGTACTTGTAACCGAACTCGCCGTTGTACATGAAAGTGATTGTGCCGATTTCGGTCGCCGCGAGCGTCGCAATGCCGATGTAGAGACCAAGCTCGCGGCCCGCGACGAGGTAATGAGAAATATTCCCGACGTACCGCTTACCGATCAGCCCGATGCTGACGGAGACGAGCAAATAGCCGATCACGATGGCCCAATCAATGATGGTGAAATTCATATGACGCGCTCCTCACCAACAATAGCGATTTGCGAATGAATGCAACCAGATCGATTTCTGTTGAGAGGCTTTGCTCGCGCCCGCCGTCTCAAGATGCAACTTGAACCGGCGGGCGCGAGCAAAGCCTCTCAACGGTCGCACGCAATTAAACAGCTATAGTGTGACTGATGGATGCGCGCGTGCCTCAAATTTCTTCGTCTCGCAGCTCGGAAATGAATTGCTCGCAACGTGCAATGTCTACAAGAGTCTTAATCCCTTGCCCCTCGCGCGGGTCTACAAAAGGACAGGCGAGGACGCCCGACCCGCGCCCGGTGAAATAATTGATCAGTTCGTTCGGGAATCCGAGTTCGCCGCCGGGGCGGTCGTAACAGTGCTCAGACTCAATCCAGTGATGTTGTCGCAACTCAAGCAGTGCCCCGAACATCGCCCGGTTGTTGAGGACAAAAAAACCATTATTGGTCTCGCCGAAGTCGGGGGCCGTGGCTTTCTCGATGTGCGTCTCGCGCGCTGCCGACACGCGCCCGGCGGCGTCGCGCATAATCGGGGCGTAAGGGCGTTCTTTGAGTGCCGTCGGCACAACCATCTCGTGCTCGTCGAAGAGAGCGGCGAGCTTCAGAGCGCGCGCGATTGTCCGAGCGCGAATCACGGGTTGCGTGCTCCAGATCACGAGCGCGCGCCCTCGAAAATCTTTCATCCGCTCGTAAGCGTGCAACACGGCATCGCCCGTCCCCCTCGGCTCCGGCTGGACGACAAAAACAACATCCTCATCAGCGAGCGCGCGGCGCACGCCCGGCTCCGTCTCTGCGGAGACGATCACGACGGGCGCGCGTAAATTGCTCGTCGCTGCTCGGACGCTTCGGAGCACGCGAAGGATTGAGGGCACGCCCGACACCACGGCGAGAGGCTTCGGTGCGTCAAGCCCCGTCGCCCGCGCTCTCGACCCATTTCCGGCGGCCACGATCACCGGCCATACCTCACCTGAGCCTAAGCTTGCGGCGACGCAATCAAGGCCTGAATCAAGAATGCCTGCAATCTGCTTTCGGTAACGCGCGGCCTCTCGCCCCGTTGAGTTAAACCACTCGACGGCCTCGCGCCAGATGACTTCAAGGTTGAGTCGTGAAAGACCTTCACCCGGCGTCGAAACCATGACCGACCCCTCGCCCAACCCATCGCGGCGTCGCGGCTTGTAGAACTCGGTCTGCACGCGGGCGACGAGTGTCGGAACGTTCGCTTCGGTTGTGAGCGCGAGGACGTTTCCGCCGAAGCCGCCGCCCATCAAGCGCGCTCCGTATACGTCCAGGTCTGAGAGTAAGATTTCAACCAGACTTTCCACGTCCACTGTGCTCACCACGTAGAGGTCACGCAGACTTTCGTGCGACTCGTTAAGGAGTTGGCCGAGAGCGCGCACCGGCAATTGCGGGCCGTGGTCTGGTCGCCCTGCTTCATCCCTGAGTAATTCATTCAGGAGACTTTCTGCCACCGACACGCGCCGCACCTCGCCGAGGTGATGAAGCGCGCACGTACGCACGCGCAGAGGGTGGTCACGCCGCTCGCCGACTAAAACGGGGAAGGCGAGTTCGCACCGGCGGTATGCGTCGGGGTACGCTCGCTCGGCTTGCGCCAGTGTCAACGTCTCCGGCAGTTCATTCAGCAGAAATTCTATTTCAACCAGAGCGGCGGCTGAGCCGGAAGCGAGAGACTCGACCGCCCGAACCCAAGCAGCGTGACGCTGCGGGCGGGCGAGCCTCCAACCTTCGACGACCGCCGGGATCAACACGCGGGCGACAGCGGCGCGCTCGTTGTATTCGAGCATGATCTCACGCCCCTTGTCCGCCGGATGCGTGAAGAACGTGACCCAGCGCAGTTGTTCTTCCGGCAAAGGAACGGGGCGGGCCCTTTGCTCCCGGTACGAGATATGCACGGCGTGCGAACGTTTGGCGAGGCAGATCGTCAAATGATCCATCGCGCCGCCGCGCGTCCCGACGTACCATTCGGCCTTCGCCGAATCGAGCGCCAACTCGTCAAGATTAAACTTGATGCGGTTGACTTCACGAACCGCCGCGCCCGCGAGCACCACAAGGGCTGATGACGATGACGCTCCCCCGCTTGGCGGGATGCTGGAATCAACCATGAAGTCGTAACCGCGACCCGCCCGCTCGCCATACTTGACGCGCGCAAAGTATCCGGCGCCTTTTACGTAATTGCCCCAGTGGGGAATCGGCGGCGGGGCCGTATAGAGGTAAGACAGCCATTCGTTTTCGTGATCTTCCGCGTCGCCGGGAGTGGGGCCGTCGTTCAAGGCAAAACTGAAGGGTTGATATTCTTCAAACGTCGAGGCCCCGCGCACATGTTCGGTCTCGGCGGGCCGGTAGAGCATCACCATGTCGTGCTCGCGGCTGCCGAAAGCGAGCGAGGCCGTCGGCAGGTACGACACGTAATCAACGTGCTCGCCGAGGATGTTGATGCGGGCCGGGGCGCGGAGCAAGTTCGCGGGGCCGTCGCCGTAGAGTTCGAGAAATGCGGAGCACAGAGAATCTAATCGTAAGAGCTGTTTCCTAATCGCTTCAGCATTCACGCCGTAAACCTGAGACAGCAACAGCAGTAGCGCGCGAACCGAAAGAAGTCGTCCCGAAGCGTTGTCGGCGAAAAGGTACTCCGGCAGAGCAGACCCAAGTCCGGCCCGTCCGCGTTCCGCCGATTCGTCGCCCGGTTCGGCCAGCGCGGCGGACAAAAGTTGTTGTAGCTCGGATGCGAACAATGCCTTGATGATTGTGGCGTCGGAGTTGGACCCGTGACCCGTTCTGAAAAATCTTAGTTATACCGGGATCATTCTTCGCCCAGAGGTTAGTTGAAGTTCTAACCAGTGCCGTCCGGCACCGCGTCGTTCACCGGCGTTCAGGTCTTGGCATATTCAACCTATCCTGAGCAGAGCGTCCGCTTATACCATCACCTCAGAAGAAAGAACAAGTGGGATTTTTGTAAGCCGGACGGGCCTGATGACAAACCTCAAACAATTAAAAGACTTTGGGTGCGTCATGTACCCGGCGATTCGGTTCGGTGCGAAGCGATGTCGGGCAGCAGACGCGATACTAATGCATATTGAACGGGCCGCCGTGCGGCTCTGGCTGTAAATCCGGGCGAGTTGAATCCTGTACGACCTCGTGCAATTCCAACACGTTCGGTCTTGCGTAGGCATCTTTCGGCAGTGTGCCGGATTGGGCATGGCCTTTAACAAACGCATCGGAACGCACCCAGTTAAGGAAGTCTTGGCGGCTGTCCCAGGTGGTGAAAACTACGTATGGATCGCCATCGTTGACAGGTCGCAGAACTTGGTTGGAAATAAAGCCGGACATCTTGTCCACTAATCCGGCTCGCTCACGGAACACCTTCTCAAAAGCATCGGCATGTTCCGGCTTAATGTAAATTCGATTGGCAACAGTTATCATTTCGTATCCCCTTTCAGTTAAATGATATTACCATGCAGCAGTCGGAGGTTGGAGAGAACATTAAGCCGCTCAGCAACTCATCAGAGTCCATTGAGATAAAGTTTCCGAATGAGAAATGGATGTCGGGTTCAGACGTAAATTTGCGATGCCTAAAATTAAGATCAACAACGCATATCTTTATTACGAAATTCACGGGGACGGAGAGCCTTTGATTTTGATTCCGGGTTTGGGGACGGGACAGTGGCTGTGGTTCAAGCAGGTTCCGGCATTCGCTCAATTCTTTCGCACAATTATCTTTGACCCGCCCGGCGTCGGGCGTTCAGACAGACTAAACGAAGCATTTACAACACGCTCGCTCGCCGCGACCACTGCGGATTTGCTGGATGCGGTCGACATCAAACAGGCACACGTCCTAGGCGCTTCGTTCGGTGGCTTTGTCGCGCAGGAGCTCGCGCTTCGCTTTCCGCATCAGATTAAGCGCCTTGTGCTGTGCTGTACGAGTGCGGGTGGGGCGCGGCACGTCCCATCGCCCGCGAGCGTGCTGGAAGCTTATGCATCAAATTTCCACCTGAGCCGGAATCAGCGCATCCGAGAGAATTTGTTGTTATCATTCGGGCCACGCTACGTTGCCGAACACGCCGAAGAAGTTGAGCAAGTGCTGGAGATGCGTCTGGCCAACTTCGTCCCGGAAAATGTTTATATGAACCAGGTGCGCGCCGGGCAGGCGTTCGATTTGGACGCGCAAATTTCACGTATCGAGGCTTTGACCCTAATCATCACTGGAGACGCCGACACCATCGTTCCAGTTGAAAACTCTTATCATCTCGCCGCCGCGATACCGCGCGCGCAATTAATAATCGTTCCGGGCGGAAGTCATATGTTTTTTATCGAACAGGCCACAAGATTCAATTCGGCCGTCACCGTGTTCCTCAATCACGTTCATTCATCTCAAACTTGAATCGAGCCAGTTATCGCTTATTGACCGGCACATCTGATCGCCATGCCTTATGCACGAATCATCGGCACCGGGTCTTACGTTCCTGAACGAGTGCTGACCAACGACGACCTCAGCCGGATGCTCGGCGAAAACATCAACGACTTTGTTTCCAAGATCGTCGGCATCAACGAGCGGCACATCTGTGCGGACAATGAAAGCACAGCGGACTTAGCGACCGCGGCGAGCCGACGCGCGCTTGAAGCTGCGAATGTTGCGCCGGAGGATTTAGACCTCATTATCCTTGCGACCGACACGCCGGAGTATCTTTCGCCCGCAACTTCCGTCGTCGTGCAGCAGCGATTGGGCGCGAAGAATGCGGGCACATTCGATGTTAACTGCGCGTGCGCCGGTTTCGTGACGGCACTCGATACCGCGACGAAGTACATCGTCGCCGATGCCGCGTACCGCAATGTGCTCGTCGTCGGAGCTTACGCGATGAGCAAATTCTTAGATTGGACGGAGAAGAAAACTGTGACGATCTTCGCCGACGGCGCGGGCGCGGTCGTCGTGCAAGCCTCCGACGAGTCGCCCGGCTTCTTAGGCTCAAAGCTCGTCGCCGACGGACGCTATCACGACCACATGGGCGTCTATGCGGGCGGAACATTTATGCCGATTGACGAGCGCGTGCTCGCGGAAGGCTTTTACACAAAAGTCAGGTTCACGAAAAAGTACCCGCCGGAAGTGAACATTGAAGGGTGGCAGCGCATTGTCCGGGACGTGCTCGACAAGTGCGAATTGACGATTGACGATGTGGCTCTGTTTCTGTTCACGCAGGTCAACTTGAGCACGATTAAGATCGTGATGGAAGCGCTCGGCCTGCCGATGTCGCGCACGCACACCGTGATGGGTAAGTGGGGCTACACGGGTTCGGCATGTATCCCGATGGTCTTGGACGATGCGGTGCGCGCGGGGAAACTTGAACGCGGTCAGGTAGTCGTGATGTGCGCTTCGGGCGGCGGTTTGAACATGGCGTGCGCCGCGTTTCGATGGTGAGAGCGTGTCTTGAGCGCACCCTGTGAGAGGCAACGAGCCTGATGATGTACCCCAACATTTACACCCTGTTTCGCGCGCGAGTCGAGCGGCATCGCGTCCGTGATGTCTTCTACGTTCGCGAGCGAGACAAATGGACAGGCATCTCTTGGGAACGCTTCGACCGGGAAGCACATGAGTTCGCTTATGCGCTCGCGGCGTGCGGACTTGAGCGGGAGAGTAGCGTATGCGTGCTGATGGGTAACGTTCCTGAATGGGTGGTCGCAGACCTCGGAATTATCATCGCGGGCGGCGTTAGTTGCGGACTCTACCCGACGAGTTCCGCCGAACAATGTCGTTACATCATCAATCATTCGGACGCCGCGTTCGTTCTCGTTGACTCGCCAATTCAACTCAACAAGATTTTGCGAGTTCGCTCTCAACTTCCGAAACTGAAAACCATCATCGCGCTTGACGAAGCGGCGGCGTCTTCGCACGCGGGCGTGATGAGCTATCAGGAGTTCTTGCGAATCGGTCGTGGACAGCGTCAGGAATCTCACGCCGATCTTGAAGACCGCGCGTTGAACGCAATGGCGAACGAGACGGTCATCATGGTCTATACGTCGGGCACTACGGGAATGCCAAAGGGAGCGTGTCTTAGTCACGCTTACGTTTTGAACAGCGTCGAATCTTTAAGTGGAACAATTCCGCTTAACGAATCGGATGTAATGTTTTCCTATCTTCCTTATTGCCACGTCGCCGAGCGCATTTCCGGTCTTTACAACCGGCTGTATGCGGGCGCGTCCGCCTATTTCGTGGATGACGCGCGGCGGTTGTGGGACTACATCGCGGAAGTGAGGCCGACGGTTTTTCCGAGCCTGCCGCGCTTCTTTGAGAAAGTTCATGCGGCCTTCGTCGCCGACATTGAGACGGCTTCTCTGGAAGAACGCGAGCGGTTCGATGAAGTTTTTAAACTCGGCGAAACCATTAGCTGTTTGCGTCAGGCTGGTGCGAGCGTGCCGCGAAAGCTGCAAGCAGAGTATGACAAAAAATCCCCGCCGATTGTCAGTAAACTCAAAAGCCTTTTCGGCGGGCGTTTGCGTCTGGCGACATCTGGTGGCGCGCCATTACCAGACCAAGTAGCGAAATTCTTCGACGCGCTCGGAGTCCCGATTCTTCAAGCTTACGGATTAACCGAAAATGTTTGCGTCGCCTTCAACCGCCCCGAAGATTACCGTCTAGGTACGGTTGGTCAGCCGATGCCGGGATGCGAAGTGAAGATTGCTGATGACGGCGAAATTCTTGTGCGTAGTTCGATGATGTTCTCCGGCTACTACAAGGAGCACGAGAAGACCGCCGAGATGTTTCGGGACGGTTGGCTCCTGACAGGTGACTTGGGAAAGATGGACGCGGACGGATTCTTAACAATCACTGGGCGCAAAAAGGAGATCATCGTCACCTCGACGGGTAAGAACATTGCGCCGGCGCTGATTGAAAATCTGCTCAAAGAGCATCATCTCATCAACCATGCTTTCGTCTATGGCGATAACAAGAGCTATCTGGTGGCGCTCATCACGCTCAATCAACTCGAACTCGAAAGCCACGCCCGTGCGCGCAGTATCGAGTCTCAAGACTTCACTTCACTTAAGCGGCATCCGTCGGTTGTTGAATTAGTGGAAGGCATCGTCGCTAACGTCAACGAGAAAGTTTCGACTACTGAGGCCGTCAAAAATTTCGCCGTGCTTGACCACGATTTCAGTATCGAAGCGGACGAGATTACGCCGACGCAGAAGGTTAAGCGCACCATCGTAACGGAACGCTACGCAGCTGTGCTGGAAGCACTTTACGCTTGAGGTTCGTCAACCAAGACGACGGCCTCGCCGGTGATAACCGTTTCGCCGTTCTGCTTTTCGCACACGGTCTCAAGCGTTAAGATATTTTTGTCTACCCTGATTTTCACCACCGTGACGCGCGCCGTAATCGTATCGCCGGGATAGACAGGCGCAACGAATTTGAACGTCTGACTCAGATAAACTGCGCCCCGACCGGGAAGCTGTTCGCCGATGACGGTGGAGATGAGCGATCCGCACAACATGCCGTGCGCGATACGGCGACCGAAACGCGTCTTTCGAGCATACTCATCATCCAGATGCACGCTGTTATGGTCGCCGATCAGATCGGCAAACGTGTGAATGTCGTCGTCGGTAATCATCTGTGTGACGATGGCGGTATCGCCGACCTTGATGTTCATGGAAGATTATTTTTCCTTAATGGGTTAGGTTTTGGTAATTGATGTGACGTTATCCGAACTTCAAAGAAGCAGGATGAAAATTGGGCAGCATCAGTAATAAATCCAGCAGACGGTATTAACCGCCGCCTCTTCAACTTGTCAAGACGGAAGACGCAGGATGAAAGAACGATTCACACTCGACCGCGAGCAGAACATCTTGTTCATCAACTTCGCCGATTTTCGCATTGAGAGCCGCGCGCAGGTTGACGAGATGGCGCGACACGTCCGCGAGGCGGTCGCGGGCGAAGGCGGTCGCGTCTATTCAGTCGTCAACTACGAAGGAACGGAAATCGCGCCCGAAATCGTCGACTACTACGGCGAGCGCATCAAGGAATTGCAAGACCGTTATGCCGTCTCGACCGTGCGTTACTCGTCAAGCGGCTTAACGCGCTCGGTCTTACGCTACCTCGGCGCGGCGGTGGATTTAGAATCAAACATCTTCACGACACGCGACGAAGCCATCCGCGCGATTCGTGAACTCGAAAGCCGCAGTCCAACCCGCGTCAACTTGCGCGGCGCGTTCTTCGCGCGACTGTTCAATGCGCGTCACGGCTTGCTCGCCAAACTTCTGCCCGGATGGTTGTTCGGATTGTGCTTTATCATCATCGCCTACGTGTGGGCGAGTGGAGCAAGCGAAAATCAAGCGCAACTTCGAGCAATCCAAACAATCTCCTTCGTCGCCTTCGCGTCGCTGTGCATCGCAGCAGGCATCACGGGCGCGTTCATGCTTCACTTCGTCATCAAACCCCTCCGACACATGGAGCGGGTGACGCGCAGCCTCGTCGTTGGCGGCGCATTCGAGTCCATCGAGACGCGGGGCAAAGATGAAGTCGGACAACTCGCACGCGGTTTGAACGACGCCGCGCGGCAACTGCGCCGCGACATCGAACGGTTGAGCGGTCTGTATCACATCTCTTTGATGATGGGCACCGGCACGGAAGTGTCGCGTATCTGCGAGCTTTTGACCGGGAAAATCGCCCGGCTGCTGGACGCCGATATGTGCATCATCTTGCTTCACGACGAACGCGAAAACATCATCTACGCGCAACTCCCGGCTTACGGCGTGAGCGACGAGCACATGCGTTTGCTGCGCTCAAGTCTCGACGAGCACAGCATCGCCGCGCATGTGTTTGCGACGGGCGAGCCGTATCTAACGAACGATACGGACGCAGACTCTTTCATCAGCCAACCCGGCGCGCAGTTGCTCGGCGTGCGAGCGATGCTCGCCGTGCCGCTCCAAGTCGGCGACCGCACGTTGGGCGTGCTTGAAGTGATGAACAAGGACGGCGGCTTCGTCGAAGACGACAAGCGACTCGTCACGATTTTCGCGGCGCAGGCGGCGCACCTGCTCGCGGGCGCGCAACTGTTCGAGCAGTTGAGAGACTCCGAAGAACGCCACCGGCAAATTTTCGAGAGCGCGCTCGACGGGCTTTATCGCTCGACTACCGACGGGCAATTCGTGACGCTCAATCCGGCTCTCTGGACGATGCTCGGCTATGAGACAGCGGACGAACTGATGAACGCGAACCACGTCCGCGAAGTGTTCGCCGATGCCTCAATTGGAAATCGCATCCTCGCGGAACTCGGCGTGCACGGTCAAGTTGTTGATGTCGAGTGTGAACTGCGCCGCAAGTCGGGCGAGACGTTGCACGCGCGCTTGAGTGTTCGCGTCGTGACTGACACAGCGAGCGGCGAAATCTATCATCTCGGTATCGTCCGTAACGTCACCGAACAGAAGCGTCTATCCGAACAATTAAAAATCTCCGAACAACTCGCGGTCGTCGGCGAGTTGGTGGCGGGCGTCGCCCATGAAGTACGGAATCCTTTGTGCGGCATCACAACGACGCTCAGCGCGATGGCGCGGCGTCTCGATGACAAAGAAGCGGTTCGGCCATTCATTGACGTGGTGTTGAAGGAAGCCGACCACCTCAATCATTTGATGGAACAACTGCTTGAACACAGCCGCCCGAATCGAATCGAGAATCAACCGGCGTGTATTCAAAGTCTGGTTGTCGAAGCGATCCGCGAGCGGCGCGCACAGTTTGCCAATAAGGGCGTCGAGATCGAACTCATCTGTCCCTCGAATCTACCGGGTGTGCATCTCGATTGCCGCAAGATGAACGGCGTCTTCGCCAATCTGCTTGACAATGCGTTGCAGCACACCCCACCGGGCGGCTGTGTTCGCGTCGTCGTCGCAGCAAACAATGGACGCAACCTGCACCACTCAGACGGTCACGCACACATCAACATCAACATCAGCGATAATGGAAGCGGCATCGCTCCCGCCGACTTGCCGATAATCTTCGAGCCGTTTTATACAACGCGCACCTCCGGCACGGGATTAGGACTCGCCATCGTGCGCAAAGCGATTCACGATCATGGAGGCCACATCACCGCTCGCTCTGAACCGAACAAAGGCACGCGGTTTGAAATCAGTCTGCCGATTGATCGCAATGGGCAACATTCTTAATGCCAACGAATAAAAACAAAATCCTGATCATTGATGACCAGCCTTCGATTCGCTTCGGTGTGCGTAACCTGCTCGAAGCTGAAGGATTCAGCGTGCTTGAAGCGGAGACGGGCGAGCAGGGTTTGTCGGTCATCACAAACACGGCTCCGCATCTGATACTACTGGATTTGCGCTTGCCCGACTGCGAAGGTCTCGACCTACTGCCCCGCATCAAGATTATTGACGACGCGCTACCGGTCATCGTCCTGACCGCGCACGGCACGATTGAAACCGCGATTCGCGCGCTCAAAGATGGCGCTGATAATTTCCTTACCAAGCCGTTCGACCCTGAAAGTTTCCTCATTCTCATCTCGAAAACGCTTCAGGAAAGCTCGACGCGCCGCGAGCGTCTGCTCACGGGGCTAACGCAAGACCGCCGCTTCGCCGAGTATTTTCAAGGGCGTGGCGCGAAGATGACGCGCCTGCATGCCGCGCTCGAACGACTCGCGCCGACCGACACCACGGTCTTACTGCACGGCGAGACGGGAACCGGCAAAGGGGTCATCGCACATCTCATTCATCGCCTATCGGGTCGCGCCGCGCGTTCTTTTGTGACGGTCAACTGCGCCGGCCTTTCGCGCGAGTTGTTGGAATCCGAACTTTTCGGTCACGAGCGTGGCGCGTTCACCGGAGCCGTCGCTGCCAAGCCTGGTCTTCTTGAGTTGACGCATGAAGGGACGCTCCTCTTCGACGAAATCGCTGAGATGGAATTTTCGATTCAAGCGAAGGTGCTGCACGTGATTGAAGAGAAAAAGTTTCGTCGTGTCGGTGGGACACAGGAAAGAGAGACGGACGTGAGACTAATCGCGGCGACCAACAAAAATCTTAAAGAGGAAGTACAGCGCGGGCGGTTCCGCGAAGATTTGTATTACCGCTTGAGCGTCATGCCGATCACGCTGCCCTCCCTCAAAGAGAGGCGCGAAGACATCCTGCCGCTCGTCGAACATTTCATTCATCACTTCAACGCAAAGCTCAACCGGCGCGTGCAGGGTATTACCCCGAAAGCGGAAGCGGTACTCACAAGCTATAACTATCCTGGCAACATACGCGAACTGCGCAACGTCATTGAGCGTGCCGTCATTCTCTGCGCGAACGACCTGATTCACGCCGACGACCTTCCGCTCGGCGGCGCAGAATCGTGGAATACTTCTGCCGCGCGCGAAACAGACAGCACAGCGGATGAAGGGCAATGCTTATCGCTCGACGAACTCGAAGCCTTGCACATCAAACGAGTTCTTGCAGTCACCGAACACAACCTCAGCCGCGCCGCCGAAATCCTCGGCATCACACGCACCACGCTTTACAGCAAACTCCGCAAGTATGACGTGCAGCCACGCAGCGGCGATAGCTAATAGCCGACGACATGGACTGTAGGTTTAGCCTCAAGGCTGGAGTTCCGGCATAGGTGCGCGAACTTTACCGCCGCATGCGAGAGGAATCGGAATTCGTCGAGGATTAAGGATATATGCACAGTCTATAGAAGTTCGACGTGCGGTACTGCCCCGCAACATTGCTCACACACCTTTTGGGCGTGCGGCTATGTTGCTCCACATAAAACCACCTTTTACAAAGGGACTTAGACACCTCATGACTAAGGTTTATTCAACCTTTCGCGGCGCCCTCTGTGCGCTCGCACTGTTAATTTGCATCACCACCTACGCCTCGTCAGCAGAGGCGCAAGGCGTGCTACGTTTCGTTGCTACTACCGGCAACGATGCCAACAACTGCCTGCGCACGACGCCGTGCCGCTCAATCCAGCGTGGGGTTGAGAGCGCCCCGGCTGGCGCGGAAGTGATTATGCTCGACTCGGGCGGCTACGGTCCGACGGTGACGATTGACAAGTCAATCACGATCACGGCTCCGTCGGGCGTAGCGGCCACGATTGCCACGCCGTCAGGCACGTCAATCACGGTCACGGCCGGCAACGTGGTGCTGCGCGGGCTGACGCTGATCGGGCAGGGCACGGGAGAGACAGGAATCAACTATTCAGGCACAGGATCGCTGTCCGTTGAAAATTGCATCCTTAACGGCTTTACAGAATCAGGCATTAATTCCTCAGGCACAGCGTTGTTCGTCAAAAACACGACCATCAGAAACGGTGGCTTGGACGGAATCAAGATCAACGCTGGATTAGCCACGATTGACAATTGCCGCATAGAACGTAACGGTCCCGATGCTACACCCACATCAGCTTCTGGTGGCTACGGTATCTACGCGGTTGGTAATTCGCGGGTGATGGTGCGCAATACGGTCGCAGCGAGTAACGGCATTGGATTCGTGGCAGAGGACAACGCAGTGTTGAATGCCGAGAACTGCGTCGCAACGAATAATACAGCCGTCGGGTTCCGCGTAGGTGGTGGCGAAGTCGGCGTCGCTTCGACAATGCGCGTCTCAAATTCAGTAGCGACGAACAACGGGACTGGGTTCCAACAGTTCGTAACCACAACCGGAAGCGGAACGTTTGAGTCGCGGGAGAACAACACGGTGCGTGGCAACACGACTGAGGCAGCGGGTGTGATCACCGGTATCCCCGGCACGTAAGATCACCGCCGATTCGTGTCGCACTCTGACGCTGATGGCAAAGCAGTACGAACAATCTGACATATTCAAGAGCATGGTGCCGGGTTAATGTTATATCGAACTCAGGTTACTTAAGGCCCGGCAGAAGCGGAAGACGCTCCGAACCGAAAGCTATGTTATTCCGCCCCAGCCTGTGGGCCGTGTAGTGTCGGTGCAACGTAGCCCATGGCCCATGCCGTGGGCTACTGTTATTCCGCCCCAGCCGAGGCTTGAGGAAACATGCGCGCCAGTCACCCGATGTGCGCGAACCAGTTTCATCTGTCTAAAAAATCAACGCACTCTCCATCCTGCTGTTTAGAATTTTAACAACAACTCTTTGTTTCTGGCAGCCGCGCGACACTCTGAAACGTTCGCCGCTCGACTTTCATCCCGGTTTTGTTGGGCCGAAAAACAAAGTCCGTCTTGAATACAGAGTCGTTCGCGTTTGGAGCGATGTTTGCCTGTGAACTTTCAGCCATCTGAACGGCTCTTCAACGTCTTGGTTTATCTGAACAAGTTCGTCGTCGAGTCGTAATCCCACTTTCTACAACTCAATTCCGTTTAGCCAAGGAGAAGACTCTCATGTTTCCTCGTCCGCGTATTGCAGCCTGGCGTGTCTGTTGTGTTTTGCTCGTGTGGTGCGTCGCTGTTTCTGCTCAGAGTCAAACGACAGGCAACGTCGAGGGCGTCGTCAGAGACCCAAGCGGGGCGGTGGTGCCGGGAGCCACAGTAACGGTCACGAGCAAAGCGACCGGCGACGAACGAAACGTGACAACCGACGAAACCGGCTCTTACACTGTCCCCGCTCTGCCACCCGGAGCCTACCGCGTCCAGATCGCGGCGACCGGATTCCGGCAAACCGTCTTTGAAGATGTGACCGTGGCGATTACGGAGACGACAACCATCCCGGCGCAGCTCGTCGTCGGCGCGTTGACGGGAGAATCCGTCGTCGTCGATGGCTCGGTCGGGCCTGTCGTCCAGAGCGAAAGTTCGCAACTCGGGCGCGTCGTCGATTCGCGCACTGTCGCCGAACTGCCACTCGCGACGCGCAACTTCACGCAGATTCTCGGCCTCTCGACTGGAACGGCGACCTACCTGCCTGACAACACTGCGGTCGGGCGCAACTCACAAAACATCTCGGTCAACGGCGGGCGCGTCACGAACAACAACTTCCAAATCAACGGCATTGATGCCAACTCACAAGGGACCAACTCCGCGCCTTCACTCTCCGTCCCCGCGCCCGAATCGATTCAGGAATTCAAAGTGCAGACTTCTCTCTACGACGCGACGTTCGGGCGCTCCGGGGGCGGCAACGTGCAGGCCGTCACCAAGTCGGGCACGAACAATTTCAGCGGCAGCGTCTATGAGTATTTCCGTAACGAAGCGTTGAACGCCAACAACCCTTTCCTGAAGGCGGTGGGCGTCGAGCGACCCGTCTTGAAGCGCAACATCTTCGGCGGCGTCATCGGCGGGCCTATCGTGCCGGATAAAGCGTTCTTCTTCGCTTCGTATCAAGGCACGCGCGAGCGCAACGGCGCGTCGGTCATCAACAGCTTGTCTTCCGGCGTCTTAGTGACGCCCGGCTTGACCAACGACCGTTCGGCGGCGAGGCTGCTAGCGCTTTATAATTCGAGAAACGCAGTGCCATTGACCGCTATCAACCCGACCACGCTCGCGCTTCTCAACCAGCGACTCGCAAACGGCAGCTTTCTGATTCCGACGCCGCAGACCGCCGACGGTCGCTTCTTCGGTTCGGCTACCTCCGAGTTCGAGGAGAATCAATTCAATGCCAACATTGATTATCGTTTCAACGACCGCAACACGCTTGCCGGAAAG
>Ga0136617_10002281_pt1 | contig 17107 bp, 15 predicted proteins | sample AntDrymUQ3222106_2_FD_129672 | JGI IMG/M metagenome (GOLD analysis project Ga0136617, IMG submission 129672) | Polar desert sand microbial communities from Dry Valleys, Antarctica - metaG UQ322 (21.06) | ecosystem: Environmental > Terrestrial > Soil > Desert | place: Antarctica: Dry Valley...
GAGTCCTCGACCGGGCGGCGGGACGCGCTCGTGACGTTGACGTCCGCCGGGATTCCCGCAACCACCGCGCCCCCCTCCATGGCGCGACCGTAACGCCCGCGGCGGCGTCCGTGCAGTTTTCTGCGCGACTACAGTTGGCCGATGGAGAGCTCCCGCCCGCCTGCGCCGCCGCCCGCCGCGCCCGGCTGGTACCCCGATCCCGGCGGCTCGGCGAGCCATCGCTACTGGGACGGCACGCGCTGGACGGACGCCCTGTCCTCGGCGATCCCGCCCGCCGGACCGCACAACGCCCGCGACGACTCGCGCAACTACGCGCTCGCGGCGCACCTCTCGGCACCGCTGAGCCTGTTCGTCGGATTTCCGTTCATCGGCCCGCTCGTCGTGTACCTCGTCAAGAAGGACGATCCGTTCGTGCGCCGTCATGCCGCGGAGGCGCTGAACTTCAACCTCTCGATCATGCTCTACGCCGTCATCCTCGGGATCGTCACGGTGATCCTGCTGCTCTTCATCGTCGGCCTGCTGCTGATCGGGCTGTTCGCCGTCCTCGGGCTCGTGTGGATCGTGTTCACTTGCATCGCGGCGACGAAGGCCGGCCAGGGCGAGGAGTACCGCTACCCGCTGACGATCCGCTTCGTGCGGTAGCGGTGTCGTTGGCCGGGTAGCGTTGAGCCATGTCCGCTGACTGGCCGGCCCTGCCCTACGAGGCGTGGAGCGCGACGTGCGACACCCTGCACGCGCACACGTAGCTGCTCGGCAAGCTGGCGGCGGCGCTGGCCCCGCCCGAGCCCCAGCTTCAGCACGCGGCGTTGCGCCTCAGCGCACGCGGCTGGGAGACGTTGCCGCTGCCGGCGCCCGACGGCTCCGGCGCGCTCGTCGTCGCGCTGGACCTGCGCACCCACGAGGGCGTCGTCGAGCACAGCGACGGGCGCGTGCAGCGCGTCGCGCTTGCGCCCGACCGGCCCGTCGCCGCGGTGACGCGCGACATGCTGGCGGCGGTTCTCGCCCTCGGCGGCGCGCTCGAGATCAATTTGACGCCGCAGGAGACGCCGTGGACGACGCCGCTCGATGAGGACGAGGAGCACGCGACCTACGACCCGGGCCAGGTGCGGACCTACGTCGCGGCCGCGACCCGCGTCGCGCTCGTGCTGGCGGCGTTCCGCGCGCCCTATCGCGGGCGCTCGACGCCGGTCAACGCCTGGTGGGGCTCCTTCGACCTCGCGGTGAACCTCTTCTCCGGGCTGGCGGCCAAGCCGCCGTCGGACGACTTCATCATGCGCAACGCGATGGATGCACAGGAGGTGGCCGTCGGATGGTGGCCCGGCAGCCCGGATTACCCGAGGGCGGCCTTCTACGCCTACGCGCATCCCGCGCCGGAGGGGTTCGCCGCGGCGGCCCTGTCGCCCGACGCCGCGCGCTGGGAGGCGGCGCTCGGCGAGTACGTCCTCGATTGGGAGGACGTCATCGCGAGCGAGGATCCGCACGGGACCGCGCTCGAGTTCGCGCGTTCGGCGTTCCGGCACGCGTGCCTCGTGTGCGCCTGGGATCCGGGGCTGGCCGCGACCGCGGACGGAACGCCGCCACCGGTGGCCTGAGGCGGCGCGGTAGCTCGCCACGCGACGTGGCGATGGCGCGAACTACCTTAGGAACGGCGGGATCTCGATCTCGTCGTCGGGGATCTCGAGCGACGAGCGCTGGCGATCGCCGAGGCGCGGGCCGCGGTCATGGGACTCGGCGCGCTCGCGCGTCTCCTCGCGGGCGGTGCGCGGGCGAGCGCGGCCGTGATCGAAGCCGGTCGCGATGACGGTCACGCGCACCTCGTCGCCCTGAGCCTCGTCGATCACAGCGCCGAAGATGATGTTCGCGTTCGGAGCCGCGGCCTCGCGCACGATCTCGGCGGCCTCGTTGACCTCGAACAGGCCGAGGTCCTTGCCCCCGGTCATGTTCAGCAGGATGCCGGTGGCGCCCTCGACGTCCTCCTCGATGAGCGGGCTGGAGATCGCGATCCGGGCGGCCTCGGCGGCGCGGTTCTCGCCGTTGGACGTGCCGATGCCCATGAGCGCCGAGCCGGCGTCCTGCATGATCGTGCGGACGTCGGCGAAGTCGAGGTTGATCAGGCCGGGGATCGTGATGAGGTCGGTGATGCCCTGGACGCCCTGGCGCAGGACGTTGTCGGCCTCGCGGAACGCGTCGAGCATCGTCGTGCGGCGCTCGACGACCGCGAGCAGCTTCTCGTTCGGGATCACGATGAGCGTGTCGACGACCTCGCGCAGGCGCTCGATGCCCTCCTCGGCCTGACGGGTGCGCTGGCTGCCCTCGAACTCGAACGGCTTCGTGACGACGCCGACCGTGAGCGCGCCGATCTCGTTCTTGGCGATCTCGGCGATGACCGGCGCGGCGCCCGTACCGGTGCCGCCACCCTCGCCCGCCGTGACGAAGACCATGTCCGCGCCCTTCAGCGCCTCCTTGATGTCGTCGCGCGACTCGGCCGCGGCCCCGAAGCCGATGTCGGGGTTCGCGCCGGCACCGAGCCCCTTCGTCAGGTCGTGGCCGATGTTGAGCTTGATGTCGGCGTCCGTCATCTGCAGCGCCTGCGCGTCGGTGTTGGCCGAGATGAACTCCACGCCGCGCAGCCCGGCGTCAACCATCCGGTTGACGGCGTTCGTCCCACCGCCGCCGACACCGACGACCTTGATGACCGCGAGATAGCTGCTGCTGGATTCCATGAGGACGCGTCCGACCCTTGAGTTAGCGTTGAGAGATTTTGCTCTCCGACTCGAAGCTGCGGAAACCACAGTAAGCACGGGCCGGAAAGGATGTCAACGCGAAGTCTACTGCCGCAAGAATGATTGCAGAACGCCGGACTCTCGACCTGTGCAGGAGAATCATCGTCTCGCTGCCATCAACCTAAAGTTGAGGTTGAGTAATTCCCGGCCGTGGCTGCAAACCACCTGCAACTGGGCGTTCCGGGACGCGCAGGTCGACGTAGGCGGCTGCGCGCGACGTCGGGTGCGCGAGCACCTCGGCGGCGGCGCCCCACTTCGCGTCGAGGTCGGCGGCGCCGCCGAAGTAAAGCTTGGGCCCGTTGCGCATCGTCGCCGCCAGGCCCCGCGGTCCGCGGTAGACGCGGCCGACGCGGGCGCGCAGGGCGCGCGGCGCCGCGTCGAGCAGCCCGACCGCGGTGATCGCCTCGCTGTCGGCGGCGCCGTCGCCGTCGCCGAGGCGATCGCCGCCCGGCGTCGTGCGGACGCCTACGAGCGGGAGCCCCCGGGTCGCGCCGCCGCGCAGCAGCGTGCCGTCGCCGGCGACCGCCGTCAGCCTGCCGCCGGCCCCCTGCAGCGCCGCGACGGGCTCGTAGGCGTTGACGACGATGCGCAGCCCGTGCGGGAAGTCCGTCTCGGTCCGCACGCTGCGCACGACGGAGAACGTGGCGACCGCGTCGAGGAGCACGCTCTCGCGCACGTGAAGCGTCGTCATGTCCGCGCCAGCGGACTCGAGCGCGTGCCGGATCTGCGTGGCTTGGGGACCTTGGATCCCGGTCACGGTGACGTGCTCGATCCGCACGAGCGAGCTGTTGCGAAGCCACAGCGCGAGCGGGGCGAGCACGGCGAGCAGCACGGCGATGCCGAGCACCACGCGCGTTCGGCGGCGGGCGAACGAGGCCATCGCTGAGGTGTTCGCCGCCGCCGCGCCCGGCCCTTCCCTAGGGTCCCCTCGCATGTCCTCGCCGCCGCTGTCCGAGCTCACGACGCTGCGCCTCGGCGGCCCCGCCGCGCGGATGACGAGCGCCGACAGCGAGGACGCGCTGCTCGACGCCGTCCGCGCCGCCGACGGCGCCGGCGAGCCGCTGCTCGTGCTCGCCGGCGGCAGCAACGTGGCCGTCGCCGACGACGGCTTCCCCGGCACGGTCGTGCGGGTGACGACGCGCGGCGTCGAGTCGTTTCAGATGAGCGACGGCCGGCTGCGGCTCGACGTCGCCGCGGGCGAGAGCTGGGACGCGCTCGTCGCCGCCTGCGTCGCGCGGGAGCTGTCGGGGATCGAGGCGCTGTCGGGGATCCCGGGCAGCGTCGGGGCGACGCCGATCCAGAACGTCGGCGCCTACGGCCAGGAGGTCGCCGACGTGATCGTCGGGGTGCGCGTGCTGGACCGGCTCAGCGGCGAGGTCCACGACCTCGAGCCCGATGCGTGCCTCTTCGACTACCGCTCGAGCGTCTTCAAGCGCGACCCCGGCCGCTGGCTCGTGCTGCGCGTGCGCTTCGCGCTCGAGCGCAGCGGGCTGTCCGAGCCGGTCCGCTACGCGGAGCTCGCCGCCCGCCTGGGCATCGCCGAACGCGAGCGCGCGCCGCTCGCCGACGTGCGCGAGGCGGTGCTCGCGCTACGCCGCGGCAAGGGCATGGTGCTCGACCCCGCGGATCCCGACACGGTCAGCGCAGGCTCGTTCTTCACGAACCCGATCCTGCGCACGCGCGACTTCGACGCGTTCGCGCAGCGCGCCGCGCAGCGGCTCGGCGCCGACGCCCGCCCGCCGGCGTGGCCGGCCGGCGAGCGCGCGGTCAAGACGTCCGCCGCCTGGCTCATCGAGCGCGCGGGATTCACCCGCGGACACGGCAACCCGGCGGGGATCGCGATCTCCTCCAAGCACACGCTCGCGCTGTGCAACCGCGGCGCCGGCACGACGACGGAGCTCGTCGCGCTCGCGCGCGAGATCGCCGCTGGGGTGCGCGCGGCGTTCGGCGTCGAGCTCGTGCCCGAGCCGGTCTTCGTCGGGCACAGCTGGTGAGTTCACCGAGAGCACGCGGCCGTCTCCGTCCATGCCGAGCTCATCCGCCACCACCGCCGCAGTGGCCACCGTCGGCGCCGAAACCCGCTCCACAGCCGTCCTCATCTCCGGTCCAGGTCGATCCGCGCTCGCGCGGAACGGCCCAGGCGAAGGCGATACCCGGATCAGCGACCCATAGCGCGCCGGCGCCGTACAGCGCGAGCGCCGTGGGGATCTCCTCTTGGCTTGGGACATGGCCGAGCGTCCTGCAACCGGCGCGCTGGCTGTCGAGCAGCCGCTGGCCACGCGCGGTGGCCCGCGGACGCTGCATCGCGAGCCACAGCGCGGCGGCGGCAAGCGCGACGAGCATCATGCCCGTGTACGGGATCGAGGTGTCGTGCTCACTGCCTGCGACCACGCGCACCGTGCCGAGCGCCAGCACCGGTAGGACCCATAGCCACAACCGGTTGATCTGTGCGCGCATCCCGTCGTCGAGCAGCAGTCCAGATCGCGTGAGGGTGCAGATGATCTGCTGAATCGGGACGCACACCTCGATCTCCTTGCGCAGCGTTCGTGCGCAGACGCCCGGATTGCGCAGTACGACGTCGTAGACCTCGTGCTCGAGCGCGCCGATCCCGCTATCGGCCTCGTCGGGTCGCTGCCTGACCTTGACCTCCCTGCCCGATGTGCCGTGGGCCAGTGACCCGAGACGATGGAGCCTGGCGGCGGCGATCGTGATCACGAGCTGCGGACCGCCATTGAGCATCGCGAGGTCGTACGCGTCGAAGCGATCGGGATCCGCACGGCCGTCACAGGCGTTCAAGAGGCTCCTGCGCCGCCGCCAGATGCCGCCCAAGGTCAGCGCGCAGAGGATGCCGTAGAACCACAGAAACGACGCGTTCGTGAAGTCCCATGTGTACGAGCTGTTCATGGCCGTGCCCTCCGCCTTACGGTGCAAGAAGTGCCGGACGGGTCTCGCGATCGGCGAGACCCGTCCAGCCGTCGATGGCCTACGAGCCGAGTGCCTCGAGCCGGACGTCGTCGACGCCGGCCCGCAGGGGGCCTTGGTTGTCAACCTGGGCGAAGCGGATGCGGACTCGCTCCCCCGCCCATTTCGAGAGATCGAACGTGATCGTCCTGGGGGCGAGCTTGTCCGGGTCGCCGGGCGCCGTCTTGAAGATCGTGGCCAGGACGTGCTTCGCAGCCGTCGAGTCGGCGGGTGCGGCGGGATCCATGAGCTCCACGCGGAACTGCTGATTGGCCTCGCAGCCATCGAAATCCAGGCTCGCGGGGGACGCGAACTCGCCCGCGTTCGCGTAGAACAGCGTGAACTGCAGCTTGACACGGCCGTCGAGCTTCATGTCCCGATAGAGGATCCGCGACCCCGGAGCGGTCATGTCCGTGACGGCGGCAAAGCGCCCCTCCGGCGGCTGGGGCACACTGAAGGGAACGTTGGGATCGGTTTCTGCCGGGTTCGGCGGCTTCGTGCCGTCCGCGTAGACGTACCATGCTCCGCTGCCGTGCGAACGGGTGTGCCAGCCCTTGAGGTTTCCTCGCTCGAAGTTCCAGTTGCCCGGCACGTCGTGGGCATCCTTCGTGCTCGCCGTTGGGTTGCCGGCGGCGTTCGCGTCTCGTCCGCCGTACGCAAGGAGCGAGATCGCGAGGATCGCCAGGATCGCGAGGCCCGTGAGGCCGCGGTAGGCCACCGGCATCTGCTTGATACTGAAGTTCATCGTGTCCTCCTGTGGAAAGGGTGCAGTGACGACTCGATGGTCTGTGAGTGCAAGCGCGCGCGGTAGGCGCCCCTGGTGTAGCGACTCACACCTCGCTGAAGGAGCTCCGCTGCAACGGCTTGGCGACGCGAGGGTCAGAAGGTGTGAGATGCACACCCTTGGGGGTCTGGTGGCACCGCTCGCGCTGGCGCACCATCCACCGCGCGAGCGGGGCGTAACGTGCCATGAGAGCATTGAGACACACCGGCCGGTGACGGCCGGCGATGGAAGGAGGCCGCGATGGGCAGTGCCAGCAACGCTGCGCTGACGGCCGCCCGCAGCCACGTGGCGCTCCGGCGCCAACTGGCTACTACGCCGGGTCGACTGCGACTGGCCGCCGCGCTGCTGGCCCTGAGCGCGATCGTGTTCGGGGTCGTTGCCGCGCACGCCGCCGGTGAGCGTCGGCACGCGGTCCAGAGCGTCGACGCGACGGAGCCGCTGCTGGTCTCCGCGGTGAAGCTCTCAGCCTCTCTGTCGAACACGCATGCGATCGCCGCGTTCAGCTTCCTGCGCGGCAGGCCCGAGCCTGCGCAGTCGCGCCGTCTCTACGACGAGGAGATGCAGCAGGCAAGCGTCGGCATCGCAAAGCTCGCGCGCGAGATCGGGACGTCATCCGGCAGCGGGCCGGCTCTGCGGCGCATCAGCGAAACGATGCCCGTGTACGCCGGGCTCATCGAGAACGCGCGCGCGAACAATCGCCAGGGCTTTCCCGTCGGCAGCGCGTATCTGCGCAAGGCGTCCAAGACGATGCGTAACGGGATGCTGCCGGCCGCGCGCGACCTCTACAAGATCGAGGCGCAGAACCTCACCACCGGCTACCGGGCAGGCGTATCGAGCTGGACCATGCTTGCCGTGGTACTGGCGGGGTGCGTGATGCTGATGCTGCTGGCGTGGACCCAGATGTACCTCGCGCGCGCGACACGCCGGATCTTCAATCCGGGCCTCGTCGTGGCGACCGCCCTCCTGCTCGGCCTCGTGGTCTGGATCGTCGTGGCCTTCACGGTGCAGCAGAGCGCCCTCGCGGAGGCCCAGGGCAAGGGCTCCGATCCCGTCGAGTTGCTGACCGCAACCCGCATCCTGGCTTCGCGCGCACAGGCTGACGAGAGCATCGCGCTCGCGGCCCGCGGCGGCGGCGAGGAAGAGCCACGGCTCCACGACGTCGATCGCGGCTTTCAAGCCGTGACCAGGCCGATCGGAGGGCTGCTGGATCAGGCGGGCGCCATCGCGGGCGACGCGAGCGCGCCGATCGACGCGATCGACCGCGCCTATCGCACGTATCTCGAGGCCCATTCCCGCGTCGTGAAGCAGGTCCGACACGGCGACTTCACGAAGGCGGTCGAGCTCGCCGTCGACCGAGGTGCCGACGGCAGTCCGTCGACGAAGAACGCGGGTGACGCGCTCGACGATGCCCTCGATCGGGAGGTCGGGATCGCGCAGGGCCGCTTCGAGGACGCCGCGGCCCGTGCGGACTCGGCACTCGACGGGCTGGCGGGCGGCATCCCTGCGCTCACCGGGCTGTGCGCGCTGCTGGCGCTGTTGGGCGTGCGTCAGCGGCTGGAGGAGTACCGGTGATCGCCGCGCTGCGCCGACGGCACGCCGCCGGGCTGATCGCGTGCGCAGCGGTCGCACTCGCCGGCTGCACGTCGGTATCCGACGACGCGCAGAACAGCTCGCTCGAGGCACTCGCGACGCAGGCGCCCACCCCGCTTGACTACGTGCCGGGCCCGCCGGAGAAGCCGCGCAGCTGCGCCCAGCCGTTCGACAGCCTGCCGCCCAGCGCCGTACCGCCGCCGGGACGCATGCCGATCAGGTCCTACATGCAACGAATCCGCGAGCGCGGCATGCTCATCGTGGGCGTCGACCAGAACACGCTTCGGCTGGGGTACTTCAATCCGAGGACGGAGGAGATGGAGGGCTTCGACATCGACCTGGTCCGCGCGGTGGCGAGAGCCATCTTCGGGGCCTCGGAGGGCCACATCGTGTTCAAGGCGATCTCGACGGCGCAGCGTGAATCGGTCATCGAGTTCGAAGAGGTCGACATCGTGGCGAGCGCCTTCTCGATCACGTGCAAGCGACTGCAGAACATGTACTTCAGCTCCGTCTACTACCGTGCGCAACAGAAGCTCCTCGTTCTGGAGGACTCGACCGACGACAGCCTGTCGGATCTGCGCGGCGAAGAGGTCTGCGCGACGAAGAGCTCGACCTCGATCGAGAACCTGGAAGGGACCGGGGTCGTGCGCCACCCCGTCGAGCTGCGACCCGACTGCCTGGTCGAGCTGCAGGAGGGCAGGGTCGCAGCGATCACCGGCGACGACTCGATCCTCTTCGGCTTCAAGGAGCAGGATCCGCAGACGAAGATCGTGGGTAGCTGTATCAACGTCGAGCGCTACGGCATGGCGATCAACAGGCGCCGTCCCGAGTTCGTGCGCTTCGTCAACGGGGTGCTCGAACAGCTGGGCAGCGCCGGGCTGGAGAGGATCCGGCGGCGCTGGCTGAACGGGCTGACGGTTGCGACGAGCGACGAGATCGCGCAATGTGACGGTCGCGCGTCTCGACGCAGCGCGCGGCACGCCGCGGCGCGGTTGCGTCGCGACCGTAGGGCGATGGAGCTCCGAAAGCGGTGGCGCAGACACCTGAACGCGCTGATGATTGCGGACATCCTTGAATGTGGCGGCCGCTGCGCATGACAGGTGCACGGATGACCTGTGCGCACCATGGCTGCGGCGGCGCCATCGACGACGGCTACTGCGACCGGTGCGGTCTCGCGCCCGCCCGCAGCGCCGCCGCGCCGAGCCCGGTCGCAGCGGCCCAGCCCGCGACGGGCGTGCAGCTCTCGCGCACGGCCGCGCGGGCAGCAGCCGGCGATCGCCCGGCACCGGAGACGCATCGCTGGGGTGGAGCGGCGCGCACCCGTTCCGCTTTTCGCCCCCACCTCGGCGCCGGCTTGGTGGAGGTGCTCCCGGTCCCCAGCCGCAACCCCCTGCAGGCGGTCATGATCGATCCGCACGTGGCCGAGCGGCGACGCTTCTGCGGTCGCTGTGCCAGCCCGGTCGGCCGCGGTCGTGACGGGGCAGCCGGACGCACCGACGGCTTCTGCCCGCGCTGCGGAGCGCCGTTCTCCTTCACGCCGAAGCTGCAGGCCGGCGACGTCGTCGGCGATCAGTACGAGGTCGTCGGCTGTCTCGCGCACGGCGGACTCGGTTGGATCTACCTCGCCAAGGACCGCAACGTCGCCGACCGCTGCGTCGTCCTCAAGGGCCTGCTCGACGCCGGCGACGAGGAGGCGATGGCCGCCGCGCTCGCCGAGCGGCTGTTCCTCGCCGAGGTCGAGCACCCGAACATCGTCAAGATCATCAACTTCGTGGAGCGCGACGGCTCCGGCTACATCGTCATGGAGTACGTCGACGGGGTCAGCCTCAAGGCGCTGCTCGCATCCAGGCGCGAGGCGAACGCGGGCGTCGCCGACCCGCTTGCACCGGCGCAGGCGATCGCGTACGTGCTCGAGATCCTGCCGGCGCTGGCCTATCTGCACCGCGCGGGGCTGCTGTTCTGCGACCTGAAGCCCGACAACGTCATTCAGACGCAGGACTCGCTGAAGCTCATCGACCTTGGTGGCGTCTACCGCATCGGCGACACGCACAGCCCGGTCTACGGCACCGCCGGCTATCAGGCCCCTGAGATCGACCACGCCGGCCCGTCCGTCGCCTCGGACCTCTTCACCGTGGCACGCACGCTCGCGGCACTGTGCATCGACTTCGAGGGCCACGGGTCGACGCTGCGTTTCACGCTGCCGCCGCCGGACGAGATCCCGCTCTTTCAGCGCTACGACTCGCTCTACCAGCTGCTGTGCAAAGGAACGGCGCCGAACCCCGACGATCGCTTCCAGTCAGCCGAGGAGATGGCCGACCAGCTCTTCGGCGTCCTACGCGAGGTCGTCGCCGACGAGACGGGCACGCCGGTCGCCGCGCGCAGCATGCTCTTCACCGCCGACTTCAGAGCCCGACCTGAAAGCCCCGACGCGCAGCTGCTCCCCGCGTTACGGGTCGCGACGGACGATCCGTCGGCGGGCTACCTCGCAACGCTCGCCGCGGCCGATCCCGAGGAGCTCGTCGGCGCGCTGCGCCGCGCACCAGAGCGCACCGTCGAGGTCGACCTGCGCCTCGCCCGGGCACTGATCGACGCACGGGAATGGAACGAGACGCACGAGCTGCTCGCCGAGATCGAGCGCCGCGACCCGTGGGAGTGGCGCGCCCATTGGTATCGCGGTGTTGCGGCGCTGGCGCAGGGTCTCCCGTTCGCCGCCAGGGCAAGCTTTGAGGTCGTGTACCACGCGGCACCGGGCGAGCTTGCGGCGAAGCTTGCGCTTGGCGTCTGCGCGGAGCTCGCAGGCGAGCCGACCGTGGCGGCCGACTGGTACGAGATCGTCTCGCGCACCGATTCGAACTACACGACCGCGACGTTCGGGCTCGCGCGCTGTCGGCTGGCGTGCCGCGATCGTGCGGGTGCGCTCGCCGCCTACGGACGTGTTCCGGAGACCTCCAGCGCTCACGACCAGGCGCAGACGGCACGGATTCGCTGCCTTCTGGGCGGCGGGCCCGGGATCGCGGAGCTCTGCGCGGCTGCCGCCTGCATCGACGCGCTCGCCCTGGACGGCGAGCAGCACGCGCGACTCACAGCCGACCTCTTGCGGTCGGCGCTCGATCTCGTCGCGCGTGACCGCAGCGCCGAAGACCCCTCGGTCACCCTCGGTGGGCGCCCGCTCGTCGAGTCGGAGCTGCGCGTCGGGCTCGAGCGCACCTACCGCTCGCTGGCCGCCGTGGCGGCGAGCGCGAGCGAGCGCGTGCGGCTCGTCGACGAAGCCAATCGCGTGCGCCCGAGGACGTGGATGTGAGCGCGCTCTCCGTCGCCGCGATCTACGACACGCGCGTGCCGGTGGGAGCCTGCGGCGTCGAGGCGATCGTCCGCGTCGAGGCGTCGGAGCTCGGCGAGGCAGGCGTCGACGCATCGCTGCGGCTGTGGACGCCGCTCGGCGCGGCGGTGATCGTGCTGCGCGAGCTCTCGCCGGCGACCGAGGACCTGCGCAGCGGCGCGATCAGGCTCGACGACCGGACCGTGCACTACCCGGCCGGCCGTTGGATCGACGGCGCACGTGAGTACGAGCTCGCGATCGCGCTGCCGGCACGTGACGCCGGCGATCAGATGCTGGCCGCCCGGCTCAGCGTCGTCGTCGGCGAAGAGGTCGTCGGCCGAGCGCCGATCGCAGTTGCCTGGACCGACGACGAACGGCTGATCGCCGCGAGCGGCCGCCCGGCGCGATCGACCCGCACGGGGGCCGCAGCGGCGGCAGACCTGCCGACCGGACCATCGCCCCGGCCGCGCCACACGCTCGCCGGCGGATCACCCGCCGGAAGGCCCTGCCCCGTCTGTGGACATGCACGCTGCGGACGGCGACCGCTTCTGCGAGCGCTGCGGCCACGAGCTCGCCGGCCCTCAGAAGTCGTGAGGTGTGACCGCGGCGGTGGCGAGGACCGCCTGCGCGAGCCGGGCGCGCTTCTCGTTCTGGGCCAGTTCGGAGAGGCCGAAGCGCTCGAACAGGACGCGTAGGTGCGCCTTGACGGCGTCGACGCTCAGGAATACCTCGTCGGCGATCTGCCGGTTCGTCGCCGGAAGCGTCGACGAGGCGTCGTTGAGCGGGCGGCACAGAGCGACCAGCACCTTGTGCTGGCTCGGTGTCAGTGGCATCGCGGTCGGGGTCTCGCGGCGGGTGGCCTCGGACTCGGCCGGACCGGGATCGCGGAACAGCAGCTGCGTGTTGCCGAAGCACAGCCGGTCGCCCTGACGCAGCCGCTGCCGGCCGACGACGCGGTTGCCATTGATGAACGACCCGTTGCTCGACAGCCCGTCGTCGACGAGCGTCCATTGCTCGCCCACCTGCTCGAGCAGCGCATGAGCGCGCGAAACCTCTACGTCCCAGCCGAGCGCGATGTCCGACTCGGGCCGGCGCCCAACCGTGAGCCGCCAGCGATCGCGCGGCAGTAGGAAGATCACCTGACCGCCATCCGGCATGCGTCCGGTGAAGAACGGCTGGCCCCCGCGCTCGGCGGCGATCAGGGCCTGCACATCGGCGGTGGTGCGCGCGACGGACTGCCCATCCGCAGCCGGTCTGCCGTCACTCATCGGCCACCCTCATCAACACGCAACGGTACCGGCCCACGCAGCGCGTCACGAACTACCGCGCCACGAGCCGGCGCCCGAGCGCGTCGACGTCGCCCGCGCCGAGCACGAGGCAGAGGTCGCCGGGGCGCAGCGATGCGCGCAGCAGCCGCTCGGACGCGTCGAAGTCGCGCGCCCATGCGACGGGGCGACCGCGCGCGGCGTCGGCCGCGCGCTCGGCGACGAGCAGGCCCGTCACGCCCGGGAAGTCCTGCGCGCGCTCACGCGAGGGGTAGACGTCGAGCACGACGGCGGCGTCGGCTTGCGCGAGGGCGGCGCCGAACTCGCGCGCGAGCAGCTGCGTGCGCGAGAACAGGTGCGGCTGGAAGACCGCGACGACGCGCCGGTGACCGAGCGTGCGGGCAGCCGCGATCGTCGCGCGCAGCTCGGTCGGATGATGGGCGTAGTCGTCGACGACGAGCGCGCCCGAGACCGTCTCGCCGAGCCGCTCGAAGCGCCGGCCGGCGCCGCGGAAGTCCGCCAGCGCCCCCGCGAGCTGCGCCCGCGGGGCACCCGCGATGACGCATGCCGTCAGCGCGGCGGCGGCGTTGGCGACGTTGTGCGCGCCCGGCACCGACAGCGCCACCGACTGCCCGGCCCAGACGAAGCGCGAGCCGTCCGCGCTCAGCTCGATGTCCGACGCGCCGTAGAACGCCGCCTCGACGATCCCGACGCGATCGAGGAAGGCCTCCGCTTGCGGTATGTCGGCGACGATGCGGCGCAGCCCGTTGCGCAGAAAGTCCGCGAACGCCTGCTCGAGATCGACGTGCGAGGCGTACGTCGTGTGGTGGTCGAGCTCAATGTTCGTCACGACCGCGATCTCCGGCACGAGCTCGAGGAACGAGCGGTCGGACTCGTCGGCCTCGACGACGAGCCACTCGCCTGCGCCGTAGGCCGCGTTCGTCCCCGCGCCTGTCGCCCCGTCCTCGCCCGGCGGGCGCAGCTCGCCGCCGATGACGAACGTCGGCTCCCAGCCGAGCGACAGCAGCGCGTGCGCCACCATCGACGCCGTCGTCGTCTTGCCGTGCGTGCCGGCGATCGCGATCGTGCGCCGCAGGCGGCTCAGCTCGCCGAGCAGCGCGCCGCGGTGGATCTCGCGCAGGCCGCGCTCGCGGCCGGCCGTGCGCTCCTGGTTCGCGTCCCCGATCGCCGTCGACACGACGAGCTCGACGTCGTCGCCCGCGGGCACGTTCGCCGCGTCGTGGCCGATCTGCGCATCGATCCCGGCGGCGCGGAGGCGCTCGAGGTACGGCGAGGCTGCCTGATCGGAGCCCGTCACCGTGGCACCGAGGGCGTCGGCGATCAGCGCGAGCCCGCTCATCCCCGCCCCGCCGATGCCGACGAAGTGCAGCCGGCGCCCGCTCCACGCGCTCATCGCGAGCTTCCCCGCGCGGCCGCGAGCACCTCGTCGGCGACCGCCTGCGCCGCGTCGGGCCGCGCCAGCGCAGCCGACGCGGCCGCCATCGCCGCCAGCGTCGGCGGGTCGCCGAACAGCGCGTCGACCTCTGCGCCCAGGCGTGCCGCGGTCAGCTCGTGGTCGGGCACGACGACCGCCGCGCCGGCGGACGCCATCCAGCGCGCGTTGGCGGTCTGATGGTCGGCGCTCGCGTGCGGATAGGGCACGAGGATGGCCGGCTTGCCGGCCGCGGCGATCTCGAAGATCGAGCCGCCTGCGCGCGCGACGCACAGGTCGCAGGCCGCGAGCGCGGCGCCGAAGTCGTAGATGTACGGGCGCAGGTCGTAGTGCTCGCCGTCGACGCGCGGCGCGAGCGCTGCGTGATCGCGCGTGCCCGCGGCGTGCAGGACGCGAAAGGCCGCCGCGCCAAACGCCTCGACGGCGGCCTCGTTGATCGTCCGCGCGCCGATCGAGCCGCCGAAGACGAGCAGGCACTGCTCGCCGTCCTGCAGTCCGAAGCGCGCCCGCGCGGCCGCGACGTCGGTCACCGGCGGCGGGACGGGCCGGCCGGTCACGCGATAGCGCGGGCCGTCGCGGCCCGCGATCGCAAAGCCGAGGCAGATCCGGCGCGCGCGTGCGACGAGCAGCCGGTTCGTGATGCCGAGGTGGCTGTCGGCCTCGGTCAGCACGAGCGGGATGCGGCGCGCGAGCGCCGCCAGCCCGACCGGACCCGCCACGTACCCGCCGCCGCCGAGCACCGCGGCGGGCCGCAGCTCGGCGAGGATCCTGTTGACCGCGCCGACCGCGGCGCCGGCGCGCAGGACCGCGCGCGCGGCGCGCAGGGGGTTCGTGCGGCTCAGCCCCTCGACGCGGATCGAGCGCAGCTCGTAGCCGGCGGCGGGCACGAGCTCGGCCTCCGCGCGCTCGCCGCCGACGAAGACGACCTCAGCGCCCGCCGCGGTCAGCCGCTCGGCTACCGCCAGCGCCGGTACGACGTGCCCGGCCGTCCCGCCGGTCGCGATCAACACTCTCAGCACCACGTGATCCTTGCGCATCGTCCTGACGCCCGGCGGGCTGGGGCAGCGCGGCGAGGTGGCTCGTGCTGCGCGCGGCGATGTTCAGCAGCAGCCCCATCGTCGCCAGCAGGACGAGCAGCGAGCTCGAGCCCGAGGAGATGAACGGCAGCGGCACGCCCGTCAGCGGCGCGATGCCGAGCACGGCGAAGATGTTCAGCAGCGCCTGGCAGAGGATCAGCGCGGTCAGTCCGGCAGCGAGCAGCTGCGCGTAGCGGGTCGCAGCCGTCTTGGCGGTCCGCAGCCCGGCGTAGCCGATCAGGCCGTAGAGGAACAGCAGGCCGCAGATGCCCGCGATCCCGAGCTCCTCGCCGATGACCGCGAGGATGAAGTCCGTGTGCGCCTCGGGCAGGTAGAAGACCTTCTGCACCGATTCGCCGAGACCGACGCCGAAGAACCCGCCGGAGCCGAGCGCGATCTGTCCCTGCACGGACTGAAAGCCGACCGAGTCGGCATGCGCCCAGGGGTTGACGAACGCCGTCAGGCGCGCAGCGCGGTAGGGCTCGACGGCGATGAAGAGCATGACGAGGACGACGCCGATGGCCGCGATCTTCCCGATCAGCCGAATCGGGATGCCGGCGACGAGCAGCAGCGCGCCGAGCGTGAACGCGATCACGAGCGCGGTGCCGAGGTCCGGCTGCGAGGCGACGAGCAGGACCGCGGCGCCGGCGACGAGCAGCAGCGGACCGGTCACCCCCTTGACCGTCTTCAGCCGCACGGGCGTCGTGGCGAGCAGCCCGGCCGCGTAGAGCACGAGCGCGAGCTTCATGAGCTCGGACGGCTGGCACTGCAGCGGTCCCGCGCCGATCCAGCGCCGCGCGCCGTTGACCTCGACGCCGATGCCGGGGATCTTGACGGCGACCAGCATCAGGAACGACACGCCGAGCAGCGCCGGCGTGAAGCGTGGCAGCAGCTCGAGGCCGCCGCGCGCGAGCACCTGCATGACGACGAGGCCGACGGTGCCAAAGGCCAGGTACTTGACGAGGTACATCGTTCCGTCGCCCTGGCCCTCGAGCAGCGACCGCGCCGACGAGGCGCTGTACACCATCACCGCGCCGGCGGCGAGCAGGCACAACGTCGCGGTGAAGAGGATGTTGTACTCGACCGGCTTGGGCTTGCGCCGGCTCCCGGGCGCAGCGCAAACGCGGGTCGGCCGGGCGGCGGAGGCCATCGGGTGCGCCCTTCGACGCGCCCGCCGCGAGTCCTTGCCGAGGGCTACTGGATCGGTGATCGCGCGGCCCGTGTCATGTTTGCGAGCGGCGCGACGGCGAAAGACGGTCCCGCGCTCGGGCCGGTCGAGAAGCCGCACGCCCAGTGACCGTGATGGGGCGATCGCCTAACCCGATGACCGCCGAGCCTGGCACCGGCTGCGGGCCATCCGCGCGCACGCGTTCTTTGCTGGAGGTGCTAGCGATTGCTAGCACCCTGCTAGCACCCGCTAGCACCCCCGACAAAGCACCTGTGAACAGCGCTGGCGGACCGTGTCCAAGCACGCTCATGCCCACGAACATCCACGTCGAAGACCGACTCCCCGACTCACAACCAACCCAGCGCCCGACCGCACACAGAACCGCGAAAGCCTCCACCGCCCCGGCCCCGCCCGAACCCCTCACGCCACCGGAGCCTGACGCGGAACTGCTCCAAGCGCCAAGCGAACACATTCGCGCCGCGCCGCGCAGGGCGGCCGACCCGAACGCCCGGTACCCCCCGCCGTCATTGCCGCCGTACACCGGCACCGGCGCCACCGCCGCGGCCGTAGCGCGCCGCGGCCCCGGGATCGGCCGCCTAGGTGGCTGGTGTTTTTCGTCGGCCTGATCGGCGCAGCCGCGCTGTGCCGCGGTTCTGTCCGACTCTCAAGTCATGCTTGAGGGTATGACTTTGGGTCTCTCTCCGCGCC
>Ga0136617_10002282_pt1 | contig 17103 bp, 12 predicted proteins | sample AntDrymUQ3222106_2_FD_129672 | JGI IMG/M metagenome (GOLD analysis project Ga0136617, IMG submission 129672) | Polar desert sand microbial communities from Dry Valleys, Antarctica - metaG UQ322 (21.06) | ecosystem: Environmental > Terrestrial > Soil > Desert | place: Antarctica: Dry Valley...
AATTCTCGATTCGGAAATTCTTCCGGTTTTAACGGCGTCTGTCACCGCATTGTAGCCTTCGCGGATTGATTCGGGGTTAGCGCAAATCGCCAGCATATCTTCACCGGCGAGAACCGCCATTTGACAAGCCTCGCCGATACCGTAATTTTTGACAATCGCGCCCATTTCCAAATCGTCGGTGATTGCCAAACCTTCAAAGCCGAGTTCTTCACGCAGAAGTTTGGTAACGATATTGTAGCTCAATGAAGACGGTAAAAGTTTGCCATTATTGTCTGTTTCCTGCAAGTCAAATCGCGGAAAACTGGCGTGCGCGTTCATTACCGAATAAACTTTTTCGGTTGGAAAAAGGCGACGATACGGAATTAAATCGCTTTCAAACAATTCGTCGCGCGTTAGATAGACGTTCGGCTGCTCTTCGTGCGAATCAACCTGGCTCGCGCCGAGACCGGGAAAGTGTTTGAGACAACCGAGACAGCCGTTCTCCTGCAAACCATCGAGATATTGTTCGGCGTATTCAACGACTTCGCTTTTGGATTTTCCGAACGTGCGCGAATAAAGTCCGTTAAATGAATTTGCCCGCGCTTCATCAATTACGTCAACAACCGGCGCAAAATTCATGTTAAAACCTAAAATCCGAACAACTTCAGCCGTGATTTCCGCCTGAGATTTGGCATCAGCGGGAGTTTTTAGCGCGCTTGGGGCGGACATCGGCGCGATAACGCGGCGAAGACGGTCAACCAAACCCCCTTCCTGATCGAGGCTTAAAATCGGTTCAACCGAAATAATGTCGCGTATATCTTCGGTGAGTTTTCTGGTTTGAACAGGTTCGCGGATATTTCGGGCGAAAAGACATACGCCCCCGGGAGCGATTTCGCGTAAAAGTTCTTTGGTTTCCGAACCAATCTCCGTGCTCGGGATACCGATAAAAAATATTTGACCGATTTTTTTCTCAATCGGCAGAGCAAGCAATTGTTCAACCATATACAAGGAAAATATTAGGCAAAATGTTGAAATGCTAATGTAATTTGTTAACCGTCTGTTTGCCGACCGTTAACGTATAGCTTGAAATTTTTTGCGGCTGTTTTACAAGTCAAACAATTCGATTTTGTAAATCACGCAGGAATTCTTTCGCTTCCTTTTCAGACATTTTGTTTATTTCAGAGATACGTAAATCCTCGACGACGTTTTCGTTGGAAACGGAGAAAAGGGAAAACTGTGAAGCCAGACGGCTTTTACCGGCACGTCCGACGGCGGTTTCTAAGCTCCCGGAAATTGCTTTACTTTCGGAGAAAACCGCCAGCTCGTATTGTTCGAGTCTTGCCAGGACCGCCTTCGCCCGCGTAATCGTTTGAGCAGGCAGCCCGGCAAGTTGAGCAACAGCGATACCGTATGACTTCGAAGCCTTTCCCTTTTTTAGTTTATGCAAAAACACAACTTCGCCGTCCTTTTCCGCAGCCGTAACCTGATAGTTTTTCGCGCCCGGAAGATTTTCGGCAAGCTCGGTTAATTCGTGATAATGCGTCGCAAATAAGGTTTTTGCTGAATGTTCCGGTGAATTATGCAGATATTCGGCAACCGCCCAGGCGATTGAAAGTCCGTCAAAAGTCGAAGTGCCGCGCCCGATTTCATCGAGTAGAATCAGCGAGCGCGGTGTAGCGTTATGCAAAATCGCCGCCGTTTCGGTCATCTCGACCATAAAGGTTGAACGTCCTGATGCCAAATCGTCCGAAGCGCCGACGCGTGTCCAAATCCGGTCTAAAATCGGAAGTCGGGCGTATGCGGCGGGAACAAACGAACCGATTTGCGCGAGAATTTGAATAATCGCCGTCTGGCGCAGAATCGTTGATTTGCCGCCCATATTCGGTCCGGTGATGATCAAAAGTCGGTCGGTCGAATTATTCATCAGCAAATCGTTCGGAATGAAATTTTCAGGATTTATCGCTTCGACAATGGCGTGCCTGCCGACTTTTATTTCAATTTCATCGCCGTCGTGCAAAACAGGAGCGATGTAGTTTCGCCGCGTAGCGATTTCCGCCAAACTTGCCAGCGCGTCTAAAGTCGCGAGCGCGCGGGCAGTTGATTGTAAATTTTTTGTTTCCTTTTGAACCTCGGTACGGACAAATTGAAAGATTTCGGTTTCAAGTTCTCTAATTTTTTCTTCCGCTCCCAAAACTTTCGCTTCCCATTCCTTGAGTTCGGGAGTGGTGTATCGTTCGGCATTTGTTAAAGTCTGGCGGCGTTCGTAATCGGCGGGAACGCGCGACAAATTACCTTTGGATATTTCGATGAAATAGCCGAAAACACCATTAAATTTAATTTTTAAATTATGAATGCCCGAACGCCGTTTTTCCTGCTCTTCAAAACTCGCAATCGTTTGTTTAGCATTATGAGAAACACTTCTCAATTCATCCAGTTCAACACTGTAACCGGTGCGAATAGTTCCGCCGTCAGCGATATTCAAAGGTAGTTCATCAGCTATTGAAGATGCAATTAAATCTCTAATTGATGGAAGCTCAAAAATGTTCTCGCTGAGAACTTGAAGTAAAAGACTTTGCGCGTCTGATAACGTCTGATTTATTATCGGTGTTTGATTGAGGGAACGATTAAGAGCCAGTAAATCTCTCGGCGTAGCGGTGCCGAGATTTAATTTACCGACCAAGCGTTCCAAATCGGCTACTTCTTTTAAGAGAAAACGAATTTTGTCCCGAAGAATCGGATTGCTCAATTCATTAACCGCCGCCAGACGAGTTTGAATTTCACTGCGGCGAATTGAAGGGCGCAGAAGCCACGAACGCAAAAGCCGTCCGCCCATTCCGGTTACGGTTTGGTCTATAACATTAAAGAGAGTTTTCTTGTTTCTCTCATTGCGCGATTCGATGATTTCCAGGTTTTTAAGGGTAATCGCGTCCAAAATCATATAATCATTGGCTTCCAGGAAGTTAATATCCGATATATGATTCGCGGATGCGCGTTGGGTTTCCTGCGCGTATCGCAAACAAGCGCCCGCCGCGCGGATGGCTTCCGCTTTGCCGTCTAAGCCAAAACCCGATAAATCCTTAACGTTCAATTGACGTTTCAGATGACTTTCGCAATCATCTGTTTGAAAAAGCCAGTCATCTAAAGCGGTTAAGGTAGTTGCAAATTTATTTGAAGTTTTATGACTGATTGAAACAACTTTGTCCGATTTGGCTAGATTGGATTGGCTGGAACTTTCAAATGAATTTTCAAGTAATTTTTGCAGTGACTCTGGATAAAGAATCTCGCGCGGTGCGAAACTTTCAATGTCGGCGCATATTTTCGCCCAGGCATCCGTGCCTGAGATTTGTGTAGTGAAAAATTCTCCGGTCGAAAGTTCTAAAAACGAAGCGCCAAAAATTTCGCCAGCCCCGCTTACCGCCGCCAAGTAAATTGATTCTTTCGCTTCGACAAGCTGCGAATCAATCGCGGTGCCCGGCGTAATGACGCGCACGACTTCGCGCCTGACCAGTTTCACGCCTTTGCTCGCTTCTTCGGTTTGTTCGCAAATGGCGACGCGGAACCCTTTTTTTACCAGCTTGGAAATATAACCAGCCGCCGCGTGATGCGGAACGCCGCACATCGGAATCGGATTGTTGGAATCTTTATGTCGGGCGGTTAAAGCGATGTCGAGTTCACGGGCGCCGGTAACGGCGTCATCATTGAAAAGCTCATAAAAATCTCCGAGACGGAAAAAAAGCAAAGTGCCGGGATATTGTTTTTTGATTTCGAGATATTGCCGAAGCATCGGCGTGGCGTTTTGCATAACAAGTTTGAGCAAATGCGATTTTAACTCAAAAAAATATTTTTGTTAAAGAATATGAAATTCAAAGTTTATAAACTATAACTTTTTCAACCGATTTGCTAAGATGCTTTTTTTCAAATTAATTTGTTACAATCAGTTGACAGGTTATAACACGATAAACTTTTCCGACGAAACGAGAATCAAAGGCTTTTCCTAATCCTGTTAAAAAACTCTGGAGTGTATTTTATGAAAGCATTTAAAATTCTAACGGTTATTTGCGCCGTCTTTATTTGTAACAATTTTATAGTTAACAAAATTTACGGGCAAAAAACCGAAATTGTCACACAGACGGAAAAACCAAAGTCGGAAACGCCGGTCGGAAACATGGTTGGTGATTTAAACGATCAGATTGCCGCGCGAAAACAAACTAATGAAAAATACCGGATCGGTTTTCAGGACACTTTAGAGATTCAGGTTTTTCGCCACCCCGAACTTTCGCAGGTAGTCAACGTCAGTCCCGACGGAACAATTTTGATGCCTAAAATTGACAAGCCCATCTACGCCGTCTGTAAAACCGAAAGAGAATTGAGTCAAATTATCGGAACGCTCTATAAAAACTATTTAAAGAACCCTTTCGTTAACGTTCGCGCCGCCGAGCAGCGTTCACAACCGTTTGCGGTCATCGGCGCGGTGGCAAAACCGGGAAGTTTTTATATGAATCGGAGGATTCGTCTTCTTGAATTATTGGCGTTAGCCGGCGGACCCGATGTAGAGAAAGCCGGGGCGAATATCCAGGTTGCGCGAATTGGGAATGTTTCGGGTTGTGCCGAAGAAACTACCGATTCGGAGAATGACGAGATTGTTTTTCTGACTTATAAAATAAAGGACGTTCAGCAAGGCAAAGAAAATCCGTGGATGCAGCCGGGCGATATTGTTTCGGTTTTGGATGTCGAACAAGCTTTTGTAGTCGGAAATGTAATAGAACCGGCAAAAGTGCCGCTCAAAGAACAAGTAACGTTGACACAGGCGATTGCCTTTGCAGGCGGACTGGCGAAGGAAGCAAAAACAAGCAAAGTCAGAATTCAGCGGCAACGGTCAGGCAGCACCGAAAAAACCGAAATGATTTACGACTTGAAGGATATTGTTAGTAAAAAAATTGCTGACCCGGTTTTGCAGGCAAACGATATTGTTGAGGTTCCAAAGGACGGCGTAAAATCCGTTCGAAATGGAATACTCAAAGCCCTGAGTGGCGGAGTCGGGGGCTTATTTATGCGTCCGTTTTAATTTTCTATGAGAAATACTAAAGAAATTGTTCCGAGACCTGCTGAATCGGTTGAAATCGAACGTCCGTTTGATTCGCATATTCCTGTTGCCCCAAGCGGGGGATACGGCGCGTATCGAGATATAAATACACAGGAAGGTTTCCAGCTTGTAACTTACTGGCGAATTATTCGCAAAAGGTTTTGGCTGGTGGTCGGTATTGCCGTTTTAATGACGACTTTAACGGCTATTTATATGGCGCGGAAGCCGAATATCTACCAGTCGAGAGCAATTGTTCAGGTTGATCTGGAGAAACCGAACCAGGATTTGGTAACCAAAGACCGCGCCGCACAAGTATCGAATCAAGATCCGTCTTACTTTAACACTCAATTGCAGCTTTTAGTCAGCGAGAGTCTTTTGCGGCGGGTGGTTAAAGAATTGAGTTTAGACAGCAACAAGGAATTTCAAAAAGCGAAATCTGAAGAATCAGTATCCGCCTGGCGTTCGATGTTGAAAGCCGTCGGGCTTGCCAGCGATATTCCGAAAAAAAATGGCAACGGTGTTGACGAAGTTTCCGTCTCGGCAAGCACTACGCTCGCTTCGTCCGAAGAAATTGCCGAAGCCGTCCGTTTAGCTCCATACGTTGATATTATCAAAAAGAATTTAGGAGTTGAGCCGGTTAGAGAATCCCGTGCGACTTTTAAAGATACGCGCTTAATTGAAGTAACGTTTCGCCATACAGACCCGGAACTTGCCGCCTTTGTTGTAAACGGAATCGGCGAAGTGTTCTCGAAGGCTAATCAGGAAAAACGAACAGGGACGAACACCAAAACTAACGATTTTCTGCAAACCCGGATCGCCCAACTGCAAACCGAAATCAAAAGCGGCGAAGTGAAACTGGTTGATTTAACCAGAAAATTCGGAATTCTAAAAACAGATAACGAACAAACCATTGTTCTGAGCGGACTCGACATATTAAATAAACAATTACTCGATGCGGAAAACGAGCGAAAAAATGCCGAGGCTGAATATAACGCGGTCAATAAATCGCCGGAAAGTCTAAGCGCGCGAGCCGAAGAACAAACGGCGCGTTATACGACCGAGCGGGAGAATAATACGCGTTCGCGCGTTAATGATACGCAAAAGAAAATTGACGATTTGAATGCCAAGAGAAATCTCCTTCTTGAAGAATATCAGCCTGCGGCGCAGGAAGTTAAAGAAGTTGACACGCAGATCAAGGCGCTCGAAGACGGAATGAAAAAAGCGACGCAAAGCAGTCAGGAAGACTTGGACAAATTCCGCGAGCGTATTGCGAAGGACTTGCTTAATAATTTAAAAACTAAGTATGAATCCGCTCTGGGCAGAGAACAAAAACTTAAGGAATCATTCGACCGCCAATACAATGAAGCGCAAGGACAAAATCAATCCGGGGTTTCCCTAAGCCTGCTCAAACAGGATATTGAAACCAAAAAAGGATTTTTAAAGGAACTCGAAGATAAACAGCGGGGCAACGACGTTATCGCCATCGGTACGGACAATAACATCACGATGGCTGAAATAGCGATTCCGTCTGAAACGCCCGTTGCTCCGAGACGTTTGACCAGTGTCCTGGGCGCGTTGTTTTTATCAACTCTATTTGGGATGGGACTAGCTCTGTTTCTCGAATACCTGGATGACACGATTCGCACGACTGAAGAAGTCGAAACCTATCTCGGTCTGCCCGCGCTGGCGGCGATTCCCCGAATTGATTCGCTTCCGAAACGTAAGTTGTTGCTGGTCGGTTCAGGTGAAGGCGGGGAGGGGGCGAATCCGACTAACGATTTACTAATTCACAATGATTCGCGTTCATCTCTTGCTGAAGCTTATCGCCAATTGCGAACTTCTATTTTACTTTCCACCGCCGGACACGCGCCAAAATCTTTACTGATTACATCAAGTCTTCCGTCGGAAGGAAAGACGACGACCGCCATCAATACGGCAATCAGCTTAGCTCAAACCGGCGCGAAAGTTTTGATAATTGATGCTGATATGCGCCGCCCGCGTCTGCATTCGGTTTTCAATATTAGCAACGCGCAGGGATTAAGCACGATTTTATCGAGCGATTCGCAAGACGATTCAGTTCTGGACGTTATCGAATACGACGAGGAATCCCGGCTGAATCTTTTGCCATCGGGACCTATCCCGCCCAATCCGGCAGAATTGATCGGTTCCGAACAAATGGCGAATCTTTTAAAAACCCTACAGAATAACTTCACTCACGTCGTCGTTGATTCGCCGCCGATTGCGTCTTTCACCGACGGTGTGCTGGTCGCTTCGATGGTTGACGGCGTAATTCTGGTGGTTAATTCCGGAAAAAGTTCGCGGCAGGTCGTTCGGCGCTCACGGCAGCTTTTAGTAGATATCGGCGCGAAAATCTTCGGCGTGGTATTAAATAACGTCAATCTTCGCTCGCAGGATAATTACTATTATTATCAAAGCTATTACCACCGCGATAATTACCGCAGCGACGAGGAAGAATAAAAAATTAAAAATTTAAGATTATAAACTTCAGGTTTTTGGTTCGACCTTGAAATCTTACACTTAAACCCTAAATAAAAATGGAAAAACAACCGAAAATTTTAGTTACCGGCGCGGGTGGTTTTATCGGCAGCCATCTGGTTACGTATCTAAAAAATAAAAATTATTGGGTGCGCGGCGTTGATATCAAACATCCTGAATTTGGCGCTACGGACGCTGACGAATTCGAGATTTTAGATTTGCGGCGATGGGATAATTGTTTGCAGGCGACGCGCAACATCGCTGAAGTTTACGCGCTCGCCGCCGATATGGGCGGAATGGGTTTTATTTCAAATCATCACGCGCAGATTCTCTATAATAACTCGCTAATCAATCTCCATACGTTAGAGGCGGCAAAAACCAATGGAGTGAAGCGGTATCTTTATACTTCTTCGGCTTGCATTTACCCGGAATATCTACAGGAAGAAGCGGATGTGAAACCGTTGCGGGAGGAAGACGCGTATCCGGCACAGCCGCAAGACGCTTACGGGTGGGAAAAGTTAGTTTCGGAAATTCTTTGTATGCATTATCGCAACGATTATGGAATCGAAACGCGGACGGTTCGTTTTCATAACATTTTCGGTGAGAAAGGAACCTGGGAAGGTGGACGTGAAAAAGCACCGGCGGCAATGTGCCGAAAAATCGCCGAAACAAAATTAACCGGAAACACCGAAATCGAAATTTGGGGCGATGGCGAGCAGACCCGCTCGTTTTGTTACATTGACGATTGCGTCGAAGGAATTTATCGTCTTATGCGTTCGGATTTTCACGAACCTCTGAATCTGGGACAAGACAGAATGGTGACTATCAATGAGCTGGCTGATATTATCGCAAAAATCGCCAAAGTGAAAATCTCGAAAAAACACATTGACGGTCCGCAGGGCGTGCGCGGCAGAAACTCCGATAACACGAAACTGCGTGAAGTTCTCGGTTGGGAACCGAAAATTTCCCTGGAAGACGGCTTGAACACCACGTATCAATGGATTGAAAGCCAGGTTAAAGAAAGATTACAAAAGAAAAGCGAAACCGCGGCGGCATAAAAATATAACTTTACAATGACAGATTTTTCAGACGTGGCGATACAATCGGTGCGCGATTATTGGAATCGTCGCCCTTGTAATATAAGACATTCGACTGCCGAAATTGGTACGAAAGAATACTTCGACCAGGTTGAAGCCAGAAAATATCTGGTCGAACCGCATATTCCAGCCTTTGCCGAGTTTGATAAATGGCGCGGGAAAAAAGTTTTGGAAATCGGCTGCGGAATTGGCACGGATACGATGAATTTCGCCCGCGCCGGCGCGCAGGTTACTGCCGTTGACTTATCCGGTGAATCTTTAAATCTTGCTAAAAAACGTGCCGAAGTTTTCGGGCTTTCCGACCGCACAAGTTTCATTGAAGCCGATGCCGAAAATCTTTCTGAATTTGTCGAGCCGCAAAAATTTGATTTGGTTTACTCATTTGGCGTGATTCATCATTCACCGCATCCGGAAAAAATTATAAAGCAAATCAGTGAAAATTTTGTACAGCCGGGAAGTACATTAAAGTTAATGGTTTATTACCGTTATTCGTGGAAAGTGTTTTGGATGTTGCTGCAAGAGAAAATGCAATTTTGGAAACTCGATGAAATTATCGCGAAACATTCCGAGGCGCAAACCGGTTGTCCGGTGACATATTCTTATACGAAGAAAACGGTCAAAGATTTAATCGGCGACGATTTTGAAATTCAGGAAAATTATGCCGAACATATTTTTCCGTATCGGATTGAAGATTATGTTAAATACCAATACGTCAAAGAATGGTATTGGAGAATATTGCCTGAAAGCATTTTTCGCCAAATGGAAAAAAACTTCGGCTGGCATCTGTGCGTAACGGCAAAAGCCAAATAAATTTTTATATTAAAAGGGTAAATTGTTTTAATGATTGAAAAAGTTTCGGTTATCGGGTTGGGTAAACTTGGTGCAAGTATGGTCGCGGCGATAGCAAGTCGGGGTTTTGAAGTGATTGGCGTTGACGTTAATCAAAAATCAGTAAATGCGGTAAACGAAGGACGCGAGCCGGTGCAGGAAACGGATTTGGAAAAATACATCTCCGATAACAAAGAACGAATCCGGGCAACGATGAGTCATGAGGAAGCGATTCTAAATTCTGATATTTCCTTTGTGATTGTTCCGACTCCGAGCGACAATAAAGGCTCGTTTTCTTTGCAATATGCCGCGTGGGCTTTTAAGGAAATAGGAAAAGCTCTGGCAAAAAAAAACAGCTATCACATCGTCGTTTTGACTTCGACGGTTTTACCGGGCGCGACCCGTTATGGTTTAACCCCGATATTAGAAAAAGAATCGGGAAAAAAGGCGGGCGTAGATTTCGGGGTATGTTACAGTCCCGAATTTATTGCCCTTGGAAGTGTGATTAGAGATTTTTTGAATCCGGATTTTACGTTAGTCGGTGAGTTTGATGACCGATGCGGCAAAGACCTTGAAGAGTTTTACGCAAGAGTTATGTTCGGAAACGCGCCTTGTAAGCGTATGAGTCTGGAAAACGCCGAGCTGACAAAAATTTCGGTAAATACTTTCGTGACGACAAAAATCACGTTTGCGAATATGCTGGCGGATTTGTGCGAAAGAATTCCGGGCGGCAATGTTGATGTCGTCACCGACGCTCTCGGTACGGATTCGCGCATCGGCAAGAAATATCTGACCGGCGCAATCGGTTATGGCGGACCTTGTTTTCCGCGCGATAACGTCGCATTAAGTTATATGGCTCGAACTTTAGATAGTTGTGCCGATATTGCTGAAACGACTGATCGCGTAAATCGTTCGATGGCGAATGCGATTACCGAAAAATTGCGTCCCATTATCGAACGGGGCGTCACCGTCGCCATTTTAGGTCTGGCTTATAAACCCAGCTCTCATGTTGTAGAAGAATCACAAGGCGTTTATCTGGCGAAAACTCTTTCGGAAGCAGGCGCCAGAGTGGTCGCATATGATCCGCTGGCGAATGAGAGCGCGAATGCTGAACTTCACGGGAAAATTGTAATTTTGGATTCGGCGAAAAAATGTCTCGAGCAAGCGGATGTTGTTTTGCTAACTACAGCCGATGAGGAGTTTAAAACTCTAAAAGCTGGAGACTTTATTACCAACGGAAAAAATGTAACCGTCTATGATTTTTGGCGAATTCTAAAAGACGAATTAACCAACCGTGAAAAAATTACGTATGTGCCGATAGGCTGTAGCCAAAATGATAAATCGCAAGCCGAATTTCTAATTCGGCTTTGGGGAAACGAAGCCGAAGGTAAAGCATTGATGGAAAAGGTTTGAAGGTGAAAAGGGTTGAAATAGTAGCGCCGGTGCATAATCGCCGGGAAATTACCTTGCAATGCCTGCGTAGTCTGGCGCGTTTAGATGGTGAAAATTTACAAATTCACATCGTAATCGTTGATGACGGTTCAACCGACGAAACCAGCGAGGCGATCAAAAAAGAATTTCCCGATGTTGAACTGGTTAAAGGCAATGGAAATCTTTGGTTTACCGAAGGAACCAATGTCGGTGTTCGCGCAGCTTTAGAGCATAATCCTGATTATATTTTAATGATCAACGACGATCAGGTCTTCGACTCGAAGTTTTTAACCTATATGGTTGAAACGGCGGAAAAATATCCGCGTTCGGTTATCGGCTCATTATTGCTTTTGTGGGATACGCCGCACAGACTTTTCCAAATCGCTCCTGTTTGGAATACTTGGAAAGGTGGTTGGCAATTGTGGGAGAATCAGACAATTTGGACAATTCCAAAAAAACCCTGGAAAGTTGATATTATCGTCGGGAACTGTGTGTTAGTGCCGGTTGAAGCGATTCGAGAAGAAGGTTTAATGGACTCAAAACGCTATCCGAATTTCGGCGACGCGGAATATACGCCGCGCCTGAGGAAAAAAGGCTGGCAGCTTTTGATTGAACCGCGCGCCAGAGTTTTTTGCCAGCCGAATACGATTCCGAAACGGGTGATGAATATGTCGCTTAAGGAAAAAGTTGATGCGCTGTTTATTAATTTGGGACACGCGCAGAATTTGCGAAGACGTTTTTTTATGCACCTGGACAGCGCGCCGACAAAATTGCAGGGAATAAGCGGATTTATTATCTTTTTTATAAAACTCGGCTGGCAAAAAGTAAACGGGAAAACTTCGCAGCCGACCGCAAGGGAAACAGACATTTCGGTTTTATTTGCCGATTCTGTTGTAAAAGATTAAGTGTGCTGTTTAATTCTTAGATATAGAAAGGTTTATATTGCATCTCACTAATTACTTTAACTGTTGCGTCGCCGACTTCTAAACAACCACTTGAAACATAAAAAAAAAGTCAATTCAAAGGACTTCACGCCTAAAAAAATTTTTTTCGTTTGGAATTATTTGCAATGGGGCGGAGCGCAGATTTATTTTCTCGCCCTGATACGAACCATTTCGCATAAATTTGATGTAAGGGCTGTTTTGCCGAACGGCTCCGACAAAAAGATTCTCCAATATCTGGAAGCAAATAATATCGAATACGATTTTTTTGAGGGAAGTATGGATTCCTCAAAAGCGAAATCCGTCGGGCAGCGAATTAAACGTCGTTTGAATGATTCTTTTATTAATCTCTCGCTGGCAAAACATCTTTCCAAATACGATTTAAAAAATTCCATCGTTCAAATTGACGTTGCGCCTTGGGCTGGATTTGCTTTGTTGTATTATTTAATCTCTAAAACAAATGTGTTCGTTACATTCCACACGGCAATACCTCAATTATCTTTTTTAAGGCGGGCTTTATGGAAATCAAAATTTGCAATCCTGACTGCCTCAAGGCATTTTCAAATCGCCGCTTCCAATCTGGATGTCAAAAAAAGTCTGCGCCCTTTTGTCGGCGAATCGCGCTATCGTCAAATAGAAATCGTTTATTCGAGCGTCAATGCGGAAGAAATCGAGAAGGTTTTGAAGGAGAATAAAACCCGGCGCGAGATTGCTGAAAAATATAATTTCCCGTATGAAAAAACCTGGGTCTGTAATGTCGCGCAGTTTATCGAACGCAAAGGCAGCCGGGTTTTTTTAGAAGCGATTGAAATTCTACGAAAACAAAGAAGCGATTTATTTTTTTTCTGGCTCGGCACCGCGTCTCTCGCAAGGGAAGTTCAGGAAACAATCGAAAAATATAACTTAAAAGATAATTTTCGTTATCTGGCGGGAAATGAAATCGGAGAAAGCCGCCACGATTTACTAACGCTTTTGAAAGCCGCCGATTTATTCGTTCTGCCAAGTTTAGAAGAAGGCTTGCCTGTCGCTCTGCTTGAAGCGATGGCGTTGGGAAAAGCCTGCATCGCTTCTCGCGTCAACGCGATTCCCGAAGCCGTCAAACAAAATGAAACGGGCGTATTGGTTGATGCCGGAAATCCAGAAAAATTAGCATCAGCAGTCGGCGAACTGTCGGACGACAAACTTACGCGAGAAAAATTAGGCGAAAACGCTCAAAAATTGGTGCTTGAGAATTTTGAGGAAAAAGTTATCGGACAAAAGATGCTTAGATTATATGAAAGCGTATAGAGTCGTTCTCGGGTAACGCGCTCCGATTTAAGGTTATACTTAGTTTTTTTAAGTCCAAGGGCACGATGAAGCGAAACAGTTTATTAAAAAATATATTCTTTGGATTTTTGTCGTGGTTTCTACCGCTTGGCTTGAGTTTCGTCGCCACTCCGATCATTCTGCACGCGTTGGGAATCGGAAAATACGGTCTCTATACGCTTGTTCTTGGTTTAATCAGTTATTCGTTTACGTTTAATATCGGCAAGGCGATTGTCAAATACGTCTCGGAATTCCAAGCCAACAATCAAACGGAAAAAATATCCGAAATCATCTCGGCGACGCTGCTCCTGAATTTAATCGTCGGGGGATTGGGAATGATTCTGCTGCTGTTTTACTCAAGATGGTTTGTGGTCAACATACTGCAAATTGAGAGCGCGTTGCAGGATGAAGCCGTCACCGCTTTTCATCTGGCGGCGGTGCTCATTCCGGCGACGATGTTCTCGCAAGTCTTTAGTTCGATAATTCAAGCTATCCACCGCTTCGACATCTATTCATATATTACAATCGGGAGCAATTGCTTTTTAGCCGCCGGGAATATCGTTCTGGCTTTGTTAAATCAGGAAATCGAAGTGTTGCTCATTTGGAGCTTGCTTTTGACTATTCTTAACAGTTTTGTTTTCTATTTTTATTCGCGCCGTTTGTTACCGGAATTCAAGTTAAAAATCGTTTTTCCCGGAGAAATTCTTCGATTGATTTTGAGATACAGCGCCGCGATTATAGTAACCCAATTTCTGGGAAATTTACTGGTGCTTTTCGAGCGAAGCTGGATTACGAGCCGACTCGGAACCGAAGCGGTCGCCTATTACGTGATCGCTCTGAATCTCGGAGTCTACATCCACGCATTCATCGGCAGCATTTCGCTCGCGCTCTTTCCGCTTTCGAGCGAAATCGAGGCGCACGGAGATAAAAGCAGGCTTTTGCGGATTTACACTAAAGCCACGAAAATCGTGTTGATGCTCGCCGCTTTTTTGTGTCTGACCTTGATTAACGGAAGAGATTTTATTTTGGGTTTATGGGTGGGTTTGGATTTTGTTCAAAAATCATCCGACGCTTTAATCACCCACGCCCTGACTTTCAGTATTATGGCAGTCGCCATAATTTCGCTGCAAATTATTGAAGGAGTCGGTCAGCCGGGCGTAACGGCGGCGGCGGTATTTGTTTGGCTGGTTCTAAGCATTCCGCTGATGATTGTTTTGACGGACGATTACGGGATTACGGGTGTGGGAATCGCCAGACTACTCGGCGCGTCAATTTTTATTCCGACAATTTTATACGTTGAAAAAAGAGTATTCGGACTTGTTCAGTGGAAATTTTGGCGGCGGACTCTGCTCATCGTCGGTTTCGGCAGCGTCTGCGCTTCACTCGTTCAATATTTTATTTACCAAAATCTGGCAATATCCTGGATAAATTTCGGCGGCGGGGTGATAATCGGCGGATTAGTTTTCGGCTTTTGTTTATTAATTGCAGGATTTATTTCGCCGCACGAAAGGGAATGGTTGAAAAATACCTTCAACCAAAGCGTTTTCAAATTCTCGTGAGCGAAGAATAAATTGGTTGTTTTTTTAATTTCTGAAAATTTGCCGAATGATAAATTTAAGCGTTTGATTGAATTCTTTCAAAACTTTATTCGTGTTAAAGTTCATTAAAAAAGGATTATTAAAAATCAAAAATCAAAAATTAAAAATTCAGTTGATTTATGCAGGTTGTTATTTTGTGCGGCGAGCAACGAAGGCGGCTTCGGGAAGTAACAAACGTCAGACCAAAACCGATGTTTGAAATCGGCTCGCATCCAATTCTCTGGCAAATTATGAAAATTTATTCGATTTTCGGACTCAACGATTTCGTTTTTTGTTTTGTTTACAAGGGTCATATTATTAAAGATTATTTTATCAACTTCAAATTTCGCATCAACGACAGCCCAATTAATTTGGGCGTTAATTCCAAAATTGAGATTCATCAAAACAATCGGGTTGTCTCGAAATTTTCTACAAAAAGAAAATTGAAGCATTTGAAAAATGGTTGATAATATCTTTGACGAGAAAATTTTAGTGACCGGCGGAACCGGTTTTCTGGGTAGAAACGTGGTCGGAGGACTGCTTTCAAAAGGGTTGACGCCAACCGTTTTGACGAGAAATTCGCAGACAAAAGTTTTCGGGAAGGCAAGAACAAATCTAAATCTGGTGGAAATTGATTTATTCGATTACGCTTTGCTGTCCGATTTTTTGAAGAAATTTCAACCTGACCGAATTATCCATCTCGCCGGATACACTTATCAAACGGACGAACATCCCGACGTTTTCAAAAAATTTAACTACGAAGCGACCGTAAATTTACTTGAAGCCGCAGCAGCGGTCAAAGTCAAAAGAATTATTATCATCGGCACAGCTGACGAATACGGTTTTCAAAATTGCCCGCACGTTGAAACGATGTCAACGATGCCCGTCTCGGAATACGCCGTTTCAAAAAACAAAGCTGTCAATCACGCTTTATCTCTTCATAGTACAAACAATCTGCCGGTAGTGGTTTTGCGCCCGTTCACCATTTACGGAATCAATCAACCGGCGAAGATGTTTGTGGCTCAGGCGGTCGAGTGCGCGGTAAAGAATATTCCGTTCGCAATGTCGAAGGGCGAGCAAAAACGCGATTTGCTTTTTGTGACCGATTTTGTAAATGCTATTATTAAACTTTTGACAATCGAGGGTGTCGAGGGAGAAATCTTTAATGTCGGCAGCGGCAAATCAATCGCCCTTCGTAAATTGGCGGAAAAAATTTGGAAAATTGCCGGTGCGGACGAAGAACTTTTAAGAATCGGCGCACGGCAAACGGGTAAAAACGAGTTGCACGACACGCAAGCAGACAATTCAAAAATTCGCGCGTGGTTAAATTGGGAGCCGAAAATCTCGCTCGACGAAGGACTGAGACGGGTCATCGGACAGGTTAAAAAAGATTTGAAATGAGCAATAAAATTCCGTTGGTACAACGAGTTGATTTTATAAAACAAGCGTGCGCGGGGAAAAAAGTGCTGCATCTCGGCTGCACCAATGCGCCGTATACGAACGAGTCCCTCAAAAACGAGATGCTGCTGCATCACGATTTGAAACGGGTAGCGAAGGAATTATACGGTTTCGATTATGACGCCGAGGGTCTTGAAATTTTTAAGCAGTTAGGTGAAGAAAACATCTATTGGGCGGATTTGGAGAACCTCGATGCCGTCGAATTAGATGAAACTTTTGATGTCATAATCGCGGGTGAAATGATCGAGCATCTTTCAAATCCGGGCTTGTTTTTGCGCGGCATCAAACGGTTTATGAACACGGACACTAAATTGGTGATTACGACGATTAACGCTTATAGCGGAATGAGATTTTTCATCTACGGACTGCGCGGCAGAGGCGGCGCGACCGAGCCGGTTCATCCCGACCACGTGGCGTATTATTCCTACAAAACTTTGAATTTAGTCGTCCGAAGAGAAAATCTGCAGGTCAGAGAGTTTGCGTTTTATGATTTGGGACCGGAACATCGCCCGCACAATCACTGGCTGTATAATTTCGTCAATGACGCCAGCGTTAAATTTTCGCCGCAGTTGAGTGACGGCGTGATTGCCGTCTGCGGTCTGGGAAATAAGTAGGCTTTGGGATTCGCTCAAAACACTGAGATTCAGTTTACCAACAGTTTGACAGCGATTTTAAAATTTATTTTTTCATTGAAAATCTTTAATTTTACCCGCAGGCATCTTTAATTTTAGAGACGGATAAAAATGATTGAACAAAAACAAATCGAAACGACGGCTTCCGAAGAAAAAATTCGCGCTCTGGTTACGCCGAAACTTCACGATACGATACTGGAGTTGATCAACCGATATGTCGCCAAAGGCACTGAAATACTTGATTTAGGCTGCGGCGAAGGTGATTTCTCGCGTCGT
>Ga0136617_10002283_pt1 | contig 17100 bp, 15 predicted proteins | sample AntDrymUQ3222106_2_FD_129672 | JGI IMG/M metagenome (GOLD analysis project Ga0136617, IMG submission 129672) | Polar desert sand microbial communities from Dry Valleys, Antarctica - metaG UQ322 (21.06) | ecosystem: Environmental > Terrestrial > Soil > Desert | place: Antarctica: Dry Valley...
GCACCGAGAGCCACGCGGCGAGCCTCGTGCCGAGGAAGCGCACGTAGGCCCGGTAGATCGGGCCACGGTGTGCTCGGGGATCGACGTGAGGCAAGGCGCCGCGGGACCGCATGGCGTCGAGGTCACCCGTGGGTTGGGGGACGGGTAGGTGCGTCGCCACCGTAGGACGTGGGGGTGGTGCCACACCGGCCGGCCACATGGTGGCGCCGTTGCCCGCTCGACGGGATGGCACGAGGATGGCCCTGTGATCCCAGGGAGGTCGGGGAGCGAGATGGTGGTCGGCTCCTCCACCGAAGCCGTACCGATCGGGACGCGGTCGGCGTGATGGGCATCGTCGGCCTCCTGTGGCGCGCCAGGCTGCGCGGCTCGCTGCGGCGCGTCCTGGCGCTTGTCCTGCTCACCGCACTCGGCGGCGGCATCGCCCTGGCCGTCGCCGCCGGCGCGCGCCGCACCAACGATGTCCAGGACGCCGTGATCGACCTCACCAGCTCCACCGAGGTGGGCGCCAGCTCCGGGCCGGGGGACCCCGAGGAGACGGCCCGGATCATGGACTCCCTCCCTGCGGTCGGAGACTTCAGCCAGCTCGTCGGGTTCCAGACCCTCCTGCCCGGGAGGACGCTCCCCAACATCGTGTCATTCGCCCTCTACAGCGAGCCCGTCGACGTGGGCCGTCCTCTCGTCCTCGACGGGCGCCTGCCCGCCACCGCGGAGGAGATCTTCCTCAACGAGACCTCCGCGGCCGAGGCCGGCGCCACGGTGGGCGACGAGCTGCTGGTCCAGCTCGCGGCGCCGGACTACAGCGAGGTCTTCCCCCCCGAGACGATGGTCGTGGTGGGCGTGGGGCTGTTCGCAGACGAGGTCTACGAGGACGAGACGGGGGTCAAGCCGGCGGTCGTCTACGCCAAGGCCTTCGTCGACGCGCACCGGGACCAGATCGCCTGGGGTGCGGCGGGAGCGACGGTCGCCCCCGGTGCAACACGGGCCGAGCTGGTCCGCCAGCTGCTCGATGCCGAGTTCACGATCGACAACGACGCAGAGGCCGGACGCGACCAGGCCCGTGGTTCGATCCGTCCGCTGGTGGCGACCCTCTGGGCCCTGTCCGGGCTCGCCGGGCTGGCCACCGTCGTCGTGGTGGGCCAGGCCTTCCGCATGCTGGTGCGGCGTCGGCCGGGCGAGTCGCAAACCCTGTCGGCCATGGGCTGCGGCCGGAGCACGCTGCTCGCCGCCGACCTCGCCGTGGCCCTCGCCGTGGCGGTGGCCGGCGTGCTCGGGGCTGTCGCGGTGGCGATCGTGGCGTCCCCCCTCTTCCCGCAGGGCGAGGGGCGGAGGATCTCCCAGCTGCGAGGCGTCGACGTCGACCTCGTCGTCCTGGGCCTGGGCGGGCTCGCGCTGTTGGTGGCCCTCTCCGGCGTGGTGGCGGGGACGTCGGCAGGGCGCGCCCAGCGGGCCGACCTCCGCCCCGGCATGGCGCCGGGCGCCCTGGGTGCAAGACCGGCGATGAGCACCGGGGTGCGCTTCGCCACCGGGCAGCGCAGGCTGGTCGGGACGGTGGGTGGGGTGGCGGCCGGGATGATCGGGGTCGTGGCCGCGGTGGTCTTCACGGGGTCGATGTCGAGCCTGGTGGCTCGTCCGGACCTGGCTGGCTTCAGCTGGGAGGTCATGGGCCGGGAGTCCTACATCACCATCGACACCGCCGCCGTGGCCGACGAGGTGGGCGACGATCCCGACATCGAGCGGGTCACCGGCCTGAGCTTCAACGACGTGTCGGTGGACGGGACCCCCATTCCGGCCAGCGTGTGGGAAGCGGTCAAGGGGTCGCCGTGGCCCCCGGTGGTCACGGGTCGGGCCCCCCAGGGCCCCGACGAGATCATGCTCAGCCCGAGGTCCCTCGCGGAGATCGGGTCCGAGGTCGGTGACACCATCACGGTCGCCTTCTCGACCTCGGTCGACCAGGAGAAACCGATGGAGGTCGAGATGGCCGTCGTGGGCACGGCGGTGTCCCCCAGCATCGGGATACCGGGCACCGACACCCCCCGGCTCGACGAGGGCGTGCTCGTCCGCCATGACGACATCGTCCGCATCGAGGAGCAGATCGCCGCGGAGACGGGCCTCCCCCTCTGCGGCGACGAGGGCGCAGACTTCGAGACCTGCGTCGACATCGAGTACGGCAGTGCCGTGCTCTTCGACCTCGCCGACGGGGTCGACCCGGGTTCGATCGAGGCCCGGTTCCCCGACGGGCTGCCCGACGACCTCGAGGTGCCAACCGAGTGGTTCACCTCCACCGAGCCGTCCGAGGTCACCCAGGCGGCACGTGCCGTCGATGTCCTCACCTACCTGGTGGTGATCCTGTTGATCGGAGTGATGGCCACGGTGGCCCACAACCTGCTCGGCTTCGTGCGCGAGCGCAGCGACGACTTCGCCGTCCTGCGAGCCGTGGGGTTCACGCGCCGCCAGGTCCGGTCCACCGTGCTGTGGCAGAGCGGGGTGGTCGTCGTGCTCGCGGTGGTGGTGGCACTGCCCGTCGGCGTCGCGCTCGGGCGCGGGCTCTACCAGAGCTTTGCCGGCGGGATCGGGGTGATCGTCCAACCGGTGGTGCCCGTGGCGGCTCTCGCGCTCGTCGTCGTCGGTGCCGTGGTCCTCGTCCAGGCCGTCGCCCTGCTGCCTGCTCGGCGCGCCCGCCGCACCGTCGCGACCACCAGCCTGGCCGCAGCCTGAGGAGCCACGCCGGTTGTGCGCTCGATCTTCAGCGGGTCGGCGTGAAGGTCACGGGGAGGTGCTTGATGCCGTTGATGAAGTTGGAGCGGAGGCGGTCGGGCTCGGCTGACGGCTCGAGATCGGGGAGGCGAGCCAGGAGGGTGCGCATCATCACCCCGACCTCACGGCGCGCCAGGTGGGCCCCCAGGCAGAAGTGCGGGCCGGGGCCGCCGAAGCCGACATGGTCGTTGGGGGAGCGGCGAACGTCGAAGCGAAACGGGTCGTCGAACACCGCCTCGTCGCGGTTCGCGGAGCGGTACCAGAGCACGACCTTGTCGCCTTCGGACAGCACCCGCTCGCCGAGGCGCACCCCGTCGCGGGTGACGGTGCGGCGGAAGTGGATGACCGGCGTCGACCATCGCACGACCTCCTCGACCCCGGTCGGCGTCACCCCGTCGAGGTCATCCGCCCAGATCCGTCGTTGCTCGGGGTGCTCGGCCAGGGCCACCGCGCCGTGGGCGATGGCGTTGCGGGTGGTCTCGTTGCCCGCCACCACGAGGAGGATGAAGAACGAGCCCAGCTCCTCTGGAGTGAGGGTCTCGCCGTCGAGCTCGGCGGTCACGAGGGCCGACACCACGTCGTCACCGGGGTCGCGCTGGCGGGCCTCGCCCAACTCGCGCACCATCTCGGCCAGCTCCTGGCCGGCGGTGAGGGCGGCGGACATGATGCCGTCGACGGTCTGGTCGGGGACGTACTCGGTGTCTCCGAGGCCCAGGATGACGTTGGTGCGGTCGAAGACGAACCGCTCCTCGCTGCGACCAATGCCCATCAGGTCGAGGATGATCCGCAGCGGCAGGAGGGCAGCCACGTCGACCACCAGGTCGCACTGGCCGCGGCCGGCGATCTCGTCGACGACGCCGGCGGCCACCCCCTCGACGTCGCCCTGTAGAAGGGCCAGCTGCTTCGGCGTGAAGCCGCGAGAAACGATGCGACGCATGCGGGCGTGGCGCGGGTCGTCCATGTTGATCATGGAGCCGAAGAAGTCGTTGAAGGCCGGCGGCATGTCGCCGATGTTGGTGCCCATCCCCGAGCAGTAGAGGTCCGGGTGCCGGCTGGCCTCGACTATGTCGGCGTGACGGGTCAGGGCGAAGTAGCCCGGTCCCCTCGGCCAGTCGATGAGCTCGACCTCCTCGAAGAAGCGCATCGGATCCTCGGCCCGCAGCGTGGCGAAGGCGCCGTCGATGTCGGCCGCGGGTCGAGTCCAGAACTCGAGGGTGGAGAGGTCGATCTCCTCCAGCGGCATCGTCGTCGTTGTCACGGTCGGCGGCGGCATGCCCGCATCCTCGCACCCGCTCCCCGACCTGGTTGGGTTGCAGCGCTGTACTTGGTACCGATCAGGCCGCGGACGGCCCGTCTGGGCGCAAGAAGTGACGTCGCGACCAGAGCTGGCCACGGCCGGCTCAAGGCTCAGCCAGCACGGCGGCCGACAGGGCCGGCCAGCGGAGCTTGGCCCAGTCCCCGAACTCGCGGTCGGTGAGCACCACGAGTGCCCGTCCGGCCGCGGGGTCGACCCACACGAACGTGCCGCTGCGCCCGAAGTGCCCGAAGGTGGCCGGACTATTGGCCGCCGCCGTCCAGTGCGGCTCCTTGGTGCCCCGGATCTCGAACCCGAGGCCCCAATCGCACGGCGACTGCCAGCCGAATCCGGGCAGGACGCCGTCGAGATCGGCGAAGGCCACAGTGGTCGCCTGCTGCACCGTGTCGGCCGCCAGCAACCGAGGCGCCATGAGCTCCTTCGCCCACTTCGCGAGGTCGGTCGCGGTGCTGACCGCGGCGTGGGCGGGTGAGCCGGTGAGGCGGGTGGCCGCCATCCCGAGCGGGCCGAGCACAGCCTCGGTGAGGTAGGACGCCACGCCGAGGCCTGACTCCTGCTCCAGCAGCGAGCCCAGCACCTCGAACCCGGCGTTGCTGTAGACGCGGCGGCGTCCGGGCTCGGCCGGCACCCCGCCGTGCAGGCCGAGGCCCGAGGCGTGGGCGAGGAGGTGGCGCCCGGTCGAGCCCTCCGGCCCGGCCGGGTGGGCCAGGTGCAGGGTCTCCTCCTCGACTGCCACCAGGGCTGCGGTGGCCACGAGCGCCTTGGTGACAGAGGCCAGGCGGTAGGGCCGGTCGATGTCGCCGATGGCTTCGGTCACGTCGCCGGCGGCCGCGGTGACCACGGCCGCGGCAACGTTGGCGACCGGCCACTCCTCGATCAGGGCGAGTAGACCCGACCCCACCGGATCAGGCCGGGAGGCTGAGCGGCCGGGCGGGCAGGCCGCGAGCTGGGTGCCCGCGCTGAGCGCTTGAGCTGGGAGCCGGCCCCAGCACGACCGCAGCCGGGTCCTGCTTGTCGATGTGTCCGATCAGGCCCCGGTAGACGCCGAAGCCGCACAGCTCGCGCAGATCGGGACCGAAGCGCCGGGCCACCTCGACGGGGATCCCGAGCTGTTGGTTCTCCTGCTGGCGAACCCAGCCGGCGCAGTAGTTCATGGCCAGGCCGACCCGCCGGGTGCCGGTGGCGTTGGCGCCGCCGCCGTGCCACAGCGATCCGGGCCAGACCAGCACCGAGCCGCGGCCCATCTCGGCCGCGATCGAGTCGTGGTGGCTGCCGAAGTCGGGCTGGTGGTCGCGATGGTGCGACCCGGGCACGAGGCGCGTCGCGCCGTTGGCCTCGGTGAAGTCGGTCAGGGCCCACATCGAGTTGCAGATCACCGGAACGTGGGGCCGGGGCAGCCGGATCATGGCGTCGTCGACGTGCAGCGGTTGGGCCTCCTCGCCCGGGTCGATGGCGATCGATGACAGCGACGAGACCAGGCACCCTCGCCCGATCACGCCCTCGATCACTCCGAGGACGGCGGCGTGGACCGGTACCGACTCGAATACCCGGTCACGGGCCAGCAGGTTGTAGATCCGCACTGTGGCGTGGCCCTCGAAGGCGTTGGCGGCCGGACGCGCATCGAGCTCGGACTCCAGCCGAGCCAGGGTCTCGTCGATCTCGTCGAGGAGTGCGCTCTCGATGACGTCGGGAAGGATCGTGAACCCATCGACCTCGATGGCGTCGAGGTGGCGTGTCACCCCGCGCATGGTACCGATCGAGATCGCAGCGACTCGTGGGATCGGCTTCGATGGGGCGGATGTCGTGTCGCCCCACTGACCCGGCGACAGTGGTCGCTCGCCACGGCGTCGACGGGCCCGACCCGGACCTCGAGCTGGCAGTTGCCGCGGTCCTCGACGCCCTGCGGAGGGGCGAGGTCGTCGCCTACGGCGAGATCGCCGCGGAAGCTGGATGGCCCGGCCGCTCCCGGGCTGTCGGCCGGGTGCTCGCCACCGCACCCGCCGGCCGGTTCCCCTGGTGGCGAGTGGTCAACGCCGCCGGTCGCCTGGTGCCGGGCCACGAGGACGAGCAGGCCCGGCGCCTCCGCTCCGAGGGCGTCGCCGTGGAGGGCCATCGGGTGACGGGTCCTCGCCGCTGAGCGGGGCCGGAGGGTGTTGGGGAACGCGCGTGCGACGCTCGTAGGCTGGTCGCAACATGATGACGAACTTCGAAGAGCTGGGTGTCGACCCGGCCATGGTCAAGGTCTTGTCCGAGAAGGGGATCGACCGAGCGTTCCCCATCCAGGAGCTGACGATCGCCGACGCCCTTGCCGGCCGCGACGTCTCGGGCAAGGCGAAGACGGGGTCGGGCAAGACGCTCGCCTTCGGCCTCCCCACCCTGCAGCGCGTCGAGCGAGCCGAGCCCCGCCGGCCCCGGGCCCTGGTCCTCGTGCCCACTCGGGAGCTGGCCACTCAGGTGTCCGACGAGCTGCTCCCCCTCGGCGAGGCGATCGGTGTCCGGGTCGCAGCGATCTACGGGGGCGCCGACATGGCCGGGCAGATCAAGAAGCTGGGGCGCGGCGCCGAGGTCGTGGTGGCCACCCCGGGTCGCATGATCGACCTCATCGACCGCAAGGAGGCGTCGCTGGCCGACGTCGACATCGTGGTCGTCGACGAGGCCGATCGCATGGCCGACATGGGCTTCCTGCCCCAGGTCGAATGGCTGCTGCGCCACATCGACGGTCGTCACCAGACGCTGTTGTTCTCGGCGACGCTCGACGGAGCGGTCAAGACCCTGGTCACGCGTTACCAGCACGACCCCGTCCGCCACGAGGTCACATCCCGGCAGGTCACCGTCGAGGAGATGACCCACCGGTTCCTGCTCGTCCACCAGATGGACAAGTCGAAGGTCGTGGCCGCCATCGGTCGGGGGTCGCGGCGCACGTTGGTGTTCTGCCGGACGAAGCGCTACGCCGATCGCCTCGTCGCCGAGCTGCGCGACGAGGGGGTGAAGGCCGGAGCGATCCACGGCGACCTGCCCCAGCGGCTGCGGGAGCGAGCCCTGGCTGACTTCATCGACGGCTCGCTGCCGATGCTCGTCGCCACCGATGTGGCCGCCCGGGGCATCCACGTCGACGACGTCGAGGTCGTCATCCACGGTGATCCGCCCGAAGACCACAAGTCCTACCTCCACCGCTCGGGCCGCACGGCGCGAGCTGGTGAGGAGGGGCTCGTCGTGACCCTCGCCCTGTGGAACGAGGAGCTCGAGGTCAAGCGCCTGCAGAAGCGCATCGGCATCGATCTCCCGATCGTCGAGGTCTTCTCCAACGACTCCCGCCTCGCCGACCTGACCGCCTGGGACCCAATCGCCGACTCCGGCGCCGCCTGACCTGAGGGCGCCGGTGCCTGGCGCGTCGGTGGCCGCTACCTCCGATAGCCCCCCCGGCCCGGCCTGGGGGCCGTGGTGCGACGATCTCCTCCGCCTCTCCGACGAAGCCAGGAGCGCAGGCGAGGGAGATGTCGCTCGCCGGCTCATCGCCGGCGTGCTCGATCGGGTAGCAGAGCTCCGCGACTGGCCCGTCGGGTCGTGGGGTCTGCGCCTCGCCGGCGGGTCCGATGATCGCGTTGCCCTCCGGGTCCTGCCGCCGCCGCCATCGCTGGCCGGCCCCGACCTGCTGGGCGCCGCCTACGAGGCCCTGCTCGAACCCGACCGGCGACGATCGGCCGGCGCCCACTACACGCCGTCGGACCTGGCCTGCGGCCTGCTCGACTGGGGGCTGGACACCTGGGAGGCGCCGGGTCCCGCGCTACCGCTCCGGGTCGTCGACCTGGCTGTGGGCGGCGGAGCATTCCTGCTCGCCGCAGCCCGGTGGCAGGCCGAACGTGGCGCGGCCCCCACCGAGGCGATGCGCGGCCTGGCCGGCGTCGACCTCGACCCCGATGCGGTGGCCGTGGCCGAGGCCTCGCTGATGGCATGGGCCGCCGACACCGGCGGCGACCCTCGCTCGAACGAACGGCCTCGGCTCGTCATCGACGACGGTCTCCTGGTCGACCGGATCGGCCCGGCGGCGGTCGACCCTCGAGGCTCGGCCCGGCCCGGAGATGACCGGACCGAGGATCTCGTCGCTGGCAGCGCAGATCTCGTCGTAGGCAACCCGCCGTTCCTCGGGCAGCTCTCCCGGGCGACGGCGCGGGATCGGGCCGAGGTCGCCGGCCTGAGAGCCCGCTTCGGGCCCAAGGCGTCGGGCTACGTCGACAGTGCGCTGCTGTTCCTGGTCGCCGCCAGCCGCTGGATCCGACCCGGCGGTCGGGTGCTGATGATCCAGCCGGTATCGGTGCTCGGTGCGCGGGACGGTGAGTGGGCCCGCACGGCCGTTGACGACCTCGCCGATCTGGCCGGGTGCTGGGTCGCAGGTCAGAAGGTCTTCGCCGCCGAGGTGGACGTGTGCGCCCTGGTCCTCGAGCGCCGCGCGCCGCCGCTCGATGCTGTCCCGAGACGAGGCGCGGCCCCCCGATCGGCGGCGGTCCGACTCAGCCGGGGCCGCACCGTCGAGGACGTCGGATCGATGCCGCCGCCCCTTGCTCGCTCGTGGGCGCCACTCCTGGCCCGCTGCGACGGCGTGCCCCCGGTAGCCCTCGATGGCGGCTCGGGCCGCATCGGCGACTTGGCCTCCGCCACCGCCGGGTTCCGCCAGCACTTCTACGGCATCGCCCCGCACCTCGTCGAGCTCGACGAGAACGACGCCGCATCCCGGGCTGTGCCTGTCTTGACCACGGGGCTGGTCGATCCGTTGCGGGTGCTGTGGGGTGAGCGCCAGGCCCGCATCGCCGGGCGGAAGTGGCAGCGCCCGGGGGTCGACCTCGAGGCCGTTGCGGCCGACGACGCCGTCCTCACCCGGTGGATCGGCGACCGCCTGCGGCCGAAGCTGGTCGTGGCGTCGCAGACGCTGGTGGTGGAGGCGGCCGTGGACCCCGATGGGCGCTTCGTGCCCGGTGTCCCGCTCGTGTCGCTCGAGCCCCGAGTTGATCTTCGACGATCGACCATCGGCGGCGGCGGCGGCGACGGCGGCGGTAACGGCGACGGCGACCTGATCCTCTGGCTCCTGGCTGCGGCCCTGTCCGCGCCACCCGTCACGGCGTGGGCCCTCCAGGAGGCGGCGGGCACCGGTCGCCATCGCGGCGCGGTGAAGCTGGCCTCGCGTCAGGTCGAGGCCGTGCCCCTGCCGTTTGATCGGGGGGAGTGGGAGGGCGCAGCCGAGGCTCTGCGACGGGGCCGGCCCCTCGTCGCCCTCGGCGGCCAGCTGGCGATGGCCTACGGCCTCGATCCCCACCATCCCGTCGTGGCGTGGTGGCGGGATCGCCTGCCTTCAGGCGCTGGCGCCCGCCCGAGCACGGGTGGGAGGTGTCCTTAGGACGATCCGGCCCCCGACCGTGTCTGTGGGCCACGGGCGCAGCCGAGGACCGGGGAGGTCGTCGGTATCCTGCGCCCCGGTGAACCCCGACAGTCCCTCGACGACGGATGGGCCTGGGCCCCCGCCCCGCGAAGCGCGGCGGAACGGTCGTCGGCGGCGGGGGTCGACCGACTCGGTGTCGCGGGGCGACTACGTCGGATGTGGGCTCTGGGCGGCAGGGTTCCTCGTCCTGGTGGCGATCAGCTTCACCGTTGGGATCATCCTGCGGCCGGACCGTGACGTCAGCTCCGAACCGGGGGTGGTGACGCTCGGTGTGAGCGGTTCGGGTGACGCCCGCTACCGGCTGATCGGGCGCATCGACGAGACGAACGCACCGTGTGTCGCCCTGGTGCGCGAAGGCGCCGAGGAAGTGGGCCAGTGCGGTCTGACCAACCGAGGGGCCACCGGCGAGGACGAGGAGCGGTTCACGGTCACCTCGGCGGAGCTGCCGGATGGGACGACGGTGGTGTTCGGTCCCCTTCCCCGACAGGCCGAATCGGTACGCCTGGAGCTGGCCGACGACAGTCGTCCGACCATCGAAGCCCGGCGCAGCCAGTCGGCCGGTCTCAGCTGGTTCGTCCACGAGACGGACCAACAGGTGACCGGCCCGCCCGTGATGCTCGACGGCAACGGGGAGCCCGTCCCGATCCCGTAGACGGCTGGCCCTCGCGCCGCACGGCGGCCTACGCTGCTGCGGTCATCACGAGCGGCTCGGAACGTCCGGGTCCGGCAACCTGGGCGGACACCCAAGGTGCCTCCTGCCTCCGGGCGGGGATGCGGCCGGCTCCACCGGCAACCAAGTGTCCGGGTCCGCCCGGCGCACGGCACCCGGGCATTCGCCCCCGACACCCTTCGAGGAGGCGAGACACGTGGCTGGCGACATCGGTGACCTGGTCGCTGCCGACTCGCACCTCGCCCCGCGAGAGTGGACGCGCGCCCACGCCAGCACCCTGCCCGCATCCGGGGCGTGGCGCCCCAGCGACCCCACGGCCGAGCGCCAGTTCCTGCGCACGTTCGTCGACCGCTCCTTCGTGCTCGAGGGAGGTGGCCGCCTGCGCGACGTCACCGTCGCGTTCGAGACGTGGGGCACCATGTCCCCCGAGCGCGACAACGCCATCTTGTTGTGCCACGCCCTCACCGGCGACGCCCACGCGGCCGGTCGGGCCGGGCCCGGGCAGCCGACCACCGGGTGGTGGGATGGGCTGATCGGCTCGGGCCGGGTGCTCGACACCGACCGCTGGTTCGTGGTGTGCGCCAACGTTCTCGGCGGCTGCCAAGGCACCACGGGTCCGGCCTCGCCGAGGTCCGACCGGCGGGGCCGCTACGGGTCGGACTTCCCGGTCGTCACGATCCGCGACACGGTTCGCACCCAGTCCCGGTTGGCCGACGCGCTCGGCATCGAGCAGTGGGCGGCGATCGTCGGTGGCTCGATGGGAGGCATGCAGGTCCTCGAGTGGGGTGTGATGTTCCCTGAGCGGGCCCGGGCCCTGGTCCCGATCGCCACCTGCGCCGCCGCCACCGCCCAGCAGATCGCCTACTGGAGCACCGGTCGCCGGGCCATCGCGCTCGACCCGGCGTGGCGCGCCGGTGACTACTACGACGCCCCGCCCGGCGACGGCCCGCACGCCGGGCTGGCCCTGGCCCGGATGATCTCGCAGATCACGTTCCGCACCGACCAGATGTTCACCGCCCGCTTCGGTCGTGACGAGGTCGAACCGCTGGCCGGCGACTTCGGCCTGTGGCAGCGCTTCGAGGTCGAGCGCTACCTGGAGCACCACGGCGACAAGCTCTCCCGTCGCTTCGACGCCAACTCCTACTTGCTGCTCACCAAGGCCATGGATCTGCACGACCTGGCCCGGGGGAGGGGAGGCCTCGACGCCGCGCTCGGTCGGGTGCGGGCCCCGGTGCTCGCCGTCGGGGTGTCGAGCGACGCCCTGTATCCGAGCTACCAGTCCGAGGACCTGGCCCGAGCCCTCTCGGCCCGAGGGGTCACCGCCCGCTACGCCGAGATCGACAGCCCCCACGGCCACGACGCCTTCCTCATCGAGCTCGATCAGGTGGCCACGCTGCTCGGACCCGTACTCGCCGACCTGGAGATGAAGCCATGACCGATCCGACCTCCGAACACACCGCTGACACAGAGTCGAGCGGCGACGAGGGCAAGAAGCGCACTCCTCTGCACCCCGACACGATCGCCGTGCGGGCCGGGAGAGCCAGCTCGGACCCTGCGCTCGCTCCGGTGGTGTGGGCCAGCTCCACGTTCGTCTCGGCCAACGTCGAAGAGGCCCGGGCGGCGGCCACCTCCATCGGGAGCGACCGGTTCTACTCCCGCTACGGCAACCCCACCGTGTCGGACTTCGAGCAGGCTGTGGCCGAGCTGGAGGGGGCCGAGGGGGCGCGAGCGTTCGGATCGGGAATGGGCGCGGTGAGCGCCGTGATCCTTGGTCTGTGCTCGCAGGGCGACCACATCGTCGCCGCCCGCCAGATCTACGCCGGGACCCAGCTCGTGCTCCAGGCCGTGTGCCCGCGCTTCGGCATCGACGTCACCTGGGTCGACGGCACCGAGCCGGGTGCCCTGGCCGCCGCCGTGCGACCCGGCAAGACGATCCTGGTGTGGGCCGAGACGCCGGCCAACCCGCGCCTCGACCTCGTCGACCTCGACGAGCTGGGCGCCATTGCCGGGCCCATGACCGTCGTCGACTCGACCTTTGCCACGCCCCTCGGCCAACGGCCCCTGGACCACGGCGTCGACATCGTGGTGCACTCCGCAACCAAGGCCCTTGCCGGGCACAACGACGCCACCCTCGGGGTGGTGGCGACGTCAGCCGAGCTCGTGCAGTGGCTGACCGGCTTCGCCGTGCTGCAGGGGGCCAACGCCTCTCCGTGGGACGCGGCGGCGGGCCTGCGCGGCCTGCGCACCCTGCCGGTGCGCTTCGCCCGCCAGTCCGAGTCCGCTCTTGATCTGGCCCGCTGGCTGGAGAAGGACGGGCGGGTCACCGAGGTCCGCCACCCCGGGCTCGAGTCCCATCCTCAGCACGAGCTGGCCGTCAGGCAGATGGGACTCCTCGGGGGCCTGGTCTGCTTCGACGTGCCAGGGGGCCGCGATGCCGGCCGGGTCTTCGTCGAGTCCGTCGGGCTGGCCCAGCTGGCGTCGTCGCTGGGTGGACCCGAGACGCTGGTGACCCACCCGGCGTCGACGACCCACGTGAACCTGCTGCCCGACGAGCTGGCTGCGATCGGCATAGGCCCCGGCACCGTCCGCCTGTCGGTCGGGCTCGAGCATCCCGACGACCTGCGGGCCGACCTCGACCAGGCCCTCACGGCGGTCGGCCACGCCTCGGGCTGACCCGGGACGAACTTGGTGCGAGCTTCCACCGTGGTGGCCAGAACTCGCACAGGGTTCGAGGGGTGTCGACTGTGCCGGAGCTGATCGAGGTCGAGGCCTACCGCCGGGTCGCGGAGCGAGCTGTCGGCCGAAGGATCGACCGGGTGCACGCTCAGGATTCCTGGTACTGCAAGGGCGTCGAGCCCAGAACCCTCGAGGCGGCCATGTGCCATCGCACGCTCACCGGTGCTCGTCGCAAGGGAAAGCTCTTGCTCATCGACACCGACGGCCCCGTGCTCGGATTGCGCTTCGGCATGACCGGCCGGCTGCTGATCGACGGGACCGGTCCCATCGACCGCCTGCTCTACTCCTCTGGACGGGACGACCCCGCCTGGCACCGCTTCACCCTGGGATTCGCGGGCGGGGGCGGCATGACGGTCATCGATCCGCGACGTCTGGGTGGGGTCGAGCTCGACCCTGATACCGAGCGGCTCGGACCCGACGCAGCCACCGCCGGCGCCGCTGCCCTGCGCGACCTGCTCGTCGGATCGACGGCGCCGCTCAAGACTCGCCTGCTGGACCAGTCCCGTCTGGCGGGCGTGGGCAACCTCATCTGCGACGAGGCGCTGTGGCGGGCTGGGCTCGACCCGGCCCGTCTGGCGGGTTCCCTCTCGCCGGCCGAGGCCCGACGGCTGCACCGGCACCTGCGGGCAACGATCGCCCTGCTGAGCGAACGAGGCGGTTCCCACACCGGCGACCTGCAGATCGAGCGCACTCGGGACGGCCGGTGCCCAAGGTGTCGCTTGCTGCTCGATCGGCGCACCATCGGAGGACGGACGACGTTCTCCTGTCCTCGTCACCAGTGCTGACGGCCGGCTCCGTCGAGGTGCCGGCGGCTCGATCCCCCAACAATGGGCGGCGCCGCCGACCTCTCGCCACGGGCCGGGCATGCAGCCTCGATGCCCGGCTGGGTCCTGAGCCGGGACAGGGCCGCCGTTAGCATCGCCAGATCGTGTCGCCCCGCCCGTCGTTCCTGCTCCGCGCCGCGGTGACGGTGGCGGTGGTGGTGGGCGGCCTCCTCGTCCCGGCCTCCTCTGCGGTCGCGTTCGGCCAGGACGCCGGGCTCGCCCGCCAGGAGGATCCAGGGCCCGACACCTCGCCTGTCCCGGCCGATGGGGCGGAACCGGAACCCGCCGGTGACCCCACGATCGGCGACGACGCGCCCAGCGCCAGCAAGCGAGCCCAGGACGACCTGCGGGCGGTGTGGATCATCGTGGCCGCGCTCGTCGTGGTGGCCGTCGCCCTGCTCGGTCTGCTCGTCGTCTTCGTGCGGGCCACCAATCCGGCTCGGTCGGCGGAGCGCCGAGAGGAACAGGCGGACAACGAGGGCTCGATGGCCGACGAAGGCGACAGCTCTGACCCTGGGGACGGCGCGGCTCCCACTGAACCGGCGTTGGCGCCGTCTTCGGTCGATGGCGCTCCCACGAGAGCGGGGCTGACGCCGACCTCCGCGGCTAGGCCTCCACGCCCCGGCCGTCCCTCATCGTCCGGTGTGGCCCGGAAGCCGTCGGACCACGCGGACAAGGTCGACCCGGGGCTCACCCACCGGAGCGGTGACGGTGCGCCCGGCGCCAAGGCCATCCGGACCGGGGCGACCGGCGATGAACCCGCCCCCACGGATTCGGTGGACGGCCCCTCCGACCGAGACTCCGAAGCGTCGAACGCGTCAGGCCCCGACGAGGGGCACGGCGTGGCCGAGGCCCAGATCGATAGCGACGCCGAGTCCGATGCCGACGTGGCCTCGGACGCAGCGGCCGGCTCATCCCAGCAAGGCGGCGCGGAGGAGGCCGCCCAAGCCGAATCGGCAATGGCCACGGAGCCGGCCCTGGCTGATCAGGTGCACACGGGGCTCGAGGTCGAGCCCTCGGATCGGGCTGAGGCGGACGCCACGAGGGCGAGGTCGGATCGGGCGACCGGTGATGGGGCGCCCGCCGGCGATCCGGCGCCGGATGAGCCCGTTGAGGACCTGTCGGTGACCGAAGCTGGCGTCGACGGGCCCGAGGCCGGCGGCGGTTCGCAGCAAGAGGTTCCGCAGGCCGGAGAGGCGGGCGACGACGGTCGTGCGAGCAGCGTCGAAGACGTCGAAGACGAAGCGCCCCACGTTGACGACGCTGCGGACGCGGGGGGTGCAGACCAAGCGGAGGACCGCGGCGACGAGACCGTCCGGATCGTGTCGCCGGCGATGGCGCCGTCGTCGCTGGCTCAGGCGCAGCCGTTGGAGCCTCGACGGCCTCGTCGGGTCCGCGAGCCGGCCAAGCGCCTCGGCACGCCCGACGCCGAGCGAGTGCTGGTGCGGCCCGGGCAGCCCCCGGTGCGCGTCCCCGCGCAGAACCCGACCCCGACGTCGGACGGAGGCGAGCGGGGCGTTCCGCCCCGTCGCGACGGACCGACTCCGCCGGTGCCCGAGGGCGACGAGTCCCGGTAGTTTCGGGACCATGGCCACCGAGTTCGACGTCGAAGCGATGATCGCCCGGTTCCGAGAGCGGTCCCAGGCGGTGAAGAAGCGGAACCTGCCGCCGGTTGCCGGGGCGGAGCGAACCCGGCTGGTCCAGCAGGCGCAGACCGACTTCCAGGACTTCGCCATCATCGGCGACGCCGCAGGTGCCATCGAGGACGGCGTGCTGGTCCTGCGCGTCGATCTCCGGCCGCCGCCGGACTGAGCGTTGGCCGGCTCGTGACCACGATGGGCGGCGACGACGGTGATGGGGTCGAGGAACGCACGGCCATGGCCATCGACGAAGCCAACGCCGATGACCCTGACCGGGTCACCGTCGACGGGGAGCGCCGACCCCTGCAGCAGACGCTGGGCCGCCTCGCCTCGGAGTGGGTCGACCGGCTGGATCCGGATGCATCGTCGGCCCAGCGCCTGGCCGCCCGGGCCCATCACCTCCGGCGCTGGGAGATGCCGCGGTCGGACTACCCCGAGGGGCGGAGCGGGTACCTGCGTTGGCGGACGGCGGCCAAGAAGCGCCACGCGGAGGACGTCGCCACGCTCCTAGCCGATCATGGCTGGGACGCAGACACCGTCGACCAGGTCGGGCGCCTGATCCGCAAGGAGGGCCTGGGTCGCGATCCGCAGGTGCAGGTCCACGAGGACGCCGTGTGCCTGGCCTTCCTCACCGTCCAGCTCGACGACGCGGCGGAGCTGATGGGCGACGACAAGACCGTCGACGTGCTGCGCCGGACGGCCGGGAAGATGAGTCCCGCCGCCGTGGCTCACGCCGCCGAGCTGCCTTACAGCGACGCCGGCCGTGCCCTCCTCGACCTGGCCCTGGCCCCCGATCCCTGAGCGAACCGGCGCCGGTCGGTCGCCGGGCTGCTGCTACAGTCAGCGCTCCCGCGGACGTAGCTCAGCTGGTAGAGCATCACCTTGCCAAGGTGAGGGTCGCCGGTTCGAATCCGGTCGTCCGCTCGGAGCGAAACCCCTGCTACGCAAGGGGTTTCGTCGTTTTGACCTGCGGTTTCGTGACCAGGCGGGAGAGTGGGACCGTTCTTCACGTCCCGCCCCGTACCAGGGCGTTCCCCGCTGTACCTCTGCGTTCTGTGCCAGAAATTGTGCCACCGAGAGCGTGGCCCCGCATCTCGCCGGTACGGCCATGGCCGACTGTCGACGAAGGGACAATCCATCGGCGGACCCTCGGAGCTGAGCCATGAGTCTCATCGAGCAGTTGGCCTGGCAGGTTCTGATTGCGTGGTGGATGATCCGGAGGTCCCAGCCCGTCTACCGTCGTACGCGTGGAAGCAGGACATGCACCACCCAGGACACTGTTCCACGGCACTGGTGCTCCTGAGGCAGCGTTGGTGTGCGACTCGTCGGTGTTCGTGACCTCGGCCGGTTACAACCCGACCCTCACCCTCGCTGCCCTGGCCCACCGCGCCGCCGGGCTCCTGGCGGGCGAGGCGTCGCCCGTGCGTGACGTTCATGGCACCTAGCACGGACGTGGCGGCTCGAGTGGCCGTCGACGACGGCGACGACGACGACCCATCGGTCGCCCACCATGGGCGCGTCCCCCCAGCGGGTGGGGAGCCAGCGCCACCACCTTGGCGTGCACCATGGGTGGTGGGGATCGTGGCGTTGGCGCTGAGATGGTGGATGCCCGGCCAGACGCTGCTCACCCAGGACGAGCTCAACTGGACGATCCGGTCCTTGTACTTCGGCAAGGCGATTCGTTCCTGGAACCTCGCCGGTGCCGTGGCTGCGGCACCGGGCCAGAAGGC
>Ga0136617_10002284_pt1 | contig 17098 bp, 11 predicted proteins | sample AntDrymUQ3222106_2_FD_129672 | JGI IMG/M metagenome (GOLD analysis project Ga0136617, IMG submission 129672) | Polar desert sand microbial communities from Dry Valleys, Antarctica - metaG UQ322 (21.06) | ecosystem: Environmental > Terrestrial > Soil > Desert | place: Antarctica: Dry Valley...
AGAAGATGCTCTACGACAACGCGCTGCTGGCGCGGGCCTACCTGCACGGGTGGCAGGTGACCGGGGAGTCGCTGTTCGAGCAGGTCTGCCGCGAGACCCTCGACTGGGCTCTGCTCGAGATGCGGGGGCCCGAGGGCGGTTTCTACTCGGCGCTCGACGCCGACTCCGAGGGCGAGGAAGGGCGCTTCTACGTCTGGAGCCTCGAACAGCTGCGTGAGGTCCTCGGCGCCGACGACGCCGAGGTCGCGATCCGGTGGTTCGGCGCCAGCGAGCGCGGGAACTTCGAGGGCTCGAACATCCTCACTCGAGGCATCGGAGAGCCCCCACCGGAGATGTCCGAGATCCGCCGGCGCCTATACGCGGCCCGCGGACAGCGCGTGTGGCCGGGGCTCGACGACAAGCGCCTGTGTGCGTGGAACGCCCTGATGATCTCTGCCCTCGCCGACGCGGGCGCTGTCCTGCGCGAACCGGCCTACGTCGAGGCCGCGCGCGTGTGTGCGGACTTCGTGCTGACCTCTATGCGCGACGAGCGCGGGCGCCTGCTACGCACCTTCAAGGACGGCGACGCGCGCCTCAACGCCTACCTCGAGGACCACGCCTACCTGCTCGAGGCGCTCCTCACCCTCTATGAGGCCACCTTCGAGCCACGCTGGTTCGCCGCCGCCCGCGAGCTCGCCAACGTGACGATCGAGCGCTTCGCCGACCCCGCGCGGGGGGGCTTCTACGAGACCTCGGCCGACCACGAGCGGCTCGTGGCCCGGCGCAAGGACCTCGAGGACAACCCGATCCCGGCCGGCAATTCGAGCGCGGCCTACGGCCTCCTGCGCCTCGCCGCGCTCACCGGCGAGGCCGAGTACGAGCGCCACGCGGAGGGCGTCTTCCGGCTGCTCGGCCGGGTCGCCCCGCAGCACCCGCAGGCCTTCGCCCACCTCCTCCAGGCCATCGACTTCCATCTCGCGCCGACCCGTGAGGTCGCGCTCGTGGGCGAGGAGCTCGAACCGCTCGACCAAGCCGTGCGCGCGCGCTTCAGGCCGCATGTGGTGCTCGCCGGCACCAGCAACGCCGACGGGCACGGCGACGCGGGGGGCGGCCCGGAACTGCTGCGCGGCCGTACGCCCGTCGAGGGACGCGCCGCCGCCTACGTGTGCGAGAACTTCGCCTGCCGCCGGCCGATCACCGATGCCGAGGAGCTGACGGCGCTGCTCGAGGGCTGAGCGCCGCTAAGCGACCAGCCGCGGCCGCGAAAAGCTGGCGGCGCTCGGGATCAGCCCGCTGGCGTCGGTGCCCATCCACTGCTCCAGCAGCGAGCAGTAGAGCGCGCGGAAGTCCGAGGTGGCGCGAAGGTTCCCGTCGCCGTCGAGCCCTCCCGAGCCGAGTCCCGGGAACTCGCCGACCATCTGACCGCGGGCGCGACTGCCGACCACGAAGCCCACGCCCCCGGCGCCGTGGTCGGTCCCGCGCGAGCCGTTCTCCTCAGCGCGGCGGCCGAACTCCGACCAGACGTGGACGAGGACCCGGTTAGCGAGGCCCCGAGCCTCGAGGTCGCGCTGGAAGGCGCGCAGGCTGTCAGAGGTCAGCTTCAGGTTTCGGGCGAGGTCGCCAGCCTGGTCGTCGTGGGTGTCGTGGTCGCCGGGAGCGGTCAGTGCGACGCAGCGCAGCGGCAGCCCGGCGGCGAGCATGGCGGCGAGCGAGGAGAGCTGGCCCGGGAACGGCTCCTCCTCGCTCGAGGGGTACCCCGCTCCGGCCGGCGGACTGCCCCCGGAGAAAGGAGCGAGCTGGCGGCGCAGACGCCCTGCCTGCACTGCGACCTCCCCGGCCGCCGTGCGTGCCGGGTCGCCGGACTGCGCTCCGCCGATGCGCCCCATCGCCTCGAGCATCCACTCCTCTGGGTCGCCCCAGACTCCGCGAGCCCAGAAGCCGTAATCGTCGGGGCCCTCCACGGCGGAGACTGGAACCTTGCTCGTGGCCAGAGCCGGCGCCAGGCGCCCGTCGAGGGCCAGGCCCTGCAACGGGTTCGAGCTCGAGCCCACGCGATCGAGGTAGCGGCCCATCCAGCCGGTCGAGGCGCTGGCCGAGGTCGAGCCGACCTCGTAGAAGTGCCGCGAGGTGAAGTGCGACTGGTCCGGATCGGTGTAGCCCACCGACGGGAGCACGGTCACCTTCCCCTCCCCGTGCAGCTCGGCCAGGCTCGCGGCCGCCGGGTGCCAGCGCAGGCGCTCATCCTCGGCGAACGGCCGCCCCTCGCTCGGCCCGAGCGCCAGGCGGGGGCGCAGGCGGCGGTAGTTCGGATCCCCGACCGGGGCGAGCACGGAAAGCGAGTCGATCCCGCCCTCGAGGAAGACCGAGACCAGAACCGGGGACGAGGGCGGCGCCGCGGTGGCCTCGGCGATGCCGTCGCCCAGTACGTTGAGCCCGAGCTGCGAGGCGCCGTAGACCGACAACGCCAGACCGGCGGAGCGCACGAGCATCGACCGGCGCGTGAGGCCGGTCCCGGCGGGAAGCGGCATCCCCGCCTCGATGTCAGGCAGTCCCTTTCCCGCCTCGGCGGCGGCCTGGCGCAGCAGCTGGTTGCGGGAGAAGTCTCGGCAGTGCTGGTGGGACATCGCGCTCAGCTCGTCATGCAGTCGGGGGAGGTGGCGATCAGCATGCGCAGTGCGTTCTGGCGCAGGATCCGGTACGGGCGTTCCTGCCAGGAGTGCTCGATCCCGTCCTGACAGCGCTCGGCGTAGGCCAGCAGCTGGCGCCGGGTCTCGACCGAGAGGGTCGGGCGGCCCCAGAAGGCGAGCGCGCGGGCGACGGCCCCGGGCGCGTCCTCGGTGGTGTCGTATTCACCGTCGGTGTCGAGAGCGCGCTTCTCGCCGATCGCGTAGTTGGCCGCGAGCCAGCGGGCGCGGAAGGTGGCGGTATCGAGCCAGCGGTCCTCGTCCCAGCCGGCGACGTTCGGCGGGCGGAAGAGGACCTGACCACTGAGATCGGAGATCCAGCCCCACGCGCCGGTGTCGATCGGCCGCTCCAGCGCACGCAGGAGCCCGGCGATGTAGACGACGGGCGGCTTGACGACGCGATCGCCGTCGTATATCCGCGGGTGCATGAGGATGGCCTCGACCACCGGCCGGACCTCGTAGCCGCTGCGCACATAGAGCGACTGCAGCGCGCCGCGCGTACCCGTGGGCGGCGTGCCGGCGGCGAAGGCCGACCAGAGCTTGCTCACGAAGAAGGACGGGTGGCTCTTGTGCTTCAGGCACATGCTGACCGAGTCCTGCCAGTCGTGGGGGCCGCGGCGACCGAAGATCGTCTTCGCGCCCGTGTCGTGGATCTCGGGGTTGTAGCGGAAGTTGACCGGGCCGGGCCCCTCGCGCCAGTCGTAGTCCCAGCCGGTCAGCGCCCGGGCGTGCTCACGGACGTCGCGCTCGGTGTAGCCGCGGCCGGCCCCGAGGGTGAACAGCTCCATCAGCTCGCGGGCGTAGTTCTCGTTGGGCTCCCACTTGGTGCTGTCGCCGCCAGAGAGGAAGAGGAGCATGGCCGGGTCGCGCGTTACCCCGCGCAGGAGGTCCTCGAACGAGCCGAGGGCCTGGCGACGGAAGAGGGCGTTCTGTCCGAGCATGAGCCGGGCCGGCGCGGCGTCCTTGACCGTGGCGAACCAGTCGTGCCACACGAGGGCCATGCGCTCGACGAGCGGCTGGTTCGAGCGCACCATGCGGTCGAGCCACCAGAGGTGGTCGTGCGACCACTCGGAGTGAGCTCGCAGCGGGCCGTCCTCGGTGCGGGGCGCAGGCCCGCTGAGGCGGGCGGCCGGAGGGCGCGTCAGCGAGAGCACGGCACCACGCAGGCCCCTCTTGGCGAGCTTGTCAGCCTCGCCCGGGCGCGGACCGAAGCCGGCCCGCCACAGCAGGCGCTCAGCTTCCTGGCGGCCGAACCGGCCGGAATAGACGGGGACTGCGGACATGGCCTCCGACGGCGTCGCTTGCGAGAGTCGATGATCGGCGGTCGGCCGGCCGAACTTGAGCATCCGCGACGGACCTCGCCTGCCCGTCCACTCGGTCCGCGCGGTCCGTGGTGCGAGCCGATCCGTACCAGGGGCGTGACCGTCATCGAGGCCACCGGCGGCAGCCTGTGCTGCCACCGCTGCGGGCGCCCACTGCCTTCGGAGCGCTCCGAGCAGGCCCGCTGGGGGAGCTTCTTCATGCAGGCTCGCCTCGTCCTCCTGGCCTGTCCGGACTGCCTCAGCGAGGAAGAGCGCGGCCAGATCGCCGGCCGTCAGGGCGACAGCCTGTGGGAGGTAGCTTCCGCGCGCGCGGCCACGGCCGACGACCTCGGACGGATCGCCGCGCACGGCCGAGCCCACGGACATCGGGCGCCGCCCGAGGCGTGGCTGGCCGAGCTCTCCACGCACGGGCGCCACGTCGGCGTGCTCGCCGGCGAGCCGAGCGGAGAGGTCGTCCTCGCCCTGTGGTCGGGCGAGACCGCGGACGGTCGGCGACTACCTGTCCTGCTCGAGCTCCCGATCGGGCGCTGGATGGAGCTCGAGGAGTGCTACGTGCCCTACTGGGTCCAGACCGAGGCGGCGCGGATCGCGGCCGAACAGACCGGCTAGAGCACCGCCATGTAGCGGTCGAGCTCCCACTGCGTGACCTGCACGCGGTAGTCGTCCCACTCCTTGCGCTTGATCTCGACGAAGCGGTTGAACATGTGCTCGCCAAGGGTCCGCAGCACGAGCTCGGACTCCGCCGTCAGCTCGATCGCCTCGCCCAGCGTCTCCGGAAGTTGCTCGATCCCCAGCCGCTTGCGCTCGTCGGGCGAGAGGTGGTACAGGTTCTTCTCCATCGGCTCGGGCAGCTCGTAGCCCTTCTCGATCCCCTCGAGCCCGGCCTGGAGCAGCGCCGCGAAGGTCAGGTAGGGGTTGCAGGCCGGGTCGGGGCAGCGCAGCTCCATGCGCGTGGCCTGCTCCTTGCCGGGGTGGTACAGCGGCACTCGCACCAACGCCGAGCGGTTGCGCCGCGACCAGGCGCAGTAGACCGGCGCCTCGTAGCCGGGGACGAGCCGCTTATAGGAGTTGACCCACTGGGCGAAGATCGAGGAGATCTCGCGGGCGTGGCGCAACTGGCCGGCGATGAAGGCCTTGCCGGTGTCGGACAGGAAGTACTGGTCGTCGGCGTCGTAGAAGGCGTTGCGCTCGCCCTGGAAGAGCGACTGATGCGTGTGCATCCCCGATCCGTTCTCACCGAACAGGGGCTTCGGCATGAAGGTGGCGTGCCAGCCGTACTTCATGGCGTACTCCTTGACCGTGATGCGGTAGGTCATGCAGTCGTCGGCCATCTTCAGCGCCGGGGCGTAGCGCATGTCGATCTCGTGCTGGGAGGGCCCGACCTCGTGGTGGGTGTACTCGACGTGGATGCCGAGCTGCTCGAGCGCGAGCACGGTCTCGCGGCGCACGTCGGAGCCTGCGTCGAGCGTGGTCAGGTCGAAGTAGCCGCCCTCGTCGAGGATCTCCGGCGGACCGCCGTCGGCTGGGCGGGCGGAGCGGAAGTAGAAGAACTCGAGCTCGGGCCCGACGTTGAAGGCGTCGAAGCCCATCCGCTCGGCCCGCTCGAGCGCCCGGCGCAGGACGTGGCGCGGATCGCCCTCGTAGGGCTTTCGCTCCGGAGTCTGGATGTCGCAGAACATGCGCGCGACCCCGCTCGCCTCCGGGCGCCAGGGCAGGACCTTGAAGGTCGAGGGGTCGGGCATGGCGATCATGTCCGACTCCTCGATCGCGTTGAAGCCGGTGATCGAGGAGCCGTCGAAGCCCATGCCGCCCTCGAAGGCGTCGGTCAGCTCCGACTTGTTGACCGAGAAGCTCTTGAGCTGTCCGAGGATGTCCGTGAACCACAGCCGCACGAAGCGGATGTCGTGCTCCTCGACGAAGGCGATGACCTCGTCGGCGGTGGTCGGCTGGTCGGCCATCGGGCTCCTTGTGCTCGGGCGTCGGACTGGCGCGTCGGGCGCAGAGGCTAACCGGCTCGGCCGGGCGGCGATGGTCTGGCGGTCGGGGCTGGTCGGTCGGGGCGACTCAGGCGCAGAGCCAGTCGCCCGCCCAGTTCTTGAGCGCGGCGACCGCGGGCTGGAGTGCCTCACCCTTGGCGGTCAGGCGGTACTCGACACCGATCGGGTGCTCGTCGAGGACGTAGCGGTCGACGATGCCCTCGGCCTCGAGCTCCTTGAGGCGCTCGGAGAGCAGGCGATCGGAGATGTCGGGCACGAGCGCCCGGATCTCCGAGAAGCGCAGCGAGCCTTCCAGGAGAACGCTGAGGATGGCCCCGGTCCAGCGCTTGCCGATGAGCTCGACGGCACGATGGAAGAGGCCGCAGCACTCGGCTCGCTCGGACGCCGGAACGGACGCGCGCGGCACAGGGCGCTCAAGCGTGGCAACTGCCGTGCGCATGCCCATGAGCGAATGCTAGACGGTCGGCTGGGCGGACCGCGCCGGGTCCCGTCCGAGTTCCCCGCGCGTCCGCCCTCGGGGCGCCGAAGCCCGCCGGCGGTCACGCGGCGAGGGGGTAGCCGCGCGACCGCCCGCGAGCTTGGCTCTGGCGGAGATCGTCAGGCGGCCTGGAGTAGGCGCGCGTCTTCGGCTGACCCGTCGAGCGGGACGCTGCCCGCCCGGGTGAGCAGGTTCGAGAAGTGGCTGAGCGCCACGTGGGAGACCGCCTCGAGCAGCTGCTCGTCGGTCCAGCCCGCTTCGCGTGCCTCCTCATGCAGGTGCAGCGGCGGGACCGAGTCGCCCTCGAGAAGGCCGCGGACGAAGCGCAGCATCGCCGCCTCGCGCTCCTCGGCGGAGTCGAAGCTGCGAGCCCGGGCGATCTCGTCGAGCGCCAGCCCGGCCTCGCGAGCCGTGCGCAGGAGCGTCGAGAGCGCGTACGAGCTGCGTTCATGCTCGGCGACGCCGAGGGCGATCCGCTGCTGGGTCTTGAGCGGAAGCGCGCCGTGGCGGAGCTCCGAGCGAAAGCGAGCGTAGGCGCGCAGCGATGCCGGCGATCCCGCCAACACCCCCACGAAGTTGGGGAGCTGCCCTCCGCCTGCGACCGCGCCCTTCAACACGGGCAGACTGCGCTCGGGAGCCGTGAGCTCGTCGTGGACCTGGAACCTGCTCTCCGGTGTCTTCATCGCTTTGCCTTCTGCCGGTGGCTTACGTGTCGTAAGTGTACTAGCTGTCGGCGCCGCCGGGCGCCCCGGGCTTTCGTCCGAGGTACGCATCGGCGGGCTGATCCGGATTTCTACCTCCGGCTTATTAACCATTCGTTAGAGGCCGGGGTCCGTATCTCGACAGCCCGTGCGGATGGCGCGCCGGCGCTCGAAACGCCGGGCGAGCGGGCCGGAGGGTCAACCGTTAGCTTGCCGACGATGGAGACGGCCGTGGTCACCGGAGCCGGGCGCGGACTCGGGCTGGCAATCGCTCAGAGGCTCGCGGCGCGAGGACTGGCGGTGCTGATCACGGATCTCGACATCGAGGCCGCGGAGGCCGCTGCGCGGTCGCTCGGGGGACCGGCCTGGTCGGCCGCCCTCGACGTGCGCGATCCACACGCGTGCCGTGAAGTCGCCCGGAAGGCCGCCGCGCGCGGGCGGCTGTCGGTGTGGGTCAACAACGCCGGCGTGCTCTTCTCCGGACCGGCCTGGAAGAACGCGGACGCCGAGGTCGGGCTCACCGTGGCCGTGAATCTCCTGGGAGTGGTCCACGGTTCCCGTGCCGCGCTCGGGGAGATGCCCGATGGCGGACGCATCCTCAACGTCGCCTCGCTCTCGGCCTTAGGGGTGGCTCCGGGGCTGGCGGTCTACGGAGCCACGAAGCACGCCGTGCTCGCCTTCGCGACCTCGCTGGCCGCCGACCTGCACGCAGCCGGGCGACGGATCGAGGTGCGGACCCTCTGCCCCGACGTAATCGACACGCGCATGGTGCGTGACCAGCTCGAGAGCCCCGAGGCGGCGATCCTATGGTCCGGGCCGGCCCCGCTCGCGGTTGACGACGTCGCGGACCGGGCGCTGACCCTGCTCGACGGGCGCCGAACGCGGGCCATCATGCCGGCGTGGCGTGGAGAGCTCCTGCGCCTGCTCTACCGCTTTCCTCGGCTCGCACTCCCGGGCCTCTCGCTGCTGGGGCGAATCGGGACGTGGCGCCGCACTCGCTGGCGCCGGCGGGTCGGGGCCTGAGCGGCGCGAGCGCCCCGCGGTCGCGCGGGCTGAGCCCTATTGGCCCGCGGTGCGCGCCACGTACTCAGCCACGGCCGTTGCGTTCTGGCCATCGAGGATGCCGGCCGGCATCTCGAGCTTGCCCGTGCCGCCGTTCTTGATCGCGTTCAGCACGCGCTGCTGGTCCACCACGCCGAGGCGGTCGAGGTTAGGGCCGGTGACGCCCTTGGCCTGGATCGCGCCGAGACTATGGCAGGAGGCGCAGTTCTCGCGGAAGAGCTCCTTGCCCTCGTCGAGCTCGACGCTCGGCCCGGTGCTCACCAGCGAACCCGTCCCGCCGATCGACTCCTGCTGCGAGGCGATGACCGCGGCCGGGACGACGAGCCCGAGCACGACGTAGAGGATCGGGATAATGACCTTGATAAAGGAGCCACCGCCGGTCAGGTAGGCGTTGCGGGCTCTCCCCGGACCGCCGGAGAAGGCGACGAAGACCGCGGCGATGCCGAGGAGAACCCACGGCACGAGGAAGATCCAGACCCAGACGCTCATCGGCCGCGAATCCTAGATCACGACGCCGACGCGCGTCCCGGCCGGACGCGCAAGGCGCTCAGCCCGCGAGGCGGTGCGAGCCTGCGTAGACGTTGAAGCTCTCACCGCGCACGAAGCCGCACAGCAACAGCCCCTCCTCACGCGCCAGCTCGACCGCGAGCGTCGAGGGCGCGCCCACGGCCAGGATGCCCGCGAGACCGGCCACGCTCGCCTTCTGCACGAGCTCGAACGAGGCACGGCCGCTCAGGCACGCGTACAAGCTCTGTCCCACCAGCGGATAGTCGCCCGCGAGCAGTCTCGACCCGAGGGCCTTGTCCATCGCGTTGTGGCGCCCGACGTCCTCGCGCAGGACGAGCAGCTCCCCGGTCGCGGCGAAGAGCGCTGTGGCGTGCAGCCCGCCCGTCTGACGGAAGGCGTCCTGCTCGCTGCGGGCGCGATCGGGCGCGGCGAGCACGGCCTCGGGCTCGATCGCGACGCTCGGGGCGCCCGCGGCCTGGGGCGGCACCTCGCGGCGCACGAACTCGAGCGCGCCCTTGCCGCATACCCCGCACGACGAGGTGAGGTAGAAGCTGCGCTCACGCGCCGGGTCGCGGCGCAGGCCCGCGCGGGTTCGCACCTCGATCACGTTGGCGGCCAGGTCCTCGGTCAGGCCCACGGCCGTGAGATCATCCGGTCCGGAGATCAGCCCCTCGCCGGCGAGGAAGCCCGCCGCGAGCTCCTCGTCCTCACCCGGGGTGCGCATGGTCACCGCCAGAGCGCGCCCGTCCACGCGGATCTCGAGTGGCTCCTCGACCGCCAGCTCGTCGCGCAGGCGCTCGCGGTCGCGGCCCTGGACGCGCTCGATCCAGGCGTGGCCGATGTGAGGGTCGAAGGCGGTGACCACCTTCGTCGAGGCTAGATGCCAGCGACCGGCCGCGGCGCCCCGACATGAAAGCCCTGCGCGTAGTCGACGCCGTAGTCGCTGAGCAGGTCGTAGGTCGGCTGGTCGCCGACGTACTCGGCGATCGTGCGCGTCCCAACGCTCCCGGCGAGACGAACGATGGCGCGGACCACCTCCTGGTCGATCCGCCCCGTCTCGAGCTTGCGCACGAACTCGCCGTCGATCTTCAGGTAGTTCACCGGCAGGTACTTGAGGTAGTAGAACGAGCCGAAACCCGAGCCGAAGTCGTCGAGCGCAAGCCGGCAGCCGATGCGCGCGATCCGCTCTGCGAAGGAACGGGCGTGGTCCATGTTCGCCGTCGCGGCGGTCTCGGTGACCTCGAGGACCAGGTCGTCAGCCACCGCCGGTCCCTGCCCGAGCTCGCTGCGCAGGAAGCTGGTCAGCGCCGGGTCGCCCATCGACCGCCCGGACAGGTTGACCGCGACCCGGAGCGGGTTGCCCTCCTCCCGGCGCCTGCCGATCAGGCTCACGGCCTGGCCCACCACCCACCGATCGATGGCCTGGACCAGGTCGAAGCGCTCGGCCACCGGGAGGAACGACGACGGCGCGATGATCTCGTTGTCGCGGCCGCGCATCCGCAGGAGGAGCTCGTGCTGCGCCACGGCTCCGGTGCGCAGATCGACGATCGGCTGGCTGTAGAGCTCGAAGCGGTCGCGGTCGAGGGCGCTGCGGATCTCCTCCGCCCAGGTCCGCCCCTCCTCGGCCCGCGCGTGCATGTCGGGCGAGAACAGGGCGAGGCGGTCGCGGCCGGCGCGCTTGGCCTCGTACATTGCGAGGTCGGCGGCGGCCAGCGCCCCCTCGGCCTGGGCGCCCGGCTCGAGCTCGGCAATACCCACGCTCGCGGTGATGTGGACGGGCTCGCCCGAGAGCAGGTGCACGCGCTCGCGCAGAGCCTCGAGCAGGCCCTCGGCCACGGTCACGGCCCGGTCGGAGCGCGTGCCGTGCAGGAGCACCGCGAACTCGTCCCCGCCCAGGCGGGAGAGGACGTCGGCGGCCCGCAGCCGGCGCTCGAGGATCGCCGCGACGTTGCGGATCAGGCTGTCACCCGCCTGGTGGCCGAGCGAGTCGTTGATGTACTTGAAGTTGTCGATGTCGACCATGAGCACGCAGCCGGGCTCGCGCTGGCGCTCCACGAGCAGCATCTCCTGGCCGAGCTCCTCGAGAAAGCGGCGGCGGTTGAAGAGACCGGTGAGGGCGTCGTGGTCGGCGAGGAACTGGAGCTGGGACTCGAAGGCCTTGCGCTCGGTCACGTCGCTGAGGAGGCCCTCGACCTGGCCCTCCCCATTCTCGCCGTCGAAGTGCACGAGCGCCTCGTGGCGCAGCCAGCGCACGGAGTCGTCCTTGGCCAGGATCCGGTACTCGAGCTCGATCGCGCCGCCGACCTCCTCGGCGCGTGCGCTCTCCATGAGCACGCGGTCGCGGTCCTCGGGGTGCAGGCGCCGGCGCCACAGTGCCGGGTCGGCCTGCCACTCCTCCGGCGTGTAGCCGAGCACCGACTCGATCTGGGGCGAGACGTAGACCCAGCTCGGCTCGCCGAGGCCGGCCATGAAGGTGATCGCCGGCAGACGCTCGACCAGGGTGCGGTAGCGGCCCTCGGCCTGGCGGAGCTGCGCCTCCGCATGCTGGCGCTCGGCGATGTTCACCGAAACGCCCACGTAGCCGATGGTCTCACCGCCCGCGTCGCGGACGGACGTGTTGCGGGCGTAGACGGGAATGGTCTCGCCGCCGCTGCGGCGCAGATTGAACTCGACCTCCCAGGGCCGATCGGCGCGCCCGATCCGGGCGAGCAGCGCCTCTCGATCCTCGACGTCGGCGCGTGCGGTCAAGGCGGCGACCGAGGCTCCGATGGCCTCCTCCTTGGAGAAGCCGTAGAACGCCTGCGCACAGCGGTTCCAGTGGGTGACCGTCCCCTCGGTGTCGACGGCGATCACCGCGGCGTCGACGCGGTCGAGCAGCTCGGCCTGGAACCGCAGCCCCGTCTCGATCTGCCGGCGGGCGGTCACGTCCTCGGCGTGGACCATGAGCAGGTTCGGCGGCACATGGACGTAGGTGATGGCGAGACGCTTGGTCTGACCCGTGGAGGGCATCGGAAAGTCGATCTCGCGGTGGAACGATCCTGTCGCGACCAGGCCCTCGCGCAGCTCGGCGAGGAACTTCTCGCCGTGGCCGTGGAAGTCGCTCGCGTGAGCGCCGAGCAGGTCGGCGATGCGGCCCTCCGTGAACCGGTAGGAAGCGTCGTTGTAGTCGACGAGCACGAAGTCCTCGTCCTCTCTCCTCCAGGTGTAGGTGGGGATGGGCAGACCCTTGTACTGCGCCCGGAAGCGCTCACGACTGTGCTCGAGCTCCTCACGCGTGCGCTGGCGCTCGGTCGCGTCGACCGCGATCCCCACGAACCCGTCGGGCTGACCGTCGGAGTCGCGGACCGGCACGATGCGGGTGTAGGCGGTGAAGGTCGTGCCGTCCTTACGACGCAGCGCGAGCTCGCCCTCGAACTCGCCGTTCTCGGCGATCTCACGGCGCAGTTGGGCCACCCGCTCGTCGCCGCCGTGCGGCCAGATCAGGTCGCGCAGCGGTTGGCCCAGGGCGTCTGCGGCGGTGTAGCCGTAGAGCCGCTCGGCGCCGCGATTCCAATGGACGACCGTCCCGCGAGTGTCCCAGCGCTTGATCGCGGCGTCGACCTGGTCGAGGATGTCGGCCTGGAGCGCCACCTCTCGCTGGGTGCGGTTGCGCTCGGTGACCTCCCTTACGAGGGCGACAACGAGGGCTCCGCCCTCCCCGTCGAGCGGCTCGGTCGCCAGCTCGACCTCGATCCGCGTACCGTCCCTGCGAACGAGGACGGTCGCCTGGGGATCCGTGCGCGTGCCGGCGGCCCGGCGCTCGCGGAGCATCTCCTCGCCAACGAGACGATCCTCCGGCCGGAGCAGGTCGACGAAGGAGGGCATCGATTCGAGCACCGCCACGGTGTAGCCGGTGATCTCCGCGAACGTCTCGTTGGCGTGCGTGAGCCGTCCGGTGTCGAGGTCGATCACCACGACGGCCTCGCCGAGGTCGCTCTGGGCGGCGAGCAGGGCAGCGTCGAGCTCGCCCTGGCGTCGGAGCTGACCCACCAGCCGAGCGTTGTCGAGGGACAGCGCGACCTGATCGATCACGGCCTCGACGACGTTGAGGTCGTCGGAGGTGAAGGAGCGCTGGGCGCCCTCGCGGGCCAGTCCGGCGAGCCCGATGGTCCTTCCGCGGGCGCGCACCGGGACGAACAGCAGGCTGCTGACGCTGTGCTCGGACAGGTAGGCCCGCAGCGCGGGATCGACCGCCTCGGCGCCCTTCCCGGCGAGGACGTCGTCGATCACGACCGGCTCCCCGCTGCGGGCGGCCTGCCGGCCTGCCGGCCAGGCCTCGGGCGAGTCGAGGTCCGCGGCCGCGAGCGCCTCCTCGACGAGCCGCCGCGTGCTCTCGCTGCGATGGCTGACCGCGATCGGCTCGAAGCGCCCCGCCCGCTCACCAACCATGGCGATGACGCACAGGTCCCCGACGAGTCGCGCGATCCGGTCGGCCGCCTGCTTGAACAGGCCCTCCGGGTCCACGGAGACGTCGGCAGGCGCCCACGTCGGGTGCGTCATGGCGGAAAGACCCCCTCGCCTCTCCGAGCTTCCCTCTTGATGAGCGCTCATCGCTCCTTGACCTCTGTTCGCGGGAATCCTTCCCAAGTGCGGTCGACGCCTCGAAGAGGATACCCGGTTCCGGTTTTCCGAGGGACGGGTCGGGTGACGGTCGTCAACTCCCGCCCGTCCGCTGCCGATCCCACCCGGTGCGAGCGATGCTCACTCGCCGCTCGCCAGCGCACCGAGCCCTCCCGGTCGCTCAGCCGGAGCCGTCGGCTGCGCTCAGGCCGAGACCGCGGCGAAGAGCTCGCCGCCGTCCCCGGTCTCGAGGGCGTCGAGCCGCGCCAGGTGGCGGTCGACGGCCCCGGCGCACTTCCGGCCCTCGGCGATGGCCCAGACGATCAGGGACTGGCCGCGGCGCGAGTCGCCACACGCGAAAACTCCCGCCGTGGAGGTCTCCCAGGCCTGCTCGTCGGCCAGCACGTTGCCGCGCCCGTCGCGCTCGAGCCCGAGCTGCTCGACGAGCCCGTCGTGCTCGGGGTGGAGAAAGCCCATCGCGAGGAGGACGAGGTCGGCCGGAAGCTCGAAGTCCGATCCCTCGATCTTTGCGAAGTCGGGCGGACCGCCTACCTCGAAGCCGTCCAGCCGCCGTACGCGCCCGTTCTCACCGCTGAACTCGGTGGTCATAGCCCCGAAGCGGCGCTCGCCGCCCTCCTCGTGGGCGGGCGAGGTGCGAAGGATGAGCGGCCAGGTCGGCCACGGCGTCCTGTCGTCGGGGCGATCGGGCGGCGGCTCGGCCAGCAGCTCGATCTGGGTCACGCTGGCCGGGAGCTGGCGGTGGGAGTTGCCGAGGCAATCGGCGCCGGTGTCGCCGCCCCCGATGATGACGACGTGACGTCCGGCCGCCGAGATCGGACGGGGCGCGGCCGGGTCGCCGGCCACGTAGCGGTTGCGCTGCTCGAGGTACTCCATGGCGAAGTGCACGCCGTCGAGCTCGCGGCCGGGCACCGGCAGGTCACGCGGCACGGTCGAGCCGGTGGCGACGACGATCGCATCGAAGCGCTCGTGCAGCTCTGCTGCGTCGAGGTCGCGGCCGACCTCGACGCCGGCCACGAACTCGACGCCCTCCTCGGCCAGGAGATCGACGCGGCGCTGAACCACGCCCTTGTCGAGCTTGAAGTCCGGTACTCCGTAGCGCAGCAGGCCGCCGATGCGGTCCTGGCGCTCGTAGACGGTAACTGCGTGTCCGGCCTGGTTGAGCTGGGCGGCGGCGGCCAGGCCGGCGGGCCCCGAGCCCACCACGGCGACGGAGCGGCCGCTGTGCCACTCCGGCACGCGCGCGGTGACCCAGCCCTGCTCGAACGCGTGGTCGATGATCGACTGCTCGATCAGCTTGATGGTCACCGCGTCGTCGTTGATGTCGAGCACGCACGCCGACTCGCACGGCGCCGGGCAGATACGGCCCGTGAACTCCGGGAAGTTGTTGGTGGCGTGCAGCGCGTCGATGGCCTCGCGCCAGCGGTCGCGGTATACGAGGTCGTTCCAGTCGGGGATCAGGTTTCCGAGCGGGCAGCCGGAATGACAAAAGGGGACTCCGCACTCCATGCAGCGTGCGCCCTGCTCGCGCAGCTCGGGCACGCTGAGCCCGTTCGTGAACTCATGGAAGTCGTGGGTGCGGTCGCCGACCGGGCGCTTTCTCCCGTCGACACGATGGATCTTCAGGAAGCCGCCGAGCTCACCCATGGGAGGGCTCCGTCCGGTCCTTGCCAGCAGCGGCGGCGGCAGCTTGCCGCGCATCGTCGAGGCCGGCGTCGCCGGCCTCCTCGCCCTCGCGCTCGGCGACCTCGGCGATGTCCTCCTGCTGACCCGAGTGGACGGGCTCGAAGTCGTTGTCGGAACCCGGTCCGGACGGATCGACGTCGCCGACCGCGCCCTCGTCGGGGGTCTGGACCCCGCGCACGGCCACGCCGTTCGACTCCCCGTCGATCTTCGTGGCCCCCTCCGCTGCCTCCTCGAGCGCGCGCTTGTAGTCGCGCGGCATGACCTTGACCCACGCCCGGCGCAGCTCTTCCCAGTCCGCCAGCACCCGCGCGGCGACCGGGCTGTCGGTGCGCATCCCGTGCTCGGTCACGAGCTCGCGCACCTCTTCGAGATCGTCCGCGCTCGCCTCCTCGAGATCGACGAGGCCGAGGTTGCAGTGCTTCGGGAACGCGCCGTCGGGATCGAGCACGAAGGCGACCCCGCCGCTCATGCCGGCGGCGAAGTTGCGCCCGGTGGGGCCGAGCACGACGACCCGCCCGCCGGTCATGTACTCGCAGCCGTGGTCACCGGTGCCCTCGACCACCGTACGCGCGCCCGAGTTGCGCACGGCGAAGCGCTCGCCGGCGAGTCCGCGGAAGAACGCCCGGCCGGCTGTGGCCCCGTAGAGCACCGTGTTGCCGACGACGACGTTCTCCTCGGCCACGAAGGTCGTGCCCTCGGGGGGACGAACGGTGAGCACGCCGCCGGACAGTCCCTTGCCGGTGTAGTCGTTGGCGTCGCCGTGGAGGGTAATCGTCACGCCGGGCGCCAGCCATCCGCCGAAGCTCTGACCGCCGGAGCCGCGCGCGGTGACCGAGATCGTGTCCTCGGGAAGTCCGTCCGCGCCGTGACGGCGAGCGATCTCGCCGGAGAGCAGACCCCCGACGGTGCGGTTGCTGTTCTTGACGCGCAGCTCGGTCTCGACGCGCTCACGGCGCTCGAGGGCTGGTCCGGCCACCGAGATCAGGGCGTGGTCGGCGTGGTCGTCGAGGACGGGGTCCTGCGCGCGCACGCGTCGGCGCGCGACCTCGGGCCCGACACTCGGCTCGGCCAGCAGGTTGGACAGGTCGACGCCGCGCGCCTTCCAGTGCTCGATCGCGTCGTCGGTGGCGAGCAGGTCGGTCCGCCCGATCAGGTCCTCGAAGCGCCTGATGCCTAGCCGGGCCATCAGCCCGCGCGCCTCCTCGGCGACGTAGAAGAAGTAGTTGACCACGTTCTCCGGTGTGCCCTCGAAGCGCTTGCGCAGCTCGGGGTCCTGGGTGGCGATGCCGACCGGGCACGTGTTCAGGTGGCAGGCGCGCATCATGATGCAGCCCATGGTGATCAGTGGGCCCGTCGAGAACCCGAACTCCTCGGCCCCGAGCAGCGCGCCGACGATCACGTCGCGGCCGGTCTTGAGCTGACCGTCGGTCTGGACGATGATCCGGTCGCGGAGGCGGTTCTGGACGAGCGTCTGCTGGGTCTCGGCCAAGCCGATCTCCCACGGCACGCCGGCCGACTGGATCGAGGAGACCGGCGAGGCGCCGGTGCCGCCGTCGTGGCCGGCGATCGTCACGTGGTCGGAGTTCGCCTTGGCCACTCCGGCCGCGACCGTGCCCACGCCGACCTCGGCGACGAGCTTGACGCTGACCCGCGCGGCCGGGTTGGCGCAGCGCAGGTCGAAGATCAGCTGCTTGAGGTCCTCGATCGAGTAGATGTCGTGGTGCGGCGGCGGTGAGATCAGGCCGACGCCGGGGGTCGAGGAGCGGATCTTGGCGATGTAGGGGTCGACCTTGTGGCCGGGGAGCTGGCCGCCCTCCCCGGGCTTTGCGCCCTGGGCCATCTTGATCTGGAGGACGTCGGCGTTGACCAGGTAGTGGATGGTCACTCCGAAGCGCCCGGAGGCGACCTGCTTGATGGCCGAGCGGCGCGAGTCGCCGTTGGGATCGCGGGTGTAGCGGCGAGGGTCCTCCCCGCCCTCGCCCGTGTTCGACTTGCCGCCGAGGCGGTTCATGGCGATGGCCAGCGTCTCGTGGGCCTCGGCCGAGAGCGAGCCGAGCGACATCGC
>Ga0136617_10002285_pt1 | contig 17078 bp, 20 predicted proteins | sample AntDrymUQ3222106_2_FD_129672 | JGI IMG/M metagenome (GOLD analysis project Ga0136617, IMG submission 129672) | Polar desert sand microbial communities from Dry Valleys, Antarctica - metaG UQ322 (21.06) | ecosystem: Environmental > Terrestrial > Soil > Desert | place: Antarctica: Dry Valley...
AGCGCGGAGACCTCCGAGCCGGCCTGCACGAAGCGGAAGATGTTGTCGATGAACAGCAGCACGTCCTGGCCCTCGACGTCGCGGAAGTACTCCGCCATCGTCAGGCCGGCGAGCGCGACGCGCATGCGCGCGCCGGGCGGCTCGTTCATCTGGCCGAAGCAGAGCATGGTCTTGTCGATCACGCCCGACTCGGTCATCTCCAGCCACAGGTCGTTGCCCTCGCGCGAGCGCTCGCCCACGCCGCAGAACGCCGACAGGCCGCCGTGCTCCTTCGCCAGGTTGTGGATCAGCTCCTGGATGATCACGGTCTTGCCCACGCCGGCGCCGCCGAACAGGCCGACCTTGCCGCCCTTGGCGTAGGGGGCGAGCAGGTCGATGACCTTGATGCCGGTCTCGAACATCTCCGTGGTCGGGGTGAGGTTCTCCACCGTCGGGGCGGAGCGGTGGATCGGCCAGCGCTCCTCGACCTCGATCTCCTCGCCCTCGTCGATCAGGTCGCCGAGCACGTTGAAGATGCGCCCGAGCGTGACCTGGCCGACCGGCACGCTGATCGGGCCACCGGTGTCCACGACCTCCATGCCGCGGGCCAGGCCGTCGGTCACGTCCATGGCCACCGCGCGCACGCGGTCGTCGCCGAGGTGCTGCTGGACCTCGCAGACCAGCGTCCCGCCCTCGTGGCGCTCGACCGTGATGGCGTTGTTGATCTCGGGCAGCGTCTCTGGGAAGACGGCCTCGATGACGACGCCCTGGATCTCCTCGATCCGGCCCTTGTTGTGGCCGTCCTGCTCGGTGTTCTCGGTCCGGTCGGTGGTTGCGGCTTCCATTGATCTCCTTTTCGGCCTTCGGTCCTCTAAAAGTTCGGACCTCCGGACGACGTTACGTCTCAGGTCAACGATTCAGCGCCGGCCACGACTTCCATGATCTCCTGCGTGATGTCCGCCTGGCGCTCGCGGTTCATCTGCAGGGTGTAGCTGTCGATCAGCTCGCCGGCGTTCTCCGACGCGTTGCGCATGGCCGTCATGCGCGCACCGTGCTCTGACGCGGTGGACTCCAGCAGCGCGCGGTAGATCGAGATCTCGACGTACGTCGGGACGAGGCGCTCGAGGATCTCGCCCGGCTCGGGCTCGTAGTCGACCAGCGCACGGTGGCCGTGCTCGTCGGTCGCCTCGGAGACCTCGTCCTCCTCATCGCCCTCTTCGAGGATCGAGGCCTGCTGGAGCGGGAGCAGCGTCTCGCGCGTCACGCGCTGCTGCAGCGGCGAGATGTAGTGGTTGTAGAAGATCTCCACCCCATCGACGTCGCCGTCCACGTAGGCGGCGATCAGGTCGGCGGCGATCTCGCGCGCGTTGGCGTAGGCTGGCCGGTCGGTGAAGCCCGTGTAGGCCCCGACCGGGTCGCGCTTGCGGAAGGTGAGCGAGCTCACGCCGCGCCGCCCGGAGCCCGAGAAGACGACCGTCTTGCCCTCGGCCTCGAGCTCGGCGGCGGCGCGCAGGCCGGCGCGCACGATCTGCGAGTTGAACGCCCCCGCCAAGCCGCGATCGCTGGTCACCAGCAGCATTCCGACCTTCTCGATCGACTCGCGCTCGTTCAGGATCGGCAAATTGGGGAGGTTGACGGCCGCCTCGGCCGCGTGGCGCGTCATCCGCCGGATCGCCGACGCGTAGGGCCGCAGTGAGCGGATCCGCTGCTCGGCCCGGCGCAGGCGTGCGGCGGAGATCATCTCCATCGCCCGCGTGATCTTCTGCACGTTCTTGACCGACGCGACGCGGCCCTTGAGCTCCTTCTGGGCCATGGGCTAGCCGGCGGCGGTCGCCGCAGGCTGCTCCTCGCCGGACTCGCTGCGCTCCTCGCCGTCCCCGTCGGCGTCCGAGTCGGCGTCGGCGTCGGCCTCGGCGTCGCGATCGCGGTCACCGCGCTTGTCCTCGACGTCGACCCGCTCGTCGGTCGGCTTGCCCTCCTCGTCGAGGTCGTAGCCGAAGTCGTCGGCGAACTCGGCGACGATCTCCTTCACGCGGCCTTGCACCTCGTCGGACCAGTCGCCGCCGGCGATCTTCTCCAGCAGCTCGGCGTCCTCCGCGCGCAGCCGGTCCACCAGCTGCTGGTGGAAGTCGGGGACGCGCTCCTCGGCGATCCGGTCGACGTAGCCGTTGGTGGCCGCGTAGATGATCACGACCTGCTCGGCGACGGGAATCGGCTGACGCTCGCCCTGGTTCAGCGTCGCCACCAGCCGGTTGCCGCGGGCCAGCGTACGCTGGGTCTCCTCGTCGAGGTCGGAGCCGAAGGAGGCGAACGCCTCGAGGTCGCGGAACTGCGACAGCTCGCCCTTCATGCGGCCCGCGACCTTCCTCAACGGGCCGATCTGCGCGTTGCCGCCCACACGCGACACCGAGATGCCCACGTTGATGGCCGGGCGCACCCCGGAGTAGAAGAGCTTGGGCTCCAGGAAGATCTGCCCGTCGGTGATCGAGATCACGTTGGTGGGGATGTAGGCCGAGACGTCGCCGGCCTGCGTCTCGATGATGGGCAGCGAGGTGAGCGAGCCGCCGCCGAGGGCGTCCGACAGCTTGCAGGCCCGCTCGAGCAGGCGAGAGTGCAGGTAGAACACGTCGCCCGGGTAGGCCTCACGGCCGGGCGGGCGGCGGAGCAGCAGCGACATCTGGCGGTAGGCGTAGGCGTGCTTGGTCAGGTCGTCGTAGATCGTCAGCGCGTGCTTGCCCTGCCACAGGAAGTGCTCGCCGATCGCCGCGCCCGCGTACGGGGCGAGGAACTTGATCGGCGCGGCCTCGTCGGCGGCGGCAGCGACGATGATCGCGTTGTCCATCGCGCCGGCGTCCTCGAGCGTCTGCGCCACGCCGACCACCGTGGCCATGCGCTGGCCGATCGCGACGTAGATCGAGACGACGTCGGAGTCCTTGTTGTTGATGATCGTGTCGATCGCGATCGCCGTCTTGCCGGTCTGGCGGTCGCCGATGATCAGCTCGCGCTGGCCGCGGCCGATCGGGATCATCGCGTCGATCGCCTTGATGCCGGTCGCCAGCGGCTCCTTCACGGGCTGGCGCTGGACGACGCCGGGGGCCTTGACCTCGGCCGGGCGCGTCTCCTCGAGGTTGATGTCGCCCTTGCCGTCGAGCGGGCGCCCGAGCGGGTCGATGATGCGCCCGAGCAGTGCGTCGCCGACCGGGATCTCCAGCAGGCGGTTGGTCCGCTTGACCGTGTCGCCCTCCTTGACGTGGCCCCAGGGGCCGAACAGCACGGCGCCGACGTTGTCGGACTCGAGGTTCAGCGCCAGGCCGGTGACGTCGTGGGGCAGGTCGAGCATCTCGAACGACATGGCGTTCTCGAGGCCGTGGATGCGCGCGATGCCGTCCGCCACCGACAGGACCGTGCCGACCTCGGTGAGGTCCGCCTCGCCGGCGTCCAGGCCCTCGATGCGGCTCTTGAGGATGGAGGTGATCTCGTCAGGCTTGATCTGCATGGGTGGCGTTCAGTGGCTCCTTGATCAGAGTCGGGAAGAGGGGGAGGCGTGACTAGGACCGGACAACCTGCCGGCGCAGGGAGTCCAGGCGATTGCGGATGGAGGCGTCGAGCACCTGGTTGCCCACCTGCACGACGATGCCGCCGAGGATGTCGGGCTCCACGCTGGCCGACAGCTCGACCTGCTGGCCCGTCTGCTCCTGGATGCGGTCGCCGATCAGCTTGACGGTCTGCTCGTCGAGCTCGACGGCCGAGGTGACCTGCACGGGCAGGCGCCGGTTGTGCTGGTCCCACAGCGTGTCGTAGCCGCGGCGCACGCGGAAGATGACCGGCATGCGGTGGTTCTCCACGAGCAGGTCGAGGAAGTTCAGGAAGAGCTCGTCGGCGCCCTGCACCGCCTTGTGCAGCCCCTCGGACTTCTCCTGGGTGGAGAAGTACGGCGAGAAGAAGAACACCTGCAGCTCGCGGTTGGAGGCCAGCACGTCGGCGAACTCGCCCAGCTGCTCGCGCAGCGGGTCGAGCTTGTCGGCGTCCTGCGCGGCCTCGAACAGCGAGCGGGCGTAGACGGCGGCGATCTCCTCCATGGCTCAGCCCTCCTCGCGCCGCCCCGACAGCGCGGCGAAGTCCAGCTCGGCCACGGCGTCCTCGACCAGCTTGCGCTGGTCGTCCTCGGTCAGCGTCTTGCGCGTGACCTTCTCGGTGGCGAGGATCGTGAGGTCGGCGACCTCGGCCCGGATCTCCTGGATCGCCTTGCGCGTCTCGACCTGGATGTCCCGGCGGGCCTGCTCGAGCAGCTCCTCGCGGCGCGCGCGGCCCTTGGCCACCTGGTCGGCCTCGGCCTGCTCGCCGGCCTTGCGCGCGCGGGAGACGATGTCGTCGGCCTGCTGGCGGGCGGCGGTCAGCCGCTCGCGGTACTCGGCGAGCAGCTCGTCAGCCTCCACGCGGGTGCGGTCGGCGGCGTCGATCGAGTCCTCGATCGCCTTCTGGCGCTTGTCGAGCGCCGCGCCGATGCGCGGGAAGGCCAGCTTGGCCAGCAGGAACATCGTGAGGGCGAACACGGCGAGCGTCCACAGCATCAGCCCGATGCTGGGCGAGACCAGGAACGAGCCGCCGCCCTCCTCCCCGCCGGACTCGGCGGCGAAGACCACGGCGGACGTGAGCGTGGCGAGCATCGGCTTAGAGGAAGAAGGCGATCAGGCCCGCCACGAGGCCGTAGAAGAAGCACGCCTCGGTGAGCGCGAAGCCGAGCCACTGGATGCCGGTGATCTCGTCGCGCATCTCGGGCTGACGGGTCACCGACTCGATCACCTTGCCGAAGATGATGCCGATGCCGACACCGGCGCCCACGGCGCCAAGGCCGCCGCCCACGCCGAGCGCGATCGCCTTGCCCGCGTCCGAGGCCGTGTCGGCCTGGGCGAAGATCGCAGTGATGAAGGACAGCAGCACGAGGGGACTCCTTTGGCTTAGTGGTGCTCGGCGACCGCGCCGCCGAGGTAGATGGCCGACAAGGTGGCGAAGATGAAGGCCTGCAGGGTGGCCACGAGGCCGAGCTCGAAGGCGAACAGCAGGATGCCGAAGGGCAAGGTGAAGACGCCGAGGACCTCGAGGCCCAGCAGCACGGCCAGGCCGCCCGACATGAAGAGGATGATCAGGTGGCCGGCGAGGATGTTGGCGAACAGTCGCACGGAGAGCGAGAGCAGCCGCATCAGGTTGGAGACGAACTCGAGCACGAAGAGCGGCGCGACGCCGGCGCCGGTCACGCCCTCGGGCACGAGGCTCTTGAGGTAGCCGCCGACGCCCTTCACCCGGATGCCCTCCGCGTTGTAGGCGATGAAGACCACGAGGGCGAGCACCAGCGGGATCGAGATGTTGGCCGTCGCGGCGTAGATCGCGAAGGACGGGATCTCGAAGCCGGTGCCGAACACCTCGACCTTGTGCTCCGTGTTGGTCGGCAGCGGCAGGTAGCCGATCAGGTTGGAGAACCAGATGAACAGGAACAGCGTGCCGATGAACGGGAACCACTTGCGCGCCATCGCGTCGTCCATGTTGCCCCGCGTGATGTTGTCGCGCATGGTCACGTAGAGCAGCTCCACCGCGGTCTGCACCCGGTTGGGGCGCGCCTGCATGCGGTTGGCGATGTAGAGCATGGTCGCGACGGTGAGCACGGCGGCGATGACGAGGTAGAGCACCGCCTTGGTGATGTCAAACGAGCCGGGCAGGTCGACCCACGCGTCCAGCCGGAACTCGTTCTGGGGCTGGAACTCCTCGTTGTCGCGCCGCGTGAACCCGAAGATGGCCACCGCCAGGATCAGCGAGCCGACGTAGACGCCGCCGACGATGAGGAGGATGCGGTTCCTGGTGCTCATCGCGTCGAGCTGCCCTCCAGCGAGCGGACGACCACCATGGTGGCCAGGTGGACGGTGAAGGCGGCGAGGCAGAGCAGCGCCGCGGTGAAGCCGTCCACGCGCTCGGCGCTGAGGCCGACGACGAGGATGGCGATGCCGATCGCCCAGGTGCGGGCGATCATGCTGGCGAACTTCAGGCCGACGGCCCGCCGCGCGTCGCCGCGCTCGCCGACGCGGTCAAGCCAGACCTCCAGCCCGCGCTGTGCGAGCCACACCACGGCGCCCACCGTGTAGCCCAGCACGGGGCCGCCCAGCAGGAGCACGAACGGCGCGGCGAGCACGACGAGGATCACGTCCAGGTAGCGCAGCGGCGCCAGCGGATCGAGGCCGGCGGTGGCGGGGGCGGACTTGGGCATCAGCTCGGACATGGAAGGGGTGCGCACCCTACTGCGCGGGCGCGCGCTCGCACCCGGCCGCACCGCCGAGAGGATGGTGGCGGAAGGCCGGGTGGCTGTGGGCAGTCTAGCGTCGAGACGGACTTTGTAACAACTTTGTGCGACTTGGCGTGCTCGCTCAGCGCGGGTCGACGCGGAGTTGCGCGATCTCGCGTCCGGCGTTGTGGAACTCGACCTCGAAGATCCCGGTGATGCGCGCCGGGAAGAAGACGGTCACCGTTCTGCCCGCAGGCACGTCGGCGTAGACGTCGTAGCCATGCACGTGGACCTCCTCGGCGGCCGCCGAGCGCACCCGGAAGCGGACCGTCTCGCCCTCGATGAAGCGCAGGCGCTTGACGCGCTCGCCGGTCACCAGCGGCGGCTGCGGGCGCGGTGTGGCGGTGGGCTCGGGCGTGGGCGTCGCCGTGGCCTCGCCGTCCGCCTCGGGCGTCGCACTCGGGGTCGCGGTGGCGGCCGAGCGGCTGGCCGCCTCGTCCTCCTCCCCGCCCTCCGAGCCGGTCATGCTGAACAGGAAGACGGCGGCGAGGGCGATCACCACCGCGATGCAGAGGAACGTGATGCGCAGCGACCGCGTCACCGCTTCCACTGTAGGCGCCGGCGGCTGCCACCATGGCCGCCCCCGGAACTGCGATCCAGGAGGACACCCATGGCGGTGCGCACGGCATCAGCGGAGTGGAAGGGCGAGCTCCAGAGCGGCGAGGGCTCGTTCGCCAGCGAATCGGGGGCGCTCGACGGCGCCTACTCGTTCTCCTCGCGCTTCGGCGACTCCGGCGGTACGAACCCCGAGGAGCTGATCGGCGCCGCGCACGCGGCGTGCTTCTCGATGGCCCTCGCGGGCGTGCTCGGCGAGGGCGGCAACCCGCCCGAGTCGGTCAAGACCGACGCCAAGGTCCAGCTCCTCAAGGACGGCGACGGCTTCACCATCACGAGGATCGACCTGGTCACGGTCGGCCGCGTGCCCGGCATCGACGCCGACGGCTTCGCCCAGGCCGCCCAGGTCGCGAAGGAGAACTGCCCCGTGTCCAGGGCGCTCGCGAGCGTCGGCGAGATCACCGTGGACGCGACGCTCGAGGGTTGACGCTAGCCGACCAGCTTGGCGGGGTCGATCTCCTCCGGCGGCCCCGCCACCGCCCGGTTGATCACGGAGAGCACCAAGCCGATCGCCAGCAGCCCGCCGGCGTAGGCGAAGACGACGGCGTCGTCGAACGCCTTCTGGAGGATCAGGGCGACGCTGGCGGCGATCCCGAGCACGGGCAGGACGGTCGGCACGCTCCAGTGGTCGTGCCGAACGCGGTCGGCGCGCAGGATGAGCACGGCTGCGTTGACCGAGATGAACACCGCGAGCAGCAGCAGCACGGTGGTGTCGGCGAGCGTCTCCAGGCTCCCGACGGCCACGAGCGCCGCGGCCAGGCCGGTGACGAAGAGGATCGCCACCCACGGCGTGCGCCGCTCGGGGTGCACGCGCCCGAACGCGCGTGGGATCACGCCCTGCTGGGCCATCCCGTAGAGCAGGCGCGACGCCATGATCAGGTTGATCAGCGCGCCGTTGGTGAGCGCGAAGAGCGCGATGGCGGAGAACACCTTGGTGCTCATGCCCAGCGGGCCCAGCTGGACGACCTCCAGCAGCGGCCCGTCGGACTCCGACAGGGTGTCGGCCGGCACCGCCATGCCCGCGATCAGCGTGACGAGCACGTAGACCACCAGCGCGACGGCGAGCCCGGTGAACAGCGCCGGCGGGAAGGTCTTGCGCGGCTCCTGCGTCTCCTCGGCCACGTTGACCGAGTCCTCGAAGCCGATCAGGGCGAAGAACGCCAGCGACGCGCCGGAGAGGATGACCAGCGGCACGGCGTCGCCCTCGGCGAACTCCAGTGCGCGCGAGGCGTCGCCGCCACCGTCGAGCAGGAAGACGAGGCCGATCGCGACCACCAGCACCAAGCCGGTCAGCTCCACCGCCGTCAGGCCGAGGTTGAGCCGGATCGACTCCTTGATGCCGCGGAAGTTGATCGCCGCCAGCAGCGCGAGGAAACCGAAGCCGACGAGGATCTTGGGCAGCGTCACGAACTCGGCCAGGTAGTCGCCGCCGAAGGCGGTGGCCAGCGTGGCGGCCGAGGCCACGCCCGAGCAGACCACCGCGAAGGCGACCATGAAGGTGAGGAACGGGCGCTTGTAGGCCTTGTGGGCGTACAGCGCGGCGCCCGCGGCCTGCGGGTACTTGGTGACCAGCTCGGCGTAGGAGCCGGCGGTGAAGGCGGCCAGCACGCCGGCGAGCAGGAAGCCGGTCCAGATCGCGCCGCCCGTCTCGCCCGCCACCTCGCCCACGAGCGCGTAGATGCCCGCGCCCAGCACGTCGCCGATCACGAAGACGGTGAGCATGGGGCGGGTGATGACCGGGCGCAGCGGCGTGGCCCGGTCCTCGCCGGCGGGCGCGACCGATTCGGCGGGGGTGGCGGCGGAGCTCATCGGCGCAAGCTACCCGCTTGCGGGGGAGGTTGCGGCGGGGACGACGGTGAACACCGGGCCAAGGCGGCGCCCGTCGGGCGCGACGCTGGGGGCGGCGCCGCGGAAGTAGGCGTCGATCACGGCCTGGCGGCGGTTGGCCGCGTCGCCCGCGGCGGCGATCGCGTCGAGCACGCGCGTCATCGCCGCGTGGCCCAGCGCCGCGTACGGACCCGGGTCGCGGCCGAAGGCCGCGCGGTAGCGCGGTGCGAAGCCCGGGCGCGGCGCCGGCGCGCTGGAGAGCGCCGCGGCGCGGCGGCGGGCCGGGGCGGACAGGCGTCCCGGCACGCCGGCCAGCAGCAGCGCCTCTCCCAGCAGCAGCCGCGCCCGCGGCGCCTCGCGCGCGAGCGCGTCGAGCACGGCGACCGCCGCGCCGGGCTCCTCGCCTGCGTAGATGACAGCGTCCGCCCGGGCCGGGTCGAGCACCAGCCGCAGGCCGATCCGGCCCGCCGCCGCGCGCACGGCGGCGCCCAGCGCCTCGCCCTGCGGGCTCGCCTCGGCCTCGACCGCCAGCGTGCGCCGGGCCGGCGCGCGACCCGGCGGCTCGGCGATCCGGCGCGCGCCGGGATCGGCGGCGGCCGCGGCCAGCGCCTCGGCCTGGGCGCGGTCGTCGCCGGTGAAGCGCGCGAAGGTCTGGCGCCCGGCCGGCTCGTAGCGGCCGGGATCGCCGAGTGCGACCGCACCGGTGAAGCCGCCATAGCCGGCGCCCAGCGCCACGTGCAGCAGCCCCTCGGCGTTGAGCAGCGGGGCGGTGAAGCGCGTCTCGGCGGTGCGCAGCCCGCCGATCACGGCGATCGCCTGCGTGTCGGCGATCGGCCGCCGCGCCGCGTCGGAGGCCCGGCCGCGACCGCCCGCCTCGTCGACCGAGCTGAAGTTCACCGCGAAACGCCCGATCCGCCCGCCGCGCTCGGCCAGCGCCAGCTTCTCGCCCGCCACGATGTCGGCGGCGGGCCCGCGCTCGGGATCCGGAAGGCTCGAGTAGACGGTGAGGGTCGGCCCGGTGATGGTCCCGCCGCGCGTGATGGCGGCATCGGACGCCCCGCAGCCCGCCGCGCTCACCGCCGCGGCCGCCGCGACCAGCGCGTGCAGACCGCCAGGGACGAGCCGGCCGTGCCCCAGCCGTCGCGCTCGCTCCGACGCCGTCATGTCCACGGCCTCATCGCGCGTGGGCGCGGCCGGCGGCCGCCGCGCGCAGGATCGGCTGCCGCGCGCGGGCGCGCCGGGCGGCCGCCGCGCGCAGGATCGCCCGCAGCGTGCGGTACGCGGGCCGGGGGCGGCCGCGGTTGTCGATCAGCGCGGAGTCCCAGGTCGTGCGCGGGCGCGGGTAGCTCCAGTGGTAGAGGTACACGCGTGTCACGCGGCGGTGCGCGCGGGCCAGCCCGAACAGCCAGCGCAGCGCCCGCGCGGCGTGCCGTGGTCCTTCGGCGAGCGGGATCGTGTGCGGCCCGTGCTTGCGCCAGACGATGCCGCCCGTCTCGGTGAACCAGACGCGCCCGGGCACCGAGCGCAGCAGCCCGCGCGTGCCGCTGGCGCGGAAGCGGTTCGCGTCGATGTAGTTGTGCAGGCCCCAGATCCGCGGCTCGCGCCGGGCGCGGCGGTGGACCGTGCGCACGTAGCCCGGCAGGGTGGAGCTGTCGAGCAGGTCGGCGGCGAGGATCGTGCAGTTCGGGCACGCATTGCGCATCACGTCGTAGTAGCGCGCCACCCTGCGGGGCCTGCGGAACGTGGGCTGCGAGCCGTGGTTGGCCTCGTTCCACGTCGCGTACTCGCGCACGAACGGGTAGCGGCGCTTGAAGGCGAGGAACGCCCGTCGGTACTGCGCGACGCTGGGGAGGATGTGCTTGCGCGCCGGTGTGCGCGACACGTTGAAGGCGACCAGCACCTTCGCGCCCGTGGCCTGCGCCTGGCCCATCCAGGCGTCGGCCTCGGCCCGCTGCCAGCTGGTCTGCAGCGCGTCCCAGCCGATCACGTAGCGCAGCCGGCGCAGGCCCAGCCGGGCGAAGTGCGGGTCGGAGAAGATCTCCGCGTGCTGCTCGCCGATGCCGACCGCGGGGTCGTGCGGAAGCGACACAGCGGCCGCGGCCCCGGACCGCGCGGGGGCCGGCGCCAGCACGAGCGCCGCGGTGGCCAGCGCGAGCGGGACGAGCGGGCGGCGCACCGGCTCAGTCCGCGAGCACGGTGTCCGCGTCGGAGTACGCCGGCGCGCAGCAGCACCACAGCACCAGCGCGTCCGGGCCCGGATTGACCAGCTGGTGGCGGACGCCGGGCGGTATGACCACGCAGTCGCCCGCGCGCACGTCGGCCTCCTCCTCGCCCAGCCGCATGCGCCCGGCGCCGGCGGTGAAGAGGTAGATCTCCTCGGAGGCCACGTGGTGATGCGCGGCGGTCTCCGTGCCGGCCGGCACCGTGGCCTCGGCCAGCGACTGGTTGGCCGCGTTGCCCGACGGGACGCCCGCCAGCTCGCGGATCTCGGAGCCGTCGAGGGTGGTGAAGGGCGTGCGGTGCTCTCGGCGGATCACGTCCACGGAGCGGCGATGCTAGAGGACGAGCCGGTCCGCACCCGGGGGATGGGTGCGGACCGGCGTGCCGTCCGTCGCGTTCGCCGGGGGATCAGGCGACCGCGCGCCGGGCGGACTCCGCGTCCAGCCGGCGCGCCAACCGGGCCACGGCGTAGGCCGAGCCCTTGCGCAGGGGCGGCGGGTGCCGGTGCCGCTCGGGGAGGGCGGCCCGGGACGCGCGCGCGACGCGGTCAGCAGCGTCGGCACGGCCCAGCTCGAGGCGGATGGTGGGATGCAACATGATGAGCGACTCCTCGTCGTTCGGGGGTGGATGGACTGAAGTGAGGAGCCGTCCGCGCGCTTGGCGCCGGAGCAGAGGGAGCAGTGCTACCGCTGCAGGCGGTGAGTGCGGGCGGCTCGACGGCCCGCGGACCTGCGGTTGTCGACTGCCCGGAGGGCTAGCCGGCGACGCGCACGTCGGCGAGCAGGATGGCGAGGTCGCAACCTCGCCGTGCCCGGGTGGGAATCCGGGTGTCGAAGCTCACGTGATTCATCGTCATAAGTCCTGCTCACCTCCTCAGGTGCGCGTGGTGCAGCGGTGCGGAGAGCCGACGGTACCACGGGACTCCGGCGCCGCGCAAGTACGGCCAGCCGTACGCGCCCCGGCGGGCGGCTCAGGCCACGGCCGCGAGGTCGACGCCGATCAGCTTCAACCGGCGGGTGAGGGCGGTGAATGCGAACTGGTTGATCTCGTCGGAGGTGTAGCCGAGCAGCGACCAGCCGGCCGGATCGGCGCCCGGCGGCACCAGCGTGCCGGCGGCGAGCGGAAGCTGCTCGAGCAGCCGGTCGACGATCCGCCGGCGCAGGCCCGGATCGGCCGCTTTGCCGGCCAGGTACCAGGTGCCGTAAGCGATGTGGCGGTGCTCGTCGTCGGCGACGCGGCGGAAGCCCTCGGTGAACCCGGGCAGGATCCCGCGCGCCTCGAAGGAGGTGGTCATGAAGTGCTGGCCGGTCAGGGCCAGCGTGCCCTCGATGACCATGTGGTAGGTGGTGACGAAGTCGACCTTGGCCTCCAGGTCGCCCGGATCGGCCACGAGCGCACGGTTGGCCTCGACGAGATGCTCGTCGAACAGGGCCCGGAAGTCGTCGGAGAGCGCGCGCCGCGCCTCGATCAGGCGCGCCTCGTAGGTCGCCTCGGAGCGCAGCACCTGGTGGTGGAAGCGGTCGAAGTGCTGCGCATGGCGCGCCTCGTCGACCTGCTGGGTGCACAGGAAGGCCGCCTCGGACTGCGTCTCGGCCGCCATCACCATCCCGGAGAACTGGGTGGCCACCCGCTCCTCGCCGACGAAGAACGACGCCAGCGACCAAGCGATCTGGTCGCGCTCCTCCGCGCCCAGCGCGGCCCAGTCGGCCCGGTCGCGGGTCAGGTCGATCGCGTGCGCCGACCACGGGCGCCGCTCCCACAGCTCGTACAGCGCCTGGGGGTCCATCAGCTCCATCGGCGCGATCGTTTCACCTTGTTGACACCGTGTCAATCAGCGCGGGTCGAGCGCGCGGAACTCACCCGTCTCCAGCTCGCGCTCGACCTCGGCGTCGATCTCGTGCTCGCTCGTGGCGGGATCGGCGCCGCGCAGCTGCCAGGTGCGCAGGCGGCGTAGCTTGAGGATCTCCAGCACCAGCACGAGGTAGACCGAGGCGGCCAGCGCGGCCAGGAGCAGCGCGCCCATGACCAGCGACCAGCCCAGCCGGAAGGTCCCTCCGTCGGTCGTGTACGGGATGAAGCGCAGGGCCACGGCCAGCGCGGCCATGGTCACCGTCCAGGCGTACAGGTAGAGCACGGTGCGCCGCTGGGAGAAGCCGATCCGGTGGAAGCGGTGGTGGAAGTGGTTGGAGTCGGCGCGGTAGACCGGCCGGCCGTACTTGATCCGCTTGGCGACCACGAAGCCGGTGTCGAGGAAGGGCACGGCCAGCACCACCAGCGGGACGACGAGGGCGATCAGGGCGTTGGTCTTCAACGAGCCCTCGACGATCGCGCCGCCCAGCAGCAGGCCGAGCAGGTTGGAGCCGGCGTCGCCCATGAAGACGCTGGCCGGATGGAAGTTGTGGACGAGGAAGCCGAGCGCCCCGCCCGCGGTGATGGCGGCCAGCACCCCGGCGGTCTGCTTGCCGAGGTCGAAGGCGATGATGGCGAAGGCGACGGCCGAGATCGCGCACACGCCGGCGGCCAGCCCGTCGACGCCGTCGGAGAAGTTGACCACGTTCATGATCGCCACCAGGCCGAGCAGCGTCAGCACGTCACCGAGCTCCCCGAACTCGACGCGCTGCACGAACGGGAGCGTGACCGCGTCGACGGTCACGCCGTTCAGGACCAGCAGGAGCGCCGCGGCGAGCTGGCCCGCGAGCTTGGCGGACGGCGGCAGCTCGCGCCAGTCGTCGTAGGCGCCGACAAGGCAGACCAGCGTCGCACCGCCCAGGATCGCCTTCGTGCCCTGGGTCAGCGGCAGGAAGAGCAGCGAGGCGACCAGCACGGCGACGAGGATCGCCAGCCCGCCGAGCAGCGGGGTGGCCTCGCGGGCCAGCCCGCGATCGGAGACGCGGTCGACGGCGCCGGCCCGGCGGGCCAGCCGGGCGAAGGGCGGCGTGAGCACCGACGCCACCGCGAGGGCGGCGAGGAAGCCGAGCAGGGCGACATCCTTCATGGGCGCCGCAGAGGATCGCAGGGCGCGCGGCGCGTGCCAGGGGTCTTACCCACTGCCGACCGCATCGCGGTAGCCGGTCGTCGCTGGCAGTGGGTCAGACCCCCTCTGGTCAGACCCCCAGGGTCAGACCCCCGCCGCGGCGGGGGCCTGCAGCTGCGCGTAGAGCGGGTGGCGGTCGGCGATCGCCGCCACGCGCTCGGCCAGGTCGGCCTTCGCGTCCTCGAAGCCCGGCTGCAGCGCCGCGGCGATGATCCGGCCCGTCTCCTCGAAGTCCTCGGCCTGCAGGCCGCGGGTGGCCAGCGCGGAGGTCCCCACGCGCAGGCCCGAGGAGACCGCCGGCGGGCGCGGGTCGAACGGCACCGCGTTGCGGTTCACGGTGATGCCGATCTCGTGCAGGCGGTCCTCGGCCATCACGCCGTCGAGCTCGGAGTCGCGCAGGTCGACCAGCGCGAGGTGCACGTCGGTGCCGCCGGTGAGCACGTCCACGCCGTTGCCCGCGCCACACAGCGCCTCGGCCACGGCCTTGGCGCCCGCCACGGTGCGCTCCTGGCGCTCGCGGAACAGCGCCGAGCCCGCGACCTTGAAGGCCACCGCCTTGCCGGCGATCACATGGGCGAGCGGGCCGCCCTGCTGGCCGGGGAAGACGGCGGAGTTGAGCTTCTTCGCGTGCTCCTCGTCGCGCGCCAGGATCAGCCCGCCGCGCGCGCCGCCCAGCGTCTTGTGCACGGTGGAGGTGACCACGTCGGCGTACGGCACCGGGTTGGGGTGCAGCTCGGCGGCGACCAGCCCCGCGAAGTGGGCCATGTCGACCATCAGCAGCGCCCCGACCTCGTCGGCGATCTCGCGGAAGCGGGGGAAGTCGAGGATGCGCGGGTAGGCCGACCAGCCGGCGAGGATCAGCTGCGGCTTGCGCTCGCGCGCGATCCGGGCCACCTCGTCCATGTCGATGAGGTGCGTCTCGCGCGACACCTCGTAGGGCGCGATGTCGTACAGGCGGCCCGAGACGTTGAGCTTCATCCCGTGGCTGAGGTGGCCGCCGTGCGGCAGCGCGAGGCCCATGATCGTGTCGCCCGGCTGCAGCAGGGCGTGGTAGACGGCGGTGTTGGCCTGCGCGCCGGCGTGCGGCTGGACGTTGGCGAACGCCGCGCCGAACAGCGCCTTGGCGCGGTCGATGGCCAGCTGCTCGATGACGTCGAAGTGCTCGCAGCCGCCGTAGTAGCGCTTGCCCGGATAGCCCTCGGCGTACTTGTTGGTCAGCACCGAGCCCTGGCACTCCAGGACGGCCTGGGGCACGAAGTTCTCCGAGGCGATCATCTCGAGCGTGCGCTGCTGGCGCTCGAGCTCGCGACCGAGCGCGTCGGCGACCTCGGGGTCGACGTCGGCCAGGGGTCGCTCGAAGTAGTCGGGCTGCAGCTCGCTCATGCGAGCAACATAGCGACCCGCTCGGGTGGCACGGCACCGCTGCGGACGATCGTCCAGGTGCCCGCCGCCTCGTAGTCGCGCAGGTCGATCACGGTCGAGGGCGTGCCCGGCAGCTCGCCGCCGTCGAGCACCAGGTCGGCCGCCGCGCGCAGCCGCTCGGGGATGTCCTGCAGCCGCCCGGCGTCAGTCGCCCCGGTGGCGTTCGCGGAGCTCTGGAGCACGGGCCAGCGGACTTCCGCGAGCGCGCCCACGGCGGCGGGAAGGGCGGGCACGCGCAGGCCCAGCGTCTCCGGTTCGGGCCCGCAGGCGAGCGGCCAGCGGCGCGCCGGATTGGGCAGCAGCAGCGTGACGCCGCCGGGCAGCAGCCGCTCGCACGCCGCCGCCGTGCGCGGCCCCAGCTCGGGCAGCGACGCGAGCGCGAGCGCCGGATCGAAGAACATCACCGCGGCGGGCCGGTCCGGCGGACGCCCTTTCAGCGCGTAGAGCCGGCGCACGGCGTCCAGGGTGTCCGGCTCGCACGCCAGCCCGTACACCGTGTCGGCGGGGAACACGGCCACGCCGCCCACGTGCATGCAGCGCTCGAAGGTGGCGGCGTCGGCGGGTGTCAGCACGGCTCGGGTGAGCGGCGGGCGGCGTAGGCGGCGGCGGCGACCGCAGCGGCGGTCAGCACGACTCGGGCGGGCGGCGGCCGGCGACGACGCGCTCGATCCCGGCCAGGTCGCGGATCGTGGCCACGACGGGGAAGCCGGCCTCGCGGAGCAGGGCCGCCACGGCGGCGGCCTGGCCCGCGCCGACCTCGAGCGCGGCGAGGCAGGCCGTGCTCACGCCGATGGCGGGCACGAGCCGGCGCAGCACGTCGAGCCCGTCGGGGCCCGCCCGCAGCGCCAGGGCGGGCTCAAAGCGGGCGATCTCGGGCGCGAGCACCGCGCCGTCCTCGACGTACGGCGGGTTCGAGACGACCGCGGCGAGCGAGCCGGTGACGCCTGCCAGCAGGTCGCCCTCGCGCAGGCGCACCTCCAGCCCGAGCCGCTTCGCGTTCGCGGCGGCCACCTCGAGCGCCTCCGGGCTCGCGTCGGTGGCGATCACCTCGAGGTCGGGCCGCTCCGCCTTGAGCGCGAGGGCGATGGCGCCCGAGCCCGTTCCGACGTCGACCACGCGGCCGCGCTCCTCCACCTCGAGCACCGCGTCGACGAGGTGCTCGGTCTCCGGCCGCGGGATCAGCACGCGCGGGTCCACCTCCAGCTCGATCGAGCGGAACCCCTTGGTGCCGAGGATGTAGGCGACCGGCTCGCGCTCGCGGCGGCGGGCCGCGTAGGCCTGGAACGTCCGCGCGGCGTCGGGCGCGACGCTCGCGCCCGGGTCGGCGACCAGCGCCGCCCGGCCGGTGCCCATGGCGACGGCGAGCAGCAGCTCGGCGTCGAGCCGCGGCGTGTCGCACCCGGCCGCGGTCAGCGCGATGATCGCCGAGTCGAGGGCGTCGCGGACGGAGGTCTGGGCGAGGGGGCGGCGCACGCTTTCTGCAGGCTACGGAAGGCGGTCTCGTTGCGAACGTCAACGGCGGCATCGAGGAGGAGTCCGGGCGGCCGCGTGCTCGTGACGGTTGGCGAGTTGTGCACCGTATAGGTGCATAGCTCGCCACGTGCCGTTGGGACGACGTTTCGACCCGGTCGATCCCGCTCCCCCTACCTA
>Ga0136617_10002286_pt1 | contig 17077 bp, 16 predicted proteins | sample AntDrymUQ3222106_2_FD_129672 | JGI IMG/M metagenome (GOLD analysis project Ga0136617, IMG submission 129672) | Polar desert sand microbial communities from Dry Valleys, Antarctica - metaG UQ322 (21.06) | ecosystem: Environmental > Terrestrial > Soil > Desert | place: Antarctica: Dry Valley...
GCGTACGGGTGGACCTTGTCGTCCAGCCACACCCAGACCGTCTTGGAGCGCGGGTAGAACCAGATCGGCAGCACCAGCATGAACACCGCGCTGACGATCAGCAGCGGCGTCCAGGGCACGTCGGGGTAGGTGAGCGCGAGACCGCCGATGAACCAGATCATGAACAGGATCTGGGCGATCCCCAGGTTCACGATCATCGCGCCGACCCAGTAGCCGTCCTCGCGCTCGTAGTGGTGCCCGCAGCCCGGGCACTCCGCGCGCATGGCGCCCCAGGCGGCGAAGACGTCCTTCGTGCCGCAGTACGGGCACCGGCGCTGCAGCGCCTGGGACAGGCTCGCCGAGCTCATCGGTCCAGATTACTCAGAAGTCGACGTCGCCGAGTGGCTCGAGCGTCTCCAGGTCATAGCTGTCGATGCCGCCGGCCGACACGGTGTAGAGCACGCCGTCCACCGCCAGCGCCCGCTGGATCCCATAGGACCCTGCCGGTGCGGGGAGCCGGGCGGCCTCCACGAGCCGGTCGCCCTCCACCCGCAGCGCGATCGCACCGCTGAACGGCGCCGGGCCCTCGTAGGTCTCCAGCGGCACCACCGCTAGGCCCTGCTCGGGTGCGTAGAAGAAGGCCCGCGGGTCGGACTCGACGCCGGTGAAGCCCTGCCCGAACGTCAGCTTCGCCAGCTGCGCGGGCGCGGCGAGGTCCGACAGGTCGAACAGCGACGCCTGCACGCCCGTGACCTGGCCGCTCTCCGTCGCGTCCTGGCCCACGCCCAGCAGCCGCCCGTCACCCACCGGGTGCAGGTAGGCGGAGTAGCCGGTGACCTTGAGCTCGCCGAGCAGGGCGGGGGCGGCCGGATCCGACAGGTCCAGGGTGTAGAGCGGGTCGGTCTGGCGGAAGGTGACCACCGTGGCCAGCTCACCCAGGAAGCGGACCGCCTGGATGCGCTCGGTGCGCCCGAGCCCGCCCACCCGTCCCACCTCGGCCAGCGCGCCGTCGCGCTCGGCCAGGATCACCACCGCGCTCTCGGATGCGCTGTCCTGCGCCGCGTCGGCCGGGCCGAAGGACAGCTCGGGGTCCGTGGTGGTGGCCACCCGCAGGTAGCCGTCGTGCTCGGACATGGCGTAGGAGTTCAGCAGGGTGCCCTCCACCCGCCCGGAGCCAAGGTAGGGGGCGCTGCGGGGGTCGGACAGATCGAAGGCGTGCAGCTCGGTGCCGGTGGTCTGCGGGCCGAAGGCGGCCGGGCCGCCCTCGATGGGCACCACCGAACCCCAGCCCGTGGTGGCCACGTACAGCCGGTCGCGCGACGCATAGACCGTCTCGCCGTCCGCCACCACCCCGGCCGCGCCGTCGACGCTGAGGCCGGCCCGCAGGTCGATGCTCAGCACGGACAGGGTGGCCAGTCCGGCGAACTCGGGGGGCCGGCGGACGTCGCCGCAGTCCAGCAGGGGGCCCTCCTCGATGACCTCGCCGTCCGGCCCGGCGAGCACCGACCAGGGCAGCCAGTCCTCGACGTCGGCGTCGCTGACCACCTGGCGGTTGGCCTCCAGCGCCTCGCGCTCCGCGCGCAGCCCGCCGGTGCTGGGGGTGGTGAAGGGCAGGGCGAGCGGGCGGGAGCCCACGACCACGCGGGCGACGTCGTCGACCACCCTGGCCGAGCGGTAGCCGCCGTCCAGGGTCAGGGTCGCCTCCACCCGGGGTGCGTCCGCGTCGCCGACGTCGATCGAGGTGAGCAGCGTGGTCTCGGCGTAGGGCTGGACGCGGCCGATGTCGCTCATGCCGTCGCGGCTGCTGGTCGCGTAGCCGACCCCGGTGTCCGTGCGGGTCAGCACGAGCACCCGGTCACCGGCCACCAGCAGCTCGTGCTGCCAGCCCTCGGGCAGGTCGAGGCTGCCGGCGGCGCGCGGCGGCGTCCCGGCCACGACCACCTCGAGGCGGTTCTCGGCGACGGTCAGCACGAGCTCGCCGTTGGTCTTGACCAGGTCGGGCTCGTCGACACCGGCCTCCTGGATGTTGGTGCCGGTGGGACCCGACCCCACCGCTCCGGGCGCGGGGGCCGCGACGGCGCTGTCGGCGCTGCCGCGCTCCGCCTGCGGCGCCCCGCCCTCGGCCGCCGCCATGTCCTCCTCGATGGCGATGCCGAGGCCCCCATCGAGACCGTACGGGCCGACCTGCTCCAGCGCGGCGTCACGGTAGTAGGCGCGCAGCTGCTCGCAGTCGTCGAAGGGCTGCAGGCTGGAGGCGAGGGTCACGTCGGGCAGTGTGGCCGGGTCCGGCGCCACGGCCGTGGCCGGGTCGCCGGGGGCGGGCGAGCCTGCGGGCGTTGCGGCGCCGCCGGGTGCGGCGGCCGGGCCACCGGGCGTGGCGGGGCCGCCGGCCACCAGGTAGCCGGCCGCGAAGGCCAGCACGACGATCACGGCCATCAGGGCGGTGGTGAGGGTGCGCACGGCGGTCCTTACGGTCTCGGGGTGTCCGACGGCACTAGGACGGCGGCCGTGGGCCCGGAGTTCCCACTACTGTTGCGGGCATGGAGATCACGGCGGTGGAGCTGCTGCGGGTCGCGATGCCGCTGGTGGTGCCGTTCCGCACGTCGTTCGGGACGCAGCACACCCGCGACGTCCTCCTCGTCCGGGTGGTGACGCCGGAGGCGGAGGGCTGGGGCGAGTGCGTGGCCCTCGCCGAGCCGGTCTACTCCTCCGAGTACGTCGAGGGCGCCCAGCACGTCCTGCGCACCCATCTCGTGCCCCGGCTGCTCGCCGCGCAGCGTCCCGATGCCGCCGGGGTCGCCGTCATGCTGGCCGGGGTGCGGGGACACCGCATGGCCAAGGGCGCGCTGGAGATGGCGGTCCTCGACGCCGAGCTGCGCGCCACCGGTCTGTCGCTGGCCTCGCGCCTGGGTGCGGTGCGCGAGCGGGTCCCGTGCGGGGTGTCGGTGGGCATCGCGGACTCGGTCGAGCAGCTGTGCGAGTGGGTGTCCGGCTACGCCGAGGAGGGCTACCTGCGGGTCAAGCTCAAGATCGAGCCGGGCTGGGACGTCGAACCCGTCCGGGCGGTGCGTGAGCGCTTCGCCGACCTCCCGCTGCAGGTCGACGGCAACGGGGCCTACACCCTGGACGATGCCGCCGCGCTGGGGGCCCTCGACGCCTTCGACCTGCTGATGCTGGAGCAGCCCCTGGCCGCCGACGCGGTGCGCGACCACGCCAGGCTGGCCGAGCGGCTGGCGACCCCGCTGTGCCTGGACGAATCGATCACGTCGGTGACCGCTGCGGTGGACGCGATCGAGCTGGGGGCCTGCCGGATCGTCAACATCAAGGCCGGGCGGGTCGGTGGCTACCTGGAGGCGCGCCGGATCGCGGAGGCGTGCGCGCTGCGTGACGTGCCCGTGTGGTGCGGCGGGATGGTGGAGACGGGGCTGGGCCGTGCCGCGAACGTCGCCCTGGCGGCCACCCCCGGCTTCACCCTGCCGGGCGACACCTCGGCGTCGGCGCGCTTCTACGCCCAGGACCTCACCGAGCCGTTCGTCATGTCCGACGGCCGTCTGGATGTGCCGGCCGGGCCGGGACTCGGGGTCACCCCGCTGCCCGCCGTGCTGGCGCAGGTCACCACCGCGGTGGAGCGGGTGCGTGGCTGACGCCCCCGCCGGGCCGGACCTGCTGGCGGCCCTGCGGCGGCGGACGCCGGAACTGCTCGCCGCGACCGAGGCCCTGGTCGAGGTGGAGTCGCCCAGCGCGGACCGCGCGGCGGTGGCCCGCGGGGCCGGGCGCGTCGCCGAGGTCGGCGGACGGGTGCTGGGTGCCGCGCCCGAGCGGCTGGACGGCGGCGGCTGGCCGGCGCTGCGCTGGCGCTTCGGCACGCCCCGGGTCCTGCTGCTGGCCCACCTCGACACCGTGTGGCCGCTGGGGACCGTCGCGCGCTGGCCGTTCCGGGTCGAGGGCGACCGCGCGACCGGGCCGGGCGTGTTCGACATGAAGGCCGGGCTGGTGCAGGGCCTGTTCGCCGTCGCGGCGCTGACCTCGCGCGAGGGCGTCGAGCTGCTGGTGACCGCGGACGAGGAGCTCGGCTCGCCGGGGTCGCGGGCGCTGGTCGAGGACGCCGCCCGGGGCGCGGTGGCCGCGCTCGTGCTCGAGCCCAGCGCCGCCGGTGCGCTCAAGGTGGGCCGCAAGGGTGTCGCGACCTACACGCTGTGCGTCGAGGGCCGGGCGGCGCACGCGGGCCTGGAACCGGAGCGCGGGGCCAATGCGCTGGTGGAGCTGGCCACCGCCGTGCTCGCCGCGGCCGCCCTGGCCCGGCCGGAGCGCGGGACCACGGTGACGCCCACCACGGCAGCCGCGGGCAGCGCGGGCAATGTCGTCCCCGCCGCGGCGCGTGCGGGCCTCGACGTGCGCGTCGCCGACGTGGCTGAGCAGCGGCGGGTGGACGCGGCGCTGGCGGAGCTCGCCGCCGGGAGGCGGGTGGTGCCCGGCACCCGGCTGACGGTCGCGGGCGGGCAGAACCGACCGCCGCTGCAGCCGTCCGCCTCGGCGGCGCTGTTCGCCCGGGCGCGCTCCCTGGGCGAGACGCTGGGCCTCGGCACGCTCGCCGGGGTGTCGGTGGGCGGTGGCAGCGACGGCAACTTCGCGGCCGCGCTGGGGACGCCGACACTCGACGGCCTCGGCGCGGTCGGCGACGGCGCCCACGCGGAGGGCGAGCACGTCAGCGTCAGCGCCCTCGCCGAGCGCGCGGCCCTCGTATCCGCCCTCGTCGCCGGCCTGCTCGGCGGCTGAGCCGCCGCGCCCTTGCCTCGGCTCCTGGGCCGCGGCAGGCGCGGACCGCCCGCCCATGGGTCGGCCCCACCCGTGCGCCGGCTGTTCCCCGCTCGCAGCAGGCGCACGGCCGGTCTAGGAGCCGGGGCGCAGGACGTAGGCGCCGTCGTCATCGAGGCCGACGACCTCGTCGCCGGCGGCCATGGCGGCGCCGAGGGTCGCCCGCAGCGCGTCGGACCAGGCGGCCGCCCGCGCGGGATCGCTGCGGCGCAGGGTGACGATGTCGGCGGGCAGGCGGCAGCGGCGCAGGCCCCCGGCGAGGTCGCGGACGACCGGGACGTCGCCGTCGACGTCCAGCACGGCCCGCGCGCCCTGCGGGACGGCCACCGCGGCCACCGGCACGGTGGGCCAGGCGACGAGCAGCCGGTCCGTGGGAGAGGAGGCGTTGAAGCCGTCGTCCATGGGGCCGTAGAAGTCGGGCAGGTACGCGGTGGGGCGTGCGCCCAGGTGCACCAGGTTGAAGCGGGCGTTGCGGGCCACCAGCGGGTCGAAGGTCCAGGTGATGCTGGCGATGTCGCGGCGGCGCGCCCAGGCCCGCTGGTGCTCCTTGAGCGCACGGCCCACGCCGCGCCGCTGCATCCCGGGCGCGACGCCGAGGATGTGGGAGTGCAGGATGGTGGCGCCCCCGTGCCGCCCCAGGAAGCCCGTCAGGCCGCCCACCAGCTCACCGTCGAGGGTGGCTGCGGCGGTGTAGTTGCCCGCCGAGGTCAGGGCGCGCAGCAGCTCCAGCGGCAGGGCGGGTGTCGAGCGCTGCCACAGCGCGTCGACGAAGCGCGACAGCGCCGCCAGATCGGCCAGCTCGGAGAGCTCGGCGATCACCAGCCGCTCCCCGGCCACGCTCACTCCATCTGGTGGATGCGCCCGTAGCGCGCCTGAGCCAGGCAGAACGCGCCGTAGGCCAGCAGTCCCGCCGCGACCACCCCCAGCAGCGCGGGGCCCGCCGCCGTCCCCGCCAGGGCGGCGAGGGCGCCGTCCAGCCCCACCGCCGCGTTGGGATCGTAGGCCAGGGCGGCGCGGACGAGGAACACCCCGATGAGCGTGAAGACCACCGCGCGGGCGCACAGCCCGACGACGCCGAGGCGGATGATCCCGCGCCGCCGCGCGGGCGGCATCTCGGCGGTCTTCAGGTCCTTGACGAAGTCCTTGGTGATCCCCCGGTACCCCTGGTACAGCCCGACGCCGACGATGATCAGGCCCAGCAGCACCACCAGCGCCCGGCCGAAGGGCAGGCCCAGCAGGCGGGCGGTCGCCTCCTGCTCGCCGCTCCCGCCCTCGCCGCCCCCGCCGCCAGAGGTCAGCAGCCGGACGGCGAGGACGCACAGCCCGCCGTAGAACACGCCGCGCACTGCATAGGACAGCCGCTGCGCGACCGCCTTGAGCCCCTCCTCGCTGCCGGGGTCCAGCCAGGCCTGGCTCAGCCGCCACAGCGCGTAGCCGGCCAGGCCGATCGCGAGCAGCGCGAGGACGACCGTGCCGAACGGCTGGTCGGCCAGGGCGCGCAGCGCGCCCTGCTGGCCCACCGTGTCCCCCTCCCCGCCGCCGCCCACCGCGAGCTGCAGCGCCAGCACCGCGATGGTCAGGTAGAGCACGCCCTTCGCGGCGAGGCCCGCCCGCCCGAGCCGTTCGACCCACTCGCTGCCCGCCGCCCGGTCCGCCGTCCTGCCCGCGCTCCGCGCGGCGCCCGCCGCGCCCTCGTCCCGCCCCGACATGGGTGCCCTTCGCCCTCGAACCGTCCCGCGGTGGTCACGGCGGGGTGCGTGCTGGTGCGGGCTGGAGGGTACCGGAGCAGCCGGAGCAGCCCCTCGCCTGGGCGATCGCGGGTGATGGGGCGGTGACGGATGATGGTGACCATGACGGCCGCCGCGAGGACCATCGGTTCGCTGCCGGGCGAGGGCGGGCGCTCCGCGCGCGACTACCGCGCGGTGCTGGCCCTGTCCCGCCCCGTGGTCTCGGCGCTGCTGCGCGTCCGTGTGGAGGGCACGCTGCCGCACGGCCCGCTGATCGTGGCCCCCAACCACATCTCGTACCTGGACCCCGTCGCGCTGGGGGTGACGCTGGACGCCCTGGGGCGCCGGCCGTGGTTCCTGGTGACCCCGGCCGTGGTCGCGCTGCCCGTCGCGGGCGCGGTGATGCGGCGCGGCGGGTGCATCGCCGCCGCCCGCGGCTCGGGCACGCAGGCGCTGTCACAGGCCCGCGCCGTGCTCGCCGACGGCGGCCTCGTGGTGGTGTACCCCGAGGGCCACATCGCCCCGCCCGGCGTGCGGATCCGGGCCAAGGCCGGGCTCGGCCTGCTCGCCCGGCTCGCCGGCGCCGACGTGCTGCCCGTCGGGCAGTGGGGCATGGAGCGCGGGACGAGGCGGTTGGCCTGGGCCCGCCGCCGCCGCGGCGCCATCGTCCTGGGCGAGCCGGTCGCGCCCCCGCGGCGCGGTCTCGACCGGGCGTTCTCCGAGGAGGTCCTCGCCGCCGTACGGGCCCTCGTGCCCCGCGCCCGCGAGCTCGCAGGGCATCCGCCAGATCCTCAGAACTGAGGAGGACCCCGCCGTCGGGGGACCGTACCGTCCCCTTCCTGGGTCAGCGGGCACGCCGCCGGCCGGACGGGAGCGGTCATGCTGGTCGGCGGGGACTTCAGGGGCTGGGACGCGGACGCCGAGACGGAGCCGTTGGACCGCGTCGACATGATGTGGCTCTCCCTGCTGGGGCTGTTCCCGCTGGCCGTGGCGGCCGAGCTGCTGCTGCAGCTGGGGGGGCTGCGCTAGTAGCCGGCGCCGGCGCCGGTCAGGACCCGGCAGCGGCGCCGAGCCTGCGCTCGGGCCGCCCGCGCCACGTCAGGATGGCGGGCATGACCCGCCCCCGCGCCGCCGTCGTCGTGCTCACCTGGAACGCGGGGGAGCTGGCCCGCCGTGCCGTGGACTCGGTGCTCGCCTCCGTGGGCGTGGACGTGGAGCTGGTGGTGGTGGACAACGCCAGCACCGAGGTCACCTCGCGCCGGGTCCTGGAGGAGCTCGAGGCCGAGGGCGTCCGCCTGCTGCGCGAGCCCCGCAACACCGGCTTCGCCCGCGGGATGAACACGGGGTACGCCGCGACCGGGGCACCGCTGGTCACGCTGCTGAACTGCGACGCGGTGCTGCACCCCGGCGCGCTGGCCGCGGCAGCCGCGGCGCTGGCGGCGCATCCCGACGTCGGCGTGGTGGCCCCCCATGTGGTGAAACTCGCCGCGACGGGACCCTGGCGGTTCTGGGAGCAGCCCGAGGTCGTGACCGGCTTCGACGGCGGCGCGCTCGGCCTGGACCCGCTCGGACGGGTGACGGTGGTGGCGGCGGACAGCGGGCCGCGCGCGTCGTTCAAGCCGAACGGGGCCTGCCCGATCTATCGCCGCAGCGCGCTGGAGGAGGTCGTCGCCACCTACGGCGTCGGGCCGTTCGACCCCGTGTTCGACACCTACGGCGAGGATGTCGACCTCGCCTGGAAGTGCTGGGCGACGGGCTGGGCGATCCGTTACGAGCCCGGGGTGCTCGCCGGGCACGTCCGCTCCTATGCGAGCCCGCTGGAACGGCGCGACAAGCGCGGGCGACTGCGGGTGAACCTGGTGGCGGAGCCCTACCTGAACGCGCTGCGTCACCTGCGCGCCGACGCCGCCGCCGTGCAGGTCGCGGGCACGGTCGTGCGCGACCTCGGCATGGTCGCCGTCCGGCTCGCGCACGGCGACCTCGCGGTCGTCGCCGACCTCGCCGCGGGCTACCTGCGCGCGGCGCGCGAGCTGCCCACCACCCTTCGCTACCGCCGCCGCCATCGCGAGTGGCGCCGCATCACGCCTGAGGTCCGCGCCGCCTGGCGCTAGGGAGTTCCGTGCGATGATGGGGCAATGGACTGGCGACGCCACCCCACCGACGACCCGAACGACCTCGACGGCTTGAACGCCCTGCTGCAGCGGGCGCAGCGCGACCTCGGCGGGCCGCCGCTCACGGGCACCGTGTTCCTGCACGACGCGCGCGAGATGCTGCGGTCCACGCGCGAGATCGAAGCGGTGGCCCGCGACGCCAAGGGCGTGCTGTACGTGGGATTCCAGTCGGCACACAAGCTGGACGGGGAGCGGGCCGTGTACGGCGACCTGGTCGAGCGCGGCACGCGCGTCGTCGGCTTCGGGGTCGGGTCCCCGCAGGACCCCCCGGCAGGGGTCGAATGGACGGCGCTCAGCGAGGACCGCACGGCGCTGGAGAACCAGTGGTACTGCATCATGCAGGAACCCGAGCCGGTGGCGTTCGTCGGCTTCGAGACCACACCCGGACCGCTGTACTCCAGCGGGAACGCGGGTGACGAGGGCAAGCGCTGGAAGGGATTCGTGAGCGACGATCCTCGCGTGGTCGCTGCCCTCGTGGCCCACCTCCGCGAGGTCGCCGGCCCATGACCGGCGACAGGCCGCGGCCCCTCTACCTCGTCGCCACCGACGACGGGTCCAAGGTCTACCTGGAGAACCGCCGGGTGGGTCTCGAACTCGCGCTCAAGGACCAGGCCCGGGTGGTGCTGTACGACCGTTCGTCGGAGTCCTACCTCGTGGATCCGTACCCGGTGGGGGCGTGGAGTTCGCCGGGCGACGCGCTGAGCGCGACCTCCCAGATGGACCCCCGGACGCTGTTGTCGTTGGGCCGCGCCTACCTCGCCGACCAGCTCGTGGGGGCTCGCGAGGGCGGCCTCGACGTCAGCGCGTACCTCGCCATGGGGCACGGCGCGCACGCGCTGGCCGAGGCGGTGGAGCGCCTGCACCCCGATCTGCTGGTGCTGCCCGCAGCCATGGCGCAGCCGACGCTCATCGATCGACTGCGCCGCAACACCCTCGCGGACCTGCGCGAGCGCACGCGCGTCGAGGTGCACCTGGTCCAGCCGCCGGGCTGAGCCCACCTCAGCCCACGCGGCCGCGGGCGCACTCGCGTCAACCCCCGTAGGATCGCGCGACGGTCAGCGCGCCGACGAGCGGGGGACGGGCCATGCGCACGACAAGGTGGACGGCGGCGGTCACGGCCGCCCTCACGGCCGCAGCACTCGCTGCGGCTCCCGCAGCACTCGCTGCGGCCCCCGCAGCGTCGGCCCAGCCCGCGTCGCGGGGCCCGTTCGCCCGGCCGGGGGCGCCGGGGGTTGGCGACGCGTACTTCCCGCTGGCGGGCAACGGCGGCTACGACGTCACGCATTACGACCTCGAGCTGGCCTACGACCCGTCGTCGGCCCTGCTGGAGGGCACCGCGAGCATCACCGCTACTGCCACCCAGCCATTGACCAGCTTCGACCTCGACCTGCGGGGACTGGAGGTGGGATCGGTCCGCCTTGAGGGCCGGCCCACCCGTTTCACGCGGGAGGGCCAGGAGCTCGTGGTCCGCTCCCGCCCGCGGCTGCGCACCGGCGAGGCCTTCACCGTGGTGGTCACCTATGCCGGCGTGCCGGAGCCGCTGGTGGACGCCACCGACGCGCAGTACGGGTGGATCCCCACCGACGACGGTGCGTTCGTGGCCAACGAGCCGGACGGCGCCCCCACCTGGTACCCGGTGAGCGACCACCCCACGGACAAGGCGACCTATACCTTCGACGTGACGGTCCCCGAGGGCACCACGGCGGTCGCCAACGGCGAGCTGACCGGACAGGAGACCGTGGCGGCTGGGACGCGCTTCACCTGGCAGGTGCGCGAGCCCATGGCGAGCTACCTGTCCACCGTCTCGATCGGGGAGTTTGACCTGCGCCGGTCAACCACCCCCGAGGGCGTGGAACTGATCGACGCCATCGACGTGGACCTCGTGGGCCAGGAGGAGGGACTGGCGCGAACCGCGGAGATGATCGGCTATTTCAGCGCGACCTTCGGCCCGTATCCGTTCACCTCCTATGGCGCGATCGTGGACGACGCCGATGTCGGCTACGCCCTGGAGACCCAGAACCGCCCGATCTACTCCGGTCCGCCCTCGGAGTCCACGGTCGCCCACGAGCTGTCCCACCAGTGGTACGGCAACAGCGTGAGCCCCGGGCGCTGGCAGGACATCTGGCTGAACGAGGGCTTCGCCACCTACAGCGAGGACCTGTGGGCCGAGCACAGCGGCGGGCGCACCGCCGACGAGGCGTTCGCGCAGCGCTACGCGGTGGCGGCCGACGACCTGGACTACTGGAACCCGCCGCCCGGCGACCCCGGCGTGGACGGGCTGTTCTCGGCCTCGGTCTACGAGCGCGGCGCGATGACCCTGCACGTGCTGCGCGAGACGGTCGGCGACGACGCGTTCTTCCGCATCCTGCGCGACTGGTACGCCACCTACCGCGACGGCGACGTCACCACCCCCGACCTGGTCGCCCTGGCCGAGCAGGTGTCGGGCCAGGAACTCGACGCGCTGTTCGACGCCTGGCTGTATCAGCCCGGTAAGCCCGCACTGGCCCCGCCCGGCTGACGCTGCGGTGCGGTCGCGCCGCCGTCAGGCGCGGTTGCGGCCGTACTGCTCGTGGCTGGAGACCCAGTCGAGCGAGGAGATGGCCGAAGCCAGGGAGAGCTCCCCGGCGAGGACCACGCCGGCGACGATCTCGGCGAGCTTGCGGGCCTTGCCCTCGCCGCGGCAGGCCAGCATGTCGAGGCACTCGCGCTGTGTGGCCAGGCCGGTGCCGCCCCCGACCGTGCCCACGATCAGCGAGGGGATGGTGATGGAGACGTAGAGGTCACCGGTGGGCGTCAGCTCGGTGTGCAGGATGCCCGCCGAGGACTCCGCGACGTTCGCCACGTCCTGGCCGGTGGCGATGAACAGTGCGGTGATGCCGTTGGCCGAGTGCAGGCCGTTGTTGTTCACCCCCGACAGGAACGCACCGACGTTGGCCGCCTGCGCGTGGCGCTGCAGCCCGGCGGGGGAGGCGCGCATCACCTGCTCGAGGTCGGAAGCGGGCACCAGCGCCTCCGCGGTCACGCGCTTGCCGCGCGTGCGCAGCGTGTTGAGCTGCGAGGCCTTCTTGTCCGTGCCGAGGTTGGACTCCAGGTAGAAGTGCCGCACGCCCTCGACGCGCTCCAGGATCCAGCTGCAGGCCGCGAACGTCGCGCGGCCCACCATGTTCTGCCCCGCGGCGTCGCCGGTGGTGAAGTTGAAGCGCAGGTAGGCGTAGCGCGAGGCCAGGAACGTGTCGATGTAAATGAGCTTGCCCCGGCTGGTGGTGGCTTCCGCCGCGCTGCGCAGCTCGTCGATGTGGGCGTCCACCCAGTCCCGGAACGACCGGGCCTCGCGCGCGGAGTCGAAGACGAACACCGGCGCGCGCTGCATCGCCTCGTCGGCGACCGTGCAGGTGACCCCGCCCGCCGCGTTCAGCAGCTTCATCCCGCGGTTGTAGGAGGCGACCAGGGTGCCCTCGGAGGTCGCCATCGGGATGAGGAACTCGCCCTGGGCGTGCTCGCCGTTCACCCGCAGCGGTCCCGCCACCCCGATGGGCACCTGTGCCACCCCGATGAAGTTCTCGACGTTGCCCTCGGTCTCGGCGGGGTCCAGCGAGTACTGCGCCACGTGGTGCAGGTCGGCGCCGCAGACCCGCTCCACGAAGCGCCGGCGCTCCAGGATGACCGCGGGGGAGGTGTTGTCGTCGGCCCGCGGGATGCGCCGGTCCGTTCGCTCGCCCCGGCTGACCACGGCGTCGGCCACGTCGAAGGACAGCGTGCCGAAGGGGTCTGCGGTGATGGTGAGCCCGAGGGTGTGGGTGCCCGGGTCCAGGGCGGGGGAGACCAGGCGCACGTGCACGGTCTGGCGCAGCGGGAAGGGCACGCCGCCGTCGAGGTCGCGGGCGCGGAACTCCCGCCCGCCCAGCTCCAGGGTCACGTCCTCCGGCGGGATCGCCCGCCCGTCCAGCTCGACCCGGGAGACGCCGGTGAGCGTCGCGGCGAACAGACGGTTCTTCAGCGCGAAGCGCACACCACCGTCGACGTTCTCCAGCGTGCCCACCGTGTACAGGTGCGCGAGCAGGCTCTCGGGGGCGTCCATCAGCTCGGCGCCGCCCAGTCGCTCAGGATCCGCCAGGCGATGGACACCGACGGCGGCAGCGCGAGCCCGCCGGCACCCTCGTCGCCGGCCGCCATCGCGGCGCGGATCTGCTCGCGGGTGAACCAGCGCGCCTCCGCGAGCTCCTCGCGGTCGGTCACGAGGTCGCCCTCGGCGGGTGGCGCGCCGGCGCGGGCGGTGTAGCCCAGCATGAGGCTCGACGGGAATGGCCAGGGCTGGCTCGCGACGTAGCGCAGGTCGGTCACGGCCAGCCCCACCTCCTCGTCGACCTCGCGGGCCACGGCCTGCTCCGCGCTCTCGCCCGCCTCCACGAAGCCCGCCAGTATCGAGAAGCGACCCACCGGCCAGGAGTGCTGGCGGCCCAGCACGCAGCGGTCGGCACCGTCGTGGACCAGCATGATGACGGCGGGGTCGATGCGCGGGAAGTGCTCGCTGCCGTCGGTGTCGCACTGCCGCGCCGCGCCGGCCGCCACCACCCGCGTGGGGTCTCCGCAGCGCGGGCAGCGCGGGTGGCGCTCGTGCCAGGCCGCGAGCGCCATGGCGTGCACGAACAGCCCGGCATCGCGGTCGTCGAGCTGCGCGCCGACCTGCCGCAGCGTCACCCGGCGGGTGCCGGGCGCGGACGGCAGGGGACCGGGGACCGCCCAGTAGGCCCGCCGGGGGTCGCTGCCCAGCCAGAAGCGCTCCCCGGGCGGCGCCTGCTCCGGCGCCACCAGCGCCAGGCCCAGCCCGGTGCGGGTCTCGGTGACCAGCGTCTCGTCACCGTCGAGCACGAGGACGCCGCTGCCAGGGTCCTCCCAGGCCGCCTTGAGCCACGTCTCGTCCTTGCGGCGCGCGCCCGCCCGATCGACTGCGGAGCGCGACAGGCTCGGTTCCGCGCGGCTCACGCCAGCTCGATGGGGGTGACCGCCGCCACGTCGCCCGCCATGGCTGCCGCGTCGCCGAGCAGGACCGCCGACAGCGCGGCGGGGGCGAGCAGGCCGCGGGCCGCCATCGCCACCTCCTCGGCGGTCGCCTGCAGCAGGTCGCGGGGGTGCTCGACGAGGAACGGCAGGCCGAGGCCGACCGGCAGCAGCGCCGCGAGCGTGGACGCCAGCCCCGCCTGGGTCGCGGTCGACAGCGCCAGCGCGCCCACCGCGTAGCGCCGCGCGGCGTCCAGCTCCTCCGCGGGGACCGGCAGCGTGGCGATGAGGCCCAGCTCGTAGGCGATCTCGACCAGTGCGGGGGCGGTCACCTCGGTGCGCACGTCCGCGGCCACGGTCAGCAGCGAGGCGGCGGCGCCGTGGTCGATGCTGCTGCGCGGGGAGTAGGTGTAGCCGCGGCGTTCGCGGATGTTCGCCACCAGGCGCGACGAGAAGTAGCCGCCGAAGACCAGGTTGGCGAGCTTCGCCGCCGCGTAGCCCGGGTCGGAGCGCTGCGGCGCGGTCCCGCCCATGCGGATGGTCGTCTGCACCGAGCCGGGGCGATCCACCACCAGCGCGGGCAACGCGGGCGGTGGCGGTGGCGCCGGCACGTCCTGCGGCGCCACGCCGGTGCCCGCCCAGCCGCCCAGCCGTGCGGCCACGGTCGCCTGCGCCGCGTCCGGGTCCAGGTCGCCGACGAGCACCAGCACCGCGCCGTCGGCCCGCACCCGGCTGGCGTGCAGTGCGCGCACCTGCTCGCCGGTCGCGGCGGTGACCTCCTCGACCTCGGGCAGTTCGCGCGCGTAGGGGTGTGCCCCGTAGAGCCGGGCGAGGAGGGCCTCGCGCGCCCGGCGTCCCGGCTGGCTGCGCGCCACGGCCAGGCGGTCGGCGAGGCGTGTGCGCTCACCGGTGACCTCGCGCTCCGGGTAGGCGGCGCCGGTCAGGATCTCGGCCAGCAGGTCCAGCAGCTCGTCCAGGTGCTCGGCCAGCGCCGAACCGCCGACGCTGAGCCGGTCGGCATCGGCAGCCGCGCCGAGGGCGCCGCCGATGGACTGGATGGCGGCGGCCAGCTCCACCTGGTCGCGGCGGGCGGTGCCGGTGAGCAGCGTCTCGGCCAGCAGGGTCGCGGGGCCCAGCGGCACGCTCGCGGTGCCCGCCGCGGGGATCCGCAGACGCAGTTCGACCAGGGGCACACCCGCGCGGCGCACGGCCAGGACCGACAGCCCGCTGGGCAGCGTGCGGTGAGCCGATGGCGGCAGGGGGGTCGGCGCCCCCTGGGTCACCGCGGGGATGGGGCCGGCCGCGCCGACGGTGGGCGCCACGGCGCTCACGCCGCACCGCCCGCGCGCAGCTCCAGGACCGCGCGGCCCCCCGCGCGCAGCGTCGCGGCGGCCGCGGCCACCGCGTCCGCCGGCACCTCGCGAGCGAGGCCGGCGAGCTCACCCAGCAGTTCGGGGCGGCCGCGCTGCTGGGTGAAGATGGTCAGGGAGCGCGCGCGGCCGATGACGGAGTCCATCGAGCGCAGCTCACGGGCCGCGAAGCGCGCCGCGACGCGGGCGAGCTCGGCGGCGTCCACGCCGTCGGTCGCCACCCGGTCCAGCTCGGCGTCGAGTGCGGCGAGCAGGTCGTCCACGGCGACGTCGGCAGGGTGGCGAGCCTCCACCACGAAGCCGGTGGGGTCACGCACGTCGAAGGCGCCGCCCATGATGCCCACGCCGGCCGAGACGTCGGTGGCCAGCCGGTCGCGCTGCACCAGGCGCTGCTCCAGCCGGCTCGCGTCGCCGTCGGCGAGCACGTCGCCGAGCAGCACGAAGGGCAGGTAGTCCTCGAGCGGTCCGAGGGGGTCGGGGACCCGGTAGCCCACCGCCACCGCCGGTCGCGGGGCAAGCGGGTCGACCCGCAGCTCGCGGCGCTCGCCGTCCGGTGGCGGTTCGCCGAAGGACGGCCGGGGCGGCACGTCGCGGGCGGGCAGCTCGCCGAAGTGGCGCTCGACGGCGGCCATGGTCACGTCGACGTCGAGGTCGCCCGCCACCGTGAGCACCGCGTTGCCCGGCGCGTAGTAGCGCGCGAAGAAGTCCTCGGCGTCGGCGATGGTCGCCGCCTGCAGGTCGGCGAAGTCGCCGTAGCCGTTGTGGGCGTTGGGGAAGGTGGTGAACAGCACCGGCGGCAGCAGGATCCACGGGAAGCCGCCGTAGGGCCGGTTCTCCACGTTCACGCGGATCTCCTCGGAGACCACCTCGACCTGGTTGGCGAGGTTCTCCTCGGTGAGGCGCAGCGACCGCATGCGGTCCGCCTCCAGGTACAGCCCCAGCTCGAGCGCACCGGAGGGCAGCGCCTCGTAGTAGTCGGTGTAGTCCAGGTGCGTGCTGCCGTTCAACGTCCCGCCCGCGCCCTGGATGAGTGTGAAGTGCTGGGTCTTCGCGACGTTCGCCGAGCCCTGGAACATGAGGTGCTCGAACAGGTGGGCGAAGCCGGTGCGGCCCTCGGGCTCGGAGCGGATACCCACGTCGTAGTGCACGGCGACGCCCACCACGGGCGCGCTGCGGTCTGGCGCCAGCACCACGCGCAGCCCGTTGGCCAGCGTGGTGCGCGCGAGGTCGGGCAGGATCGCGGGTCCGGGAGGGGTCGGCATCGTTGCCGCAACGCTACCCCGCCCGCCACGTCCTTCGCTGGGCGAGGAACAGCAGGAGCCCCGCGGGGCCCGCAAACCAGGTGAGCAGCAGCGCCACCCGGGTGGACCGGCCCTCGGCCAGCCCCGTCTCCCAGATCCAGCGGCCCACGAACAGGTCGAAGGCCAGCAGGTGGGTCCAGGCGGCCAGGAAGCCCTCGGGCGAGGTCAGCGCCCGCCGCACGCTGTCGGCGTCGGTGACGTCCACCCGCCCGCCACCGCGTGCGCCGGCCAGGAACCCCAGGTAGACGGCGCCGAGCGCGGCAAGCAGCGGGGTGGCGGCCCGCAGCGCCCTGGCGGTGCCCGCGGCCCTTGGCGCCAGGATCATCGCCAGCCACAGCGGCGCGGTGCTGACGTTCAGGCGGCGGTAGGCGGTCGTCCAGTCGTCGGGCCGGCGATGAAGCCGAGGCCCGGAGGTCGCCAGGTGGCGCGACCGGCGGCTCGGGTCGAGGACGTCCATGACGGGCGAGCCTAGTCCGCGGTGACGTCCACCACGACCCGCACGGGGTCGTCCAGGGTGGTGACCTCGTAGCTGCTGGTGGCGCGCACCCCGGCCGCCCACTCCAGGACCGCCTCGAAGTCGCCAACCCGGACCAGCTCGACGACGTTGGTGGTGTCGCCGGTCAGGCGGTCCGCACCGTCGTAGCTGGGGGTCTGGGCGTCGAGGTCGTAGCCGGTCGCGGGCTCCAGGCGGATCGCCAGCACGCCGTCACCGCCGA
>Ga0136617_10002289_pt1 | contig 17068 bp, 14 predicted proteins | sample AntDrymUQ3222106_2_FD_129672 | JGI IMG/M metagenome (GOLD analysis project Ga0136617, IMG submission 129672) | Polar desert sand microbial communities from Dry Valleys, Antarctica - metaG UQ322 (21.06) | ecosystem: Environmental > Terrestrial > Soil > Desert | place: Antarctica: Dry Valley...
CATGAGACCCGCAGGCGGCGTCTCCGCTTCGTCCAAAGCGGGAGGACTCCCGCGAGGACGTTCGATGAATACCGGTGCCGCCGAGGACGCGTCAGACATGAGACCCGCAGGCGGCGTCTCCGCTTCGTCCAAAGCGGGAGGACTCCCGCGAGGACGTTCGATGAATACCGGTGCCGCCGAGGACGCGTCAAACATGAGACCCGCAGGCGGCGTCTCCGCTTCGTCCGAAGCGGGAGGACTTCCGCGAGGACGTTCGATGAATACCGGTGCCGCCGAGGACGCGTCAAATCAATGATGTCCACCGCCGACCTGCCTCGCGAAGCGATCTTTGCGATGCGCGCGAACCGGATGCGGAGCTTCCTCACCCTGCTCGGCATCATCATCGGGGTCGCGACGCTGGTCGGGGTGGTCTCGGTCATCTCGGGGCTGAACGGCTGGGTGCAGGACAAGGTCATCCAGCTGTCGCCGGACGTGTACGTCGTCCAGAAGTTCGGGATCATCCGCAGCCGCGAGGAGTTCCTGGCCGCCGTCAAGCGGCCGAACATCTCCTACGACGACTATTACCGGGTTACGGGCCTGCTCGAGAAAGCGACCGCCACTGCAGGCCAGGTCGGAACGGGCGCGGCGGTCAAGTACGGGGCGCGACGGTTGCCCGACATCCGGGTCCAGGGCACCACCGCCGGGTACGGCGACCTCATGAACATGGACCTGTACTCCGGCCGCTACTTCGTCGAGGGCGAGGACGTGGGCGCGCAGCAGGTGGTCGTGATCGGCTGGGACGTGAAGGAGGAGCTGTTCCCGCAGCAGGATCCCCTCGGCCGCACCATCACCGTCGGAAGCATGCCGTATCGCGTGATCGGCCTGCTCACCAAGCAGGGGCGCACGCTGGGACAGAGCCAGGACGCGACCGTCATCATCCCCATCCAGTCCTGGCGGCGGCAGTGGGGCAACCGCGATTCGGTGGACATCGTGGTGCGCGCCCGCGGCGGCGTGCCCGGGGTGGAGGCGTCCATCGACGAGGTGCGCGCGATCTTGCGCGCGCTGCGCCATACGGATTTCCGCGCTCCCGATCCCTTCGGCGTGGTCACTCCCGATAGCCTGCAGCAGCTGTGGCGGCAGATCTCCGCCGCGGCGTTCATCCTCTCCTTGCTCATCGCATCGGTGTCGCTCGGCGTGGGCGGCATCGTGATCATGAACATCATGCTGGTGGCGGTGGTCGAGCGGACCCGCGAGATCGGCGTGCGCCTCGCTCTGGGTGCACGCAAGCGCGACATCCGGCGGCAGTTCCTGCTCGAGGCGACGCTCCTCTCCCTCCTCGGGGGCGTGGTCGGAGTCCTCGGCGGGGCCGGGATCGCCTTTGCGGTGAAGAACCTCCTCGAGTTCCCCGCTGCCATCACGCCTCCGATCGCCTTCATGGGATTGATGCTGTCCGCGGTTGTGGGCATGGTCGCCGGCTACTGGCCCGCGCGCGCGGCGTCCAACCTGCCCGTGGTCGAAGCGCTCCGGACCGAATGACGAAGCGGGCGGGCGGCGGCGCGGGCTGGCAGATCTCGGCCCGGGAGAATCTGATCTTCGCGCTCAACTCCATGCGCGAGCAGAAGCTGCGCAGCTTCCTCACCCTGCTCGGAGTGATGGCGGGCGTCGCCACCGTCATCATGATGGTGAGCTTCGTGGTCGGCTTCAACAACCAGGTGGTGGCGTCGTTCACCCAGTTCGGAACCTACCTCGTGCAGTTCCAGAAGTACGAGCCGCGTTTCGGCGGCGGGAACACCCCGGAGGACCAGAGGAACCGCCGCGACCTCACCATCGAGGACGCGCTGGCCCTGAAGCGCCTCTCGAAGCTCGTGGAAGCGGTCTCCCAGGAGCGTTACCTGTTCGGCGGGAACGTCGTCGTCCGCGCGGGCCGTGAAGAGGCGAACGGTCCCCTGATCCTCGGCACCAACCCGGACTACACCCTGGCCAACACCCACTTCGTGGACGACGGGCGGTTCTTCACCGAATCCGACCTGAACCATCGCGCCCGGGTGGCGGTGATCGGCAGCGACGTGGCCAACGCGCTCTTCCCGCACCGTGACCCCGTGGACCAGATGATCACCGTCAACAACGTTGCCTACCAGGTGATCGGCATCTTCGAGCACAAGGGCGGGATGTTCGGGAGCAACAACAACTTCGTCGCCATCCCCATCACGACCTTCGACGAGCAGTTCCCGCAGGTCAAGAACAGCGGCGGCGACACCATCCACATCGCCACCGTCCCCAAGCGCGCGGAGGACGTGCAGGCGCTGATCGAGGAGGAGACGAACATCCTGCGCGCGCGCCGCGGCCTGCGCCCGGACCAGCCAAACGACTTCGCGCTGTTCACGAGCCAGGCCCAGCTCGAGAACTTCCAGCAGATCACGAGCGGCGTGGCGGCCGCGATGCTGATCATCGCGGGGATCGCGCTCCTCGTCGGCGGGGTCGGGGTCATGAACATCATGCTCGTCAACGTCACCCAGCGAACGCGCGAGATCGGCGTGCGCAAGGCGCTGGGCGCCACCAGGCGCGACATCGCGACGCAGTTCCTCGTCGAAGCGGTCACTCTCACCGGGGTGGGCGGCGCGCTCGGAATCGGCGCCGGTCTCGGCGCGGCGCTGCTCGCGCGCGTGGTGTTCGATTTCCAGGCCGCGGCGCCGCTGTGGGCGGTCGTGCTCGGCTTCGGCGTATCCACCGTGGTCGGCATCGTCTTCGGCCTGTGGCCGGCGATGAAGGCGGCGCGGCAGGACCCGATCGAAGCGCTGCGCTACGAGTAGGCCCCGCTAGGGGCCCCCCATCGGGGCCGCCGCGGGCCCTGGTCGCAGCAGCCGGTACGGCGGAAGAGTCTCCGACACGTGATAGTGCGCGGCCAGGCATTCGCCGACCCCCGGCACCGCCTCGAGCAGCCCCTCCGCGATCACCAGGGGAAAGGCGTGCGCCTCGCAGTCGCGGACGATGGTGCGCGTGCGGATCAGGTTGGCGCGCTTCAGGATCAGGAGACCGAACGGCTCCACGAGGATTGGCTTGCCGTGGATGACGATGGGCGCAAGGTTGTCGGAGAGAATCGGCCCTTCCGTCTCGCCCACGACTTCCCAGAGGCGCCGAAACGCAATCGCCTCCGCCGGGTTCTCGATGGGGGCGGGCAGGCGATGGAAGCCGGTGTACTGGCCCGCCACCGCCGCCACGAGGAGCGCGCCCGCCGAAAGCGGGGCGGCCCTCGCAAGGCCGCCGGTCGCGATCGGTAGCGCGACTGCGGCCAGGAGGACAGTCGCCAGCCAGGGCTCGATGAAGTAGTTCCGCCCCGAGCCCTCCTTGGCGATCGTCGCGAGGCTGACCAGGGCGAGGACCCAGTACAGGACGATGGGACGCGCCCGCACGCTCGCCAGTTCCCGGGGATTGCGAACTACGGCCACGAGGATGATGGCGAAAAGAGGCCAGGCCGTGACGGCGAGCGTCCCGTACGCGGGGCCGATCTCATTCCAGTTGTAGGAGGCGGAGGCGGTGTAGGTCACGAGGTGGCGATAGGCGTTGCCCCCCGTCGCCAGTTCGAGGATGGCGAACAGCGCCGCCAGCGGAAACGCGAACCCTGCGGCCGCGCGCGCGAAGTCACGCACCTTGTCGGGAGCGGCCAGGGAGAGGAGCACCGCCGCCGGCGCGAGAAGCGCATTCTGCTTGGTGAAAAACCCGAGCCAGAACAGCGGGAAGACCAGCGGAAGCCGCGCGCCGCGCACGTAGGCGAGCAGCCCCGCCACCGAGAAGAAGATGGCCAGCATGTCCACCCGCGCGGCCGGCGCCCAGGTCTGAAGGAACCATGGGCCGAGAGCGATCCCCGCCGCGCCTGCGGCCAGCGCGCGCGAGCCCGCCAACGTGCGCACGACCCCGAACACGGCGGCGAGGATGGCGAGTGTCGCCACCGTGGAGAGAAGGCGAGGGACGAAGAGCGACGGCCCGAGGAAGTGGAAGAACGGCCACACCAGCACTGGAAAAACCGGCGGGTAGTTGAGATGGGCGAACGGGTAGTCCTGCATGTCCAGGAAGTAGTTCCCCCGTTCCTCGAGGAGCTGGACCATGGCCAGGACGCAACCCTCTCCGGGATCGCGGCTGTAGGGCGAGCGCATGTACATCGCGGCCTTGTCGGCGAAGCGGGCGAAGCCGTGCGCGAGCACGCAGGCCAGGGCCGTCGCCAACACCGTCGTTTCCCTGCTGCGCGCCGTGGCCACGCGCGGACGATATCGTGGAACGGCCCGGACAGACCTCGTTTCCGGTTCGGCCCGGATCTTGCTTCCTCCCTGCGCGGGGCAGTGCCGATGGCGGCGCCCTACTACGAGGAGGTCCGCATGAACTGGATGAAAGAGATGGGCGACGTGCTGAGCCGGTACGACAACACGAGCGCCGCGCGCCCGCCGGCCACCGTCGACAGCGACTATGACCTCTTCGCGCAGAAGGCGCCGCCGGCCGCGGTGTCCGAGGGTTTGTCGGCCGCGTTCCGATCGGATCAGACGCCCGAGTTCCCGCAGATGGCCTCGCAGATGTTCGGCCGCTCGTCCGGGATCCAGCGCGCTGGGATGCTGAACGCGCTGCTCGCCACCGTCGGGCCCATGGTTCTCCAGCAGATCCTGGCGCGACGCGCGCGCACGTCCGGGACGGGGACCGGGCCTGCGCAGGGCGGAGGCCCGGGCGGGTCGCTGGGAGAGATCCTCGGGGGGCGCGCGGGCAGTGGCGCCGGAGGCGGAATGGGCGGCGGCCTCGGCGACATCCTGGGCAACATCCTGCGCGGCGACGGCCCCCCGAAGGTGACGCCCGAAGCGGCCGAGCAGATCACGCCGCAAGAGGTCGAGGAGATGGCGCGCGAGGCGGAGAAGAAGGATCCCTCCGTCATCGAGCGCATCAGCGACGTCTACGCCAAGCAGCCGGAGCTGCTGAAGGTCCTCGGCGGCGCCGCGCTCGCCATCGCGCTGGGCAGGATGGCGCAGAAGCGAAACACGCTGTAGGCCGCCTGGTTTTCATCCGACCCCGGCTGGCATAAGTTACGCCGATGGGCTTGATGCGGGCGGCGCTCCTCGCCGGCTCCGAGAGCGCGTGGCTGCGCGAAAAGGCGGTGCGCCGGCCGGCGGTGAAACGCGCCGTCGCCCGCTTCATGCCCGGCGAGCGGCTCGAGGATGCGCTCGCCGCCGCCGACGGCCTCGCCCCGTCCGGGATCGGGGCCGTGCTCACCCGCCTCGGCGAGAGCGTCCGAGATGAGGCCGAAGCCGCGGAAGTGACACGGCACTACCTCGAGGTGCTCGCGCGGGTCCGCGATTCGACGGTGCGCCGCGAGATCTCGGTGAAGCCGACCCAGCTGGGCCTCGACATCGAGCCGGCGCTCTGCGCGGGCAACCTGCGGGCGCTCGTCGAGCGCGCGCAGGCGACGGGCAACTTCGTGTGGATCGACATGGAGCAGTCGCGTTACGTGGACGAGACGCTCCGCCTTTGCGTGGAGATGCGGGCGCTGGGGCCCCACGTCGGCGTGTGCGTCCAGGCCTACCTGCGGCGCACGCCGGCGGACGTCGAGACCCTCGTCCGCGCCGGCGCCGGCGTCCGGCTCGTCAAGGGCGCGTACAAGGAACCGGCGGGCATCGCCTTGCCCGCGAAGCGCGACGTCGATGCGCGTTATGTCGACCTGGCCCGCCGCCTTCTCGCGGACGACGCCGTGCGGGCGGGCGTCCGCGCCGTGTTCGGGACGCACGACGCACGAATCCTGCAGCAGGTTCGCGACCACGCGGCCCACGCGGGGCGCGAGCCCGGCGCCTGCGAGTTCCACCTCCTCTACGGAATACAGCGCGAGGCGCAGCTTCGCCTCGCGCGCGCCGGCCACCGTGTCTCCGTGCTGGTCAGCTACGGGTCGTTCTGGTTCCCGTGGTACATGCGGCGGCTCGCCGAGCGGCCGGCCAATGTCCTCTTCGTCGTGAAGAGCCTGTTCCAAAGGTGACCCCATGATGCTCGCCGCCCTCCTTCTCGCCGCCCAGGCCGCAAGCGCTTCTGTCGCGCTCGGCGCGCTCGCGGACGAGGTGTGGGAATTCCGGGTCCGCGAGGACCCACTCCTCGCGACGGCCGTCGGCGACCATCGCTTCGACGACCGGCTGCCGTCGATGTCAAAGGTGGACCTCGATCGGCGGCACGCCTACAACCTCGCCGCCCTCCAACGGCTGACCAGGATCGACCGCGAAGCGCTCTCCGCCTCCGAGCGCGTCAGCCGCGACATGCTCGAGCGTGAGCTCCGGGATGCCGTCGCCGAGCACGGCTTCGGCGCGTGGCGCATGCCGTGGAACGCAGACAGCGGATTCCACACCGGGATGGCGCACATGCCGGCGCACGTGCGGCTGGCGACGACGCGCGACTACGAGAACTACATCGTCCGCTTGCGCGCGACACCCGAATACGTCCGCCAGCAGATCCACCTCCTGAGGGAGGGGCTCACCGCGGGGTTCGTGCTCCCCCGCGCCGTGCTGCCCTCCTTCGACGAAACCATCCGCGCGCACGTCGTCGAGGATGCCAGGGCGAGCGTCTTCTACGCGCCCTTCACGCGATTTCCCGCCGCGGTGGCGGAGAAGGATCGCGAGCGTTTGCGCACCGCCGGCCTGGCGGCCGTCCGCGAGGGACCGGTCGCTGCCTACCGGGCCCTGCTCGACTTCTATCTCGCCGAATACCTGCCCGGCGCGCGCGCGACAACCGCGGCGGCCGATCTCCCCCGCGGAGCCGAGTACTACGCATGGCTCGTGAAGAGCTTCACCACCCTGGAACTGACCCCGGACGAGGTCCACCAGATCGGACGCGCTGAAGTGGCCCGCATTCGCGCCGAGATGGATACGGTGATGCGGAAGACGGGGTTCACCGGCGACTTCCCTGCGTTCCTGACCTTCCTTCGCACCGACCCGCGCTTCTACGCGAAGACGCCGGACGAGCTCCTGAAGCAAGCGGCCTGGATCGCGAAGCGGATGGACGGAAAGCTGCCCTCCCTCTTCGGCCGGCTGCCGCGGCTGCCCTACACCGTCGAGCCGGTGCCCGCGCACATCGCTCCGAAGTACACCGCGGGACGGTACGTCGAGCCGGCGATGGACGGCACCCGCGCCGGCATCTACTGGGTCAACACCCACGCGCTCCCGAGCCGGCCGCTCTACGCGTTGGAGGCGCTGACGCTGCACGAGGCCGTCCCCGGCCATCACCTGCAGATCGCGCTGCAGCACGAGCTCGAGGGCGTTCCCGCGTTCCGCCGCGCGTCGGGCATCGGCGCCTTTGTCGAGGGCTGGGCGCTCTACGCGGAGCGCCTCGGGCTCGAGGCCGGCTTCTACGCAGATCCCTACAGCGATTTCGGCCGCCTGACCTACGAGATGTGGCGCGCCTGCCGGCTCGTCGTCGACACCGGCCTGCACGCCATGGGCTGGTCACGCCAGCAGGCGATCGACTACCTGGCCGGCAACACCGCCCTCTCGCTGCACGAGGTGACCACCGAGATCGACCGCTACATCTCCTGGCCCGGGCAGGCCCTGGGCTACAAGATGGGCGAGCTCAAGATCCGCGAGCTGCGCGCGTACGCGGAGAAGGAACTCGGTCCTCGCTTCGACCTGCGCGCGTTCCACGACGCCGTCCTCGCGAACGGTCCCGTCCCGCTCACCACCCTCGAGGAGCTCATCCGCGCCCACGTCGCCACCGCGAAAACACGGGGTTTGACCCCGTCTTCCGGCGCCGAGTAGACCGCGCGATCCCCACCCACGCCGGAGGAATCCTTGATGAAGAACACGTCAATCCTGGCCGTATCCCTCGCTGTCGCCTTTTCGGCAACCAGCGCCGACGCCCGTGACCGCTGCGGCAGCCGCAACGTCCCCGAGATCGAAGCCAACCAGATCGAATCCCATCTCACCCAGCTGCGCCGCGGCCATTCTCCACGGGCCACCGTCGAGGTTCCGGTCTGGGTGCACGTCATCAGCCAGGGCGAAGGGCTTCGAGAACGGCGACGTGCCGGACTCGATGATCCGCGAGCAGATGCGGGTCCTCAACGACTCCTTTGCCGGGCGGACCGGCGGGCCGGTGACACCCTTCCGCTTCGACCTCCAGGGAATCACGCGCACCATCAACGAGGACTGGTTCCACATGGGCATCCAGAGCCAGGCCGAGCGGCGCGCCAAGGCGGATCTCCGCATCGGCGGCTCCGAGACGCTCAACATCTATCTCACCGACGGCGGCGGCTACCTCGGCTGGGCCACGTTCCCGTCGAGCTACCGCGGCCAGCCCAGCCAGGACGGCATCGTGCTGTTCTATGCATCGCTGCCCGGCGGCGGCCTCGAGATCTACAGCGAGGGGGACACTGCGCCGCACGAAGTCGGCCACTGGCTCGGCCTGTACCACACGTTCCAGAACGGCTGCTCCACCAACAACGACTACGTCGCGGACACCAACGCCGAACGCGGTCCCGCCTTCAACTGTCCCGTCGGCCGCGACACGTGCACCGGCTTCAAGTACCCGGGTCTCGATCCCATCTTCAACTTCATGGACTACACCCAGGACTCGTGCATGAACGCCTTCACGCCTCTGCAGTCGGCGCGCATGGAAGAGGCGCACGCGCTCTACCGCAGCGAGTAGTCAGTTCCACTTCTTGAGCCGCGGCCACATCTCCGTCAGGGCGGGGGTGAGGCCGCGGCAGACGTAGATGGGGTTGTTCTCCTCCGCCATGCCCCACGGATGGAAGTGCGCTCCCGCCTCCTCGACCGAAGCGCAGATCCGCTCCAGCGTCTCGCGATCGTCCTGCAGCACGATCAGCACCTCGCCCGTGTTGCCCCGCGGCCCCCAGAAGTAATGGTTCTGGTGGGCGCTGATCGCCGGCGGAAGGCCGTAGCGCGGCCCGAACATGTTGATCGCGCCCGCCTCGCCATAGTTGTTTGCGAAGATCGCCGCCCGCGCGCGCTCGCCTGCGGGCAGGGCGTGATAGATCCGCGCAACTTCCGCCACGAGCTCCGGCCAGCCGAAGCGGTCGCCGAGGTGCTGCGGCAGCGGCCCGCGGTGCCCGACCTCGGTGCGCGGAGGGGCGAAACCCAGAGCGTGCTCGTAGGCGACGTATCTCTCGGGCGAGAGGATGGGCGCCGCCATCGGCGCCGTCGCGGCCGCGCCGAGGATGATCAGGACGAGGATGGCGGCCCGCGGCCAGACCCGGTCGCGTAGCCTCGACCGTGCCAGCGCGCTCTCGATCGCCACACCACCGGCGGCCAGCAACATCGGATAGATCGGGGCAAGGTAGTAGTTCTTGCCCGAAAGGGCGAACAGCAGCGTGAAGAACGCCACGAACGCCCAGCCGAGCAGCCGATACCGTCCCCGCGCGGCGACGAAGAGCCAGGCGAGCCCGGCCAACCACACCGGCAACGACAACGGGTGCAGCATCAGCACCTGCTGGCCGACGAAGTCGAGCGGCCCGGGCACGATGTTCTTGCCCGTCTGGCGCACGTTGGCCAGGCCTTCGAGGGTCGGAAAGTCGTGCTGCACCTGCCAGAGAAGATTCGGAAGGAAGATCGCCAGGGCGATCGCCGCGGCCAGCCACGGCCACCGTGTCCGCAGCCATCGCCGCTCCGGGGCGAGCACGAGCGCAGCCGCCAGAGCGATGCCGAAGAACGCCGTCGAATGCTTGTTCTCGAGCCCGATGCCGACGAGAGCGCCGACCGCCAGCCACAACCGTCCGTCGCCCGTCTGGATGATGCGGACGAGGACGTACGCCGCCGCCATCCAGAAGACAGGCTCGAACGCGTTCATCGACAGAAGCGAATGCACGGCAAGATAGACGGGAGCGGCGATGACGGCGATACCGGCCAGGGCCTGGGCGAATGCTCCCCCGCCCAGGCGCCACGCGATCAGCACGGCGATCGCCACCAGCAGCGCGCCGGCGACAGCGGGAAACACGCGCAGCGCGAGAAGCGACCCGCCCAGCTCCAGCGCCGCGCGGGACACGAGGGCGATGAACGGCGCGTGGTCGACGTAGCCAAAGGCGAGATGCCGCCCGCAGTCGAGGAAATAGAGCTCGTCGCGGAAGTATCCGTAACGGTTCGCGAGCAGCAAATGGAACAGGAGCTTGAATCCGGCAAGCGCGGCCAGCAGCGGACGGTTCAGCGTCGTCATCGCAGCCGCTGGCCGAGAAACGCCAGCAAGGCCTGGCGCGCGATCTGTTCTCCGGTTCCCCCTGGCCGCGCGTCCATTCCGTGCTCGCCCATCGGCACCTCGAGGAAGTCCACGTCGCGCCCGTTCTTCGCGAGCGCTTCGGCGAGCCGGCGGGAATGGACGGGGCTCACGAGCTGGTCTCCGCCGCCGTGGACGAGAAGGGTGGCCGGCAGGGGACGATCGGCCCACGTCGCCGCGGCGGCCAGCCGATACGCCTCCATCCGCTGCGCGGGCGGCCCGCCCAGATAGAGCTCGATCGACTCCGTGCCGCGGATGACGTCGGGAACCATCGGGTTCGCGTGCCCCCATAGGAGGTCGGAAGGCGCGTACAGCGCCGCCACCGCGCGGACGGGCGCATCGTCGATCGCGCAGGATGGCGGGATCCGCGAGTCGCCAGCGGAGTACGCGGCGACGAGAGCGATCTGCCCCCCGGCGGAACGTCCGAGCAACGCGCCTCGGGCGGGGTCGATCCCGAGGCGGACTGCGCTCTCGCGCGCCCGCCCGATCAGGCACTTCACGTCGGCGACTCCGCGAGGGAACGGCGCCGCGGGCGCCAGCGCGTACCGCACGTCGATCACGGTATAGCCGGCGGCGGCGACGCGGCGCGAAAATCGAGGCAGCTCGCCCTTGTCGCCATGCCGCCAGCTCCCGCCATGGACGACGACCACGAAGGGGCGCGGGGCCGGCCCGGGCGCATGGAACACGTCCGCGGTCAGCTCCGGCCGCGCGGGATCGAGGACGATGTCGTGCTCGATCCGGATGGAAGGCGAGGCGGGCGCCCCCATCACGTACTCGATCGGCGAAAAGCCTCGCACGTCCGGCATCGCTGTCAGTGGCGCCACGAAGGTCGCCATGCCGACGACCGCTGCGAAGACGGCCAGCGCGCGTGTCCGTCGCGCACGGCGGCCGCGGGCCGCGATCAGCGCCGCGGCGGCAATCGGCAGCAGGACGAGGCTCGTCTCCCGCAGCGCCAGCCGCGCGATCCACTGCCAGCGGTGGATCGAGGGGGCCAGGATCACGGCCGCGCCAATGGCGGCGAGCAGGGCGAGAAGAAAGGCCGTGCGGCCCGCCGCATCAGCACGCAAGCCGGAGATGCTGGCATAGACTCGAACGGATGTCCCTTCCAGTCGCGATCCTCCGTGGACGCCACCCCGCCTTCGGCGTGCTCCTGTTCGTCGTCGCGCCCGCATTCGTCGCGGCGCCCGCGGAGGCTTTCGAAGGCCGCGTCGTGAAGAAGGAAGGTGGTGCGCCCGTCGCCTTTGCCGAAGTCGCGATCCTCGGACGCGCCGGCAGCGCACGCACGGACGCGGACGGACGCTTCCAGTGGACGCCCGACCCGCACCCGCCGTTCGAGGTGCTGGTCGTCCTGCCCGGGGGCGGCTACGTCAGGCCCATGCGCATCGAGACGCTGACGGCCGGAGTGGTGACGCTCGAAATCTCGCCCACGCTCGAGGAGTCGGTGATGGTCGTCGCCGGCAGCACGCCGTCCGTGGAGGCCACACCGGCCGGCGGCGTCACGGTGGTGCCCGCGGACGACATCCGCAGCCGGCAGCCGGCGAACGTCGCCCAGGCGGTGGAGAACGTCGCCGGCACGGCCACCGTGTCCGAAGGGCACGCCGCCGTTCCCGCGGTCCGCGGACTTGCCGGCGGGCGCACCCTCATCCTCATCGACGGCGCGCGCGTGACGGCGGAGCGACGCGTCGGCCCCAGCGCGACCTATCTCGATCCCGCTGCGCTCGAAGGCATCGAGATCGCGCGTGGTCCCGGCTCCGTGGCCTATGGATCGGACGCCTTTGGCGGCGTGGTGCAGCTGCGCACGCGGCGCGCGGAACCCGGCAGTCCGCTGCGGGGCCGCCTCACCGGCGGCGCCGGGGTCGGCGCTCCCCAGCACCGCGCCGCGCTCGAGCTGACCCGCGGCTTCGACCGGGGCGGAATCCTCGTGCGGGGACACTGGCGGGATTTCGACAACTGGGACAGCCCGGAGGGCGAGGTCCTGAACTCCGGCGCCGAGGATCGCGGGGTCCTCGCGCGATTCGATCACGCGCTGCGCGGCGGGCTGTTGACCGCCGGGTGGCAGAGCGACTTCGGGCGGGACATCGAGCGGCCCCGCAACGACTCGGCGGCCGTTCGCTTCTTCTACCCGGAGGAGAACTCGCACCGCCTCACGCTCGGCTGGGATCGCGCGTCGGTCGGCGCCCTCGACCGCCTGGCCGCTACGGCGTTCTTCGGGACCTACGCGGTGATCACGGACCAGGACCGCTTCGCGACCGCGAGCGCGCCCCGAAGCGTCGAGCGCGCCGAAGTCGCGGCGAAGGATTTCCACGTTCGCCTGTTCGCGGAGAACGCCGTCGGGCGGGTAAAGCTCGACGGCGGGCTCGACGTCAACGGACGCTTCGATCTCGAGGCCCGCGACATCGGAATTCGCTACGACCTCGCCGGAGCAATCGCTACCCGGACCGACAACGTTTCCACCGAGAGCGCGCGGCGCGTGGACACCGGCCTCTATCTCCAGGCGGAGGCGAACGCCGCTCGCTGGCTGGTCCTCTCCGGAGGCGCGCGTGTCGACCGCGTGACGACGCGGAATTCCGGCGGCTATTTCGGCGACCGCGCCGAGGACAACACCGCCCTGTCGGGTTTCGCGTCCGCGACCGCCGGGTCCTTCCGCGGCTTCTCCGCCACCGCGCAGGTCGCGCGCGGCTTCCGCGACCCGACACTGTCGGACCGCTACTTCCGCGGGCCGACCGGACGCGGCTTCATCACCGGCAACCCGGACCTCGAGCCCGAGCGCAGCCTGCAGCTCGACGCCGCGCTGCGCTTCGCCGCCCCACGGTGGCGCGTGGCGGCGTACGCGTATCACTACCGATTCGACGATCTCGTCGAGCGATTCCAGACCGCGACGGACTTCTTCCTCTTCCGCAACCGCGGCCGCGCGCGCATCCGCGGGGTGGAGGCGGAGGTGCAGGCGAGCCTGCCCTGGCGCCTGGGCGTGGAGCTCACTGCGCACCGGATGAGCGGGCGCGCGCTCGACGACGCCACTGGGCTCGATGCCATCCCGGTTCCGACGGTGACGGCGCGCCTCCGCCGCGACGTCGACAAGGGATATGGCTGGATCCGCACCGGGGTGTATGGACGTCTCGATGAGCCCGGGCCCACCGAGCAGGAACGTCCCGGGTACGGTTTGCTCGACGCGGGCATCGGCATGCACCTTGGCCCCCACGTCGAGATCGACATCCTCGGCCGCAACCTGCTGGACAAGGCGTATCTCGTGACTCCCGACGCGCGCGCGACGCTGGCCGCGGGACGGTCCGCCATGGCGACGATCGCGTTGTCCTTCTAGCGATGGGTGATCCCGTCTCGATGGAAAGTCCCGTCTCCAGCCGCAAGGTCGGCATCGTGGGAACGGGAATGGTGGGCGCGTCTTTTGCTTTCGCGCTGGTCCAGCGCGGGCTGGCCAGCGAGATCGTCCTCGTCGACGCCGACCGTGATCGCGCGGAAGGCGAAGCGTCCGATCTGAGCCACGGCCTGTCGTTCGCTCCCCCGGTTGCGATCCGCGCCGGCGGATACGAGGACCTCCAGGGCGCGGCGGCGGTGGTGGTCACTGCGGGCGCCCACCAGCGGCCGGGACAGACGCGCCTCGACCTGCTCGACGCGAACGCGCGCATGTGCGCGGACGTCGTGCCGCGGATCGTGCACGCAAACCCGGGCGGCGTGATCGTGCTGGCCACGAACCCGGTGGACATCCTCACCCACCTTGCCGCGGAGACTGCGGGATTGCCATGGGGGCGCGTCATCGGCTCGGGGACGACCCTGGATACGTCGCGGCTGCGCTACCTCCTCGGCGCGCACTTCGACGTCGACACTCGATCCGTCCACGCCTACGTGATCGGCGAGCATGGTGATACGGCGGTGCCGGTGTGGAGCGCGGCGGAGATCGGCGGCGTGCCGCTCGATCGGCTGCGTCTTCCCGAAGGCCGTGCCTGGGACGCCGCGGTGCGCGCGGCAATGTTCGAGGAGGTGCGCACGGCCGCGTACCAGATCATCCGGAAGAAGAAGGCGACGTACTACGCGATCGCTCTCGCGCTGCTCGCCGTGGTGGAAGCGATCCTCCGCGACCAGGGGACGGTCCTGACCGTGTCGACACCGATTCGCGGCGCGCACGGCGTCCGCGGCATCGCACTGAGCCTGCCCACGATCGTGGGCCGGGGCGGCGCGCGCGAGGTTCTCGATTTGACGCTCGACGCGGCGGAAGCCGCGGCCTTTGTCTTGTCCGCGGACACCCTGAAGAGCCGGATGGCCGCGCTCTCCTCGACCAAGCCCTGATTCGGCGCTGGTGGCATCCATGTTGCAGGTCAAACGCCGCTGGAGGTGTGCATGCTTCGTAGTGCGCTCGGACTGATGGTCATCCTGACGGTGTCGGGCTGCAGCCGCGGGGAATCGTCGGCGCCGGCAGCGCCCCCGCCTTCGGCCGCGCCAATGGCATCGCCGGGCGCCATGACGGACGGCAGCATGCCTTACGCCTCTCCGGCGGCGGTGGACGCTTATGGCTCGCCGCTCCCCGGCGGCGTTCCGATGGCGGACGGATCGAGCGGCTTCGGCGCTTCCCCCGGGGCCATGGGAGCGCCGGGCGCTGCCGGAGCACCCGCGAGCATGGCCAGCCCGACCCCCGAGCAGCTGGCGGCCGCGGCCGCCGTGCCCGCGAAGGACAAGCTGCTCTGGATGCAGGTCATGCTCGACCGCGCGCACTTCTCGCCGGGCGAGATCGACGGCCTCGACGGGTCGAGCCACAAGCGCGCCGTCGCCGCTTTCGCGCGCGCGCGCAATGTCGCGCCGGAAACCGTTCCCGCGGCGCTCGCGTCGGATGGCAGCCCGATGCTGACCTCGTACACGATCACCGCCGAGGATGTCGCCGGCCCGTTCAAGCCCATCCCCGCGGACATGATGAAGAAGTCGGCCCTCGACAAGCTTGGCTACGCGTCGGCGCTCGAAGCGCTGGGCGAGAAGTTCCACGCCAAGCCGGAGCTTCTGAAGCGGCTGAACCCGGGCAAGACCTTCAAGGCCGGCGACGTCATCCAGGTCCCGAACGTCCACACGACGGCGCCCGCCGGCAAGGCGGCGAAGGTCGTGGTCGACGAGTCGGACGGTTCCGTGACCGCCCTCGACGCGCAGGGCAACGTCCTCGCCGCCTACCCGGCGACGATGGGCTCGGAGCACGATCCGCTTCCCGTCGGCAATTGGAAGATCAACGGGGTCAGCAAGAATCCGACCTTCAACTACAATCCCGACCTGTTCTGGGACGCGAAGCCCAAGGACGACAAGGCGAAGCTGGCTCCGGGGCCGAACAATCCCGTCGGATTGGTATGGATCGACCTCTCCAAGGAGCACTACGGAATTCACGGCACCCCCGTCCCCGCCACGGTCGGGAAGACGGAATCGCACGGCTGCATCCGGCTCACCAACTGGGACGTCATGGAGCTCGCGGACCTGGTGAGCCCGGGGATCCCCGCGATCTTGCAGAACTGACGGCGTCGTCGCCGAACGCATCCCGATGAAGACGGTCCTCGTCTTCGTCGTCGGTTTCGTGGCCGGGATCGCTGCCGCATGGGCGATCGCCGGCCGCGAAAACGCAGCGCCCGCGGCCACCGTCGGGCCGCAGAGCGCGCCGTACGCGTCCGTGCCACAAGCGTCCGCCGCGCCGGCCGCTCCCGGCTCAGTGCCGGGACCGCCAGCGCCGGCCGTCGATGCGCCGGGTGCCACCGCTCCGGGGCCGGAAGGTGCCGTGCCCTGGCCGACACCACCCGCAGCCGAGCTCGTCTGGCCGTCTCCATCGCCCGTTCCCGGCGACAGCACAGATCACCTCATGGATCCCAGGGCGTTCGCCCCTCCTCCCGACCTGAAGCCGGAGGCGCAGCCCGACCTCTCCGATTTCTCGCGTCTCCGCTCGCGCGCGCTGCGCGTGCCGGTCGCGGGTTACGACGTCGCCCGGCTGCGGGACAACTTCGCGGAACGGCGTGGGGCGCGCGTCCACGAGGCCATCGACATCCTCGCGCCGCGCGGCACACCGGTGCTGGCCGTCGACGATGGTGTCGTGAAGAAGCTGTTCTCGAGCGGCGCCGGAGGCCTGACCGTCTACCAATACGATCCCGGCGAGACGTACTCGTACTACTACGCGCACCTCGACCGGTACGCGGAGGGGCTCGCCGAGGGCAGGATGCTGAAGAAGGGCGATCGCGTGGGGTACGTGGGGACGACTGGCAACGCGCCGCCAGGCGCGCCGCACCTGCACTTCACCATCTACAAGCTGCCGCCGGACAAGAAGTGGTGGCAGGGCACCGCGATCAATCCCTATCCCTTGTGGGCGCTGCGATAGCAAGCCTGCCGGAGGGCGTCGAGGCCGCGCCCCGTCCCATTCGCGGGACGTTCGCGCGGAAACATCCGGCAGTGAAATATTCGGCAACCTTACGCCGCGGGCTCTCGTCTAATGCCTTGGACGCATCGATGCCGGGGGCGGCGCACACGTGGGGAGCAAGAAGCACATGGATCACGAGGAGACGGCGAGCCGCGGACAGTCGTTGAAGTCGCGGGTGGAGGCGTACGAGCGCCACCTCATCGAAGCGGCCCTGGCCGCTACCTCGGGAAACCAGCGCCGCGCGGCGGCGTCCCTCGGGATCCTGCCCACCACCCTCCACGAGAAGATGAAGCGTCTCGGCCTGCTGCGCCGTCACGATTCCGCGGCGGAGATGATCCAGGCGACCGCCTGACCTAGCAGCCCGTGGCGAAAGTCTGCCTGCATTCGGCGCACGCTGCATCCCGGCTGGCTGCGTTGCTCGTCGCCCGAATAGTCCAGATATTCGGGCTCCTCTCGCCTTGCCATCCGGGCGCA
>Ga0136617_10002290_pt1 | contig 17067 bp, 19 predicted proteins | sample AntDrymUQ3222106_2_FD_129672 | JGI IMG/M metagenome (GOLD analysis project Ga0136617, IMG submission 129672) | Polar desert sand microbial communities from Dry Valleys, Antarctica - metaG UQ322 (21.06) | ecosystem: Environmental > Terrestrial > Soil > Desert | place: Antarctica: Dry Valley...
CACGTGACGTAGGGAAATGCGCAGTTCGCACAAGGGATCGGCGGTCGCATGTCCGCAGTGGGTCGCGCTGCGTCACTCGTGAACGGCAAACTTCGGCCCAGGCTACCGGTGGAAATGCTTCGTACTTGTGCGTTGCCGAGAATGGTTTATCTTGCTGCTCACATGACTGAGGCCGACGCCAGGGATGAGATCGGGACCGAACAGGTCGAGGACCTGGAGGTACTGCAAGGGCGCGCATCGGATTTGAAGCGTAAGGCCGACGCGGCGACGCAAACCTATGACCGCACGTGCTGGATCAAGTACGGCGCAATCTTCATTCCGATTCCATTTGTGGTGCTGCTCCTTCGGCTCCACCTGGAGGCTTGGGGCTACTACGTGGCTGGCGCGCTATTCATAGCTGTAGCCGTGGCGATGTACGCGATGGACCTGGCTGCCGTGGCAAAGCGCGACGAGACAATCCAGGCAGCGCAGCGCGCGCGAAGGGCATACGAAGAAGCAGCGCGAATATCGCGGTGCGACGCGGGCTAGTACGCAACAGCGCTGATAGCGGACGAGCGCGTAGTGCCCGCCACCTCAGTAGGCCGATTTCGGTCAAGTGCGGGCATCGATCGCACAGTCAGTGCGGGAAGAGTTACACGAGCCACGTCGTGCCGGCCAAGACGATCAGTAGACCCCCCGATAATTTTCCGATTGTTGCCCCGGCGGCGCAAGCTTCTCCACGAGTACGACCAACGTCAGCATGGTAATCCATATCAGATTCATCACGCCCGCGCGCCGAAGGACGGCTTCGATACTGGTCAAGCGGCGGCGCGGTGCCGGACCAGACCCTTGTTGTTCAGGTGCAGCCGCGCGAACTGCGCATAGCTGTTCTTGAGCTCGAAGGTGAGATTGCCGCGGGGGCTGCTTGACGCCGATCCCATCTCCGCAAGTTCGTACTCGAACCCATGCGGCAGATCGATGCGGGCCCGATGCTCCTGCCCGGAAACCGGGTTGCGAATCGGCTCGCCGTGGAGCTCGAACATGCCCTCGACGCGCACCTTCCCGAGCCGGGCGTCAACGTCAAGCGAAACCTGGAGGCGCTGGGCTAACGCCCCCAACCCCCCGTCAAATGACCAAAGGCGCAAATGATCCCAACATTGCAATGGAAGTTTGAAAATGTAGCTGCCGCCGGTTAACTGTTTAGTGGTCGTTTGCGAGACGCAATCGCAATTATATTGATTGCAACCGGCATTCCTCCAGTCCCTGCTTTCCTCATAGTTCGACCAAAGATTGGCGGTGGTATATCCGATGATCGGTGTGACAGTAACTTCAATGTCAAACGTCGTTCCGCCCGTGCGCGTATCCGGGCCTGCCTGCCAAAGTGCGGTCTGAACTGCGACAGTAAATGCACCGACGGGCGTTTGACCTTGTTGTGGATTGGTATTCGCCGAGTCCCCGAGCTGGGCCCGGCACACATCTTTGCCGTTTGCACGTGACTTGGCGACCTGCGGGGTTCACTCGTGATCTCCTGCAGCGGATGGAAGCCGATCTCGGAACGCAACTCGAATGGTCGCGGCTCAGGCGACTGCTTCCTCCGTAGAGGCGACATCTTTGCGTGCTGTCGTCGATGCAGGCCCGCGTTTCGACTCCAATGTTGCGGCGGCTCGGGTCGGGAGCGAAGCTTTCAGGCGAGGCAAGTGCTCGGGACGAAGATTCGTGTAGCGCTTAAGCATCTTCCAAGCCCTGTGTCCCGTTACGAGCGCGACCTGCTCGATGCTGAACCCAGCTTCAAACAGTCGGCTTGTGGCCTCGTGTCGAAGATCGTGGAATCTAAGATCTTTGATACTTAGGTCCTTGCACGCCCGTGTAAATGCTGCGCCAAGTGAATTTGGGTTGTATGCAAACACCCGGCTACTTCTGCGTGAAAAGGGCATCTGCTCTCGCAGAATCGCCCATGCGTCAAATCGGTTGCGTCAAGAAGCGGCACCGTTTGATCGTTTCCGTCCTTACCGCGCGGGTCCTTTCGATCTTGCACCACGACTGTTCGATCGTTTGCGTCTACGTCCTCCCATAGAATCCGACATAGCTCGTCTTGTCGCATCGCCGTCGCTACCGCAAACCGAATGATGCGTCCCGGAATGAGTAGTCTCGGGTTGCTTTCAGGATGTTCGATCAGCCGATCCAGCTCGTCTCGAGTTGGCCGACGGTCGCGCTCGCGACTCTAACCCACGAGTCCAAGGCGCTTAAGCGCGATCCGTGCGAGGACGATCGGCTCAACTTGCACGGTGATGCCGTGCACCGCTGCTGCGTGCGAAACCACAAGTTTGAGATACCCAATATCCATCCCAATCGTGACCGCGCCGGCGCCCTCTTTCGCACGATCCTTTCCAAATTGGATCATGCGTTCGCGCGTGAGGTCCTGGATCTTCAACTTGCCGAGCTTTTCTTTCAGCGCTTCGAGCGTGAATGCCTTTGAGCGACGCGGAGCCCTATTCACTTCCTTCATGTCGTCAATATGAAGATCAATCAGATGAGTCAACGTTGTCGGATCGATTGTCGCGCGCTTGGTGGGCGTTTCGCCCAGGTCGATCTTGCGCTCCACCGCAAGCGCCCATGCTTCAGCATCTCGGTGCCGACGAAAGTCTCGCTGACGTAGGTTCGCTTGCGTCTGATCTGTACCCGCCAGTTGCCGGAGGAGAGCTGCTTGAAAGTCGCCATTTCGTGTGCGCTACGTGTGCACTGGTAGGTCAAAGTAAGGCGTTTTCAAGCATCCTGGAGAGCACACGAGCGTGCACTAAAGGGTCCATAAGCGATTCTTAGTAGGTTAATGCATTGAAAAAACAAGATCATTTGCTTTGCGTCGCCCCGATGATGGATCGCAACGATTCATGTTCAGCATCAATCGGTTGCAATGCGGCGTGTGCAGTGCGTGTGCACGAAGCGAGTTCGCCGCATGTCGCTGCAGCACGCCCGGCTAACTTCTGTCTACCATTCTGCCCGTAGTGCTGAAGAAAACCACGCGACGCGGGATAGGGGAGTAGATCTTGACTTGCAATCGGTTGTGGGAACTTGGCGCCCGGCCTGGCGGCATGCTGGCGGCTAGGGGAGAGTTAGAAGGGTATTTGGTGTTTGACAAGTGACAAGTAGCACTTTACGATACATCGAAAAATCAGAGGCGGGTAAGTGATCCGAAGCTTTCGCCACAAGGGATTGGCACGCCTCTACAAGAACGATAATCCGAAGGGGCTGGCGGCCGAAATGCTGCCGAAGCTTCGTCGGATGGTGGCCCGTCTCGATGTGGCGACGGCGCCTGAGCAAATGAATTTGCCAGGGTGGGGGCTACACCCGCTAAAGGGGTCGTTGAAAGGGTTCTGGTCGCTATGGGTGACAGGCAACTGGCGGCTCGTCTTTCGCTTTAACGGAAGCGACGTTGTAGATGTTGACCTTGTCGATTACCACTGACTCGGAAGGAGAGTGAAACCATGGCTATGAAGGAACCCCCTCATCCCGGACTGTCGGTGCGGCATGATTGTCTTGAGCCCTTGGGTCTTTCTGTAACGGAAGGTGCAAAGGTGCTCGGCGTAACGCGGCAGGCATTGAACAATCTGGTGAATGCGAAGGCAGGGATTTCCCCGGAAATGGCAATCCGGCTCGACAAGGCTTTCGGAGGAACGGCCGAGGGCTGGCTGGCCCTGCAAACGGCGTTCGATCTCGCGCAAGCCAGGAAGAACGAGCCGGCAATTTCGGTCAAGCGATATGCAGGACGAGCTGCTAGGCATCAGCAAGGCGTCCGCTGACTGCAGATGCTTGTCAACGAGAAGGCTGATCGTGACGGTCACCTTCATGATCGCTGTTGCGAGCCCTTGAATCTCGACGGGGTGCAGGTCGCTTGGACGGACGGGTGGGCACAGCCTGATCAAGAACAATTTTGGTTAAACCCAAGAATCCGGATGCGCGTCGCGAAGGCCGCTGACCGCTGTGCCGCAAAACTTTGGACACAAATTGGTCACTGTCGGGAAGTTGAAAAGGGCTCGCATCGCTGCAAGCCCTTGATCTGTGGTTGCGGAGGCAGGATTTCTGAATTCGAAGCAGAGCCACTCCGATTTCGACTGCGCATTCGGTAGACACTGGACCACGGATTAGAGCCGCAGTAGTGGAATGTTGCGTTGACGAATTGCCGCATTTGGCAGCAAAGAGAGCTTTGCGAACGGCTGGTTGCGTTCTCCGTGGTAATGGTCCATGTACTCGGCCTCGTCGGTGGAAATTGCGTATTTCCACTTTGGCACTAAGATGCCGTTTGGGGTAGGGGCGACCATGCCATTGGGTTCGCGTAATTGAAATACCTATCCGTTATCCGTGCAACAGCAAAGGCAATTCGACGCCATGTCGGTTGACCCGGAACAGGGGCCCGTGACGTTGTCCTTCGGCGTGGACCGAAGCATCACCTTGCGCCACGATGCGACACGATGGCCAGCGTAGCCGCTTCCCGACCCACCCCGATCGCCTGGCTAATTGCGCCGGCGCTGCTGCTGTTCGTGCTGTTCTTCGTGCTGCCGTTCGGCGTCATGGCGGTGATGTCATTCTTCTCCTCCAATCCGGTCAGCAATCCAAATGCCGTGCTGACGACACGCCACTATCAGCGCTTCATCGAAGATTCTGCCGACATCTTCCACGATGCGCTGTGGGCGACTTTGCGCATTGGATTCGTTACCACGATCGTGGCGCTCCTGATCGGATACCCGCTGGCCCACTGGATGGCGCGCATGCAGTCGCGCCTCGGGCACGCGCTGGTGCTGATGGCGGTGATCGCGCCGATGCTTACCGGCATCGTCGTGCGCACCTTCGCCTGGATGACGATCCTGCAGGACAAGGGCGTCATCAACACCACGCTGATGTTGTGGGGCCTGATCGAGAAGCCGCTGCCGCTGATGTACAACGAGTTCGGCACGGTGCTGGCGCTGGTGCACATCTACGTGCCGTTCATGGTGCTGACCTTGACCGGCGTCATCGGTCGGATCGACGAACGGCTGGAACAAGCGGCGCGCAGCCTTGGCGCCGGGCGGTTCCGTGCCTTCATCGAAGTCACGCTGCCGCTCAGCCTGCCGGGTATTCTCGCGGGCTCACTGCTGGTGTTCGCGCTCTCGATCAGCGCCTACGTAACGCCCTCGCTGTTGGGCGGCACGCAAGTGCTGACCTTGCCCATGCTGATTGCCCAGCAGGTCGGGACCAGCTTCAATCCCGGCTTCGCCGGCGCGCTGGGCGTGATCCTGCTGATCGTCTCGCTGGTCATCGTCGTCGCCTACAACCGCATCCTGGCGCACTTGGCGGGCGAGCAGGGGCTGGCATGAGTGCGCCGCCACCCAACCGCCACCCGCTCGATGCCGGCCACGCGGCCTATCTGGCGCTGAATGGCGCGCTGCTGTTCTTCCTGCTGGCGCCGATCGTGGTCGTGGTCGTGTTCGCGCTCAATCCGACGCCTTACATTTCCTTCCCGCCGGTCGGCGTCACGCTGCGCTGGTTCGACAAATTCTTTGCCGGCGCCGATTTCATGAAGGCGTTGTGGCTGTCGCTGTGGACCGCCTCCTGCGTGCTGGTGCTGTCGATCGCGATCGGCGGCGGCTGCGCGCTGGCGCTGGCGCGGGGCAATCTGCCGGGACGGGGCTGGCTCACTGCGTTTTTCATGTCGCCGCTGATGCTGCCGGCGATCCTCACCGGTCTGGCGCTGTTCCAGTCCTACCTCCTAGCCGGCATCGGGCGTCCGGTCTGGGGTTTGATCCTCGCGCACACCCTGATCGCCGTGCCTTATGTGCTGCGCACCACCCTGGCCGTTCTGTACAATTTCGATCGGCGCATCGAGGAAGCGGCGGCGGTTCTGGGTGCGAGCCCGGCGCGCGTGTTCTTCGAAGTAACCTTGCCGCTGATCCGCCCGGGCGTATTCGCCGGCGGCGTGTTTGCGTTTATCGTCTCGTTCGATCAGTTTCCGGTGTCGCTGTTCCTGGTCGTCCCGAATGGCGAGACGCTGCCGGTGGTGCTGTTCAATTACATGAAATTCGACCTCGACGGCGCTATTGCCGCTGCCTCGATGATCTCGATCTTGCTCGCTCTGTCCGTCGTGCTGGTGCTCGAGAAACTGATTGGATTGAAGGCCTACGTTAAGCTCTGACTTTGGACAGGGAGGAAACCATGTCTCTGCATTCGATTTCACGTCGCAATGCGTTGCGTACCGCCGCCGGGTTTGCCGTCGCGTCGTTGGTGGGCGCGCCGGCCATTCTTCACGCCCAGACCCGCACCCTCAAGATCACCACCTGGGGCGGCAAGTGGGGCGACATCATGAAGACCTCAGTCCTGCCGGCCTTCGAGAAGGAGTTCAAATGCACGGTGCAGGCCGACCAGGCCTTCCCGTTCGTACCCAAGCTCCAGGCCAGCCCCAGGAACGATCCGCTCTACGACGTGCTGCACACCAACTCCAACGAGCAGTGGAACTCGCTCACCGAGGGGCTGGTGATGCCCAAGATAACCGCTAAGGAAGTGCCCAACATCGCCGACGTTTATTCCTATGCCGTGAGTGACAAGATCGTCGGAGTCTCGATCTTCACCAGCGCGATCGGGCTCGGCTACCGCACCGACAAGGGGCTGGCGCCACCGAAATCCTGGAAGGACCTGGCCAATTCCAAGCTCGCGGGCGTCCGCGGCGGCTATGTCATCCCGGTGAACTCACTCGGGCAAGCGCATTTCATGATGCTGGGCATGGTCTACGGCAAGGGCCTCACCGACCTCGACGCCGCCTACAAGGCGCTGGAGGCGCTGAAGCCGATCAAACTGGTCGATTTCACCGGCCAGATGGAAAAGATGCTGCTTTCGGGCGAGGTTTCAATGGGCGTCATCCACGATTCGGGCATCTACCGCTATGACGGTCAGAACCAGCCGGTCGATTTCGCCATTCCGAGCGAGGGCGTGCTGGCGCTCGAGCAGGTGCTGAACGTGACGCCGGGCTCGAAGGTGAAGGACCTTGCGTTTTCGTACATCGACTACATGCTGCGGCCCGACGTGCAGAAGCTGCTGGCCGAGGGCGTATGGTATTCGCCCTCGAACAAGAAGGTGAAGCTCGACACCAAGTACGACGCCAAGCTGTTCACGTCGGAGGCCAAGGTGGCGCAACTCATCCAGCCCGACTGGAAATGGTACAACGCGCGCAAGGACGACATCGACGCGCGCGTCACCAAGATCCTGCGGGGCTGAGCTCGCGGAGTGCGATTGCCCATGTTTCGAGACGGCCGTTGCGCGGCCTCCGCATGAGGTTGTTCTTTAAGCAACCACCTCCCCGTGAGGAGCGGCCCGGAGGGCCGCGTATCGAAGGGTGGACAACTGGCGTGGTGTGCATGCGGCGGGATTGATATGACTTCCGCCGCCATTAGGCTGGAGCGGGTCAGCAAGACGTTCGACGGCCGGGTGACGGCCGTCGACGATGTCACGCTAGATGTCGCCGCCGGTGAATTCTTCGCTCTGCTCGGCCCGTCGGGCTGCGGCAAGACCACCAGCCTGCGCATCATCGCGGGCTTCGAGCTACCCGATACCGGCCGCGTCCATGTCGGTGGCCGCGACGTCACCGACCTGCCCGTGCATCGTCGCGAGATGGGCATGGTGTTCCAGTCCTATGCCCTTTTTCCCCACCGCACGGTGGCGGAGAATGTGGCCTTCGGTCTGCGCATGCGCGACGTGTCCAGGCCCGAGATCGAGCGGCGCGTCGCCGCGGCCCTGGCGCTGGTGGCGCTCACGGGGCTGGAAGAGCGCAAGCCCGGCCAGCTTTCCGGCGGCCAGCAGCAGCGCGTGGCGCTGGCCCGCGCGCTAGTCGTCGAGCCGCCAGTGCTGCTGTGCGACGAGCCACTGGGTGCGCTCGACCGCAAGCTGCGCCAGCAGATGCAGTTCGAACTGAAGGAACTTCAGAAGCGTCTGGGCGTCACCTTGGTGTTCGTGACCCACGACCAGGAGGAAGCGCTGGCGATGAGCGACCGCATCGCCGTCATGAACCGGGGCCGTGTCGAGCAGATCGGCGCGCCGACCGAGATCTACGAGCGACCGCGGACAAGGTTCGTCGCCGACTTCATCGGCGAGATCAACCTGCTCGACGAGCAGGACTGCGCCCGCGCCCTGCGACCCGAGAAGATTCGCCTGGTGGCGGAACAGGGCGCGCGGATGGCGGGCCGGATCGAGACCGCGAATTTCCTCGGTGGGGCCACGCTCTACCGCGTCCGCGCCGACGACGGCCGCTCCATGCTGGCGCGCGAGACCCATGCCGGCGAACGCAGCACCCGCGAGCCGGGCAACCGCGTCGGCCTCGCGTGGAACGACCACGACACCGTAACGCTGGAGGGCTAGCCAATGCCCCGTATCCTCGGCATCGCCACCATCGGCCAAGCGCCCCGCGACGACATCGCTGCGCTCTTTGCTGAGCACGCTCCGGCGGGAACGAAGATCATCCTGCGCGGTTGTCTCGACGGCATGTCCGACGCCGAAATCGAGGCGATCAGGCCCGGGTACGGCGGCGACACGCTCTACACCCGTCTGCGCGGCGGCCGCGACGTGAAGATTTCCAAGAAGGCGGTAATCGCCCGCTCCCCCGCCGTTCTCGCGCGCCTGCGCGCCGATGGTGCCGACGCGATCGTTTATGCCTGCACCGGCGATTTCCCGCCGCTGCCAGGCGATGCGGGCGTGTTGTTTCCCTCGCGCGTCCTGAACGGCCTGTCGGCCGGTCTGCTGCCGCGCGGCCGGCTGGGCATCCTGATCCCGTTGGTCGAGCAGGCCGAAAAACTCGCGGCAAAATGGGCCCGTCCCGGTATCGAGATCGTCACGGAAGCGCTGGCGCCCAGCGCCGATGCGGTCGAAGCAGGTGCGGCGGCGCGAAGACTATCCGCCATGGCGCCCGATCTCGTCGCCATGGATTGCATGAGCTACACGCCCGCGACCAAGGCGTGGGTGAAGCCGGCGCTGGGCGTGCCGACCCTGCTCGCCATCACGGCGACCGGCCGGGTGCTGCGCGAGATGCTGGATTGACGCCGATCCCGGCGCAATGCTGCGTCGTGGGCGGCGGCCCCGCCGGCGATGCTGGGCTTTCTGCTATTGCGCGCCGGAGTGAGGGTCGGTGCTGGAGAAGCACGGCGATTTCCGCGGCGACACCATTCATCCCTCGACGCTTGTCGGCATCATAGAACCGACTCGCCGATTTCGATTGTCGCAAGAGAGCACTCCGCCGGCAGCGTCGGCGCGAAGGCATTTAGCGCCATGCGGTAGAAAGAGGATTTGCGCGATATCACGCTCGACGAGATCGAATCGCTAGCGGTGGGGGCCTGGGTGCTGGGCACCGGCGGCGGTGGCAGCCCCTATCTCGGGCTGCTCAACATGCGCCAGCTCTATGCCGAGGGTTACCGCGTCCAGCTCATGAGCGTGGACGAGCTGTTGGACGAAGACTGGGTCGCCGCCGTCTCCAACATGGGCGCGCCCCTTGTCGGCCAGGAGCGCCTAACCGACAGCCGCACCATCGCCCGCGCCGTCGATCTGATGGAGCGCCATACCGGCTACCGCTTTCGCGGCATCATGGCGCTGGAAATCGGCGGCGGAAACTCGATTCAGCCGCTGATGGCGGCGGCGCATCTAAAGCGCCCGGTCGTCGATGCCGACATGATGGGTCGTGCCTATCCGGAGGCGCAGATGACCTCGGTCGCGGTGGGCGATCTCGTGCCCTATCCGCTGACCACGGTTGACGTACGCGGCCTGGAGTCAGTGGTCGAAAGAGTGCCGACGTGGAAATGGATGGAACGGGTCAGCCGCAAGATCTGCGTCGAGTACGGCTCCATCGCCTCGACCTGCAAGGCGCCACGCAGCGGCGCCGAGGTCAAGAAATGGGGCATTCACGGCACCACGACCAAGTCCATCGCCATCGGCCACGCGGTGCGCGAGGCGCAGCGCAAGCATGAGGATCCGATCGCCGCGATCCTCTCGGTCGAGCCCGGCCAGGTTCTCTATCGCGGCAAGGTGGTCGACGTCGAGCGGCGCGCCACCGAAGGCTTCCTGCGCGGGCGCACGCGCTTCGACGGCATGGACGAATGGCGCGGCGGCGCCATGGAGATCGCCTTCCAGAATGAATGGATCGTGGCCTGGCTCGACGGCGAACCGATCGCCATGTCGCCCGATCTGATCTGCGTGCTCGACAGCGTCTCGGGTGAAGCGGTCGGCACCGAGACGATTCGATACGGCCAGCGCGTCACCGTCATCGCTCTGCCGCCGCCGTCGGTCTTCCTCAGTCCAAAAGGCCTGCAGCATGTCGGGCCCCGGGCGTTCGACTACGACATCGACTTCAAGAGTGTCTTTTCAGCATGAGACGCATCGGCATCGATGTCGGCGGCACTAATACCGACGCCGTCCTGATCGAAGAGGGCAAGGTCGTCCGCGCCGTCAAGGCGCCGACCAGCGAGGATGTGACCATCGGCATCCTCGAGTCCCTGGCCAAACTGGGCGAGACCGGTGTGCTCAAGGAACCGTCCGGCAGGCTGAAGCGCATCGACGGCGTGATGATCGGCACCACGCATTTCATCAATGCCGTGGTCCAGCGCCGGCAACTCACCAGGGTCGCGGCGCTGCGCCTGGGCATGCCGGCCTCGGCGTCGCTGCCGCCGTTCTGCGACTGGCCCGAGGATCTGGCAAATCTCGTGCGCGGCGGCGTGTGGATGGTCGAAGGCGGCCATGAATATGACGGCCGTCCGTTCATGCCACTCGACGAAGTCGCGATCGCGCGCGCCGCACGCGAGATGAAGCAAGCCGGCCTCAAGTCAGTCGGCATCTCGTCGATCTTCTCGCCGCTCGATCCCAGCCACGAGAAGCGCGCGGCCGAACTGATCGCGGCGGAAATTCCCGACGCCTCGATCACCTGCTCGTCGGACCTCGGCCGCATCGGTCTGCTGGAGCGCGAGAATGCCGGCCTCCTCAACGCGGCCCTTGCCGATCTGTCGCGCGAGACCATTGCCGCCTTCGAGTGCGCCATCCGCGATTCCGGCATCGCCGCGCCTTTGTTCATCACCCAGAACGACGGCACCGTGGCCGAAGCCAGGCAGGCGCGCAGGTTGCCGGTTTACAGTTTCGCCTCGGGCGCCACCAATTCGATGCGCGGCGCAGCCTATCTTTCAGGGCTGCAGGACGCGATGGTGATCGATGTCGGCGGCACGACGACCGATGTCGGCCAGCTCAAGCACGGCTTTCCACGCGAGGCCAATTCCGTGGTCAAGGTCGGCGGCGTGCGCACGCTGTTCCGCATGCCCGATCTATTGTCGATCGGCCTGGGTGGCGGTAGCCACGTCTCGCTCGATCCCCTGAAAGTCGGCCCGGTCTCCGTCGGCTATCGCCTGTTGCGGGACGGCATCGCCTTCGGCGGCAAGCAGCTCACCACGACCGATATCGCCATCGCCACCGGTGTCGTTCAACTCGGCGACCGCGCCAAGGTGGCCCATCTCGATGCGGCGACGTGCCAGCGCGTGTTCGACGAATCCGCGCGCCTGGCCGAAGAAGCTGTCGACCGGATAAAGACCGAGTCCGGCGACGTGCCGCTGATCGCGGTCGGCGGCGGCGCCTTCCTGGTGCCGGACAAAATGGCCGGCGTCTCGCGGGTGGTCCATGTCGAGCATGGCGATTGCGCCAATGCGGTCGGCGCCGCCATCGCGCAAGTGTCGGGCGAGTGCGACCAGATCTTCCGCGACATGACGCGGACGGCCGCAATCGCCGCCGCGCAGGGCATCGCCAACGATCGTGCCGTCGCCGCGGGCGCGGCGCGCGGTACGCTTGCGACCGTCGAAAGCGAGGACATGCCGCTCGCCTATCTGCCGGGCAATTCCGTGCGCGTGCGCGTGCGTGTGGTCGGAGACATCGCGGGCGAGTAGATCGTTCAGACGCCGCGGTGGCGGCCGACCAGCGGGGTCGCCAGGACCTTGTCGATGCGCTGGCCGTCGAGGTCGACGACCTCGAACTGCCAGGCGCCGTAGTGGAACACCTTCAATCCCCCCGCCATCGGCGGCGAACGTGCGGGAAGCTTGACGAGCGGTCCCGGCGCCCGCCACTATCGCTCTGCCCCACGACGGAGGGGGGCTCCCATGATCTCCACGAAGCGCAGTTATATCGTTGCCGTAGTAGTTGCTGCCTTCGTAGTAGTTGCTGCCTTAGCCGGTGGCGCCGTCATCGCACAGCAATCCGCAGCACCGAGAGGAAGCCACGACTGGGCCTCGCGGGCGCCGGCCGGCAAGCACCACACCCTGCCTGCGACGCTAGACACGGTGCAGTGGGGCTGGCTCGATCCCAAGGAGTCGCCGAAGCTCACCATCAATTCGGGCGACACCGTCTCCATCGAGACGATGATGCATGCGCACGACAAGGTGCAGCCGGGCATGACGATGGAGCAGGTGGTGGAGCTCCGGAAGGCGAACCCTGGCGGAGGGCCGCACTCCGTGACGGGACCGATCTTTGTGAACGACGCCGAACCGGGCGACGTGCTCGAGGTCCGCATCCTGCGGATCGAGCTGAAGCCCTTCGCGGTCAACTTCAACCTGCCGGGCAAAGACTTCCCGACCATCGGCGCGCTTGCTTCCGAGATGCCTGATGGTTTCATCAGATTCTTCACGCTGGACCTGCAGAAGCGCAGCGGCTAATGCTCGGCCTTCCGCTCCTGCTCGTCGGAGCCGGTGGCTTCTATCTCCTCACATCTCGGGCTCGGCGCAGGTGATCTCCTTCATGAGCTTCAAGACCGCCTCGCTGTCCTCGCGCCGCCTCTCTTCGGGAACCTTCTTGATGAAGTCCCGCACGCTGACCTTGGTCGGCTTCGTCTTCAGTTCCGCCATCGCTCTCTCCGTTCGCTCGTCTAGAAATCCGCCGCGTCCGCCTGCGCGTTCTCCGCGCGCAGGCGCTTCTTCGCCTCGGCACGATGGTGCTGCCACAACGCGAGCACAACCGACCCCACCGCGGTTGCGAGCAGCAATCCCGAGATCGGGCGCGTCACGAAAAGCCACGGATCCGGATCGCTCATGATCGAGCGGATCAGGTTGATCTCGATCTGGTCGCCGAGGATCACGCCGAGAATGAAGGGCGCCAGAGGCAGCCCGACCTTGACCATCGCGTAGCCGAGCACGCCGAAGACGAGCAGAACGTACACGTTCGACATGGTATTGTTGAGCGCGAAGGCGCCGACCACGCACAGGACGAGCACGATCGGATAGAGCATCGACTTGGGCACCGTGATGACCTTGAGCGCCCAGCGCGCGGCGATCCCCGTGATCACCACCATGATCGGGTGCGCGAGCAGGTACGCCGCGAAGATCCCGTAGGCGAGCGTGGGCTGCTGCGAGATGAAGAGCGGGCCCGACTGGATCCCGTGGATCGTGAGCGCGCCCAGCATGACGGCGGTCACGGCGTCGCCGGGAATTCCGAACGCCATGATGGTGACGAGCGAGCCGCCCACGTTGGCGTTGTTCGAGGCCTCAGAGGCGATGATGCCTTCCGGAGTTCCCTTGCCGAATTCCTCTGGGTGCTTGGAAAACTTCTTCGCCTGATCGTAGGCCATCATGTTCGCGGCGCTTCCGCCAATCGCCGGCAGCACGCCGATCCAGACGCCGATGAGCGACGTCCACAGCAGCAGGAACGGGCGCGACAGGATTTCCCAGGTCACCTTGGCGTGCGAGACGGCAAAGACGGCGGTGGCGCTCACCGCTTGCGCGATACGCTGCGTCCCGCCCATCTTCTCGGCGTCGGTCATGATCTGCGCGAAGGCGAACACGCCGATCAGCACCGGCAGGAACTCGACGCCCCCCTCTAGGAAGCGAATGCCAAAGGTGAGCCGCGGCACACCCATCATCGGGTCGTTGCCGAGCACGGTCACGACGAGGCCCAGCATGCCCGCGTTGAGGCCCTTCAGGAGCGACGCCTCGACCAGCCCCGCAACCATCGAGAGCGCCAGCACGAAGAGGGAAAAGTACTCCCAGGGCCCGAACTTGAGCGCGAACGCGGCGAGCGGGCCCGTGGCCGCGATGAGAAAGATCCCGCCCAGCAATCCGCCGTAGAATGACGCCCAGATGCCGAGCCAGATGGCGCGCCCGGGCTCGCCCTTTTTGGCCATCGGGAAGCCGTCGAACATGGTCGCAAGCGAAGACGGGGTGCCCGGAATGCCGAGCAGCGTCGCGGTGATCAAGCCACCCACTGAGCCGCCGACATAAATGCCGACCATGGCGGAGAGCCCCTGCAGTGGGTCGAGTCCGAAGGTAAAAGGAAGCGCCACGATGATGGTCATCGTGATCGTCACGCCGGGGAGCGCGCCGCCGATTACGCCCACGAGCGTGCCGATCGTGAGCGGAATCAGGTATTTCAGCTGAATGATGTTGGCGATGCCCGCGCCGAGGAGTTCGTACATTGCCTAGAACCCGGTCCAACGCCCGCGGGGCAGCAGGACCTGCAGATAACTCTCGAAGGCGAGGTACGTAACGACGGTGACCACGAGCGCAACGACGAACACCACCATCCAGCGCCTGCGGGCACCGCGCGGCGGCTCGAGCGCCAGCGGCATCGCCACGAGGAACGCGAAGGTCGCAAGGCGGAATCCGAGATAGGGCAGCGCGATGGCGTAGATCGCGAAGATCGCGAAGGCTACGGCGACCAGCGTGTAGTTAGCGCGAGCCGCCGGCGCCCCAGCGCGCCGATGCGCGATCACGTCGGACACGACGAGCAGGAGCGCGAGGACGCCAGTCGCGCCGAGAACCAGCCGGGGATAATATCCGGGCCCCACCGGGACCAGGGGATGGCGCTCGAGCCCGAGCGTAGCCCAGAAAAGAAACAGGCTCGCCGCGAAGACGACGAGCCCGGTGATCGCGTCGCGGCCCATGTCGCGGGCGCGTGTCTCAGCGCTTCAGCATGCCGAGATCCTTCGCGAGATCCCTGTTGAGCACGTCGTTCCTCTTCAAGAATTCGGCATAGTTCTTCGCGCCGAGATGGTTCACCAGCGTGCCCTGGTCCTTCATCGACGCGGCGAACGCCGGTTCCTTCGCCGCCGCGGCGCACGCCGCTTCGAGCTTCGCCATGACGTCGGGCGGCGTCCCTTTCACCGCGAGCAGCCCGCGGTTCACCGCGTAGGTCACGTCGATCCCGATCTCCTTCAAAGTCGGAACGTTCGGCGCCTCGGGCGTGCGCTTGTCGTCCGCGATCGCGAGGAACTTCATCTGCCCCGCATCGACCTTGCCCTTCTGCGTGAGGTTGGATTCAGCGAGGTCGATGTGGCCGCCCATCAACGCGTTCATGCGCGGCGCCGTGCCCTCGTAGGAGACATACTTGAACTTGACGCCGGCCGCCTTCTCCACGAGGGCCGGAAAGAAGTGGCTGGTGGAGCCGAGCGTGGCGCCCACGCTCACCTGCCCGGGACGCCCCTTGGCGTCCGCGAGCATCGACTTCATGTCCGCCCACGGCGTCTTCGGGCTCGCGGTGATGATGGACGGCGTGGAGGCGACCAGGCAGATCGGCTGGAAGTCGGTCGAGTTCACGTCCGCCACGCCAGTGTAGAAGGTCGAGTGGATCGAGTCGTGCACGGCGAATATCGCGTAACCGTCGGCGGGCGAGTCCTTGGCTTCCTTCGCTCCCTTGGTGCCCGAGGCGCCGCCCACGTTCGCGATGACGATCGTGCCTCCGAGATGCTTCTGGAAATGCGGCTGGAACGCGCGGTAGATATTGTCCGTATCACCGCCGGCCGCCCAGGGAACGATGAGCTTCACGGGCCGGTCGGGGTAGGCGGCGAGCGCCCAAGAGGCGGAGAGAAGGACGGTGACTGCCAGAGCTGCGCGGAAACGATTCACGGATTCACTCCTGGAACATGCCGTGGGGATGCAGGGACATATTAGACTTGGCCATCGCCGCTCACAATCGGCGGCTCGGTTCGACCCACGACCTTCTATTTTAATGCGCATTGGACTGATCGGCGGCGGCGTCATCGCCCGGCTCTTCCTCGAGCAGGCCCGGCGCGGCGCCATGGGCGAGGCCGAAGTGGTCGCCGTGATGGGTCGAAGCGACCGATCGCGCGGAAAGGCTCTCGCGCGGGAATTCGGGATCGCCTTCGTGACCGAGCGCGACGAACTCATCGCGTCACGGCCGGAAGTTGTGATCGAGGCCGCGTCCCATGCGGCCGTGCGCGAGCATGTCGAAGGGCTGCTTTCGAGTGGCATCGCGGTGATCGTCCTTTCGGCGGGTGCGCTTGTCGACGATCGCCTGCGGGAGCGACTGGAGCGCGCGGCCGCGCGGCATCGCGCCCTGCTCTACGTGCCCTCCGGCGGCATCGGCGGATTGGACGCGCTCAAGGCGGCGTGCGCGGCGGGCGCGGACGAGGTGACCATCGCCGTCACCAAGCCGCCGGCCGCGTGGAAAAACATTCCGTACGTCGAGCGCCTGGGCATCGATCTGGACCGTCTCGATGGAGCGGTGACCTTGTTCGACGGCACCGCGCGCGAGGGCGTGCCGCACTTTCCCGCCAACGTGAACATCGCCGCGGCCCTTTCGCTGGCGGGAATCGGTTTCGATCGCACGCGCATCACCGTCGTGGCCGACCCGGCGCTCGAGTTCAACACCCACTTCATCCGCATTCGCGGCCCGACCGGCTCGATCGACCTGCGCTTCGAGAACGTGCCCTCGCCCGACAATCCGAAGACCGCGATGCTGGCGTGTTTCAGCGCGCTCGCGGCGTTTAAACAGTTCAACTCGCCGGTGCGTTACGGAACGTAGGCAGCGGCTGCTAGACCGGCCGCTGCCGGCTGGGCGTCAAACTTGCAACCTCTGGGCGAATATCGACAGAGCTTCCAGCCTGAGATTCATCGAGCACTCAAGCTCCGGGGGCAAGGCTGCGGCCAAGCGGCTGGGCTGCGATGCGCCCAATCGCGTCAACAAGATGACGTAATTCATCACCCGCTGCCCAAGCGGTGGACACAGTTTTGCCGTGGCGGAAGCACGCGCCCGAGTGAGAACGGGCACATTGGCGCGCGTTGGGACCGCGTTGGTACAACGTCTGCTTCTTCCCGGACGCGTCAG
>Ga0136617_10002292_pt1 | contig 17064 bp, 20 predicted proteins | sample AntDrymUQ3222106_2_FD_129672 | JGI IMG/M metagenome (GOLD analysis project Ga0136617, IMG submission 129672) | Polar desert sand microbial communities from Dry Valleys, Antarctica - metaG UQ322 (21.06) | ecosystem: Environmental > Terrestrial > Soil > Desert | place: Antarctica: Dry Valley...
CCGGATGCGTGAGTACCTGCTGACGATGCTCGTCGCGGCCGCGACGACGTTCCTCCTGGCCGGGCTGGTCCGCCGGATCGGCATCCGGGTCGGTGCGATGACCGAGGTGCGCGACCGCGACGTCCACGTCACACCGATCCCGCGCCTGGGCGGCGTTGCGATGCTGGCCGGTCTGGCCGTCGGCCTGCTCTTCGCCAGCCAGTTCCCCTTCCTGCAGCGAGCCTTCGTCGGGTCCGACGACGCGCGCGCCTTGTTGACCGGCGGGGCGCTGATCTGCCTCATCGGGGTGGTCGACGACAAGTGGGGCCTCGACGCGTTCACCAAGCTCGCCGGCCAGGTGCTGGTCGCCGGCGTCATGGTGGTCCAGGGCGTGACCTTCTACTGGATCCCGCTGCCCGGGGGGACGCTGTCGCTCTCCGCCGCCCAGGGCACGCTGCTCACGATCCTTGTCATCGTCGGCACCATGAACGCGGTCAACCTGGTGGACGGACTGGACGGTCTGGCCGCCGGGGTGGTCGGCATCGGTGCCGCCGCCAGCTTCGCGTACACGTACCTGCTCTCGGTCGACCAAGCCCTCGACCGGGCCACCACCCCGGCGCTGATCAGCGTGGTGCTGTGCGGCATGTGCCTGGGCTTCCTTCCGCACAACTTCAGCCCGGCCCGGGTCTTCATGGGCGATTCCGGCGCGCTGCTGATCGGCCTGCTGCTGGCAGCGTCGTCGGTGACGCTCACCGGGAAGTTTCCCCCAGGCGCGCTCCCCGGCGGTCAGAGCCTGCTGCCTGCGTTGCTGCCCCTCGTGCTCCCGGTCGCGGTGCTGGCCGTGCCGCTGCTCGACCTGCTGCTCGCGATCGTCCGACGCACCCGGGCCGGGCTGTCCCCGTTCGCGGCGGACAAGCAGCACCTGCACCACCGGCTGCTCGAGCTCGGGCACTCCCACCCGAGGGCAGTCCTTCTCATGTACGGCTGGTCGGCGACCGTGGCCTTCGGCGCGGTGACGGTCTCCTTGCTCCAGGGCTGGACCATCCGGATCGCTGCGTTGGCCGCGCTGGGCGTCCTCACGTTCGCGACCATCGTGCTTCCGCGCATCGAGTCCGGCGTCCGAGCCCGCCGCGGCGCCGGCTGACGCTGGCTACGGTCACGTGCGAGCACCCCCGCCTCGACCGGTTCACGTCGCTTGTGCCGGAGCGGGTCGATGGCCGAGAGTGGGGTCGCGACGTTCGGCCGGTCCGGCGTCCTGACGAAGTCCAGAGGGGAGGGATACCGCGATGTCGACCACCTCGCCATCCCTCGCACCGTCCGGCGGTACTCAGGTCTGACCTGGGACTCCGATCGGTGCGCTCGCTCTGGAGCGTGCCATGAACGTTGATCCAACTGAGTTGATCATCCGCCCGATCACCGGCCCGGAGGAGCTCGAGCTCTTCTGCCAGCTGCCGTACGTCCTCGACCACGAGCTGCCCGACGACCTCGACCAGGGGCGGCGGCGGCCGGCGTGGCTGTGGGTCGCCCTGCACGGTGACCGCCTCGTCGCGCGGCTCGCGTGGTGGGGCGATGCTGACGCGGACGTCCCGCAGCTGCTTGACGTCCTCGACCTCGACGACACCGTCGAGCACCGCGTCGAGGTGGGGGTCGAGCTGCTTCGTACGGCGCTGGCGGCGACGCTTCCGCCGGCAGCAACCCCGCCCGAGTACGGCCGCTACGTCCCGCCGGACTGGCGGGACGACCCTGGAACGCGCCGAGCGGTCGGGGACCGCATGGCAGTCGTCGAGCGACTGGGCGGGACCCTGCTCGTCGAGCGACTGCGGCTGGATTGGCTGCCGGGTACGCCGATCCTGGAGCCGTCCGGGCGCTTGAGCTTCCGGGTCCCGCGGGGGCCGGAGGAGATCATCGAGCTCATGACCGCAGTGATCCACGGCACGCTGGACGCCCACAGCCTCGACGACCTGCGGACGATGTCGGCGGAGGACGCGGCCGCCGCACACCTCGAGGGCGAGCTCGCGCGGCAGGTCAGCCCGCTGGGGTGGTGGCGGGTGGCGACCCTCGCCGACGGCGAGCCGGTGGGATTCGTGACACCCGGTCGCAACCACTCCAACCCGGTCATCGGTTACCTGGCCGTCCTCCCAGCGCACCGGGGCCATGGCTACATCGACGAGATCCTGGCGGAGGGAACTCGAGTCCTCGTCGCGCAGGACGTCCCGCGCATCCGGGCCGCGACTGACGTTCGCAACGTCCCGATGGCGCGAGCGTTCGAACGCGCCGGGTGGATCAACTTCGAGCGTGCGCTCCACATGACATGGACTGGCGGAGCGCGAGCCTGCTCGGGTGCGGACGGGTGGTCGGCATGACCGCCCTGGCTGCGCCCGGTGACACCGCTCGACTCCGCCTCGGGATCGTCCTGCGCACGACCGAGGACGTGTGCACCGTGGCCGCGGGCGACCGGCCGGTCGATCTGTCGTACGCGGCGTTCTTCCCGACCCCGCACGTGGAGCGGGTTGCGCCCGGGCACCTCGTGGGCATCGGGACGACGCGCGCCGGTGCCGCCGTCGTGGTGTGGCGGTGGTTCGACGCAATCGTCACGGGCTGGAGCGACGACGCGGTGCACCTGTGGGAGCCGTACCACGGTGACGTGGTCGCCACGCGCCGCGACCCCGAGGCGGCGTACGCCGCGGGGAGCCGGGCGTATCTCTCGGCCGGGCTCGATGGCGCAGAGTGGTGGGTGGCTGGTTCGACGGTCGACCGGGCCGACGAGGCGGACGTCGAGCTCGGCGAGGTCGACCGCTTCCTCACCGGGCACGGGTTGTGGGACCGACTGGTCTGAGATCGCGCGCAGTTCCGTCCGGAGCGGGACCTACGGTTGGCTCATGACTGCAGATGATCTCCCCTGGGAGCCACCGACAGCCGGTTCCGAGTCCGAGCATCTCTTCGGGATGCTCGACCGGCTGCGCACGACGTTTCGCTGGAAGACCGACGACCTCGACGCGGCCGGCCTGCAGGCGCGCATCGGCGCGTCGTCGCTGACGATCGGCGGACTGCTCAAGCACCTCGCGTTCGTCGAGGACTTCACGTCGACCACGAAGCTGCGGGGTGAGCCGCCATCGGGCGGGCCGTGGCACCCGGCGAGCTGGGAGGCCGACCCAGAGTGGGAGTTCAACTCCGCTGCGGACGACTCGCCGGAGGAGCTCTACGCGCTGTGGGGCGCCGCGGTCGACCGGTCACGGGCGAGGTTCGCGGCCGCGATGGCGGACGGTGGCCTCGACCAGCTCGTCGACATCTCGTGGCCGGACGGGCGACACGCGAGCCTGCGCCGGCTCGTCTGCGACCTCATCGAGGAGTACGGCCGGCACACCGGCCACACCGACCTGCTCCGCGAGGCCGTGGACGGGCGCGTCGGGGAGGACCCGCCGGAGGGCTGGTCGCCGGCCACCGGGCTCACGTGGCTGCTTCGATGAGCAGCCACCGCAGCCCGCCGAGCAGCGCCGCGCCAGCGACGATCGTGGGCGCGCGCCACCGCAGGTGAACCCTGGGCTCGACTCGCTCCGCGAGACCGAGGCGCCGTTTGCCGCGAGCACCACCAGTGCCGCGACCACGGCTGCCCCGGATCATCGCGATGGCGGACACGCGGTCACCTCCGCTTGCGGCGCATCCGGGACGATCACATGTCGACGTGCAGGTGAACCGTCACGGTGTCGCCGATCTCGATGTGCTCGGCTGCGCGGGCCGCGGCCTTGAGCGGCACGATGTAGCCGCCGTTCCTCGGGAACAGCGAGGTCGTCCACTCGGTGTCCTCGATCTGCACGGTGACCGGGAGGACGCCCCAGCCGTAGCTGACAACGGGAGCGGCCAGCGCCAGGTCCTGGCACTCGTCGTCGGGCACCGTGACGAAGTGGTGCGGCGCCGGGCCGCGCCAGAACCACACCTCACCGCTGAACTCGAGGTCCATCGAGCGAGGATAGAACTGGCAGCGGCCCCGCACACGCCTGATCATCTTCTGGCGCCCGTCGGGCTGCCGTCGGTGCAGCTCGAACGAGGCCAACGGCACCTCGTCTGGGAACCTGCTGAACGCTCGCGAGCCACCGAGGGCGATCACGGTACGGTGCGCGGCATCGACGCTGGGTTCCCGTGCCCACCGGGACCGCGTCGGAAGGAGGCACCCGTTGGCTCCGTCGATACTGGTCGAGCCCGATGCCTCGCTGGGTCCGGACCAGGCGTCAGGACTTTGTGATAGTTTTCACGAGCAGCCAACACCATCCCCCCGACCGGCTGGCCGGAGGCCTCGATGCAGGCGCAGGACACCCCGATCCTCCGGGGCGCCGCGATCCCGACGCTCGTTGTGGGGGTTGCTCTGGTGGTCCTCTTCAGCGTTCTGTCCGGTCTGCCCGGGTTCTTCGGCGCGGGTCTCGGCCTCGTCGTCGTGATCGCGTTCTTCTCGATCTCCTGGTACGTCGTGAGCACGGCCAGCGCCAAGGGGCCAGCCATGATGATGGGCGCCGCGTTCGGGACGTACATCGTGAAGGTGGTCCTGCTGGGCATCCTGCTCGTGTCGTTCCGGGAGACCGACGCGTTCGACTTCCAAGCATTCGCCTGGACGATCTTGGTCGGGGTGATCTGCTGGACGAGCTTCCAGGTTCGCGCGTTCATGCGCCAGCGGATTCTCTACGTCGACCCCGATGGCACCGTCCCGAGGCTGTGAGGCCGCCGGTGAGCGGTTGCTGTGGTCTGCCGAGCGAGAAGCCAGGTGACTCCGGTCGTGGACAGCGACAAGCGCACGCACGCTCCCGGCGACGGGGAACCCAGGCCGGTCGACCCGATGGCGTTGATCAGCTACTTGATCTCTGGGATCGTCGTCTACGGCGGTGCCGGCTGGTTGCTCGACCGGTGGCTCGACTTCTCGTCCCTGTTCTTCCCGATCGGCTTGGTGCTCGGCGTCGCAGCCGGTGGGTACCTCGGGTACATGCGTTTCCTGAGGTCGTGACCTCGACCCGACCCCGGTTTGGTCAGCCGGTCCGGGTCGGCAAGGATGCTGCCCCGAGGCGTGACCTCCATAGACCCACGACGCCCGTCCCCGCAGCGGAAGGAGCCCGGTGATGACCGCCACCACCCTCGCCCTGGCATCCCTTCACGCAGCGGAGGCGCCGCTCGACGAGGAGGAGGGCGGCTTCCACGCGCCGGGCACGGAGATCTTCAACTTCGATCCGCTGTTCTCGATCGGGGGCCTCGAGGTCACCAAGCCGATGGTGATGGCCTTTTTCGGCACGGCGATCGTGGTGACGCTCTTCTACGTCGCGTGCGCGAACCCAAAGATGGTGCCGGGCAAGCTCCAGGCGCTGGTCGAGCTCGGCTACACGTTCGTCCGCGACGACATCGCCCGCAGCATCATCGGCAAGAGGGGCGACAAGTACGTCCCGCTGCTGGTGTCGCTGTTCTTCTTCGTCTGGATCCTCAACCTGTTTGCGGTGATCCCACTCCTGCAGTTCCCGGTGACGTCGCGCATCGCTTACCCGGCGGTCCTGGCGATCATCGTGTACCTGCTGTTCATCTTCCTGGGGATCAAGCACCAGGGTCCGGTCGGCTACTTCAAGAACATGATGTTCCCACCGGGCATCCCGAAGCCGGTGTACGTCATCCTTGCGCCACTGGAGTTCATCTCCACGATCCTGGTCCGGCCGTTCACCCACGCGGTCCGGCTCTTCGCCAACATGTTTGCCGGGCACGTCCTGATCGCGTTCTTCGCGGTGACCGCGTACTACTTCATCGTCGAGACCCAGGGCCTCGGCATCGTCATCGGGGTCGCCGGCTTCATCATGACGATCGCGATGACCGGGTTCGAGATGTTCATCCAGGTGCTGCAGGCGTTTATCTTCACGCTCCTCGCCGCGGTCTACATCCAGAGCTCGGTGGAGGTGGACCACTGAGCATCCGCGGTCCGAACGCCAGCGCGTCGTCACCCACCAACCCCGCCACATCGTCCAGCACCACCGAGAAGGGAACCCTCCAACATGAATGTTGCTGAGCTGTTCGGCAGCGTCGGAGCCATCGGCTACGGCCTCGCCGCCATCGGCCCGGGGATCGGCGTCGGGCTGATCTTCGGCTTGGGCGTGCAGGCGATCGCGCGCCAGCCTGAGGCCTACAACCTGCTCCGGCAGAACATGATCCTGGGCTTCGTCCTCACTGAGGCGCTGGCGCTGATCGGCTTCGTCGCACCGTTCGTCTACCCGACCAGCTGACGACAGACCACGGGAAAGAGGCCGACATGCGCATCCTCGCCGCTGCGGAGGAGCCGAACATCCTCGTTCCGCCGGTCGCCGAGCTCGTCGTCGGTGGCCTCGCGTTCTTCATCGTCCTCTTCGCGCTCGCGCGCGTGCTGCTCCCGCGCATCAAGAAGACGCTCGAGGAGCGCGCGGACGCCATCGAGGGCGGACTCGCGCGCGCCGAGGAGGCGCAGGCAGAGGCGGCGCAGACGCTGGCTGAGTACAAGGAGCAGCTCGCCGAGGCGCGGCACGAGGCGGCGCGGCTTCGCGAGGACGCGCGCCAGCAGGGCATCGCGATCATCGCGGAGATGCGCGAAGAGGCGCAGGCCGAGTCGAAGCGGATCACCGCGCAGGCGCACCAGCAGATCGAGGCCGAGCGCAAGCAGGCGCTGGCCTCGCTGCGGGCCGACGTCGGCCGGCTCTCGGTGGACCTGGCCAGCCGGGTGGTCGGTGAGTCGCTCGAGGACGAGGCGCGCCAGCGCCGTACGGTCGACCGGTTCCTGGCCGAGCTCGAGGAGACTGCCGACGCCGCCCAGGACGCCCGGGCGGGTCGATGAACCAGGGCGCCAGCCGGGACGCGCTCGCCACGGCCGCAGCGGAGCTCGAGCAGGTGCTCGAGGACCAGCGGACCGACGTCGACACCCTCGGCGATCAGCTCTTCGCGGTCGGGCGTCTGGTGGCCCGTGAGACCGGTCTACGGCGAGCGCTGTCGGACCCCTCACGGACCGGTGAGGACCGCGCGGACATGTTCGACTCGATGCTTGCCGACCAGCTGTCCGGGCCGACCCGCAAGGTCGTCCGATCGGCGGTGCGGCAGCGCTGGGCCAGCCCGCGAGACCTCGCCTCAGCCTTTGAAGAGCTCGCGGTCCGGGCGGTCGTCGCCAGTGCCGAGCGCGCCGGCGGGCTCGACCAGCTCGAGGACGAGCTGTTCCGCTTCGGCCGGATCATGATCGGTGACCAGCGGCTCCGCGCCGCGTTGACCGGCGAGGTCGACACCGAGCGCAAGGCAGCCCTGCTCGATGCGCTGATCGGCGGGAAGGTCACCCCGCAGACGCGGACGCTGATCGACCAGGCCGTGGTCGCCCGGAGCAGCCGGACCGTCGAGCACACCCTCGAGCGCTTCTCGGCCGTCGCGGCCACCCGCCGGGAGCGGCTCGTGGCGCACGTCCGCTCGGTCACCGATCTGTCCAGCGCTCAACGCGAGCGACTCGCCGTCGCCCTGTCCAGGATGTACGGCCGGAGCGTCGCGCTCAACGTCGAGACCGACCCCGCCGTGCTGGGTGGCCTTGCCATCCGGCTCGGCGACGAGGTTCTCGACGCCACGGTCTTGGCCCGCCTCGACGAGGCGCGCCGACGGCTGGCCGGCTAGCCCATGCCCGTCCAGTCCGAGCACATCGACGTACCCGCCGGCAACCACGAGAGCAGGAACTGAGAGTCATGACGGAGCTCACGATCCGACCGGAGGAGATCCGGGACGCGCTCGAGAAGTTCGTCTCGTCGTACGAGCCGTCGTCGGTGGCCAGCGAGGAGGTCGGCACTGTCATCGACACCGGTGACGGCATCGCGCACGTCGAGGGTCTGCCCTCGGCGATGACGAACGAGCTGCTGGAGTTCGACGACGGCACGCTCGGGGTCGCGCTGAACCTCGACGTCCGCGAGATCGGCGTGGTCATCCTCGGCGCGTTCGGTGCCATCGAGGAGGGCCAGACCGTCCGGCGGACCGGCGAGGTGCTGTCTGCTCCGGTCGGTGATGCCTTCCTCGGCCGGGTCGTCGACCCGCTGGGCGCACCGATCGACGGGCTCGGCGAGATCGAGGCCGAAACCCGCCGCCCGCTGGAGGTGCAGGCGCCGTCGGTCGTGGAGCGCCAGCCGGTGAGCCAGCCGCTGCAGACCGGGATCAAGGCGATCGACGCCATGACGCCGATCGGGCGCGGCCAGCGCCAGCTGATCATCGGCGACCGCCAGACCGGCAAGACCGCGATCGCGATCGACACGATCCTCAACCAGAAGGCGAACTGGGAGTCCGGCGACAAGGACCGCCAGGTCAAATGCGTGTACGTGGCGATCGGCCAGAAGGGCACCACGATCGCCGCCGTCCGGCGGACCCTCGAGGAGAACGGCGCGCTGGAGTACACGACGATCGTGGCCTCGCCGGCGTCGGACCCGGCCGGCTTCAAGTACATCGCGCCGTACACCGGGTCGGCGATCGCGCAGCACTGGATGTACAAGGGCGAGCACGTGCTGATCGTGTTCGACGACCTGACCAAGCAGGCCGAGGCCTACCGCGCGGTGTCCCTGCTGCTGCGCCGACCGCCTGGGCGCGAGGCCTATCCCGGTGACGTCTTCTACCTGCACTCGCGGCTGCTCGAGCGCTGCGCCCGCATGTCCGACGAGCTCGGTGGCGGCTCCATCACCGGGCTGCCATTGATCGAGACCAAGGCCAACGACATCTCGGCGTACATCCCGACGAACGTCATCTCCATCACCGACGGCCAGATCTTCCTCGAGTCCGACCTGTTCAACTCCGGTGTCCGTCCGGCGATCAACGTCGGCAACTCGGTATCGCGCGTGGGCGGGGCGGCGCAGACCAAGGCGATGAAGTCGGTGGCCGGCGGTCTCCGTGTCGACCTGGCGCAGTTCCGCGAGCTCGAGGCGTTCGCCGCCTTCGGCTCGGACATGGACAAGGCGTCGCGGGCCCAGCTCGACCGTGGTGCTCGGCTCGTCGAGCTCCTGAAGCAGCCGCAGTACCGCCCGTTCCCGATGGCGGAGCAGTCGGTGTCGATCTGGGCCGGCACGACCGGCAAGCTCGACGAGGTGCCGGTCGTGGACATCCGGCGGTTCGAGGCCGAGTTCCTCGACTACCTGCGTCGCGAGCACAAGGGGATCCTCGACACGATCGAGGAGACCGCCGCGCTCGGCGACGACACGATCACCTCGCTCGAGGACGCGCTCACGTCGTTCAAGGAGCAGTTCGAGACGAGCGAGGGCAAGCTGCTGAACGAGGCCGAGCGCGAGGCGCTCGACGAGGACGAGGTCGAGCAGGAAAAGATCGTCAAGCACGTCCGCAAGCCGGCGAAGCAGTAAGGGACAGGCGAGGAACTCCCCATGGGAGCCCAACTTCGGGTCTATCGACAGCGGATCCGCTCCGTGAAGTCGATCGCCAAGATCACCAAGGCGTTCGAGCTCATCGCGGCGTCCCGCATCGTCAAGGCGCAGCAGCGCGTGAAGGACTCCACGCCGTACGCGCAGGGCATCACGCGTGCGGTGTCCGCAGTCGCGAGCTTCTCCAACGCCGAGCACCCCCTCACCACCGAGCCGGAGAATCCGACCCGGGCGGCGATGCTGGTGATCACCTCAGATCGGGGGCTCGCCGGTGCGTACTCGTCGAACGCGATCCGGGAGGGCGAGGCGCTCTCGGCGCTGCTGCGCGGCGAGGGCAAGGAGATCGTCCCGTATCTCACCGGCCGGCGCGGCGTCGGCTACTACCGCTTCCGGCAGCGCGAGATCGCCGGTGAGTGGACGGGGTTCTCCGACCAGCCGACGTACGCGGTGGCCAAGGAGATCGCCGACGCCCTCATCGAGGCGTTCGTGAAGCCGACCGAGGAGGGCGGTGTCGACGAGATCCACATCGTCTACACGGAGTTCGTGTCGATGCTCACCCAGCGGCCGGTGGCACGACGGTTGCTGCCGCTCGAGTACGAGGAGACCACCGAGGAGCCACCCGAGGGTGCGCTGCCGCTGTACGAGTTCGAGCCGTCGGCCGAGGCGGTGCTCGACGCACTGCTGCCGCAGTACATCGGCAGCCGGATCTACAACGCGCTGCTCCAGGCGGCCGCGTCCGAGCTGGCGTCGCGCCGACGCGCGATGAAGTCGGCGACGGACAACGCCGAGGAGCTCGTCAAGACCTTGACGCGCGAGGCCAACCAGGCGCGCCAGTCCGAGATCACCCAAGAGATCAGCGAGATCGTCGGTGGTGCGAACGCACTCGCCGATGCGACTTCAGGAAGCGAGTAACACCATGACCACGACAGTCGAGGAGACCGAGGAGTCGACCACGGAGGGCGGCGTGGGTCGGGTGGCCCGGGTCATCGGCCCCGTCGTCGACGTGGAGTTCTCCGCCGACACGATGCCGGCGCTGTTCAACGCCCTGCACGTGGACGTCGAGCTCGCCGGGGAGACCAAGACGTTGACGCTCGAGGTCGCCCAGCACCTGGGTGACAACCTGGTGCGCGCGGTGTCCATGCAGCAGACCGACGGCCTCGTACGCGGCAAGCCGGTGCAGGACACCGGTGGCCCGATCACGGTCCCGGTCGGCGACGTCGTCAAGGGCCACGTCTTCAACACCCTGGGCGAGTCGCTCGACGTGCCGACGTCCTCGCTGAAGATCACCGAGAGGTGGCCGATCCACCGCGCGCCGCCGTCCTTCGACCAGCTCGAGGGCAAGACCGAGATGCTCCCCACCGGTCTCAAGGTGATCGACCTCCTCACGCCGTACGTGCAGGGCGGGAAGATCGGTCTGTTCGGTGGTGCGGGCGTGGGCAAGACGGTCCTGATCAAAGAAATGATCATCCGGGTCGCCCGGAACTTCGGTGGCACCTCGGTGTTCGCGGGTGTCGGCGAGCGCACGCGTGAGGGCAACGACCTGTTCCTCGAGATGACCGAGGACGGCGTCATCAAGGACACCGCGCTGGTGTTCGGGCAGATGGACGAGCCGCCCGGCACCCGCATGCGGGTGGCGCTCTCGGCCCTCACCATGGCGGAGTACTTCCGCGACGTGCAGAACCAGGACGTGCTGCTCTTCATCGACAACATCTTCCGGTTCACCCAGGCCGGCTCGGAGGTCTCGACGCTGCTCGGCCGGATGCCGTCCGCGGTCGGCTACCAGCCGACCCTGGCCGACGAGATGGGCGAGCTCCAGGAGCGCATCACCTCGACGCGTGGCCGCTCGATCACGTCGATGCAGGCGATCTACGTCCCCGCCGACGACTACACCGACCCGGCGCCGGCGACGACGTTCGCGCACCTCGACGCCACGACGGAGCTGTCGCGGGGCATCTTCTCGCTCGGCATCTTCCCGGCCGTGGACCCGCTGACCTCGACGTCCCGGATCCTGGACCCCATCCTCGTCGGCGAGGAGCACTACCGCACCGCGCAACGAGTGAAGGAGATCCTGCAGCGATACAAGGAGCTGCAGGACATCATCGCGATCCTCGGGATCGACGAGCTCTCCGAGGAGGACAAGGTCCTGGTCGGCCGGGCTCGTCGCCTGCAGCGCTTCCTCTCGCAGAACATGTTCTCGGCCAAGCAGTTCACCGGCCAAGAGGGCTCGTTCGTCCCGCTGGAGGAGACGGTCGCCTCCTTCAAGGCGATCTGCGATGGCGACTACGACCACTTCCCGGAGCAGGCGTTCTTCATGTGCGGTGGCATCGATGACGTCGAGGCGAAGGCGAAGAAGCTGAATGCCTGAGCACACGGGGGCTCCGGCCTCCGTGCACCCCATCAGCGGGCTTCGCCCGCGCCGGACTGAGAAAGGTAGGGCTTGATGGCCAAGCTAGCGGTCGAGCTGGTCGCACCCGACCGGCTGGTGTGGCAGGGGGAGGCTGACCTCGTGGTGGTGAAGACCGTCGAGGGCGAGATGGGGATCATGCCGAACCACGCGCCGGTGCTCGCCGAGCTCGCGGAGGGCAGTGTCATGCGAGTGATCGAGGGCGGGGAGCAGCGGCTCATCGCGGCAGTTCAGGGCGGATTCATCTCGATGAGCCAGAACGAGGTCCAGGTGCTTTCCGAGGGTGCCGAGCTCGGCGACGAGGTCGACGTGGCGGCGGCTCGGTCCGCGCTGGAGCGCGCGCTGGGGACCGGCGACCAGGACGAGTCCGCCGTGGCGGAGGCCGTGCGGGCGCGCGCGCAGCTCCGCGCTGCCGGCGCCGACCAGTAGCCGCCGCGCGACCATCGAGGACCCGGCATGTGGCTGACCGTGCTCGAGGTGCTCGGCGGCGTCGCGGTCGTCCTGCTGCTGGGCATCGTGCTGGTCGCGCTGCGCCGCCGGCTGGTCCAGCGCGGCGGGACCTTCGACTGCAGCCTGCGCCTCAAGGACAAGCGGTTCGGTCAGGGGTGGGCGCTCGGCGTCGCGCGCTACACCGGGGACCAGATCGAGTGGTTCCGGGTGTTCAGCATGTCGCTGCGCCCGACGCGGGTGCTTCCCCGTGATGATCTCAAGATCATCCGCCGGCGCAATCCAGAGTACCCGGAGACGCTCGCGATCATGAGCGGCCATGTCATCCTCGAGTGCACCGAGGACGGTGGCGAGCTCTCGCTCGCGATGAGCACTGAGGCGACCACCGGTTTCGCTGCCTGGCTCGAGGCCGGCCCGCCCGGCCGCAATGTCGGCATCTTCTGAGGTGTGGGATGGTGTCGGCGGTGTCAGCGGTTGGCGCCGGGCACCCAGAGGACATCGCCGGGGCCGCCGTGCGCTGGCAGGTTCGCTGCCCGGCCCAGGATGAAGAGCAGGTCGGACAGCCGGTTCAGATAGGTCGCGGCGAGGGTGTTCATGGAGTCGCCGTGCTCGCCGATCGCCGCCCACGCGTCCCGCTCGGCGCGACGCACGGCGGTCCGGGCGACGTGGAGGTACGCCGCGCCGACCGTCCCACCGGCCAGCACGAAGCTCCGTAGCGTCGGCAGCCCCTCGCTCCACCGGTCGCACTCAGCCTCGAGCCGATCGATGTAGGTCTGCTCGACGCGCAGCGGCGGGTACTCCGGGTGCTCCACCACCGGGGTGCACAGGTCCGCGCCGACGTCGAAGAGATCCTGCTGGACCCGGAGGAGCAGTGCGGCGATCTCATCCGGAAGATTCCCCCCGGCAAGCGCCACGCCGATCGCCGCACCGGCCGCATCGACCTCGGCGTACGCCGCAAGCCGGGTGTCGGTCTTCGCCACCTCGGTGTTGTCGCCGAGCCGGGTCGTCCCGGCGTCACCGGTGCGCGTGTAGATCTTGCTGAGGACCACCATGGGACGAGCGTACGAGGCGGTCGGCTGCGCTCCGTACGATTCGGGAGTGAACCACATCACGATCAACGGCGGCCGGCGGCTGTCCGGGACCGTTTCGGTGTCCGGCGCCAAGAACAGCGCACTCAAGCTCATGGCTGCAACACTCCTCGCCGAGGGGCGGACCACCCTGCGGGCCGTACCAGACATTCTCGACGTGGTCTGGATGAGTGACTTGCTCGAGAGCCTCGGGTGCCCGGTCCTGCGGGTCGACGACGTGTTGATGATCGATGTCCCGTCCGGCCCGGACACCACTGCCTCCTACGAGCTCGTCCGACGGCTGCGGGCCTCGTTCTGCGTGCTCGGGCCGTTGCTGGCGCGGTGCGGGATGGCGTCGGTGGCGCTGCCCGGTGGGGACGCGATCGGGTCCCGCGGGGTCGACCTGCACCTGGCCGGGCTGGCGGAGCTCGGTGCTGACATCTCCAGCGAGCACGGGAACGTGATCGCGCGAGCACCGCGCGGGCTCACCGGTGCACAGGTCTACCTGGACTTCCCGAGCGTCGGCGCGACCGAGAACGTGCTGATGGCAGCAGTGCTCGCGCGGGGCACAACGGTGATCGACAATGCAGCGCGCGAGCCGGAGATCGTGGACCTGGCCGACCTGCTCGGCAAGATGGGCGCGCAGGTGGACGGTGCCGGGTCGTCGACGATCGAGATCCTCGGCGTCGACGCGTTGCACCCGGTTGATCACACGACCGTGCCGGACCGCATCGTGGCCGGCACGTACGCAATCGCCGCCGCAGCCAGCGGTGGGGAGGTGGTGGTCGAGGCGTGCCGCCCGGAGCATCTCGAGCTCGTCCTCGACACGTTGGTGCAGAGCGGGGCGAGCATCGACACCGGGACCGGCTGGTTCCGTGTTCACGCCGAGAACCGCCCGCGCGCCGTCAACGTGGTCACGCTGCCGTACCCGGGGTTCCCGACCGACCTGCAGCCGATGATCATCGCACTTGCGGCGGTGGCCAGCGGCACGTCGATGATCACCGAGAACGTCTACGACGGTCGGTTCAACTTCGTGAACGAGATGGTGCGACTGGGTGCCGACATCCGGACCGACGGCCAGCACGCCGTCGTCCGCGGGCACGACGTCCTCTCCGGCGCGCCGGTGGTCGCGACCGACATCCGAGCCGGTGCTGGTCTGGTGGTGGCGGCGCTGGTGGCGGAGGGCACGACGACGGTGGCGGAGACCCATCACATCGACCGCGGCTATCCACGGTTCGTGGAGCACATGCAGGCGCTCGGAGCCGACATCAGGCGTTCGCCGCTCACCTGACCCCCGGTCACGAGCCCAGCAGGTCGCGCGCGCGGGCCTCGTCCGCAGGCCACACCATGATCCGCCGTCCGGCGGTGGTCGGGGCGATGGTTGCCTGGATCCCGGCTGAGCCGAGCCGGCGGGCGGTCAGCTCGGCGTCCTCAGCCGTGCGGGGCGCCGCCACCTCGATGAGCAGGCCGTAGTCGGTCGGGGGTCCCCGCCGGGCCGGACCGGGGATCAGTGAGCCGCCCCGGCCGAAGGCCCAACGCAGCAACAGGATGAGGAGCCCGATCACAACGAACCCGATCAGCGGGCCGCCGACGAACGAGACTCCTTCGAGGCCACCCACCCCACCAGTCTGGTGGTCCAGCCGGCTGCCGGGGTAGCCCGGCACCGCTGGCCCCGTAGTGGCCCCCATAGGCTCGCGGGACAACCCGGCCCGGACCAGCGCCAATCGACCGAGATCACCGGAGGAGCGTCCATGCCCGCGAAGGTCGCCGTCATCGGCGCTGGTCTCATGGGGTCGGGAATCGCGCAGGTCGCCGCACAGGCCGGTCACGACGTGGTGCTCCGCGACCTCGACACGGCAGCTACGGAGCGTGGGCTGGCCGCCATCCGGACGTCGTACGACCGGTTCGTCGCCAAGGACCGGCTCAGCCGGGGCGACGCCGACGCCGCGCTCGCGCGCATCACGACGACGACTGAGCTCGAGGACGTCGGCGATGCCGAGATCGTCGTCGAGGCGGTCTTCGAGCAGCTCGCGGCGAAGCACGAGGTGTTCCAGGTGCTCGACCGGGTCGCTCGGGAGGATGCGGTGCTGGCCACGAACACCTCCGCGATCCCGATCACCGCGATTGCGTCGGTGACCCGGAGTCCGGATCGGGTGGTCGGGACGCACTTCTTCTCGCCGGTGCCGATGATGGCGCTCTGCGAGCTCGTCCGAGGTCACCGGACCAGCGACGAGACCCTCGCGCGGGCCCGGGCGTTCGCCGAAGGGGTCGGCAAGACCTGCATCGTGGTCAACCGGGACGTGGCCGGCTTCGTCACCACCAGGCTGATCTGCGCACTCGTCATGGAGGCGGTCGCGCTGGCCGAGACCGGAGTCGCCTCGCCGGAGGACATCGACATCGCCTGCCGGCTTGGCTTCGGGCACGCCATGGGACCGCTGGCGACCACGGACCTCACCGGGGTCGACATCCTGCGCAACGCCTCGATGAACATCTACGAGGACACCGCGGACGAGAAGTTCTTCCCGCCGGCACTGCTCTCGCGGATGGTCGCGGCCGGGGCGCTCGGCCGCAAGAGCGGTCGCGGGTTCTACTCGTACGACGGCTGACCCGCAGCCCCGTGGACCGCCGAGCCGCCCGCCCGGCTTGGTCTCGGATCGGTCACAGATCCGGTGTCGGAGAAGTTTGGTACGGCGTGTCGGCAACCGATCGGCGCTGTCGTGCGTCTTCATGGTCAGCAACGCCGATCCGCTCGGGGGTCCGGCGGGCAGGTCAGGCATGGAGGCGTCGATGCGCGCAGTCCCTGAACCGGGGAGCCAGGTGATCCACCTGGTCTCCCGGGTGGACGCCACGACCGTCACCGACCTGCGGCGCGCGCTGCAGGCAGCGATCGATCTCGGGACCGGCGACCTTGTCGTCGACGTCGGCCAGGTGACGGTGCTCGACGCCGCCGGCCTGGGCATGCTGGTCGCGGCGCACCGCCGCGCAGGTCGGGCCGGTCGCCGGCTCGTGCTTCGCTCGGTGCCTGCATCCGTCGGTCGCGTGCTCGCGATGACGCGGCTGCATCGTGTCCTCAACGTCGAGCGCGCGCCGGCCCTGGCAGATGCCTGAAGACCTTCGCTGACTGAGCGCGGTGCCGGGGCAGGGGCCGGCACCGTGCTCAGCCTGCGACGAGCTCGACCACCTCGGCCGCGCACCCCCACGACAGGGTGACGCCCGCGCCGCCGTGGCCGTAGCAGTGCACGACGGCGCTGCCTGATCCCGGTTCCCGTTCCAGCCGGACCTCCGCCCGGGCTGGTCGCAGCCCGACGTCGTGCGCGAGCACGCGGGCGGCGGCGAGCGCGGGCACGAGTGCCACTGCGCGGGCCAGGATCGCGGCCGCGGTCGCCGCTTCGGGGGTCAGGTCGTCTCGACCGCGCTCAGCGGTACCACCCAGGACGACCGTCTCGAGCCGAGGTACGACGTACGTCAGGTCGGTCGGACCGGCGTCGTGGAGCCACCAGGTGCTGAGCCCGGGGTTCGTCATGATCATGACTTGTCCGCGCACGGGCTCGAGCAGGTGGTCGTGGACCAGCTCCCGCGATCCGAGGCCCGTGCAGTTGATCACCACGTCGCATCCCGCCAGCTCGTCGTCGAGGTCGGTCACTCGCCGGATGGTCAGCTCGACGCCGCGGGCGACCAGGCCCGCGCGCAGCCAGGAGAGGTAGACCGGCATGTCAACCACCGGAGCGGTGAACGTCCAGCCGTCGGCCAGGCCGGGCGGCAGCTCGGGCGTGGTGAGGCGGCGAAGGTCGGGCACTGC
>Ga0136617_10002293_pt1 | contig 17045 bp, 18 predicted proteins | sample AntDrymUQ3222106_2_FD_129672 | JGI IMG/M metagenome (GOLD analysis project Ga0136617, IMG submission 129672) | Polar desert sand microbial communities from Dry Valleys, Antarctica - metaG UQ322 (21.06) | ecosystem: Environmental > Terrestrial > Soil > Desert | place: Antarctica: Dry Valley...
CCGGAAGCAGTTATCCGGACCGTATAGGTGCCAGCCTCCAATTGCGGTAAGGTAAAACTTCCCGATTCATTGGTCGTGACCGTTTGTTCCCTCGTGGTGGCGTTGTCGGTTACCACCACGATTGCACCAGGCAAAACGCCATCGGCGCTTGAAACTGTTCCCGTCAGACTGCCGGTCGCTTGTGCAAGCACGATCATAGAGCTGATCATGACGAGCAGGGCAACGAATAAAAACTTCTTCATAATACTCCTCCTAAAGGCTACTGAATCTATTCTTTTTGCTCTTTTATTTTGGAAAATGGAAAGAGAACGCTAAGTTAGCATACAAATATTATGCCATAATGGCAAGTTTACCAAGTCTCTATATCTATTCGACTTAAGTTGAAAGGTAGTTTCATGGCATATAGCAACATGAATAATTTTACAAAAATTTGAATTTAATTCGCCTGCCTGTTTAGGTGCGGGCATGGATATTGTAGGTCTTGATTTTGGAATTGAGTGTCGTTGCGTTCAAACCAAGTAGGCGGGCGGCGCGGGATTGGTGGCCGCCGGTTTGGTCCAAGGCTCGGCGGATCAGATCGATCTCGAATTTTTTAACCTCGTCGTAGAAGTTTACGCCCCGGGCGATGTCGATGTCGGCGGACATGCCTTCGGTGCGTTTTATCATTTCAAACGCAAGCTCGGGGTCGCGAACCTCGGGACGCAGGCATTCAATGGTGATTTCATCGGTTGCGGCAATTACGACCGCACGCTCGATGATATTTTCAAGCTCGCGGACGTTGCCGGGATAGTAATAATTTTCGAGAAGCGAAAGCACTTCGGGCGATATATTTTCCGAAATTTGGCGCAAATTCTCTTCGTTGTATTTGCGAATGAAGTGCTTCGTAAGCGGCAAAACGTCTTCGGGTCGTTGGCGCAGCGACGGGAGCTCGATCGGCACCACCGAGAGCCGATAGTAAAGGTCTTCGCGAAAAGTCCCCGTTTTTACAGCATCCTTGAGGTCGGCATTTGTGGCGGCAATTATACGCACGTCAACCTTTGCGGGCGTGGTATCGCCGAGCGGTGTAAATTCCCGTTCCTGGATCACGCGAAGGAGGCGAACTTGTGTCTCGGGTCGAAGGTCGCCGATCTCGTCCAGAAAGATCGACCCGGTGTCGGCCACTTCGAAAAGCCCTTTTTTTGCGGCGACCGCACCGGTAAAAGCGCCTTTTGTGTGACCGAAAAGCTCGGATTCAAGCAACTCGGACGGAATGTTCGAGCAATTCACCACCACAAACGGATTGTCGGTGCGCGGGCTTGCTTCGTGAATCGCTCTGGCGAGAAGTTCCTTGCCCGTTCCGCTTTCGCCGGTAATCAAGACCGTGGAACGGGCGGGCGCGACCCGATCTACAAGCCGAAAAATCTCTTCCATTTTTTCGGAACGCCCGACGATCGCGTCTCGTTTTACCGAACGCGTCATCACCTGCCGCAGTGTCTGCCGCTCTTCTTCCTTACGGCGTTTTTTTATGCCCTTCGCGACAAAGGCTAAAATTTGCTCGTTCTGAAACGGTTTTCGGATCACACCATTTGCGCCTTTTTCCCAAGCCGAAATCGCTGTGTCGAAAGTCGCATAAGCTGTGATCATAAGCACGACGGCATCAGGGTCGAATTGTATCAACTCCTCTAGAGCCGTCAGCCCGCCCATTCCGGGCATCGAAACATCCATCAAAACGACGTCGAACGATTTCTGCGAGTAAATCTCAATCGCTTCCTCGCCGGTTTTTGCGAGATCGACGCGGTATCCGGCGCTCGAAAGAATAGTTTCGAGCACTTCGCGCATTATTTCTTCGTCGTCGCAAATTAAAATTGAACCTTTTTTTGCCATAAATATATTTGAACCGCCGAGACGCAGAGACGCCGAGTTTTTTATTAACACAGAATTATAAGTTGTAAATTATTGAAAACGAAATGCTGAATCAAAAGAGCTTGCATGAATTCCAATCTCGGCGTCTAGGCGTCTCTGCGGTAAAATGCAGCGAATATGAAACCAATTTATGATAAATTCGCCAAACTCTACGATCGGGCGTTTCAGCCATTCGAAAACCGGTTTCTCTCGCGTTGGAGAGCGGAAGCGCTTGGGTTGCTGCCGGAAAACGCGACGATCCTGGAATTAGGCGCAGGTACGGGTGCGAATTTCGAGTTTTACCCGAACAGCCGGCACGCGGTTTCGAGCGAGATATCGATCAAGATGCTGGAGATTGCGAAAACCAAAACAAAATCTAATGTGTTGATTCAGGCCGACGCCCAAAGTTTGCCGTTTGGCGAAAACGTATTCGACGCGGCCTTCGCAACCTTGGTTTTCTGTTCGATACTGGAACCGGAAGGGGCGTTTACCGAATTGATGCGAACGGTAAAACCCGGCGGCAAGGTTATCCTTCTTGAACATGTACGTCCGACCGGGCTTTCAGGACATCTTTTTGATTTTCTTAATGTACTTACAGTCGCTTTTACCGGGGATCATTTTAATAGACAAACCGCCCGGATCGCGGAAATTGCCGGCTTGAAGGTTCTGGAAGTGCGCGAAAAAGCTTTCGGCGTTGTGAATCTTATTGTCTGTGAAGTAGATATGTATAAGGAGCATGACTAAGCATGCTGCGGGTTTTTGAGACACGCTCGTTTACACTCGCGTTTCCGCCTAAGGCAACGAGACGCTCGAATTCCGGATCAATAAACCTTTTTATTATTTCGACGTACTAAGATAAAGTAATATCGCCGTCACAGCGAGCGTAACTTATCAGGCTTATTTACCAAGATTTTTAAAAATGGCAACTTCAAAAACAGCAAAAGTAATTCTTATAATCGGTGCGATTATATTCGTATTTATCTTAGTCGCAGTCATAGGGCTCGCTCTGATCGTGAGTTCATTTGGGCGTCCGAGCGTGGCCGAAAACAGTGTTTTAGTCCTGAATGTTTCAGGATCCCTTCCGGATTATGCACCGCCGGTCGATCCATTTGCGAAGGCGATAGGAATTCCACAAACACCCTCGTTTACGGGTCTTCTTACACACCTTCGTAAGGCCAAGGTCGACAGCCGCGTCAGAGCCGTGCTGCTTGATATTAATTTTCCAGGAATCGGCTGGGGTAAAGCTGATGAACTTCGGGACGCAATCAGTGATTTTCGCGGTTCGGGCAAACCGATCTATGCCTATATGGAGCTTGGCACCAATCGTGAATACTATATTGCGACCGCAGCCGAAAAAATATTCGTCCCGCCGTCGGGCGATCTTTATATAAACGGCTTTGCCGCCGAAGCGACCTTCTACAAAGGCTCGCTCGATAAACTCGGGGTCGAAGCGGACGTAATTCAAATCGGGCCCAAATACAAGAGCGCCCCGGATCAATATACGAAGAAAGAAATGGGCGAGGGCCAGAGGGAAGTGATCAACGCAATTTTGGACGAATACTACGGCCGCTTCACCGGCGCCATCGCCGAAACCCGTAAAAAGACACCCGAGGACGTGCAGGGTTTGATCGACAACGCTCCCTACAACGCTAATCAGGCAAAAGAACTCGGTTTGATAGACGAAGCGTTCTATAAGGAACAGGTTTACGAGGAGCTTCAAACGCGCCTTGGTTATAAAAGCGGCGATAAGCTGCGCACCCTTAGCAGCAGTGAGTATCGGGAAGTCCCATCGGATTCGCTGGGACTGAATAATGGAGAAAGGGTCGCGGTAATTTATGCTTCGGGTGCAATTTACCCAGGCAGTTCGAACGACGGTCCTTTCGGCGGACAGACGGTTGGATCGGATACAATCGTTAAAGCAGTCGACGATGCCGCCGCCGATGCCTCGATCAAAGCTATTGTTTTACGAGTGGATTCACCCGGAGGCTCGGCCCTAGCGTCGGATCTGATGTGGTATGCCCTCGAGAATGCCAAGGCTAAAAAGCCTGTCGTCGTTTCGATGGGCGATGTTGCGGCCTCGGGCGGTTACTATATTGCCTGCAACGCCAACAAGATCGTTGCGGAGCCTGCGTCAATCACCGGCTCGATCGGAATGTTTATGGGCAAACCGGTCGTTAAAGGATTGTATGATTGGCTCGGAATAACGAATCAATACGTGATGCGCGGAAAGAATTCGGGGATCTTTCGTGAGACCGAAAAATGGACGCCCGAAGAACGGGCAAAGATGGAAGAGCAGGCAAACAATGTGTACTACAACAACTTTGTGCCGAAAGTAGCAAAAGGCCGAAATAAGTCTATCGAGGAAGTAAACACCCTCGGCCAGGGACGCGTTTGGACCGGTACCCAGGCGAAAGCGAATGGCTTGATCGATGAGTTCGGAGGGCTTGAAAAAGCTGTGGAGATCGCCAAACAGTTGGCCAATCTGCCGGTGGATAAGGATGTTCGGCGCGTCGTTTTCCCGGAGCCCCGGCCGTTTTTTGAAACGATTTTCGGCAGTGACGAATCAACTCAAACAAAGGAGCAGCAGGCACAAAAGGCGCTGGCGGAGTCGCTTCCCACCGATGTCCGACGGGCTCTTCGATTTGTTGAGCTTTTCGACCGGATGAAACGCGGCGAAGCGATGATGATGCTCCCGTATGAACTCGAGATTAAATAATTTTGTACAACAGGCTGACAGCCTGTTGTACCCCCTCTGATTGACAATTCGGCGTTTGCCGAATAAAGTTGCTGAACAAAATATCAAAGGACAAGGGAAGTTTCAGGGTAAATTTCTTTGTCCTTTTTGTTTATTAAATCAATGCGATGTTAAGGAAGTCAAATAATGATAAGAATAATTTTAGGCGTTATCGCCGGATTTATTTCATGGTCAACAGTTTGGGTCGGAAGCGAGAAGATTCTTTCGACAATTTGGCCGGAATGGTACGGTGCCAATCAACTCGCGTTTGAAGCGGCCGTTTCTAGTGGCGGAGCGTTCACGGCGGATACGACGATTCTTCTCATGAATATTGTCCGCGGCTCGATAATCTCGGTGATGTCGGGGTTTTTGGCCTCGCTGATCGCCGGTGAAAACAAACGCTCGCCTCTAATTCTCGGCTTCCTGCTGGTGGCGTTTGGTTTACTGGTCGTGGTTATGTCCTGGAGCTATGTTCCCGTCTGGTATCACGTTATTTTTACCGCACTTCTCATTCCGATGACGATCCTGGGTGGAAGACTAAGGACAAACGCGAGTATTTCCTGATCAATCTGGTCGGGGACTCTGAATCGCAACCGGTAAGGGCAGCCACCTTGCCGTTCTTCCGTAGGTGAGCCTGTTTAATTTCTCGACGCGGCACTCCTGTTTTGCGAGCAATTCGTCAGGCGGCAGGTCTTCCCTGTTTTCGTAGCACGCATGCTGAATGCATGGAAACGGCTTTCCTTCGTTGTGTACCAGGCAGCCGGTTCCCTTTTCGAAAAGCGGGCACGCGAACATTTGCAAGAATGTGTCGCCGCTGCGGGAAAGGTCGTACTTTTTGACCGTCTCGTCAACTCGACGGTCAATTTCTGCTTGATGCTGCTCCGACAGTTTTGCCAGCGTATTTCGAATCGCCGCGGCTTCCAGCCTTGTAATATGAACATTTACGAAATGCGTGTCGAGACAGCAGGCCCCTTGAGTTTCGCATGTCAGGCAGTTTTTGGCCTTGCGCTCGTAGTCACGTTTTATGGTTTGCTGGAAAACGGATCTGAGTGTGCTCAGTTTTGCGAGGGCTTGCTTTTCGCTGAGAAGTTTCATCGTTTTGCCCGAGTTGTGCGCTCCTGTTGCTTTATGCTCGCGAACGTGGATTCACTACACGCGGCGTTTCTTCGCCGTTTCCCAATAATGGGTTGAGCCTGACATCCGACAAGTACCATGCTATAATTTCCAGACGATCGTAACCGAATTAGGAGGAATATGCTAAAAGAAGGCGAAGAAGCACCTGATTTTACGTCAAAGGATCAGAATGGAAGCGAGGTGAAGTTGTCCGATCTCAGGGGACAAAAAGTCGTGTTATATTTTTATCCCAAGGACGACACGCCGGGCTGTACGAAACAAGCGTGTTCATTTCGTGACTTCGATGACGTATATAAATCGAAAGGTATAAAGGTATTCGGCGTTTCGACCGACGATGAGAAATCTCATCAGAAATTCATCTCGAAATACCAGCTGCCGTTCGATCTGCTTGCCGACACCAACAAATCGATTGTGGAAAGTTACGGCGTTTGGGGCGAGAAAAGCATGTATGGCAAGACGTACATGGGCACTAACCGGAAGACCTTTCTCATTGATGAGGACGGCAAAATAGCCAAGATTTTCGACAAGGTAAATGTTGAAGAACACGCCGATGAAGTTTTGGAAGCTTTCGGCGAGAAGTAATTATCCCCTATTTATAAGGAGATCTAAATGCATAAATTTGTACTGGTTTTTGCGATCGCCGCGCTCGTTTTTGCGGTGTCGTGCACAGACGCCGCTCCGCCTGTAAAGGTTGAGAACACCGCGCCGGCCAGACCCGCTCCGCCAAAAACGGAGCATGCGGACGACGGCCACGATGACGCTCCTCGAATCACGCTCGCGGAGGCTAAAAAGGATTTCGACGCCGGACGTGCGGTACTTATCGACGTCCGTGATGAGGCTTCCTACAAGCAGGAACACGTGAAAGGTGCGCTTCACATCACGACGGCATCTCTCGATGCAAAATTCAACGATATACCCAAAGGCAAGAAAATTATCGCCTATTGCTCCTGACCGGACGAACATTCCAGTGCCAGTTGGGTATCTGATCTCAAAAAGAAAGGAATTGAAAACGCGTACGCTTTGGTCGGCGGAACAAGGGCTTGGAAAGATGCCGGCTATCCGATGGATAAAAGCCAGTAAGCGGGAGTGAGCCGAAAAGTCGCAAACGGAAATTTCCGTTTTGTGCTTTTCGGCAATTTATTACTATAACCTTACGATTTTCGCATTGCTGCCATTGCGGATTTCCTCTGACAAAGCATTTCGCGTATCGACTATAAGCGGTGCCAGCTCGCATATCCGGTGATAGTCTATATCCGAATGTTCGGTACAGATAATCACGCAGTCCGAATTTTGAATCACGCCGTCTGTCAATTCATGATTATAAAGCGGCTCAGCCTCGCCAATCGTGTAGGCGTGGTCGAATGTGACTTCCGGAACAAACGGATCGTGGTAAACCAGCACGGCTCCGCGTGCACGCAGCAAATCGATTATCGAAAGTGCGGGCGATTCGCGCATATCGTCGATATCTTTTTTATAAGCTACTCCCATGATCAGGATCTTTGAGCCGTTTACTGCTTTCTTCACATTGTTCAACGCGGTCGAAACCAGCTTCACTACATAGGCGGGCATCCCGGAATTCACCTGTTCGGCGAGCGATATAAACTGCGAATCAAAGCCATGCTGACGAGCTTTCCACGATAAATAGTGGGGGTCGAGCGGGATGCAGTGCCCCCCGATTCCCGGCCCCGGATAAAAGGGCATAAACCCGAAAGGCTTGGTCGCAGCGGCTCGTACCACTTCCCAGGTGTCGATCCCGAGCGTATTGCAAAGCCGTGCCATCTCGTTTGCCATCCCGATGTTAATCGCCCGAAACGTGTTTTCCCAGAGTTTGCAAGCCTCGGCTACGCGGGCGGACGATACAGAATGAACTTCGTTGACGATCTGCCTGTAAAGCAATGCCGCGACCTCTGTCGAATCCTTTGAAACACCTCCGACCACCTTTGGAATATTGTGAGTTTGATACTTCGGATTGCCGGGATCGACACGTTCGGGTGAAAATGCGAGCAGGAAATCCTCGTTGAGTTTGAATCCTTTTTCTTCAAGCATAGGTTGAAGAACTTCGTCGGTAGTACCGGGATAGGTCGTGGATTCCAAAATAATCAGCTGGCCGCGACGCATGTTTTTTTGGATCTCTTCACCCGCCGCGATGATGTACGACATGTCCGGGTCCTTCGTCTTTCGAAGCGGCGTCGGCACGCAGATCACAATCACATCGCATTTCGCCAGTTGGCTGAAATCCGTGGTAGCCGATAATTTGCCGCTTTCCACGCATTTTTGTATATTTTCGGTTGTTACGTCGACGATGTAAGAGCGTCCGGCATTAATATCGTCAACCTTTTTGGTATCGACCTCAAAACCGACGCCGCGAAAATCCTTCAGACCGAATTCCACAAGGAGCGGAAGGCCGACATAACCCAAACCGATCACTCCTATCAGGGCGTTTCTTTCAACTATTAGTCGCTCAATCTCGTCTTTTATCATTGGTTTAAATGCTGATTTCCAGAGGTTTGCACACGAAATTTAAAAGGTATGTTAACGGTGGAGGTTAGTCAAGAGAAACAGGGAAACGCGGTCGCCATGCCGGGGGCGATAAGTCAAGCTAGAGAAATTCCGTGACCCGCCCGGTTTTTACATAGGACCCTGCCATATCAGTAAACGTGTGGCTTGCGGCTCCGATCCACATCCCGATAAATATCGCAGGAAAAAAGCTATCACCAAAATTTTCACGTGTAAACTTGCCCACGTCATACCAACTTGCCGTGAGGGCGCCTATATCCGGCACCTTTCCACCCGACAAACCCGCAGCCGCGAAAAGAGCCAGAAACATTACAACGGTTATAACGCCGAGACAATAAATTACTCGAAAAAGCGTGCCAAAAATCAGCCCGTGCGACCAACGCGACCGATGCTTGAAGATCGAGCGATACGGATACCACAATCCCCGGAATATACTCCAGCGGGCATACTGCTTCGAAAACGTATCCAAATCGGGCCCGAACATCAATCCGCCGAAAAGAAAGGCGGCGGTGGCTACAAAAGAAATCGGCAAATTCGAAATGACCGCATAGGCCAGGACGAACGCCGGTGCGGCAAGCATGAAAGTGATCGCATCGTGAGTCTTTCCGCTGGGCATATGCTTATTTATCGTCCCTTTCCGTCCGATATACCGTCCAACGCAAGCCGAATCTGCATAACTTCCGCTGTTTTGCTAAAATTCTCGTATGTTATGTTCGCGGTGTAACACTGCAACAAATGCAACAAGGCAAATAAATGGCTGTCCGTTTCACGTTTCAATAAGTCGTATCGGTTAAATGAACAGTTTCTGGCAAAAACTACGGATCACGCTCGAAATGATAAAGTTTGAGCATACTTTATTTGCGCTGCCTTTCGCATTTCTCGGTGCGGTCTTAGCGGCGGCCGGTCTGCCGACGGCCTGGCAAATCCTTTGGATCACGACCGCGATGGTCGGAGCGCGCTCGGCCGCGATGACTTTTAATCGAATCATTGACCGAAATATTGACGCCGAAAATCCACGCACGGCGAATCGTGAACTGCCGGCGGGCAAGCTGTCGGTCGGGTTTGCCTGGGTGTTCTTCTTCGTTTCCGTCGCTCTATTTCTGCTGGCGGCTTATTCGCTGAATTGGCTTACATCTGTGCTTGCTCCCGTAGCTCTGTTGAGTATTTTGGGCTATTCGTACGCCAAGAGATTTACCGCCTTTGCTCATTTGCTGCTTGGCTGGGCCCTGGCGATATCGCCGACAGCGGCGTGGATTGCCGTTCGCGGAACAATAGACTCAGCAGTTCCATTGCTGCTTTCTCTGCTCGTATTAATGTGGACCGCAGGGTTCGATGTTCTTTACGCATGTCAGGATTTTGAATTCGACAAAAAAACTGGCTTGCGTTCGATCCCGGCACGCTTTGGTATCAAAAATTCACTGCTAATAGCACGCCTTTTTCATTTCCAGGCGTTTATCGCATTGCTCGTTCTCTATTTAGCTACCGAATTAGGTGGGTTGGCGTTGACGGGCGTTTTGGTGGTCGGAGCATTGATGATCTATCAGCACACGCTCGTCAAACCGAACGATCTCAGCCGAATGAATGCTGCCTTTTTTATGACAAATGCATTCGTCAGCGCGATACTGTTCTTAACTTTCGGCGGCGCGGTTCTCCTCGCGAGATCGTAGTCTATTCAGCCATGAAACCCTTGCTCGGAAACATCAGCCTTGAAATGACAAATGTCCTGGAAAACCGCGGAAACGAGCGCACTTTTCGTGAAAATGAAGAGATATTCGCCGAAGCCGAACCCGCCGATTTTCTGCCCATTGTACTCTCGGGCTGCGTAAAAATGATTCATTTTCTCGAACCGGGAAAAGAGGTGATCATCGGCATCTTTCAGGCCGGAGAAATGTTTGCGGTGCCACCCGTTTTTGACGGCGGAAAATATCCCTCGACGGCCATTGCCATGGAGAAATCCCGGCTTCTGCTGCTCCAACGCACGCATTTTTTGGATCTCCTGCGCGAATCGGACGAGTTCGCATTTGCAGTAATCGAATGGATGTGTGCAATGCTGAGGGAAAAGACCGCCACGATTCAAAATCTCGCGACCGCATCGCCCGAGCATCGTATCGGCAATGTTCTGCTTAAGCTTGCTGAAAAAGAATCCGGCAATACTCCGGTGAGGATCGCTCTGCGGCGTCAGGACATTGCGAACATGGCCGGGCTGACAACCGAAACGACGATCCGCGTCATTCGCCGGCTGGCGGAGATGGATCTGGTCAGGATCGTTCATGGAAAGATCGTTGTTGAGTTTACGGGACCCCTGCGTGACCATCTCGCGTCATAGTTCCAAGGCCCGGAGCGCCGCTGACGAAATTAAACATTTGGTTGGCGATCGCATTTGCCCTCAGCTTTAGGAATTCCGCACGTTCCCCCTCAAACATTGCATCGACCGTCGCCGTGAATATCTCCAGCCAACGTGTGAAATGTTCGGGCAAAAGCGGCGTTTTCTCGTTCAACTCGGCATGCACCTGCAGCGGATTGCGGTCGTGTTTTGAGTAACTTCCGGTTTGAAACAGCAGCTCCTCCCAAAAGTCGCCGATTATTGGCAGATGGTGTTCGAGATCGAGCTTTGCGACGTCGGTAAAAATATAACCGATCACTTCGTCGGCCACCGCTTTGGCGTAAAACTCACGCATAAGATCGTCGATATCTTCCCTGTTTTCAATATCCGTTTTCATAACTGTTATTTTTTTTCGACTGGAGCGTGAGCATCCTGCTCGCCGGCGTCTGAAACACGCTTAAACCTCTGCGTCGATTCAATATTAGCGGAATCAAGGCATTTTTAGGATTGCTTAACAATCTTGCTTGCAAGCAGGATGCTTGAGCTCCAGTCTTTATGACAGGCTCAATCCAGTTTCTTGTCCTTTGTGAACATGAGATTGATCGCAAACCAAACGAATGCGACTGCTCCGATGGCAAAGATCGTGTCTCCGAAAAGGCGTGACCACCTGAGGGTTTGCATCAGTTCCGTCTGCATGAATTCGGGACTGCGGGCGGACCAATAGCCTTCGGAGACCGATTGATAAGTTTGAAGCAGCCCGACCGGCAGCAGGCTCAAGAAGATCTCCAGCAGCATTCCGATGTTTATTGCCCAGAAGGCAAATGCCAAAAGTTTTGTGTTCCAAATGCGTTCCGGCTCCATTGCCCTCATGCAGAAAAGCAAAAGAGCGAGGCCCAGCGTTCCGTACACACCGTACAGAGCTCCATGCGCGTGCACCGCGGTCGTGTTCAGGCCCTGCATATAATAAAGCGCGATGGGCGGATTGATCATGAACCCAAAAACACCGGCACCGATCAGATTCCAGAACGCGACCGCCACAAAGAAATAAACAATCCATTTGTACTGTTCTAGCCACGGTCGTGCCTTCGAATGCCGGATATTCTCGAGAGCTTCGTATCCGACGAATACAAGGGGCACGATCTCAAGCGCGCTGAACACGGCGCCGAAAGCAATAGCCACTGTGGGCGTTCCGGCAAAATACAGATGATGCAGCGTTCCGATAATGCCGCCGCTGAGATATATGGCTCCTGACAAGAGCGCGGCATACGCGGCATGATCGGCCCGTATTACGCGGAGCCTAGCAAACAAAAATGCGATAATCACAGTCGCAAAGACTTCGAAAAAACCCTCGACCCAGAGGTGCACCACCCACCAGCGCCAGTATTCGACAACCGTCAGATGCGTTCGCATTCCCCAGAACAAGCCCGGCGCATAAAAGAACGCTATCCCAGCGGTGGTCAGAAGATAAAGAAGAACCAGCGACCTGTTGCCGCCGCCCTCCTTCTGCCTCAGCGCTGGAATGGCCGAGCGTGCGATCAAAAACAGCCAGAGCAGCAAACCGAAAAACAGCGCAGCCTGCCAGACGCGGCCCAGATCGACGTATTCATAGCCCTGATGCCCGAACCAAAACCACAGGTCGCCAGGCAGCATGTGCATGACGCTCAACCATTGTCCCGCCATTGAGCCGAGAACGACAATGAGCAACGCGCCGAAAAGCGCATCGACGCCGAGCTTCTGATACTTCGGTTCATAGCCGCAAATATACGGAGCGATGAACAATCCGGCGGCGAGCCAAGCGGTAGCGATCCAAAAAATGCCAAGCTGCGTATGCCACGTCCGCGAAACTACGTACGGCAGCCAATCCTGGAGCGGTATTCCGTAAAAGCCGCCGCCCTCGACCCCGTAATGCGCCGTCACCATGCCCATAACTATCTGCAGCAGGAAGAGAAGCGAAACGACAAGAAAATATTTGACCGTTCCTTTTTGCGACGGCGTTAATTCTGCTCCGATCAGCGGGTCGGAATCAGGCGTGTCGCGGCCTTCCGTCTCTCTATGCCAGCCGGCGTAGAACCAGACCATCCCGCCGATACTTGCGATCAAAAGGATCACGCTGACGCCGGTCCAAACGATCGAACTGCTTGTCGGAAAATTGCCGACCAACGGCTCGGACGGGAAATTGGATGTGTAAGAAATCGTGTCGTTCGGACGATTTGCCACGGATGCCCACGCGGTCCAAAAGAAAAACGCGTTCATTTGGCGGAGCTTTACAGGGTCGGACTGAGCATTTTTCTGGATCGCATACTCGGTACTGCCGTTGGAAAATATGCCGCTGTAGTGCTTTAGATTTTCCTCGAAGGCCTGCTCCCTTATCGGGGCGACCGTCAGCCTTCCAGTCGCCTCGTCGTATCTGTTTGTTCGCAGCAAATCCTTCAGCCGCTGCTGCAGGACGGCTTTCTGTTCGCTCGAACCGGAATTAAAGTCCGCTCCGAATTCCGCTGCCGACCAATTATTGAGGATAAAGACAGCCTCGCGGTGCAGATAATCGGCGGTCCAATCGGGCGCGACATACGAGCCGTGTCCCCAGATCGAACCGACCTGCATTCCGCCCATCGCCTGCCACACGTTCTGGCCGTCCATTATCTGTTGGTCAGGTATTAGAACGCGGCCGTCGGTCGTCACAACCTCTCGCGGAATCGGCGGTGCCTGCCGGAAAATTTCCGTGCCGACCCAGCCGAGTATCGCAAATGAAAATACGACTACAGCGATAAGCAGTATCCATAGTTTTTTCATAAAACATTCTCCGGTGTGCAAGGAGCCTGACAGTAGACCTTATAATTGTCAATTACAATCAGATCGTTCATTAGCCTTTGAACTTTGTCACCAAAATATGAATATCCGGCTCGGCAATAACCTCATGAAAAACCTCCGCCTCAACCGTCAAAAGCGTTCCAGGCTTCAAAATTTGTGATTCCTCAAGATCCGCCCCTGCAAGAAATCGTCCGCTGCCGCCGAGACACAGTACGGTGATCGGCTCAGCCGCCTTGTGCTTCGACAATACATCGTTATTGCGGAGCGTAACCTCAACCATTCGGCGGCGGTCGCCGTTGAAGATCTCCTTTACATCCTTCGATTTTTCACCACCGGATACATTTCCGAGTTCCAAATCGTTCACCCATATCATGTTTTTCATATTTATCTCTAGTGTTTCCCTGCGCCCGCCGACATCGCATAAACGTTGTGGGTTATCGCCGGACACGCAATAGCGGCGGCCGAAAGAGCCGGACGATAGAAATAAATAAACCAGTCGCTCGCGCGGCGCTCTTCCGCCCAACTCGCATATCCGCGCCGTGCAAACATATCTCTCAGCGGAACGGGATCAAACGGATGACGAACCAACAGAACGTCCGTTTGCTCTTTTAGCGAGACCAATCCTTTGGCAATCTTTGGCATTGGATCTAAACGTTTGTCGGCCTCTTCAATAACATCGACAAAAGTAACTCGGGGATCGGCGTCCTTCAGATCGGAAATTTCACGGGGTTTTGTTGGTGGATTTGTTTCCTGGTATTCGAACGCCTGACGCCCATAAAGCCGCAGCGTTTCGGCTAGATCGTTTGCATCAGATCCTGCCGCGAGATTTAGAACGTAAAGCGCCTCCGTGAGAGGTATCCGTGCAACGCGGGCCGCCTGCGCGACCGTTACGCGGCCTCCCATAGCCCGACGCAGCTTCGGATATTGCAAACGCTCAAATTCAGGCGCCAGCCACATAAAAGCATCGAGCATATGTTCGCCGAGCGCCAAAACTTCTTTAATTTTCATGTTTTCACTGACTTTCATCATTTCCTCCATTTCCTTCGAACGATCAAGAATCCCTCCCGATATTGGCAGGCTATCGTTTCCCGACCCATAGGAAAATGATTTCAATCATAAATACCGCTATTTTTTGGTATCTTTCGGAATTTGTAGCTGAATATCGATATGAAGTTTCGTTTGATAGTGATTTGAATGGTTTGACCGACATGACAGAAGTCGGCGGGCGTATGATGCGGGAATTTCGCTTTTTGCCAATCATGAATGCGCTAAACAATTATGAAGTTTTTGGAACACGCAACTCAGTTCCCACTTTTTTATTTAGTTTTTTAATAAAATAGGCCGATAACAGAGGAGACTCTTTTTCGATGTTTTGATGTACAAAAAAGTATAGCTCTTCCAATCCCTGTTTTTGCCAAACGGCTATCCGCTCGACCCAGTCATCCAGCCTCGCATAATCGGATTCATGGTTAGCTCCGACGTATCTTACGAAAGCGGTCGGAGTAGTTAATCGCATGTGCAACAAATCGCGCCTCCCGGCGGTATCGACCAAAACATTTGCGATTTTATTGCTTTCGAGCAGATCGTAGAGTTCGGTGGAAACATCGGGGTCGTTGTACCAATCGGTCTTTCTAAACTCAATAGCTACCGGGATGTCATATTTCCAATTATTTACAAAGGCTTTGACCCTGTCGACGTCTTTAGGGCCGAAATTGTTATGCATCTGCAAAAAAGGGACGCCCAATTTATCCTGCAGATGCGAAGCCCGACTTACAAACTCGTCTACTTTCTCTTCGGTATCTTTCAGCCTTCCCCAATGTGAGATATCCTGCCCCAATTTCGGAAAAAACTTGAATCCATCCGGAGTTGTTTTTCCCCATTTTTCGAACTGAGTGGTCGGGAATAATCTGTAAAAAGTAGCGTTTAATTCAATACAATTAAACTGCGATGAGTAATAACCCAGCTCATCTTTGGTGCCTTTTGGATAAAAATTCTTGAGATCGGCTTTGTTCCATTTTGCGCAGCCGACATAGGCCTTAAAACTCTTTGATCTCGATTTCCCAAGGACAGCTTTGGTGTCTTTGTGATCAGCTGGAATAGTAAAATCGATTTCTTCGGGAGTTTCCACTTGTCCGAATTTCATAGTAGGTTTGGTTGGTGTGTTCTTTTTGCTAGAATCGTAGCATAAGCCTGTGCGATTTTCACTCTGATAGCATTTTCAGGAGACAACATGACTGCGATAACCGTTGATACAAAACTCGTAGGTGGAATGATTCGGGAATGGACACCGCAACTTCGGCTTGATTTTAAGAGAGCCAAAAGATTGAGCGGTGACGATTTCTTCGAGTTCTGCCGTGATAACCCTGACGCACGTATCGAAATGGACAAAAACGGAGATATTGAAATTATGGCGCCGACAGGAGCGGAAACAGGAATCAAGAATTTTACATTGACGGGCAAGTTTTCGGCTTGGGTAGAAAAAGACGGAACCGGAGTAGGATTTGATTCTTCGACCGGATTTCGCTTACCGAATGGCGCAACTCGTTCGCCTGATATGTCCTGGATGACTCTCGAAAAGTGGAACGCCATTACAAAAGCCAAACGCAAGAAATTTGCTCCCGTTTGTCCCGATTTCGTCGTTGAACTTCGTTCGGAAACAGACACACTCGCAAAGCTCCAGTCGAAAATGGAAGAGTATATAGGAAACGGAGCGTCATTGGGTTGGTTGATTGATGCGGGCAAACGAAAGGTTTATGTATACCGTCCAAATGTGGAGGTTGAAATTTTGAATGACCCAAAAGAAGTGTCGGGCGGAGTCCTTCTCAAAGGCTTCTCGCTAAAGATGAAAGAAATTTGGGGTTAGATTATGACCATGCGAAGAATTTATTACGTTTTTGTGTTCTTAATACTAGTCGCTCTAAGCATTTCGGCTCAGGGAAATCCGTTTCCTAACGAACTTGCAGACTACGAGTTTTTTGGGAAAGGAAGGCTTAAGACGATCGTATTTGGCGTAAGCAAAAAAAAAGACGTCGAGAAATTATTTGGCAGTTCGTGTGAGCGCGATTGTGAATATGACGACCGTTTCTTGATCAAGTTTGATTACCTAACCTGCGGCGACTGTATGACAACTACGCATATCCGTGATCGTGCGATGTGTCCCCTCGTTGAGTTCATGGGCACGATCGAGAAGATCACCTTGAAGCCAAAAGTGCCAATACAGTTTGATAGAATCTCGACGACACGATTCAAGCTACATAGCGGCGGCGGTATGACTTCTAAAGACGGTTCCGGCTCGGTTTCATGGGAATCATTCGGAGACGACTTTGGCCTAAAGTATTCAATCAGGCAAGGCACGACTTCCATAACGCGCACCACGCCCGGACCTGCATTTATGAACGGCCCTCTCTATTCGATTGATTATGGACTCAACGAAAAGCTTGAAACAAAGATATTCAAAGCGCCCTTTAAGAGTGTATGAAAAACTCCGACCGCTAGACACTATGCAGTTTTCATTTGATCCAAACTTACGAGACATTGCCGAAAAGGTCGAGGACGGCGAGCGTCTGACTTTTGACGAAGGCATTGCTCTTTACCAAACCGGCGATCTGAATGCGCTTGGGAAGCTGGCGGATTTTGTGCGGCGCAAAA
>Ga0136617_10002294_pt1 | contig 17041 bp, 15 predicted proteins | sample AntDrymUQ3222106_2_FD_129672 | JGI IMG/M metagenome (GOLD analysis project Ga0136617, IMG submission 129672) | Polar desert sand microbial communities from Dry Valleys, Antarctica - metaG UQ322 (21.06) | ecosystem: Environmental > Terrestrial > Soil > Desert | place: Antarctica: Dry Valley...
AACGCGTTTATCTCGCGCTCGCGCTCCACGAGGAGGCGAAGCGCTACAGTCTGGACGCGACCAGCGGAAATTCCCTTCTTGACTGTCTTCCATAGAACGGGGCTGGCCTTGTAACCCACGAGCCGGTCGAGCACGCGACGGGCCTGCTGGGCATCGACCTTTCGCTCGTCGATGACACCCGCGCGGGAGATCGCGCCCTGCACGGCATCCTTCGTAATCTCATGGAAGAGAACGCGCCTCACCGGCGGACCATTGCGACGGCTGATCTGACCCGCGACATGCCACGCAATGGCTTCGCCCTCGCGATCCGGATCGGTGGCGAGCAGAATCTCGCGCACGTCCCTGGCAGCGCTCTTGAGCTCTGCCACGGTTTTCTCTTTGCCTGGGATCGTGACGTATTCAGGCTCGAATCCGTTCTCGATATCGATCCCGATCTTTTTCTCGGGAAGGTCACGCACGTGGCCGATGGTCGCCTTCACGCGGTAACCGCGGCCGAGATACTTGCCAATCGTCTTGGCTTTCGCGGGCGACTCGACAATAACCAGGGATGTCGTTCCCGGCTCAGCGGGAGGTCCTTCATCCAGCTCAGTTGCCGCCTTCTTGGCGCGGGGCTTCGCCACGCGCTTGGAGGCGCTTTTTCTCGCTGACTTTTTTTTGGCGGTGGCCATCAGCTAGTGAACGGTCTGGTTATCACCAGTCCCACCGGTGTCCTCCAGCCCGGATCCCTCGAGCATGCCCCTTAGATCTTCCAGCGCGATGCGCCCGTCGATCTGGAGCAGCGCGCGCTCGATGATGTGCTCCAGCTCGAGGGGATTGATGGCCCCGGAACCGCTCAGGGACAGCAGGTGCCCCCACGCTTCCGGCGCGAATCTGCCCCTCTCGTGGGGTCCCATAACTCTGAATGTCATTGGCAGGGGAAACTGTTCATCCATCTCGCGTAACCTATTTCTTGATTGAGGGAGCGGCAAGCGCGTCGCCACTCTAAGGTATATAGATACGCGCAGCCGAAGGCAAAAGTGCCATCACGGGCGTCGCGTCTTATGTTCCGTCGCCCGCTGAGGTCAGCATATTAACGCACGAGCCCGGTGGTGACCGGGCTCGTGGTGTTCAACCTGCTATCGTCGCGGTCCGTGCGGCCGGGACCGTGCGACCGATTACTGGCAGGTGGTGGTAAAGTTATTGGGCAAAGTCACGATGACCACCCCCCCTTTCGTGGCTCCTACCATCACGATCTGGCCCGTCGACTGGCGAAGAGCCGCCTTGATCGGTCCGATGATGGGATCCCTGATCGGAACCGTGCTCATCCTCTTGTAGCAATAGCTGTCGAAGATCTCGATCACCGGCTCCGCGGACGCCGCGAAGACAAGTCTCGACGACAGGGGGAAGGAGTTCGGCCCGTTGTTGGTCGGATGGAAGTCCAGGCCCGCGTTGCTTTGCGTAGTTCCAAGAATGCCCTGAAGTCTCAGCTGCGGATTGAGCATATAGGTGGAGTCGGCACGAATGCCGGTGAGTGAGCCATCGAAGTTCATCGCCACTCCCTGCACCTTCGCGAAGCTGTTGGCGACGAAGTCGGATACGTCCTGGGCCGCGGACACTCCACGATCGATCACGGGGAACGATAGCGTCGCGACGCTGTTATCCGGCTGCCTCACAGTGGTAACGAATCCGCGGTTGACGTCGAACGTCATCGCACGCGTGCCCGACACCGGCCCGCCCTCACCATATGCAGCGCGGGTGAAATTCCCGGAGTTCCGCACGAACGTCGTATCCCTGAAGCCGAGGTCCTGCTTTCGCACGACGATCGAGTAGTTGTAGGTGCCGGTCGACGACACCGCGTTCTGCATGTACGGAACGATGACGGACTCATCACCCGTGCGCGCGTCGTAGCGAAGAATCTCGAGCGTGTCGGCGCTGTTCGCGTCCTGACCCATCGCCTGCTCGAAGAAGAAGTGGGATTTGCCGGTCATCAGGTTTTCCCAGCGCAGAGTGCCATTGTTCTTCTCGAACGGCGCGCTCTGTCCGGGCGTCGGCGTGGTGGAGTAGGTCAGTATCACGTCCCCGCAGGCAATGCCGGTCCCTGCGCATGTCGTCCCGATGTACTGCGGCCGGTCCGAGAAGTCGTATTTCGTCCGCTCCTGAAGCAGGAATCCGGCGGGACTTCTTTTTGATGTGATAGTAAACGCTATGATGTTTGGCAGGGCGTAGCGGAATACTTCGCGCCCGCTGCTCGACACGTTGAGGTTCACGTAGCTGATATCCGTGCCTCCCGAGTTGGCCACCAGCAGGGTGTCACTCATCGTGCCGTTATGGTCCCGCGGCCAGGCCGCGATCCCCCACGGCCGTGACCCGACGATGACTGGGCTTTTGAAGCTCGAATCGCCCAGGTTGAAAACCTCCAGCTGGTTGCGCTGGATGTTGGTGAAGTAGAGGCGGTCGGTACGCGCGTGATACAGCGCGTCGGCGATCACGCCTCCCGTCGGAAGCGGCCTGGTCGATCCGGCCACCACGGTCACGGTATCGATTCGATCGATTCCGCCGGACAGCTTGGCGTACGCCCGCGTCCCGTTGGAGTTGCGTGCGAACGCCTGGATGTAGACGATGGTCGGGAATACGGTGAACGGCAGGCGCATCTCGAAGGTCTTGAGCTGCGAAGTAATGTTGCCGTTCGAGACCACCGAATCCCTGGCTTCGATCGCGCCTCCGACGACACGCCGTACTTCATATCCGAGTACAGTGATGCCAGTCTGGTCAGTTGCCTCGACATGCAGTGTGTCGGCCACTTCGATGCGGGCCGTGTGGGAGAACGTTACGACCGGCGTAGAGTTGATGGCCGTCAGCGGCTGGATGTTGAGCGATATCGCCGGACCGATGGTACGCTGCCCAAGTGAATCGATCACGAATGGCGCGATCTGCATTGGACCGGGTGGCGCGGTTGAGGGGATCGCCAGCGTATCGAGAATGGAGACTGAATCCGCGAGCGGGCTCGAGTAGGTGACGGAATCAACTGCGGTAACGCCACCTGAGGTGCGAAATCCAACCGCCCGCACCTTGACCGCCGAACGAGCACTGATGGAAAGAATGATCGACTTTCCAACAACGGCGACAGTGCCGGTCGCCGGACTGTTGATGCGAACTTCCGCCGGCGGGACATTGCCGACGGTGAGCTTGAGTGTATCGACGCCGGACTTGTTGAGCGCCCCATCGAGCGCGAACGCGCTAACGAGAACCGGTGTTCCGGGAGGAATACTGCGCGGCACAGAGACCGCGAACGGGATGGACGCCTCGGTCTTTGCGCTGGTGAACGTAGTATCGAACACCATCGAGACTCCGCCCGTGACATTCACCCTGATCGACTTTATACCAAGATTGTCCTTCACATCGACCTGAAAAGTGATAACGGTGTCGGGGCTCGCTTCGCCTTTGGACAGCGTCACTGCCGGCGGGGACTTGTCACTCAAGTCATTGCCGGCTGAACCGGTGGAATCCGAGCACGCGCCCGCTACCAGGGCGACGGCTGCGAAAGGAATGACGAGACTGCCGCGTGTCCCGCGGCGCAGGTTGGAGTTCAGCATGGCTGCCTCTATCTCCTGCTTCCGGGAGCGGCTGACGCGCGCGGGCTGAGTACACGCTCGCCTTCATCTATGATGTGCGGCGTGACGAGAATCAGCAGGTCGCGCTTCTGCTCCGACGTGCGGGTGGTGCCGAACAGCCTGCCGATTATCGGCAGGTCGACGAGAAGCGGGATGCCTGACTTGGAGCTGGTGACCTGCGTTACCGTGAGACCGCCGATGACCGCTGTCTCGCCGTCACCGACCAGCAGCTGGTTATCTGCCCGCTGTTTGCCGAAGATGAAACCGACATCGGACGACGCGAGCTGCGCATCCGAATTCTCGGCGTGCAGCTTGAGCAGGATCTGACGGTTGTTGGTGATGTGGGGAGTGACGCTCAGGATGATGCCCACTTCCTTCAGCTGGACCGTTGCACGGGGGACGTTCTGATTACCCTGCCCACCGCCACCCTGCTGACCACCCTGCGTGCCGAGGTCCAGCACGCGGATCGGAATCTCCTGACCAACGAGGATCTCCGCCTTGCGATTGTCGAGCGTGACGATGCTCGGCTCCGCCTGAAGGTCGGCGAGCCGCACTTCCTGGAGAGCGTCGAGGAAGCTCGTCAGCTGGAATTTCCCCAGCGCCGCCGAGAACACCAGACGAAGGGCGGGATTGACGACGCGCGCATTGGCATTCGCTATCGCCGCCAACGCACTTCCTCCAAGGAGAACTCTGTCGCCATTCACGGGCGTGCCGCCGCCGAACGCATCGGGGACACCATCGCCGTTGGTATCTACCGGCTTGGTGGTCGTCGGATCCATCCGCTGGACGAGCTGGCTGAAGAATTGATCGTTGCCCGTGCCCAGATCGTACGAGAGTCCGAGCTCCTCGATGTCGGTGCGATTCACGAAGATGATCTTCGCCTTGATCGCCACCTGCGGCGTGCGGATGTCGAGGCTCTTGACGTAAGACAGCAGCTCTGCCAGCCGAGACGGTGTCTCGGTGATGAGGAGTGTGTTGGTAGCAGTATCGGCTGCGACCGCGCCGCGAGCGTAGCAGCTGGTGCGTGTATTCTGGGCTGCTTCAGGAACACCGCCCGCGAGGCAATCCCGAGCGAGCAGATTGGTGAGCGTCGGTACGAGTGATGCGGCGCTGGCATAATTCACCGCGACGAGCTGAGTCACCAGAGGCTCGGATGCTTGCTTCGATGCGATGTTCTTGTAGCTGTCGACCGTGATGATTCCGGAGACTGCATCTTCACCAGCCGCCAACCCTTGACCCTGGAGGATCGCACGAAGCGCAACGTCCCAGGGCTGGTTTTTGATTTCGGCGGTGATGGTACCGGCGACGTCCTTGCCCACAACGATGGTTCGCCCCGAGAAAGCGGCGAAGGCAGCAATTACGTCGCGGATGTCAGCGTCCTGATATGTGACGGTTATCCGCGGCTGATCGGACTGTGCGCTTGCCGGCGTGAGCTTCAGCGACTGCGATGCATTCGCTGCCGAGCGATGGTCCGAGGGCGAGTCGTCGGAAGTGATGTTCGGGTCCGGTGTCACCGACGGATATGAAGGAGCCTCCAGAGCAGCGCGGTTATCCGCCTGCCTGGCAGCGGACGAAACCGCCGAAGCTGCGTTTTGCGCCGATGATGACGCCGCTGCCCGTGCAGGCAGTGCATCCGTCGGCGAAGCACGGTGGGCGAGCTCCGGTGCGGAATGCCACGCGCTGAACCCCACTGATCCGCCGGCAACGGTCACTCTAACCTCGCCGTTTTTCCGCGCGACTTCATATGAATGGGCGGCATCGAGCTCGACGACGACGCGAACTACGTTCGGCTTGAACTGAGCAGCGCGTACGTTGACCACTCCGCCGCGGGCAAGCCGATCGTAGTTCGGAGCCATCGTGAGGGTTGCGCCGGTCAGGTCGAGGACAACCCGATACGGCGACTCGAGCGCGAAGTCGTCGACCTCGACAGAAGCGTCGACGCCGATGACGATCTCCGCCTTGCCAGCCGAAGGAACGACGCTGACGGATCGAACCGTCGGCACGTTTGGCGCTTCGCGTATCGCCATCGCCGGGCCGTCCGCAATAGCGGCCTGCAGACCACCGGCGACGGGAATTAGCGCAACAGCGGCGCAAGCCGCCAGAAACTGCCTCATTGAGTCCTCACTTTAGTTGAATCCGTCATGGCCAGCGATTCCTGCCGGCTGTAGCCAAACTCCTCGATGCCGAACACCACGTTCTTCTCGCGGATTGCTGCGACGCGCATGCGGCCGATCTCCTGGCCCACCTTCACGCGGTACTGCTCCTTGTTCGTGACGTCGCGCAGCACTGCGACGGAGTTCCGGCCGGTGGGATCGAAGGCGATCGCAACCAGCTTCAGGTCAGCCAGCAGAGGACGCAGCTCTTCGGTGTTCATCAGGGAGACGAACGGATCGCGGCGGCCGGTGCCGGGATAGCTGTATGTCTCGCGGCTGATGAGGACTTCGGCATATACAGCTCCCTTCGCCGCCGGCTGCGTGGCCGGAGTTCCCTTGGAGGGAATGGTTGCCACGACGCCGCCCGGTGCCGGCGGTGTCGCCAGCGCGGGTTTCTTTGCCGCAGACGCCGCAGCAGCTACACGAACGGATCCGTTCTGCGGATTCTGCGCGTTGGCCGCGAGCGCCGCTGTCCCCGCCAGAATGATCGCCGCCCCGCAGATCTCCAATTTCCTTCTCGTGTTCATCGATTCTTCTCCTCGGTGCCCGATCCATCGGCGAGTGCGTCGACGTGCGTGATATAGGTCTGAATCTGAAAGTCCGTTTCCAGAGTGGACTCTCCATCCTTCTGCCGCGCTTTCTTCTTATCGGTGGGAGACTGCTGCTTTACATCGATCGCAACCGGAGCAACGATGCGGTTGAGCGAGCCGACGTTGGCCAGGAATCCTGCGGTGGCGTGGTAGCCACCTTTCACGGAGACCTTGTAGCGATAGGTATCGAACTGCTGTCCGACAAGAACCGGCATCGGCTCTACCGACGCGAGCTCGAGTCCGACGCGCCGCGCGGCAGTCGATACGTTCTCGAGCAGGGCCGGAACTTCATTGGTGGTGGGAACGAGAAGACGTAGAACTTTCAGGCTCGCATCGTATTCGACGGCCTGCTGGCGCAATCGGCCAACACTTCCGCTCTCGAGCTCCTTGCGGGCATCGTCGTTTCGCTTGTCAAGCAACGTTACGTGTTCTTCGACCGTGGCGAGCTGTGCTCGCTTCGGCATATACAGGAAGTACCCGTAGGCAGCACCCAGCAGCACCACAACAACGGCGCAAAAGACCAGAGTCTGGTCGCGTTTGGTAAGACTGGCTCCTATCGCCATGTCAGTTGCCCTCCACGGACATCGAGACCGTGCGCACGAGATACGGCGGAGGTTTCTGCGACTCGGCCTCCAACTGGAACTCGGTCACTTCCTTGGTCTCCACTAGAACGAGATCGGAGCGCGTGAGCTGAACGTTCTGGATGAACGGAGAGGCTTCGAGCGTCTTCATGAACAGCGTGAGCGCCTGGATGTCGACCGTATGCCCGACGATGCGGAACTTCGTCGAGCGCGAAGCCGCAGCGAGCACGGAGTCAGCGGCGGCGTTCTTCTGCTTGGCGTTCTGTGCCTTCTTGTCGCCCGCGGGCGATTTGATGGTGGTGTCGCTGGCGGCCGAGCTGGGTGGAGCGCTGGTCTGCGTCACCGTCGTCAGCCACGTGTACTGCGGCAGTGCATTGCTGATCTCCTCGAGCAGGTGCGGCCATAGAAATCGACTGTCGTCGATTGACTTGATGATGGCGACCTGGTGATACAGCGAGTCGCGTGTCGCCTCAGCCTTCGCTTTCGCGGCGAGGACGACGCTGTATCGCGCGGAATCCTCCACCGCCCGGAGCTCACGCGCGACGAGTGTGCGCTCCTTCGAGCTCTGACCGAGATAAAGAAATCCCGCCGCAAGTACGACTGTCGACACCGTGCCGACGGCGCCGATCAGAAACTTGTCCCTCACTCCGGCGGTAGCACCCGCGAACATTCCCGCGAGATCGACACTGGAGCGGCCCTGCGATCTGCTGCCCGCTCCCGGAAGAAGATTGACCTGGATCATATGATTTCCGGTGGCGGCTATTGACGGAGCGCAAGGCCGATGGGCAGCATCAGTAGCGGTGCGACTTCATCGGTTGTGTGCGAGTCGAATGCACCGTCGCGGATATTCAGCCGCGCCAGAGGATTCGCATGCTCGACAGGAATGCGGAGCCGGGCGCCGAGAATCTCGGCGAGGCCGGGTGTGCGCGAGCCGCCGCCGCAGACATACACGGCGCGCAGTGCGGCGCTGTTCTTTGCAGTCGTCACAAACGCCGCGGCGCGCTCCACTCCGACCGCTATTTCCTCACCGCGGGCTTCCAGCACCGCGTCAAGCTGGGCCGAGCGGTCGTATCCGCGGATGAGATTCTCCGCGTCGCGAGGTGGTACGCCGTGCTGCCGTTGAAGGTCTTCACTGAAGCGGCGAGTGCCGATCGGAAGGTCACGCGTGAGAATCGGAACACCCGCATCCATGATGTTCACGTTGGTGACTTCGTGACCGACGTTCACGAGGGCGACGATGCCCTTCATCGCTTCGGGGTAGTTGACCTCGAACGCATTGTGAAGAGCGAAGGCGTCGACGTCGACGATTGTGGGTGTGACTCCCGCATCCTGGAGAATGCGCATCTTCGCGTCTACGAGATCGCGCTTCGCTGCAACCAGTAGCACGCTCATCTCATCGCTGGTGTTGCGCGAATCGAGAATCTGAAAATCGAGCTCCACTGACTCGACGTCGGGCACGTGCTGCTCCGCCTCCCACCGCATCAGCTCGCGCGCCTGCTTTTCCTTCACGCGCTCGGTCTGAATTTTCTTGATGATGACGTCGCGGCCGCCCACGGCGGTAACGATGTGCTTCGACTGGACCTGCGCTGCGTCGAGGGATGCACGCACAGCGTCCGAAACAATGCCGGGGTCCATCACCTCTCCCTCCACGATCGCATCGGGCTGGAGCTTCGTGATCGCTACCTTGACCAGCTCCGGAGCACCCTTGCCGTGATCGATGACGGCGATCTTGATGAGTCCCGAGCCGATGTCGAGGCCAACTGTGGTTTTCTTCCGGCCGAAGAGCGCCATGATGTCTCTGGGTGAGGGACGTTCGTGGATTTGCACGCTAGACACGATTCACACGGCGGCGAGGTAACAGTGAAAAAGGTCACATCTCCGCGTCACATCTCATGGAGCGCTACCCACGCCTCCCCGCCAATGCGCACCGCGCGGCGCGACAAGGAATTAGGGCTTTGAACGCGCAGAGTCAGGCCGACGCGGCGCTTCAGGCCGCTCGTGTTTCCGCTCGTCACCTTCGCTTCGGCGACAACCTGGAACAGCGCGCTGTCCAGCCGGGTGATGAACACCGTGCCATCGAGATCGGCGGCGGACGGGGGCGCGTAGGATGTGACTGTTCCGACAGGCATGGAGTCACGCGATGCGACATCGAATGCAGCTACGGCGTCGTTGGCGAGTCGCTCTGCATAGGCAAAGACTCTTTGATCCAGAAGCTCGCTGCGACCGATGCGCGCCTCCTGGCCCGAGGCGAACAGCACTCCGGCGGCGAGCGCGGCGATGACCACGATCGCAAGGATGCTGAGAGCCAGCGCGAATCCCCGACGCTGACTCACCGCAACCGATTGCGGGGCGATACAGAGACGACGGCGGAATCTTTATAGCGAGTGACCGCGTCGCCCGCGAGCTTGAGGGCGCTCGCCGATTGGCTCCGTACCGTTATGTCGATTCGAGCGACCGAACTTCCCGACGACCCTCCCGAAAGCTCGAGGCCCTGTGCGTCGTAGTAGCGGAACCCGATCCCGCTTGGCGCTCCAGCGCCGGCAACGTATGGCATGTACGGGCCACTCACGGGCTGCACCGCGTCGCATCCGCTCTCACCTCCCGGGTCGCATCGGCGGTAACCGAGATACCACTTTCCATCGCCGGATCGGTACAAACTGTAGCGGGCGCGCCGCACGAAGCGCACGGGTGACCCCTTGCCTACATCTCCCGATGGCGCCTCCCGGATGGTCAGCTGAAATGCACTGCCATTCGCGGCGAGATCCCCGGTCGACGTGAATCCCCCGGTCGGCGGGCAGGCGGACGACACGGACTCTCCCGTGAACGACGCAATGCGAAATGTTTCCCAGCGCCCGGCGTCAGCCGAGTCGGTGGCGTAAATCATCGCGAGATCGCCATCGTCGGGCCGGGCGACGAATGACGTGAGGGTATTGCCGCTGGCGAGCAGTGACGGCGGCAGGGAAACGACAGGACCCACCGGCGTCCGGCAGATCACCGACGTACCAGTTACGGAATACAGCTCGATCGCGGAGTCCGTCATCAGGGGAATGCCAAAGCTTCCAACGGCCGCTGACCGAATGTCGGACACGAGGATGTCGATTCCGTCGCGCACCTGTGCGCGCACGCCGAGCATTTCAGTCGCTGCACGAAAGAATTTCTGCTGGCGGACAAGTATTCCGACCACGCCTGCTCCGAGCACCGCAGATGCGGCGATGGCCACGATCAGCTCCACGAGGCTGAAACCCGCGCGCACGCACTTCACTGGGACCTCACTCGCAGGCGACGCCGGTGAGAAACTGTTCCGTGAATACACCTCTCGGGTCGCTACGCGTGATGAGCTGATCGAAGCGCGCGACTTGTTCAGTCGCCGCGGTACTCCACGACGACTCGATTCCGAATAGAACTTCAGAGCCGCCGCCGAGGCTGCCGCATGGTGTGGCGTGTGCACGCTCCGCCCGCGCACGGGCGACTCCCACCGCCCGCATGCGACGCTCGCTCACTGCGAACTGCCGCGCCACTGCACCCGCCGTTGCCGCCAGCGCCAGCCCACCGGTGCAGAACAAGAGCAGCGCGACGATCACCTCCACAAGCGTGATCCCACTTCGGCGGCGCGCGCTGACCTTCCGATGGCAGATTGAGATCCGATGCCGGGGCGACATTCGCGCATTCTATGCAGTCACCGCTCTTGCGCACGCACCGTTACATGAGCGCGCCCATCGAACGAGTGCAAACAAAAAGAGCGACCACGTGGCCGCTCATCCATCATTCTTCGAGGGCAACCCGCGGCGCCAATGACGCCGCGGATTGCTCACTACCCCTCAAAGCAATGTATCAGGTGCAGGTAATCAGGCCGTTCACCGACGAGTTGCACGTCTTGGTCGTCAGCGAGTGGCTGGCGACTGCCTGCCAGCTGGCGGGCGGACCGGCAACTGCTGTCGCGGTAACGGTCACGTTCTGCGACGCCTGGAAGCCCTGTCCTGAACCGTTTCCGGAGAAGTACACGCCCGAGCTGTCAGCGGCGTAGCTCTCTTCGTACGTGGCCAGGTTGCGAAGATCGGCCTTCATCGAGGCGACATATGCCTTTTCCTTCGTGTTCGCGAACTTCGGAATCGCGATCGCGGCAAGAATGCCGATGATGACGACGACGATCAAAAGCTCGATCAGCGTGAAACCCTTTTTGTTGCGTGCCATGAGAGATGTCTCCTTGAGAGGAAGTTTGAAGTGCTTCGAGCAGAAGACGAGAAGGCGCGGCAAAAGCAACGAAACGAGACGTCTACCTGGCGCTCGACGCCAGCCGCTTTCGCCGGATATCCACCAGACTGTCAGCGATTGTGACGATCCTCATCAGCCCGGTGTCGTCCAGCGCTTTCGGCATTCCAGTGACGGCGAGCGTTCGGGCCTCGTCGAGCTTACCCAGTCGCAACAGGCAGAGCGAGGTATTGATGCGCAACTGGACGTTCTCGGGAGTCAGCGCGAGCGCGCTGCGGTACATCCCCATGGCGCGCGGACACAAGCCGGCGACGCTGAATTGATCCGCGGCAAAGCCGAGCAGTGTCGGATCGTTCTTGCGTCCCAGTACAACCGCCAACAGCATCTCATCGAGCCCGGCTCGCGGACCAACGTTCATCGCCAGATGCTCGGCGAGCATCCAGTGCGCGCGCGAGCTGGAGGGTACATCGATCACGGTTTGTGTGAAAAGCGTGGCGTTGTCCTTCCACACAGGATTCCTGGCCATGCTCCTGCCGATGCCGGCGACGAGCACCAGCGCTACTGCCACCGCAACAAGCTTTTCTCTTCCCTCGCCCCGCTCTGATGCGATGCGCCACAGCGCGACGACTCCTGCAGCAATACACAAGGCAACGCCGGCGCTGGCCAGAAAAAGCGTTCGCTCCGCCAGCACGAAGCCTGTGACGAGGAGGAGATTGCTGGGAATCGCCAGCGTCACGGCAATCCACAGAATCCCGAACGTCACTTCCGGCGCAGAGCGCCGGAGCCTGTGCGCAATGACCCCACATCCCAGAATGACAAGAATGCCCGGAAGCATTGCGAGCTGGAATGACGTCGCGATTTCCGTCCGTCTCGACGAATAGTCAGCCGACAGTGCCGCCGGCCAAAAGAAGAGGCGAACCCATTCAATGACTATTCGAAGCATAGTCAGCAGCCGCGTGACGAACGATTGATCTCTAAAGAGCTCGTTCGAACCGGCGGCTTGAAACTCTCCCACGACGGCGGTTCGCGCTGCGACAAAGGCCACCGCCAAAATGGCCAGCACGATGACCGCCGGCACCGACGACCGGACCCTGTTCCACCCGGCCCGTCGGTCCCGCACGACGGTGAGCTCCGCGATCGCGAACAGGGCGGGAAGAATTATCGCATGCTCCTTGAACATGCAGGCGGCAGCGTAAAGCAAAGCGAGCATCGCGATATCGCGGCCGCGCAGGCTGCCCGCGTTGCGAGCGCGGATGTAATACGACACACTCGCAAACGTGATGAGCGCAACCCATAGCTCCGCCTGGCCTACGACATTCGCTACCGCTTCCACGTGGAGCGGATGAACCGCGAAGATCGCTGCGGCCAGCAACGCGATGTCACTGCCGACGACAGCCAGCAGGAGCCTGTGAAACGCGAGTGCGCCGGCGGCGTAAAGGACGATGCTGACGATGTGGAACGGCAGGGGTGACCCGTTTCCGAGTGACCATTGCACCGTGAACGCCAGCATTGTCAGTGGGCGATAGAGACTCGCTCCTTCTTCGGGTGGCCAATAAGTCTGCCCGAACAGGCGCCACGCATCGGTAATCGAGTGAACGCGCGCGTTCTCGACAATGAGGTGAACATCGTCGAGCGCGAACCCATTCAACACGCCGGTAGACGCAGCCAGAACGGCCAGCAGCACGACGATATGAGCCGCGAAGCGCTCGGTCACCATCCGGCGCGACGACTGCGAATCCGCTGCCGCGATCATGCGTCGATGCCGAACTTGGACAGCTTGCGATGAAGCGTCGACGGGTCGATGCCAAGCATCTCCGCCGCGCGCACCTTGTTCCCGCCTTCGGTGCCGAGCACCCACATGATGTAGGCGCGCTCGATCGCTTCCAGCGGAGGATTCGCCGCTGGCTTGCTGGAGACGAGCGGTGCGGCGGCACGCTCGCGGATCCGATCCGGAAGAGACGCCGGCGTGATCGTACCGTTGCTCAGAATCACCGCCCGCTCGACAGCATTCTCCAGCTCCCTCACGTTGCCCGGCCACGCATAGCACTGCAGCAACTCCGATGCTTCCCTGCTCAGCTTCTTCGGATCTTCGCCACGTTTCGCCGCCGCCTCCGCAAGGAACGATTCGGCCAGAAGAATTATGTCCTCCCGGCGTTCGCGCAGGGGCGGTATCTCGATCGAGATTACGTTGAGCCGATAGAACAGGTCACTGCGGAAATTGCCGCGTGCAATCTCTTCGTCGAGGTTCCGGTTGGTCGCGGCGATGAGACGCGTGTCGATCGCGATCGGTTCGGTAGCTCCAACCGGTATCACCTCGCGGTGCTGAAGCACGCGCAAAAGCTTCACCTGAGTCGCCGGAGTCGTCTCGCCTATCTCATCGAGAAAGAACGTGCCTTTCTCAGCGGCCGAAAACAGACCGGCCTTGTCCTTTACGGCACCGGTGAAGGAGCCCTTCACGTGGCCAAACAGCTCACTCTCCAGCAAACTCTCCGGCAGGGCGCCGCAGTTGATCGAGACGAACGGTCCCGATGACCGGTTGGAGAGCTCGTGGATATACTGGGACACCACGCCCTTTCCGGTGCCCGATTCGCCCTGAAGCAGCACTGTCGAGTCGGTGACGGCTACAGTTTCGGCAACGGTCAGCACGTCGAGCCACCCGCGGTTGCCGCCGATGGGGCGTCCGACCCGGTCTCGACGTTTTATCTCGCGCTTGAGCGCGCGGTTCTCAAAACGGAGGTTACGCGTCTCGGCCGCGCGGCGCACGATCGCGATCAGTGCGTCATTCTGAAACGGTTTCTGGATGTAGTGAAACGCTCCGTCATTCACCGCCGAAATCGCCGACTGGAGCGATGCCTGCGCCGTCATCAGAATCACCGGAACATCCGGGTCTTGCGCCCGGGCGGCGGAAAGAACATCGAGGCCGCCAACCGCCGGCATTCTGATATCGGAGATGATCACGTCGGGGCGAATTGCCGCTATCTGTTCGAGTCCCTGCTTCCCGCCGAATGCGACGTGCGCGGCGAAACCTTCGTTCTTCAGGAGAATGCGCAGCGTGTCAACTATCGCCGATTCGTCATCAATGATGAGAACGGTGGGCCGCGCTTCCTGTTGATTCATTACGATGCTGAGGTCATCTCGATTTCGGGAGAACGATCGTGAACCGCGTCTCTTCCCCGGGCGGGCTCACGGTGACAAGGCCGCCATGCGCTTCGACGGCACGCTGAACAATGGAGAGGCCGAGGCCACTGCCTTCGGTCTTAGTGGTGACGAAGGGATCGAACAGTCGGTCACGAATTTCCGGAGGCACTCCCTCCCCACGGTCGGTGACGAGAATCGCGATCGCTCCATCCGCAAATTCGAGTCTGCCCGCCGGCAGCTGGTGCGGCTGAAGCTCGCCTCCTTCGATGCGCACGACTCCACCAGGCGGCGATGCCTGGACGGCGTTCAGCAGCAGGTTGAAGAGGGCGCGGTGCATCAGGTCCTCGTCACCGTCGATCATGAGGGACGCAACTGGAAAGAAATCGACCACCTTCACGCCAGGCGCAACGCCTGGCTGCGATGTTGCGAGGCTGACAGCGTTACGCGCGATCTCGGTGAGATTGAGAGATTCCACCCGCGTCACACCAGTCCGCGCGAAGTCGAGAAATTCCGAGAGGACTCGCGCCAGGCGGTCCGACTCTCTCTGAACGAGGCCGCTCAGCACCTTCTCGTCTTCGCTCGCGCGCGGCATTCGTGACAGTTGCTCGACCGCGCTTCGAATCGAGGCCAGCGGATTCTTGATCTCATGCGCGAGCGAAGCGCTCATCTCGGCGATTCCCTCGAGTCGCTCCGCCCGAAGCGAGAGCCGCTCCATATCGCTCTCGCGAAGGCGGAATGCAGCCAGCTCGGCGGCAAGCTCATCCGATTTCGATCCCGCCGCGCGGAGCCGGGCGGCGATCACGCCGCTGCTGATCGCGACGACACCAAAGATCACGAGCTGAAAAAAAAGCGCCGGGTCAGGATCGCCTCCGTGACCCAGCATCACGTCCGCGAAATACAGCAACATTCCGAGGCTGGCGATTAGGGGAACTCCCGCCGGCGTCACGAGCAGAGCGCTGACGGCGATCACCAGGATGAACAGTGGCGCAAATTGCGATTGTCCACCCGACCAGGTGACGTGCACTGCGGCGGTGACCAGGCAAAGGTCGAAAACCGCCTGGGCATAGAAAAACGTCATGCCCGGCTTCTTTCCGCGGATCTCGGTCAGAAAAATGGAGACCGACGTGAACGCGAGCGCCGAGGCGAGTGCGGCACCGGCGATGAGAAGTGCACTGCCTTTCGGGTCGCGCCACACGGACAGGGCAGCCAGCAGCAATGCCGCGGCGAGAAACAGGCGGCCAACGTAAAGCGCACGGAGCACTCGGCGCGGGTCGAACATCACGGGCCTCGCGGAAGCTTCGGTCGCTATCTCTCCTCCGGGTTGTTATCGAGCGCGCAAGGTGCAACTCCGCCAATTCCAGACGACTACTATATAGATTTGAGCACATGAACCTTCTCGCCCTGGCGCAGGAACCCGCGTCCCAGCTCGGGGCCGGCGCCATCGCCGGGCGCCTTGGCTTTGTCCTGCTGCTGGTAGGCCTCAACGCTTTCTTCGTCGCTTCCGAGTTCGCCCTCGTCGCCGTGCGGCGCAGCCGGATCGACGAGATGGCGGAAGCCGGGGATCGGGGCGCGAAAAATGTCCAGCGGGCGCTTAAGCACCTCGACCGCTACATCGCCGGCACACAACTCGGAATCACGATCGCGTCGCTCGCCCTCGGCTGGGTCGGTGAGCCGGCGATCGCGACACTTATCGATCTCGCCCTTTCAGCCTTTGGACTGCCTGCGGCACCCCCGGGGGTGCATACGGGCGCCTCGATTGCCGTCGCCTTCTTCATCATCACCTTCCTGCATATCGTCCTGGGTGAGCTGGCGCCGAAAACGATGGCCCTTGTGAATCCGGAGGGCGTGAGCCGCATCGTTGCGCCGCCGCTGATGATCTTTTCGCGCCTGATGTGGCCGATGATCTGGATCTTCAACGGCGCTGCGAACTGGGTTCTTCGCCTCTTTGGAATGGACCCCGTATCGGAAGGACAGGGGCATTCGCCGGAGGAGCTGCGTCTGCTGGTGATGCAGGCCCGTGCGCACGGCACCCTTAACGAATCCGACAGCGCGATGCTGGCCGGTGTTCTGGATTTTCACGAGAAGAAAGCGCGCGACGTGATGCGTCCTCGCACTGACGTCGTTGCGCTCGATATGACCGCCACCGAGAAAGAGGTCTGGGCAGTCGTGCGAGAGGAACGGTATTCCCGTTACCCCGTGTATCGGGAATCGCTCGACGACGTCGTAGGCGTCTTTCTAGCCAAGGACTTGTGGCTCCGCAGCAGTGATGAGCCTTTTTCGCTCGAGAAGCTGATGCGCGAGCCGCTTTACGTTCCCGACAGCAGGGCTGCCGAGAGGGTGCTGGATGACCTGCGTCGCACGCGGGCGCACATGGCCGCGGTGCTCGACGAATATGGTGGAACGGCAGGGATCATTACGATGGAGGACCTGATCGAGGAAGTGATCGGCGACATCTCCGACGAGTACGACCTCGCTGCGCGAAGCGCGATCGAATCCAACGGGGTTCTCGAGCTCGACGGGACAATGTCGCTGATCGACGTCAGGTCAGACCATCGCGTTCAGATTCCCGAAGGAGACTGGACCACTCTCGGCGGTTACGCATTCGCGCGGCTCGGCCGGTTGCCGCGGATGGGAGACCGGGTTCCGGTGCCGGGAGGCGAGCTCGAGGTGATCGCGATGGATGGACGCCGGATCGCCGCGCTGCGCGTTCATCGCGCCGGCCGGCCTGACAACAAACCAGCACCGAGCGCATCCGCATAGCAGTCCAACACGATCCGTAC
>Ga0136617_10002295_pt1 | contig 17039 bp, 15 predicted proteins | sample AntDrymUQ3222106_2_FD_129672 | JGI IMG/M metagenome (GOLD analysis project Ga0136617, IMG submission 129672) | Polar desert sand microbial communities from Dry Valleys, Antarctica - metaG UQ322 (21.06) | ecosystem: Environmental > Terrestrial > Soil > Desert | place: Antarctica: Dry Valley...
ACCTGAGCAGCACCGGATCGGAGGCGCCGAGAGAACGCGGGCACGGATGCCCCGCCACTCACTCGGATGGCTCTCGCGGGTGCGGGCGGTCAGCGGCATCGTCGAAGTGCGCACTGGTGCGGAGACGTCGCTGGCGTCGCCGCTGAAAGGCACGCGAGAGCTGTTCCTGCCTCCGATCGAGACGCTCCAGCTCCCGCTGCAGTCGGCGCGAGTTCACGAGTCGCGAGCGATCGAGCGAGCCATCCGCGATCGCCGCGAGCACCGCACAGCCAGGGTCGGCCTCGTGCCGGCAGTCGCGGAAGCGGCAGCGCTCCGCCAGATCCTCGATGTCGGCGAAGCCGCCGTCGATGCCCTCGTCGGCGTCCCAGAGATCGAGCTGCCGGAGGCCGGGCGTATCGATGACCATCCCCCGCCCCGGCAGGCGGATCAGCTCGCGGTCGACCGTGGTGTGCCGACCCTCGCCGTCCCGACGCACCTCTTGCGTCGGCAACAGGTCCGTGCCGAGGAGCGCGTTCGTCAGCGACGACTTCCCCACTCCGGATGAACCGATGAGCGCGGCGGTCCGGCCCGGCGTGACGTGTTCGCCGACCAGGTCGAGGCCCCTCCCGGTGACCGTGCTGGTTACGATCACGGGAGCGCCGAGCTCCGCGTGCTCGGATGCCGCAGTCGCCGGATCGGCCAAGAGATCGGCCTTCGTCAGGAGGATCACGGGCTGCGCACCACTCCGGTGGGCCATCGCGAGATACGCCGCGAGACCGCGCGAGCGCGCGCGGCGCTGGAGCCGACGTGCGGAGCTCTCACCGGTGTCGGCAATGAGCGCCGCGACGACGAAGACCGTGTCGATGTTCGCGGCCAGCACCTGCCTCTGCGTGACGAGCGGCGCCTTGCGCGAGAACTCCGTGCGTCGTGGAAGGATGGCCTGGATCGTTCCGCGCTCCTCACCCGGGCGCGTGGCGACGGCGACCCAGTCCCCGACGGTCGGCAGCCGCCCGCCGATGGGATCCGCATATGCCAGCTTTCCGGGTATCCGAATGACGTGGTCGCCGCGCAAGCGGCCTGCGAGCACCGCTCGGATCTCGCCCGCCGCGGTATAGAGCACGAACTCGCCGCGATGCTGGACGGCGACGCGCGCGGGGACAAGGCCATCGCCCGAGTGCGGTGCGAAGCCGTCGTCGAAGAACGCGTCCCAGCCGAGATCGCGAAGACGTGAAGGATCCATGGGCACGTGGCGATCTCCTTGTGCGGATCTGTCGTGCCGGAGGCACCGGCATGGCTCAGGAGATCGCGTTGGCGGGAAGGGCGCGGCTAGAGCCTGCGGGCCTCCGGAGCGTGACGGGCTGCGGTCCGAACGGCAGTCATGACGCCACCTCCTGTCGCTTCCATCGCTCTGCTGCGCGCGTGGATGCTACACGAGGCCGGAAAGCCGCGCCCGCTCGTGAGGGCGCGCGAGACACGAGCGGACGCTTCTTGGGGCATCATCAATACAGATGCCGCACAGCCGCGACCGGTCGCCGGCCCTTGGACCGATCCGCCGCGTCTCGCAGATCCGGCAGTACTCGCCGGAGCCGGTGCCCGACGACGTCCTCGATCAGCTCCTCGAGCTCGCGCGGTGGACGGGGAGCTCGAAGAACGGCCAGCCGTGGCGCTTCATCGTCGTGCGGGACGCGGAGCGCCTGGGGAGGATCGCGGCACTCCGCCAGAACATCAACTGGGCCGCAGCCGCGCCGCTCGGGATCGCGATCGTGCTCGATGGGGCGAACGCCCTGAGCGAAGCGTACGACGAAGGTCGCCTCACCGAGCGCCTGCTCACGGGGGCGAACCTGCTCGGCTTCGGCGGCGGCGTCGCGTGGTTCGGTGAGGCGGCGCATCAGACCGAGGCCAAGCGCATCCTCGGCATCCCTGAAAAGCTGACCGCGCGCCAGGTCGTGATGATCGGCCGGCCGACGTCGACGAAGGATCCGCGCCCGACCGGGCCACCCCGTGGGCGCAAGCCGCTCTCGGAGCTCGTCAGCTACGACGAATGGGGCTCCGCCGAGCCGAGGGCCTGATCGCCGCGCCGGCGGGCGCCGGCGGGTCGAGCCGCGCGGCGATCCGCTTCGGCGCGACAGCGCAGTAGCTCTCGCGGATCCACACGCTCATGAGGTCGAGATCCACCTTGGACGCGGCTGTGCCCCAGATCGTGACCCAGTCGTGCGCCCCCATGCCGTAGCCCATCGGCTCCGCGCCGGGCAGCCGCAAGGCGGCGGTCCGGCTGACTGGCAGCTTCAATCCTGCGAGGAAATCGTTCTCCGGTCTGCCGCCGAAGAAGAAGATCTTGCCGCCGACCTTGGCGACGTTCTCCCCCCAGGGGTGATGCGCTTCCGCCTCAGGCAACGACAGCGCATACGCGAGCAGCTTCCGCCGGAGCGGCGCGTGCCGCTTCGCGGCAGTAGATCTCACTTCCACCTATTGTGCCCGCATGGGAGAGACGATCCGCATCCAGAACGCGGTCGGAGACACCAAGGCGTACCTCGCGCCGGCACAAGGCACGCCCGGCGTGCCCGTCCTGTTGCTCCATCCCTGGTGGGGCCTGAATCAGACGATCCGCGACCTGGCGGATCGGCTCGCTAGCGACGGCTTCACGGTCATGGCGCCGGACCTGTTCGACGGCACCGTGTTGGCCACGCCAGACGATGCGGAGGCCTTCCTCACCTCGATCGGAAAGGGCGGCGCCCACGGCGGCGCACTCACTCAAGACCGCATCCGGGCGAGCGCGGAGGCTGCGCTCGACCAGCTGCTGGCCCGCCCCGACGTCCGCGGCGACCGCGCGGCGGTCATCGGCCTGAGCATGGGCGCCGGGTACGGACACGAGATCGCCGCGGCCCGGCCCGAGGTCGTCGCCTTCGTCGGCTTCTACAGCGGCCTCTTCGAGGCGCCCAGCGGGGTCGCCTACCTGGGCCACTTCGCCGAACACGACGACTTCGATGACTCCGCCGGGGTGGCCGAGCTGAAGCCGACGCTCGGCGAAGGCAGTGCGGCGTACGTCTACCCAGGTACCAAGCACTGGTTCATCGAGCCCGATCGGCCGGAGTTCGACCCCGACGCGGCCGAGCTCGCCTACGACCGCACCGTTGCCTTTCTGCGCAAGCAGCTCGCCTAGGGCGGCGACCTACTCCAGGTAGTCCTTGAGCTTGCGGCTCCGCGACGGGTGCCGCAGCTTGCGCAGTGCCTTCGCCTCGATCTGCCGGATGCGTTCGCGCGTCACATTGAACTCGCGCCCGACCTCCTCGAGAGTACGCGTGCGGCCATCCTCAAGCCCGAACCGCAGCTGCAGCACGCGGCGCTCGCGGCCGGTCAGGCCCTCGAGCACGCTCTCGACCTGCTCCTTGAGCAGCTTGTGCGACGCCGCGTCGCTCGGGGCGAGCGCCTGGTTGTCGGGAATGAAGTCGCCGAGGTGGCTGTCCTCTTCCTCGCCGATCGGTGTCTCGAGGGAGACGGGCTCCTGCGAGACCTTCACGATCTCGCGCACCTTGTCCGCCGTGATGAGCATCCGCTCGGCGATCTCCTCCGCCGTCGGCTCCCGGCCGAGCTCCTGGAGCAGGCCTCGCGACACACGGATGAGCTTGTTGATCGTCTCGACCATATGCACGGGGATGCGGATGGTGCGGGCCTGGTCGGCGATCGCGCGCGTGATCGCCTGACGGATCCACCAGGTGGCGTACGTCGAGAACTTGTAGCCCTTGCGGTAGTCGAACTTCTCGACCGCGCGAATGAGCCCGATGTTCCCCTCCTGGATAAGGTCCAGGAAGCTCATGCCGCGGCCGATGTACTTCTTCGCGATCGACACGACGAGTCGCAGGTTCGCCTCGGTGAGGTTGTGCCGCGCGTCGTCGCCCTTCTGGATGAGCTCGTTCGCGAGACGGCGCAAGGCACGCTTCTCATCGTTGTCATCCTCGACATACGCGTCGAGGTGGCGCACGAGGGCGGTGCGGATCTCCTGGCCGAGCGCTACGAGCTCCGCGAGCCGGTCCGCACCTTCGGCGGCACCGTGCACCTTCGAGTACGCGGGAAGGATCCGGAATGCGAGACGCTCCGGATCGCGGCGCGCGGTGTCGACGATCCCGACGATCTCCTCGATGAGGATCTTCGCCTCTGTCGAGATCTCCTTGCTGTTGCCCTCGGCCTTCAGCGCGTCGCGAAGCTTGAGGAGTCGGCTCGTGTGCCTCCGCAGTTCCTTGCCGCCGTCGTCGTCGTCGAGCGCAAAGCGCAGCGCCTTGTTCGTGAACCGCGTGGCCTCGTCGACGAATTCCTTCGGACGACCGACCGCCATCCGCTTCTTCGTCTCGACACCGAGCTCGTACAGGTGGATCCCAGCGAGGGCCGGCGACTCGAGCGCCTGCTCGCCGAGCTCGATCGACTTCGCAAGGTTGACCTCTTCCTCGGCGTTGAGGAGCGGGACCTTTCCGATCTCCTTCAGGTACATGCGGACGGGGTCGTCCACCGAGATGAGGTCGCTCGCGAGGACGGCGGAGATGCTGTCCTCGCGCTGCAGCTCCTCGGTCTCGTCCTCTTCTTCCTTGACCTGGCTGAAGGTGGGGCCGCGCTCGGCCTCCAGGATCTCGACGTTGTTGTCGTCGAGGATCGTGAGGAGCTCCTCGACCTCACCGGGCTCAGCGTCGGGGATCGCTCGGGCGACGTCCTCCTGCGTGAGGTAGCCCTGCTGCTTTCCCTTGGCCAGCGCCTTCTCCGCGTGCTCGCGGTGCTCGGCGGTGATGCCGGTGCGCTCGGGCGCCTTGACGGCCTCTTTTTCCTTGGTCGCTGTCTTCGTCGCCATCGTTACTCGCTCTCCATCTCGTTGCGGAGGACGGTGGACTCCTGCTGCTTCTTCATCACAGCATCGAGATCCTCGACCAGCCGCGCCACCTCGTCGTCCAGTGCTCCCACGTCTCCACCAGTCGCGCGCGCGAGCTTTCCGCGCGCTTCGAGCAGGCGACGCCGCAGGTTCTGTACCCGGAGACGCAGCGCGGCGATCTCGAGTGCGCGGCCCGCGTCCGCCTCGCTCGCCGGCTCGGCGCCAGTGGCGCCAAGTGCCGCAACAGTGGCGGCCAAGTGAGCCGGGAAGTCAACGCTCGGACGCTTGCCCCGCAGGTGTTCGAATATCGCCCGGTGCTCTGGATCCGATAGGTCATCGGGTGCGAGATCGACGCGCGCGGCCTCTTCCGGGAACTGGACCAATTGTGCCATGACGAAACGCTCGAGGGCGGTCGATTGTTCCGGCTGCCGCACCGGGGGGTCCGACGGCGGTGCCGTCGGTGGCGGGGCCGCCCGGCGCGCCGTCGCTTTCGGGGCCCGTTGGGCCTCGTCCCGGAGTGCCTCTTGCGGGACGCCCGTGAGGGTCGCGAGCCGCCCGAGGTACAGCTCGCGGGTCAGGGCATCCGGCTCCTCGGCGACGAGGGGGAGCGCCTCCGCCAGGAAGCGCCGCCTTCCGTCGGGCCCGCCGAGGTCCTGTCTCGAGGCCACGCGGTCGATGACGTACTCGAGCACGGGCTTGGCGCTCCGGAGGACCTCGCGCAGCGCCGCCGGGTCCGACCGCGCGAGCTCGTCGGGATCGCCGGCGGGCAGCTCGGCCACGTAGACCGTGAGGCCGGTGCGCGTCGACAGCGCCCCGGACCGCGTCCGGCGCACGACGCCGACAAGCTCGCGCCCGCGTTTCTCCGCCGCTGCGGTCCCGGCGGCGTCGGCGTCGAAGGCGACGACCGCGCGGTCGACTTTCAGCGCGTCGAGGACGCGATACTGCTCCTCGGTGAGCGCCGTGCCCTGCGACGCGACGACGTTGTCGAGGGCGGCCTGGTGACAGGAGATCGCGTCGAAGTACCCCTCGACGATGACGGCCTCGTTGCTCCTGCGGATCGCCGCGCGCGCGACGTCGAGCGCGTAGAGGGTCGCGCTCTTGCTGAACAGGATCGTCTGCGGTGAGTTGATGTACTTCGCGGGGTGGCCGCCCATCGCGCGGCCACCGAAGGCGATGATCCGCCCCTTCGCATCGCGCGTCGGGATCATCAGGCGGTCGTAAAAGCGGTCGAAGAGTCCGTTCTCGGTCGAGATGACCAGGCCGCTCCCGACGGCCTCCTCGTCGCTGAAGCCCTTCTTGCGCAGGTACGCGAGGAGCCCACCGCGGCTATCGGGTGCGTACCCGAGACCGAACGTGTCGATGGTCTCCGGCGTGATGCCGCGTTGCGCGAGGTACGCGGCGGCGGCCTTGCCGGCGCCGGTGCCGCGCAGCGCTTGGCGGAAGTAGAAGAGCGCGGTGTCGTGCGCGGCGAGCAGTCGCTTCGCGTGCTCATTCTCCTGACGGGGACGCGTCGAGAGCTGCACCCCCGCGCGTTCGGCAAGGCTCCGGAGGGCGTCCACCTTCTCGAGGTTCTCGTGCCTCATGACCCAGTCGAAGGCATCCCCTTTCGCGTCGCAGCCAAAGCAGTGGAACGTGCGCCGTTCCGGATCCACCGTGAACGACGGGGTCTTTTCGGCGTGGAACGGGCAGAGCCCTTTGTACGTGCGTCCGGCCTTGCGCAGCACGACGCGCTCGGAGACCAGCTGCACGATGTCGATGCGATCTTTGACCTGGTCGAAATCACCTGGCACGGCGATACGCCTCGCTGCGGTGGCGGATGGTGTCGATGATCACGGTCTTGGATCGAGCGCGGAACCGGTAGAGGATCCGATACGCACCGACACGGAGCGAGCGCAGATGCGCGAGCTCGCCGCGCAGCGCCTTGCCGCGCAGCGGCTCGTCTTCAAGTGACAGGATCGCCGTGTCGGCCGCGGCCGCGTAGTTCGCTGGGAGCCGACCGAGCTGCAGTCTGGCCTCACGGGATAGAAGAAGGCTAGCCAGTCCCCGCTACCGACCGAGCCGCTTGCGCACCTCGCGGTACGGAGTCACGCGGCCGGCCTTGAGGTCACGCTCCGCGCGCCTGAGCGACGCCATGGTTCCCGGGTCGGCCAGGACCTCGAGCGTCTCCTGCCAGCTCTCGAACTCATCGGCGGACATGACGACCGCAGCGGGACGACCCTGTCTCGTGATCGTGACGTGCTCATGCGCGGCAGTCACTTCATCGACCAGCTTCGAGAGATCCTTGCGTGCCTCGGTCAGCGGGAGTGTTCTCATGACCCGAAATTGTACAGCTTCCTGTACAGCGCAGCTACCGGCGGCTCCAGGCCGTCGGGATGAAGATGGTCTCGTAGGTATCGAGCGCGTAGCCGTCGGTCATCCCGGCGATGTAGTCCGCGACGGCGCGCTTCGGCCCCTCCGCCTCCGCGATGCGCTGGTGCTCAGCGGGCATGAGCTCGGGCCGTTGCTCGAAGTGCTGCAGGAGCTCCCACAGCATGTTCTGCGCCTTCTGGTCCTCCGTCTTCGCAGCGCCGGACAGGTAGACGTTCTCGAACATCCACTCGCGGAGCGCGTTCGTGGCCTCGAGCACTTCGTCGCTCATGCGGATCTCGCGCTTGCCGTACGAGCTGCAGATCACGTCGTAGACCATGGTGTCGAGCCGCTCCGCGCGGCTCCGGCCGAGCGCGTCCGTCACGGCATGCGGCAGATCCGACTCCTCGATGATCCCGGCCCGGATCGCGTCGTCGGCGTCATGGTGCATGTACGCGATCTTGTCGGCGTAGCGGACGACCCAGCCCTCCGCCGTCTCGGGAGTGCCCCACGCGGCATCCTCGACACCACCGCTCGTCGGCGCGGAGTGCTTCAGGATCCCGTCGCGCACCTCGTGGGTGAGGTTCAGGCCATCGCCGTTCTTCTCGAGGCGCTCGACGATGCGGACGCTCTGCTCGTTGTGGCGGAAGCCCTCCGGCAGGAACTTGCCGAGCAGCTCCTCCCCCGTGTGACCGAAGGGCGTGTGCCCGATGTCGTGGCCGATGGCCATCGCCTCGACCAGGTCGACGTTCAGCGCCAGGGCTGCGGCGATCGAGCGCCCGATCTGGCTCACCTCGAGGATGTGCGTGAGGCGCGTGCGGTAGTGGTCGCCGATGGGAGCCAGGAAGACCTGCGTCTTGTGTTTCGTCCGGCGGAAGGCCTTGCTGTGGATGATGCGGTCGCGATCCACCTGGAACGCCGTGCGCGTTGGCGAGGACTCTTCGGAGCGGTCCCGCCGCGCCCCCGTCGACCGTGTCGCCTGTTCCGAGAGGATCCGGTCCTCATTCTCCTCGAGGCGCTCGCGGACTCGCAGGGCCGCGACGCTCCGGGTGCGCGACAGCCTCGCGGAGTCGACCTCGGTCGCCATGGCGTTAGGTTAGCGCCGACGATCCCACAACAGACCGGTGAGCGCCCAGCGCTCTGGCTGAGTCCGACAGTCCGAATGGAGGTCCCAGATGTGCCATCCAGAGGTGCCGCCCGGCACTCCACTGCCCAACGTGCGTGTGGACACGGTCGGGATCGACGTGGACGGGGGGCGCCTGCCCGGCGTCCTCGCGCTGCCTGCCCGCAGCCCGGCGCCCGGCGTGCTCGTCGTCAACGACGTCTTCGGGCAGAGCGACTTCTACGAGCACCTTACTCGGCGGATCGCCCAGGCCGGCTTCGTCGCGCTCGACGTCGACTACTTCTTCCGCCAGGGTCCGGTCGCCACCGGCGACCGCGAGGCTGCGATGAATCGCGCCCAGCAGCTCGACCAGCTGACCACGCTGGACGACCTCGATAGGGCGATCACATGGCTCGCGGAGCGCCCCGAGGTCGAGGGCGCCCGCATCGGGACCGTCGGCTTCTGCATGGGCGGCACGCTCGTCCTCGATCTCGCGGCCGACCGCGACGACCTCGCGACGGTCTGCTACTACGGCTTCCCGGCGCGCCGCGGCGAGAATCCACTCGCGCCGCCCGCCCCGCTCGAGGTCGCGGAGCGGATGAGCGGTCCGATCCTCGGCCACTGGGGCGACCAGGACGCAGGAGTCGGGATGGACAACGTGCGCGCGCTCGATGCGAAGCTCACGGCGGCCGGAGTCGAACATACTTTCCACCTCTACCCGGGCTACGGTCACGGCTTCCTGAAGGCCCTGCTCGACGACGAGCGGGCGGAGGGCCATGACCAGGCCTGCGGGTCATGGAAGCGCACGCTCAGGTTCTTGAGGCACCACCTCGGCGGCGAGCTCAAGGACGCGCCAGCCTAGCGGCGCGTCACGCGATGGCTCCAAGCCGTTCGCGGCTCTCTCGCTAGCGGTCTCGCCTCGCTCCATCCGTCGCGAGCGCCGCCTGAGCCGCGGCGAGCCGCGCGACCGGCACGCGGTATGTCGACGGCGACACGTAGGTGAGGCCGAGCTCGTGGCAGAGCGCGACAGATGACGGCTCGCCCGCGTGCTCCCCGCAGATGCCGATCTTGAGATCGGGCTTCGTCGCGCGCCCGCGCTCGATGGCAATGCGCATGATCTCGCCGACGCCCTCCCGATCGATGACCTGGAACGGATCCGCCGGGATGATCTTCTCTTCGACGTACCGCGTGAGGAACGACTTCTGCGCGTCGTCGCGCGAGATGCCGAGGATCGTCTGCGTGAGGTCGTTCGTCCCGAAGCTGAAGAACTCCGTCTTCGTCGCGATCTGGTCGGCGATGATGCAGGCGCGCGGGATCTCGATCATCGTCCCGAACTTGAACGGGATCCTCCGTGTGCGCTCCTGCTGCACGGCCTCCGCGACGGACATCACCTGCTCGTGGAGGCGATCGAGCTCCCCCATGGTCGCGATGAGCGGCATCATGATCTCGGGCTTCGCGCGCACACCCTGTTCCGCGACGTCCGCGGCCGCGCCGAGGATCGCGCGGATCTGCATCTCGAGGATCTCCGGGTAGACCAGGAGCAGGCGGCAGCCGCGCAGCCCGAGCATGGGATTGTCCTCGTGCAGCTGCTCGAGCCGCTTCTGGATGACGCGGTTCCGGCCTGTCTCCGGGCTTGAGCCGTTCCCCGTCGCTTCGGCGACGGCGATGTCGACATCGACATCCGCGAACTCCCGCAGGAACTCGTGCAGCGGCGGATCGATGAGACGGATGACGACCGGAAGGCCGTCCATCGCCTTGTACATCTCGCGGAAGTCGCCCTGCTGGAACGGCAGGAGCTTCGCCAGAGCCGTCTTTCGGCCGTCAAGGGTGTCGGCGAGGATCATGTCCTGCACGATCGGCAGGCGGTCCGCCTGCCGGAACATGTGCTCCGTGCGCGCGAGTCCCACGCCCTCGGCCCCGAACTTCCGCGCCTGCACACACTCCTCCGGCGTGTCGGCGTTGACCCAGACGCCGAGCTGCCGGCGCTTGTCCGCCCACGAGAGCAGCTCGATGAGCTCCTGCTCCTTCGTGTAGTCAGGCTCGACCGTGGGCAGCTCGCCCGCGAAGACCTCGCCGGTGGTCCCGTCGATCGAGATGAAGTCGCCTTCCCGCACGACGTTCGAGCCGACCTGCATCTCGCGCTTGCCGAGATCGATCGAGAGATCCGCGCAGCCGGCGACGCACGGGAGGCCCAGCCCGCGCGCGACGACCGCGGCGTGGCTCGTCGAGCCCCCGCGCGCCGTCAGGATGCCGGTCGCGGCGATCATCCCGTGGAAATCATCTGGGCTCGTCTCCGGGCGCACGAGCACCACGAGCTGCTTCTGTCCCTTCAGCTCGACGGCGCGGTCCGCGTCGAACACCGCGCGCCCCGTCGCGGCGCCCGGTGAGGCGTTCAGGCCCTTCGCCAGGTAGCGGCCCGCCTTGCGCGCCTTCTCGACCTCCTTGTCGTCGAAGCGCGGCAGCAGCAGCTGCTCGACCTGCGCCGGATCGACGCGCCCGATCGCCTCGTCCCTGGTGATGAGGCGCTCCTTCACCATGTCGGTCGCGATCTTCACCGCCGCCCGCGCGGTCCGCTTCGCGGAGCGCGTCTGCAGCATGTAGAGGCGCCCCTTCTCGATGGTGAACTCGAGGTCCTGGGCGTCGCGATAGTGGTGCTCGAGCCGCTTCGCGATCTTCTCGAACTCGGCGTACGCCTTCGGCAAGTCCCGCTTGAGCTCCGCGATCGGCTTCGGCGTGCGGACCCCAGCGACGACGTCCTCGCCCTGCGCGTTCACGAGGTACTCGCCGTAGAGCACCTTCTCACCGGTGTTCGGGTCGCGCGTGAACGCGACGCCGGTGCCGGAGTCGGCGCCCATGTTGCCAAATGCCATCGATTGCACGTTCACGGCGGTGCCGAGCGTGTCGGAGATCTTGAACTGCTTGCGATAGTCCTTCGCACGCTGCCCGAACCACGAGCCGAAGACCGCCTCGACCGCGAGCCGCAGCTGATCGCGAGGATCCGTCGGGAACGGCTTCTTGGTGTGCTGGCGTACGACGTCCTTGAACTCCGCCACGAGGTCCTTGAGCGCGCGTGCGCTGAGCTCGGAATCGATCTTCACGCGGGAGCGCTTCTTGCGCGCCTCGAGCGGCTCATCGAATGCCGTCCCCGGGATGTCCTGGACGATCCGACCGAACATCGAGATGAACCGCCGGTAAGCGTCCCAGGCGAACCGGTCGTTCCCGGTGAGCCGCGCGAGCGCCGCACGGGTCTCGTCGTTGAGGCCGAGGTTCAGGACCGTGTCCATCATTCCCGGCATCGACATGGCGGCGCCCGAGCGCACCGAGACGAGCAGTGGGTCCGTCGCGTCGCCAAGGCGCTTGCCCGTCGCGCGCTCGACGCGCGCCAGCGCGCGCTCGACCTGATCCCAGAGGCCGTCCGGCAGGCGCTTGTCAGCGTCGAAGTACGCGTTGCACGCCTGCGTCGTGATCGTGAACCCGGGCGGCACCGGGAGCCCGGCGTTGGTCATCTCGGCGAGCCCCGCGCCCTTGCCGCCGAGGAGCTCTCGCATCTTCGCGCTGCCCTGTGCCTTGCCGTCAACGAAGAGGTAGACCCACTTCGCGCCCGCGCGGCCGGGCTTGGACGCGGCGCGCGATCTCACAGCTGTACGTGGCATACGGCCCTCCCGTCGACGTGGAGATAGTGGCAGGAATGGTCGGATGAGGTCTGCGGACTCCCCGATCTCATATCCGCGCACGGGCAGCATCCGGCTTTCCAGGCATGGCAGCGCCGAACGGCCTTAGTGATGGAACTCCGCATAGACGATCTCGCCGGGAAACGCCCGGACGACGACGGTCTCGCCATTCAGTGAGGCCGGGATCGCTCGGCCGAACTGCGTCGTCTCGATCCTGAAGCTCGAGCTGGTGGGGATGCCGGGCGCAACGCCAGGGACCGGCCTGCCATCCAGTGAATGCTCGTCGCGGCCGTCGGCGATATAGCCCCGGGGCCGCGTGAAGATGATGAGACCCTTGCCCGAGGTCGCAGGCGCGTCCTCCAGCAGCCGCAGGCTCACATGGTCACTCGATCGTGGGAACGGCGAGCGGAAGAAGTGACGCACGGCCTGGCTCGCCGCCTCGACGACGAATTCGTAGGACCGGTCGGGTTTCGCGCTCAGGGTCCCCCAGCTGCCGTCCTGTCCGGTCGTCGTGGTAAGGACGGCGCCGCCGGTGCGAGCACCGGTGGAACCGTCGACCTCGTAGATCGTGACCGTGACCCCGGCGACGCCCCTATTGGTCGGCGCCCGGTTCTCGTAGCCGCCGACGTAGCCCGTCAGCCGCGGCCGGTCCTCCGGCGCGATATCCATCTTCCCGGTCTTCCCGGTGAGGAACCTGTATGTCTCGACGAACGCCCGGGCGCTGAACGCGGTCTCGCGATGGTCGATCCCCTCCAGGACGACGTTGGTCGCACCGCGCAGCGCTGGACCGTCGTAGCTGATCCCTGACATCCGGCCGGGCGACAGCTCCGGCTGCGCGTACTTGTCGAGCCGATCGCTGCGGATGGTCAGGTACTTCACGCCCGGGATGACCTCGGCGCCGTCGTTCAACTGCTTCATGAACGCGGCGGCGCCGTTGAACTCGCTGTTCGGGCCACCCGGTATCGAGTAGACGCCGTGGTTCACACCGCCGCCCAGCACGACCCATCCCACCTTGGCCGCACCGCCACCGTTCTTGAGGTAGTTGCGCACGGTGTTGGCGCCGCGCGAGTTGGCGACCAGCGCGACCATGGCGGACTTGGTGCTCTTCAGGATCTCGTCCACCCTCGCGGAGAGCTGGTCCCTCACGTCGCCCGTGCTGCTGCGGTTGGCTTGGGCGACTGCGTCATCGTCGCGAGCGGTCGGTCCGATCAGGTCCACCGCGAACAGCCGGTCCCGCGGGTAGCCGTTCGACTCGAAGCGCCAGATCGTCGTGATCCAGAGTGCGGAGGAGTCACCGTTGCCGTGGACGAAGAGGATGGGAGGCAGGCTCGCGGATGCGTCGTCGGCCTCCTCGGGGGGGCTGGCGCAGCCAGCAGCCACCAACGCGGTGGTCAGGACTCCGGTCACGAGCCGCCAAGCTGTCGCCGGCACCAGCGGCATCCGGACATTGTGGGATCGTTGGCAGGTTTCCTGCTCCCGCAGAGCGGACATGTCGGACGTGGTACGTTCGCGACCCGTGTACGGCACCCCTGGGTACAAGACGCTCCTCGGCCGCGTTCGCTCGAACGTCCGCGCCCTCATCCGCAAGCAGCTCGAGCTCCCCAGGCAAGAGATCGCGGAGATCGTCAGGGCCAACCTCAACGCGGCGAAGTTCTTCGCGATCGCCGCGATCTTCGGTCTACTCGTGCTCATCACGCTCGTGGTCCTGGTGATCGCGCTCATCGCGATCTTCCTGCCCTGGTGGCTCTCCGCGCTCATCGTGATGCTGCTCTGCGCCGTCCTGGCGGGCCTGTTCGGCTATCTGGGCTCCAAGCGGCTCGAGCTGCACGGACCGACGCGATCGGTCAGTTCGTTGAAGGAGACGGTCCAATGGGCGAAAGCCCGTCTGCTCGGACGCAGCGCGAGCTAGGCGAGCTCCGCGGCTCGATCGACCGCGATGTCGACGCGTTCGTCGGGCGCGCGAAGGCGGATCTCGATCCGGCCGCGCTCGTGCGCCGTCAGCCGCTCGCGGTCTTCGGCACTCTCGGATCCGGCGTCGCGCTCGGGGCGGCGGCCGTCGTGAAGCGCGTCCGCGACAGGCGGCGGAGGCGGCCCGACACCGAGATCGAACGGGTCATCCAGGACCTTGGCGGCAACCTCACGAAGCTGCCGGGGCGTGCGCGCAAGCGGCTGCGCGAGCAGCTCCGTGCGGAGATCTCGGACGTCGACAAGCCCAAGCGCACCGCGACCGAAGCGGTGTGGGGTGTGGGCCTCGCCGCCCTCACCGCGGGGGCCACCGAGCTGGCGAGGAGCCTCGCCGGCCGGTTCGCCGCGGATGATCCGGAGCAGCTGCCGAAGGAGAAGCACGAGCGGTCGCCGCGCTAGCCCGGCCGAGCAGGGCTGACGACGAGCCATCCCAAGGCGGGCCGCCCGGTCAGTGAGCGGAGGGAGCCCTGGCCGAAGCGGAGGCCGCGGATGAGGCGGGGATCAAGAGGAACCCGGCGAACATGACGCTGACGCCGACGAGGTTGGTGACGTCGACCAGGCCAGAGGCTCCAGTGAACGTCGCGGTCCCGCCTGCGGCCACGATGAGCACCCCGGCGGCGATGACGAGGTTCGCGAGCGCGCGACGCCCGTTGTGGCCCCGGCGCAGGAACACCCACACCGATCGCAGCGCGCCGCCGAACAGCACGATCGAGCCGATGCCGCTGCCGATCCCCGCGAGGATGCGCGGCACCGGCGCGTCCTGGAAGCCACGACCGCTATCGAGGGCGGCGGCGAGATCGACCGGGTACGAGAAGACCGCGATCGTGGAGACGACGCTGAACAGGTACACGAGGACGAACCCGGCGTCCGCGACCGGCCGCCGCACCGTCACATACAGCGTCCCCACCGCGAGCCACGCGACGTTGAGGATCGCACCGAACAGGTAGAAGACGCGGTACTCGTCCTCCGTCGGCGTGCCTGACCGCGCGGCGACGCCTGCGGCCGAGGCGAGGGCGAACATCACGAGGCCGATCGACCACGCGAGCTGGTACGGCTGACGCCTGCGGCGGTACTGGAGCCACACGGCGATCGCGAACGCCGCGCTGACCGCGGTGGCGAGGATCGCCGGGACCATCCGAGGAGCATCGCCGGGCCCGCGGTGTTGCGCGACGCATATACCTACGTTCGCCTAGGTTCCTCTGGTCCACCCATCGTCCGGTGGCGCAGGAACACCAGGAGCGCAGCGCCGAGGAAGAGCAGGCCGCCGTAGACCAGCGGCACCGCCGCGGCGGCCGGGGTGGCCGATCCCACGATCGTCGCGGCCACCGCGAAGTCCCGGGTGCCCGCGCCGGGCAGCGCGGACCATCGATCGCCACCGCCGAGCGCTGCGGCCGCCACCGCGGCCGTCGCGCCCCCGGCGAGCATGAGCAGCGCGAGCGCGACCGACTGGCCGCTGATGTGCGCGGCGGCTCCCGCGATCGCGACGGCGACGAGGACGAGCAGCGCGAGGTCGCCGGCGCGGCGCAGTGGCGTGAGGATCCGATCGCGGATGGTCGGCAGCGCGCCGCCGAAGGTCATCCCGATCAGGAAGGCGAATGCAGCGTCGCGGGCGGCTCCGATCGCGAGGGGCGCGGACGGCCCGAGGAAAGCGAAGGTGAGGGCGAACGAGACGACGACGGTACCGGCCAGGTACGCGCCTGCGGTGTCGATGCGCGCGCCGATCGCGCGCGCGATGCCCGGTGCGGCGAGCTCCGCCGGCGCGACCGCGAGCGCCAGAAGCCCCAGTCTGGTCGGCGCATCCACGGCGGTGCCCAGGATCACGGCGAGTGGGGCGAGGAGCGCGTACGGGCCCACGACGACGAGCAGCGTCCGCCGACGCCGAAGCGCGAATAGCGCGAGGAGCGGGGTCTGCGCGCCGGCAACGAACAAGAGCACGAAAAGCGCGACCGAGGTTGGATCCATCTGACCACGCTATCGTCGGCGCGGTGCCCATGCAGTCGACCGCGAGCGTGTGGAATGTCAGCAAGAGCGAAGCGATCGCGCGCGGCGGGATGGTCGTCGCGGACCAGGCGGTGGCCGCGGGTGCCGGTCTCGCGGTCCTCCGGGACGGCGGGAACGCCGTCGACGCCGCCGTCGCGATCGCGTTCGTCATGGGCGTCGTGGAGCCATTCACCAGCGGGCTCGGCGGGGTCGCGTGCATGGTCCTGCGTCGCGGCGACGGGTTCGCCACCGTCATCGACGGCAGCACCACGGCACCCCGTGCCGCCCGTGAGGACATGTTCGGGGTGCTGGCGACCGGGGAGCGCCTCGGGATGTACGGCTGGCCGGCCACGCGCGACAACGCGAACAATGTCGGCTACCGCTCGCTCGGAGTTCCCGGCATGGTCGGATGCCTCCTGCTGGCCCTCGAGCGTTACGGGTCACTCTCCCGAGGCCGCGTCATGGCGCCGGCGATCCGGCTGGCGTCGGAGGGCTTCGAGATCGACTGGTACATCGGGCTCGCGATCGGCACGTACGCCGAGCGCCTCTGGCCGTTCGCGGAGACCACGCGCGTCTTCTTCCGCCCGGGCGGCGCTCCGCTGCGCGTCGCCACAGGGTTCGAGCCGGGCGACCGGCTCGTGCAGCCGGACCTGGCGCGCTCGCTCGAGGCCATCGCCGACGGTGGCGCGGAGGCGCTCTACCGCGGGCCGCTCGCGGCTGCGATCTGCGAGGACGTCGCCCGCAACGGCGGGCTCCTGACGATCGAGGAGTTCGCGACGTATGAGGCGCGGGAGCTCGAGCCGCTGCGCACCTCATACCGCGGGCATGAGCTCCTTACGGTCCCCGGCCCGAGCGGCGCGGTGACCGCCGTCGAGCTGCTGAACCTCGTCGAGGCCTCCGATCTCCCCGAGCCAGACTCGACGAGCGAGCGGCACGTCGTCCTTGAAGCCTCGCGCCGCGCGTTCATCGACCGCTTCGCCCACCTTGCCGACGTCCCTGGTGCGCCGTTCGAGCAGCTCGTCTCCAAGGACTACGCGTCGCTGCGCGCGCGCTCGATCGACCCGTCTCGCGCGACGCCGGAGATCGCCGCCGGCATCAGGCCGCCGCCCGCGGGGGACTGCACCACGCACCTCTGCGTCGTGGA
>Ga0136617_10002296_pt1 | contig 17037 bp, 10 predicted proteins | sample AntDrymUQ3222106_2_FD_129672 | JGI IMG/M metagenome (GOLD analysis project Ga0136617, IMG submission 129672) | Polar desert sand microbial communities from Dry Valleys, Antarctica - metaG UQ322 (21.06) | ecosystem: Environmental > Terrestrial > Soil > Desert | place: Antarctica: Dry Valley...
ACGGTTTCTTGCCGCCATTACCGCTGCGATAACGTTTGGAGAATTACCGCTGGTGGTGATAGCAATCAAGCAGTCGCCTTGTTGTGCGAGAGCGTCTACCTGTCGCGCGAAAACGCGTTCGAAATCATAATCGTTGGCGAGGGCGGTCAGAGCAGAAGTGTCTGTCGTCAAAGCGATCGCGGGCAAAGCTTTTCTTTCCGTTTCATAACGCCCGACAAATTCCGCCGCAATATGTTGGGCGTCCGCCGCGCTGCCGCCATTGCCGCACAAAAGAATCTTACCTCCGTTTCTGAGGGTTTCAACGATCGTATCCGCACATTCTCTTATTTGTTCTGTGTTTGACCGCAGGATGCTATCGAGAACTTCTATATGCTGCAGCAAAGAGGCCGTCGTGACATCGCTCGCAATATAGGTTGGCGGCTTATCTGGCCCATGCACTTTTTCCGCAATTTTGCTTGAGGAAAACCCATCTAGCAAGGGTAATGAAAAGACATTTCCGCCGCGTCTTAAAACAAAATCGTAGCCAATAATCTCTTCGGGTTTCCAATCGCCGCCCTTAACTAAAACGTCAGGCTTAATCTGACGGATTAAGCGTTCGGGCGTAAGCTCTTCAAAAATAACGACTTCGTCAACTGCACTCAGCGCTGAGAGGATAGTCTTTCGGTCTTCCTGACTCTGGAACGGACGTCCGTTCCCTTTAATTCTCCTCACTGATTCGTCGCTGTTTATACCAACGATCAGTTTCGTCCCAAGTTTTTTGGCCCGGTTTAATAGATCGACATGACCTGGATGCAGGATGTCAAAACAGCCGTTTGTAAAAATAATCATTTTTAAAGTTGAATTGCGAAATGCAATCAGCTTCCGGCAAAGGTTTTGCGGTGTCCCAAGCTTTTTGCTATTACATTGACGATCACAATTCCCACCACGGCCGTTATTCCTACCTTAAAAAGATACGGAATCAGGAGTCCGTAAAACCCTTCATAGGAGATCGCCATCAGCAGCATAAAATAGAGTGTAGATCTCCAAATAAGCCTGGGCTGGTCTTCGATTAAGGTCCGATACATGGTACGCAAAAGAATGCCGAAAAGAAACATGCCGATAGGAACTCCGATCGGCCCATAATTTCTCACCAAATCACCAATTGGTGTAATAGCGAAGGAATTCTCACCATAATTAAAGTACAAATCACTGTATTTCCGCGGCTCGGAAGCTACGGGTTTTTCGTTCCAGATCACACGCGGGATAAAAAAGGTCGAAATATCCTTCCATATATTGTTATCGAGGCCGTAACTTTCTTCGTAGGGCTGCAGCTGTTCGTAATTCGATACGACGACGGCGACAGAGCTCAAGGTGTCCAGCCTTTCGGCTAAGCCCAATAAACCGAGTTGCACGCTGTTTTCCAGATCGAATTTACCGACCTGATTGAATGTATCAAAAATGTTTTCGGTGTATTTATCCACCGATATCTGGGCTTCGGACCCTTTGATATTCCGGAAGGTTGTTCCGTAAATCATGCCGACGATTAAACATAACGCGAGTATACCTGCCGCTCCGACGGTCTGTTTAATACTGAGCCGACGCCCCGAGAGCAAAAACGCCAGTATGACAATAATGAATACCTGCAGAAGTCCCGCTCGATTACCTGAATAAAGGGCCTTGGCGATCGATGCGGTAAAAAGCAACCCCATGATGAAAAACGTCGCCAAGCTAAGCTTTCGCTGCTTGAAAATCACGTACCATAGGAGAAAAGTGCCCTGCATCCAGAAAAGCGTCGTCAAAAAGACAAGGCCGTCGTAAGACTCGATTGCTTCAACTTTCTGGTAGCCGATAATTCCCAGGATGAGCGCGGCCAGGGAATTGATGATTCCCAATACCAGAAGGCAAAGTCCGGGCACTATCATTGCCGAAACCTCGTAATCCCGTTTAGGTAAATAGTTTCCGATCATGGTACCCAGGCGCGAGCCCACAGATGAGAAATATCCCAACGCCAGACCGCTGAAACCCAGCATTATAAGGACCGTCGTATAAGGCAAGTTGTATTCGGCGTCTTCTATAAAACTAAGAAAATAAGGCTGCGACCACCCGGCCGTAAGCATGAATCCGCCAATAACAAACGCGGGAAAAAAATACGACCAGGTAGCAAAAACTAGAGGATTGTACAGAGTCAGTTTATTCTGGTAATACAATACAAGAGTCGGCGTGGTCAAGACGGCCATGAGAGCCAAGATCCAGGGCAAAAGATAGAGGTACGGAAACGCAAGGGGAAGATCGCTGTTGAACAAAATTACAAGGAGCGCGATAAGCAAAACCGAGGCCATAATAATTAGACCCGGTGCGATCGAACGGTCCGGTATCGTCCTGACTGCATAATTTCTTAGCGTTGCTGCCATAAGAACAAAACTCTTCTAAAATTCCGTTGCGTCTCCCAGCCATTTAGAATGGATTTCTATTACGGACGATTATCGATTATTTCCCAAATCTCCCTCTGGCGCGCGTCGTAGGGCGTAAATTTTTGTCGAAGATGATAATTTGATGTTAAAAATAGATAAAACGGCTTCAATTTTTGCTCGTCGCTCAAGAGGCCGATTTCTTCCGTCCAGGATCCATCCCAAATGATATATCGCGCCTTCGTTGTTTTCAAATCCGCGATTGCCTGATCTACTTGCGAACGCGGCGTATAGGCGGTGTTCAGTATTATAGAGATGCGACTCGGATTTCGAAGATGCAGGGGAAAGTTTACATGAGAATTATATGTTTCATAAACGAGATCTTCCGATCCGGCATGTTCGGACAGCCATAAATACCTCTCGAAAACAACCGGTGAGAGAAAGGCAAGCTCACCGCTCGGAGTGGATAATTTGTGGACGTCCCAACCTGTTTGAAGACGTAAACTCATAGTCAGTCCGAAGGTTATCAGAATTAGGACAGCGGCTTTAGCGGGAAGATCGGATTTGAAATTGATTTGAGCGATGAGCCATCCCAACAGAATCAGCGCCGGTAAGGAGATTTGAAAAATTCTAACAGCATTAGGGGCAAAAGTCCCGATTGCAAAAAACATTCCGAGCAAGCACACGAGTAGCACGCCGTCTTTATGTCTGACCTGCGGATTTTTACGCTTTGTCCAGATAAAAACGAGAGTAATAACGTAAATCAGTGGTATCAGGATGTAGTAGAAGACGGCGACTACAGTCATTAGAAGGCCAAAAGAACGTATTTTCGCGAGTGTGCCGAGATAAGTCGCAAAACTGTTTGTGCTCGGATCTTCCACGTAGTTCGAAAGGAAGAGAAATGTGCTCTCGTAAAATCGATCCGGCCCCGCGGTAATTATGAAAGGAAGCAGCATCAATAGTAAACTTGCGGCAAAAGTAAAGGCGAGTACTAATCCGGACTTCATAAACCGTGGCCAATCTTTCTCCTTTAGAGCGATCTTAATAAACAAAAAAACCCCGATAGCGCCAATTGCCAAAACTCCCCGCTGCTGTGTAAAAAGACTTGAGAGAGCGCATGCTATGCCTGCCACTGCTAGTCGAACGTAGGTTGTTTTCGAAATCAAGAAAAATACCGCGACATAAGCAAGGATTGGGCTGAACATTCGGTGTTCGCCATCGATTCCGAACCATCGAAAGCCGAAAAAAACATACAGGGCGGCCGGTAAATATGCGTAGAAATTGTCGCCGATGATACGCCTGCAGATGGCAACGCACAGTATTACGGCCGCCATTCCGTGAACCAGAATAAGAAGGTTGGCAATCCAATAGTTAGTGCCGAATACGTTTAGAAAAATGTAATATAATAAATGAGATCCGGGAAACGTAAATTCAAAGAAATCCCGATAGATAATCTCGCCCTCATACATTCGCTTGGCATCGTTAAGCAACGCGACGTGATCCATTTCATAAAAAATCGGGGTATTGGGAACGAGGAAGAGATGAAGGTACAGAAATACGAAACAGCCTACAAAGAAGATGAGATCAAAGCTTCGGAATTGAATCCCGATGATCGCACTGCTCGCTCCTTCGTATCTCATAAGAATTTCTTTTATGTCAACATGAGCAAGGCGGTGTTAAACGACCTCATTTTTGAACGTTTCCGCAAGCGGTTTTTCTTTGCGCCGCGCCCCCCATTTACCTTCGACGTTTTTGCGTAATACGATCCGCGCAAAAAAAACGCCGAATGCAGCCAAAGCGTCGATTTTCGTGGGAGCCGTATCCCAAATTCCACGAAAACGGCGACGGAGATTATGCGGATGACCGGTATCCAAAAACAGGATTTGAAGCTTCTGACGCGCGGAAAGCTTCAGTACTTTCGCGGGTACATTATTTGGCTGGCAAAATACGCGCGCTCGGGGATCGATCAGTAGGTTCCAACCCATTTTTTTTAAACGGGGCGTGTATTCAACGTCGCCAAAATTCGGATAATGCGCAGAGTCCATAAGTCCCGCTTCCCGGATCGTCTCGGAGGGGATCAGAACGCAATTTCCGACGATCGCACCCACTTTCCACGAACGGTCCGGAATCGTCCAGATCGTTTGCCCGTGCCAGTGCTTCCACCCGCCGGACCAGGTATCCCATACCGGAGCAGTTTGAAACAGCTTGTGGGGCGCGTCCCAGAGGATCAAAAGAGGGCCTACGACCGAACGCGGATGTTTCTCGGCGGTTTCGATCATATATTGAAGAAAATCCGCGTCGAAAACCGAATCGTCGTTTATTGTCAAAACATATTTCGGATCATGTTTGAGAGCGGCCCGTACCCCGACGTTCGTTCCTTCCGTAAACCAAAGGTTTCCGTCCCCGGCAATAATCTCGACGCCTGGAAATTCACTTTGAATGGCCTCGCTCGTACCGTCGGTTGAACCATCGTCTACAATAACGACGTGCACGTCCAACCCGTCCGATGCAATCCGCGAGAGGCTTTTTAAACATTGTAGGGTGATTTCGCGCCGGTTATGTACCGGCGCAACAATCTCAACTCTGATAAGAGATTCGCCCATTATCTGCCAGTCTTTTGGCTGTCAGTGGAATTTCCCCACCAAAGCTCCATAAGCCGCGCCGCGTTTTTGGAATCGTCTTCGCTTCGCCCGACGGCAATATATTTTATATTTGACGCGTTTTCCAACTGCTCCTGCAGGATTCTCCAGAAATCAACGACCAGGACTTCCGACCATTCATTCTTAAACGATTCGGCAGTCAATTTTTTGAAAATCGGATCGGGCGTCGTAATCAAAACAGCTTCGGCCTGGTTCAGGCACTCGTCCAAAGAATCGAGAACCACTATGTTTCGGCGGATTTCTTCGAGCGCCATTTCACCGGACATCGGATCGTAGGCCACAACTCGAAGGCCTTGTTTCGATAACTGCTGGGCGATGTAAACGCCTTGCGATTCTTCCGTTACATGCGAGAATGGTTTGTAGGACAAGCCAAGGACAGCAACAGTCCCTCCTTTTCTGATCAAAGGCAGGAACTTTTGTGTAACCTTTGCCGCGATCGCTCGATTGGCGGTGTCGGTCGTTTCGGCTATCGACGATTCGACACCTAACTCTTTTGCTATGAATGACAACGCAACGTTGTCTCGGGGAAAACAAGGGCCGCCGTAACCAATGGAGCCGGTCAAATATTTTCTGCCGATGCGGCTGTCGAGGCCCAAAGCATTGGTTACGACATCGACATTGCCGCCGGGAAGTTTTTCGCAGATTTCCGCAAGCATATTTGCAAAAGTAATTTTGGTAGTGACGAACGTGTTGACGGAAATTTTCGTTAGCTCAGCGTTTTCCAGGCTCATCCGGGCGGCAGGTGCGTCGTTTGTCATCACTGCGGAATAAAGTTCTTCGAGCTGGCTTCCGGATTTGTCGTCGAATTCGCCGATAAGTGTAAAATCCGGGTTTAGGAAATCGTTGATAATACTTCCTAGTGCGATAAATTCCGGGCTGTAACACAAACCAAAATCTTTACCCGCCTTCTTCCCTGATTCTCTCGCAAGGACGGGAAGAAGAGCCTGTCTCGTCGCTCCGGGCAAAACAGTGCTCGTTAGAACGACGTTGTGATAGCCCTGTTTTTTACCAATAGCTTTTCCAATCTCCTTAAAAGCCCATTCGGCGTATTGCAGGGAAAATGCCCCACGTTCGTCGCTCGGCGTTGGGACGATAACGAAGGAAATGTCGGAATTTAGAACCGCCTCTTCGTGGCTGTCGGTGGCGCGAATCCTTTCTTTATTGGCGGAAATGAGCTCGCTGAGGTTCGTTTCTTGAACAGGAGCCTTGCCTCCATTGACGGAGTCGATCGCACTTTGATTTACATCGACACCGATAACGTTGAGCCCGCGGCTCGCAAAAGCGGCTGCCATGCTCGCTCCTAATTTACCCAAACCGATAACCGAAACTTTCTTAAACATTCTCAACTTTCCCGTTTATAATCGATCTTATTTTGTTTGTGATCGCGATGCGGCCGCCTTTGGTTCGGCTTTCTGAAAGGAACCTCGCACCTGATCCTCGATCCAATCGTAGGTGGCTTTCAATCCGTCTTCGAGAGAGATTTGAGGCTCCCAACCCAGCACTTCGCGCAATTTATCGTTATTGGAGTTTCTTCCGCGCACGCCCTGCGGGCCTTCTATGTGATTCTTTGAGATTTTAACAGCCCCGATATCGGCTATTATGTCGGCTAGTTGGTTGATTGTCACCATCCGGTCCTGGCCGAGATTTAGCGGTTCATGAAAATCTGAGCGCATCAGACGATAGATTCCGTCGACGCAATCGTCGATATAGCAGAATGAACGCGTTTGCTCACCGTCTCCCCAGATATCGATTTGCGCCTCGCCGGTAAGCTTGGCGACGGCTATCTTGCGACACATTGCGGCCGGAGCCTTTTCCCGTCCGCCTTCCCACGTGCCGCGTTCGCCGAAGATATTATGAAAGCGAACGGTACGCGTTTCGATTCCGTAATCGTCGCGGTAATGCAAGCAAAGTCTTTCGGAAATAAGTTTCTCCCATCCGTATGCGTCCTGCGGATAGGCGGGATATGCGTCCTCTTCTTTTAAGGGCGTAACATTCGCGTCTTCCTGTAAATGCTCGGGGTAAATACACGCGGAGCTCGTATATAAATAGCGTTTCACGCCGTTTTCACGCGCAGCCTCAAGAGTGTGAAGGTTAATTAAAGAGTTGTTATAAAGAATCTGGGCATGATGAGCCGAAATGAAGCCCATACCGCCCATGTCGGCGGCCAGTGCATACACTTCACTTACGTCGCGCGTTGCTTCCAGGCAGTTTTCCCATCGTCTCAAGTCAAGAATTTGAAATTCATCCGCATCCGGTTCGGAGAATCCAGGGTACTTCAGATCGACGCCGCGAACCCAAAAGCCTTTGTTTTTCAAGAAAGTTACCAGATGGCTTCCAATGAATCCACCGGCTCCGGTAACCAGAACCCTCGCATGTTCAGTCATATTCGATAAAAACCCAAATGTTTAATCCTGTTCGTCGCTCGAATTATAGTTATTGCGATGATAATAGCTCTGATAATAATGGTAATTATCCTGCGAACGAAGATTTACATTATTGAGCACTACACCCAAAATTCTCGCACCGACGTCCTGCAAGAGCTGTCTCGCCCGTCTTACGACCTGTCGCGAGCTCTTGCCGGAATGGACTACGAGAATTACGCCGTCCACCATCGAGGCAATCAGAACGCCATCGGTAAACGAGGTGATTGGGGGTGAATCGATTACCACGTGAGTATAGTGATTTTGCAGTTTCTTTAGAAGATTTGCCATTTGAACGGAGCCGATAAGCTCGGCCGGATTTGGGGGAATCGGTCCCGAAGTCAAAAGATTGAGCTGCGTACCCTCGTCGACCTTTACCGCGCGCAAAATATCCGAATCCGTCAATTCGCTGGACAGAAGTGTGCTCAAGCCTTCGCCGTTTGCGATGTTGAACAGTGAATGAAGCCGCGGCCGGCGCATATCCGCATCGACGATCAAAACCTTTGCACCTGTTTGCGCCAAACTGATAGCCGTGTTGGTGGCGGTTGTAGTTTTCCCTTCCGAAGGAAGGCTCGATGTGACCAAAAGTGATTTTGGCGGATGGCCGGCGGTAGAAAGCAGTATAGACGTTCGCAGTTGTCTGTACGCTTCAGACAATGCCGACCTCGAATCCGCAAAAATAAGAAGCTCGGAGTTGGCATTTTCGTCTTCGTCCTCCGTGATGCCGCCGACCAAAAGAAGCTTTCGTTTGGGCATCGATTCGATCGTAGGTATCGCCGCAAGCGCCGGAAGCTGCAGTACACTCTCGATCTCTTCGGTCGTCCGTATCGTGTCGTCGAGATACTCAAGAAAAAGAGCCAGGCCCATTCCAAACAGCGTCGAAAGAAAAAGAGCGGCTAAAACCGTCGTCAGGCGCCGCGGAGCGACAGGTACATGATTAGGTATTGCAAATCCCGCGACGCTGATGTTGTTATCGGTACCCTGGGACGAAACATCGTTCGAACTTTGCTGTTCACGCAGCTTGTCGAGAAAGCCCTTATTTGCCTCGATATTTTGCTCAAGCAGCTTTAACGTAACGGCTCCCGTGTTCTGCCCTTCGGCTTCACCGTATTGAGCGTCGTACGCGGCGCGTATCTTTGCCTCTTTTTCCTTCGTTTGCAGATATTTCGTCTGCAGGTTGTTGATTAAGTCGTTCGAGATACGTTCGCGAAAACCTCGAATAGCTGTCCCGTTTTTTTCCACAACTTTATCCAAGGAATTTTCAAGGCTTGCTATTTGTGTATCGATCTCCTTTATCTCGGGCGCACTCTCTTTAAATTCCTGTAAAAGCTTTGCTTTGGTGGCGTCCAGGGTAGCTATAGTTTTTGCCGTTTCGTTTCGGAAGTTAACCACGTAGTTCTCCCGCTCGGTTATAAAACGGGCGCTCTCGGCCTCGGCCAGCGATCTGATTTTCTCGGGAGAATTCTTCACCGCAAAATACTCCGCCTCGGCGTTTTTCATTTCATTCTCGGCGATCAAAAGATCTTTGTTTAATCCACCCAGCCTCTCCAAAACGATAGTTTGCTCACCGGTGGTTTTCAGAATACCGACTTCTTTTGTGAGATCGACCCGCTTGATCTCATCGGAGCGGATATCTGATTGAAGTTCGGTAATGCGCGTTTGAAGAAAATCGCTCGTTTTGCGGCTGGTACCGGAGCGCCTTTCCTGGTTCAGATTAGTAAACGTTTCGCCGATACCATTTACGACGAAAGCGGCAAGATCGGGATCGGTATTTGTATAATAAACTTGTATCAAGCGTGTGTCCTTAAAAGTCACGCGCGATTCGCGAACCGGTTCGATAGTCAGATTCTTATTTATTATCTCAACATACGGTGAAAGCCTGACCGCGTCGGCAATCTCGTCCGACGATACAAGCGTGGAGTTTACCGGAGAAGCAACCCCGTCGCCGTTCTTATCCCTTTTCGTGGGACCTTCGCTGGCAAGGCCGATGGTTTTTAGCATCGATCTCCAGGGAGAGATCGAGCCTTCATTTTTTGCCTTTTGAAATACCGGGTGGGTATCGAGATTATGCTCCTTCACTACTCGTCTTAGCAGCATTTCGCTATTCAGCAATTGCAGTTGAGTATTAAAATAGGATGGATCGGCCCCGGAAAGAGGCCTTTGTCTTTCGCCTATGGCGAGATCGGGACTAGACTGCTCGTTATCGACCTGAATAGTAGCAGCGGCGGCGAATATACTGGGTTTGCGGGCCATGTAAATGGCTGCCAGCGTAGTCACTAACACCGCTATTCCGATTACCAGCCAAATTCTTTTACGGATCGCACGCCAATATTCCAGGAGTTGAAAGCCGTCGTTCGCGGACGTCTCAGGATAACCCGGATACCGGCCATTCCCCGCGACAATCTGCGGTTCGAATTGGCGCTCGAAATCGAGCGGTTCATGTATCGGTGTATGAACAATTTCACGACTTTCTTTCATAACTCGTGCTGCCTACGGAAATCTGTAAAGAATATTTGAGGCGCCCTGCGTCAGACTGGTTTTTATTGCATTTAAGATACTTTTAGTTTTGTCTTCCGAAACCGCCACAATATCATTAGGTTGGAGATACGGGTCGGGAACCTTCCGCTTATCAATCTCATTCAGATCGTAGACAAACTCTTCCCGTTCGAGGCTCCCTTGCTTTTGGCGAAAAATTCTAACCTTATCCTTTTTGGTCGAGGGTTTTAGTCCCTCGGCGGATGCTATTGCCTGCGTTAAAGTGATAGGTTCTTTGACTTTCACCTGGCCTTGTGTGGTTACGTTTCCGTAAACATATACTACATCTTCGTCCAATACGGAGACGATATCACCCGGCTGCATTATGAGGTTCTGCTTAGCCTCAAGTACATCGTTAATTTTAAAGTCCATTAAAGCGATGTCTTCCTCGCCAGGCGCCGCAGCGCCAGTCTTACAGTCTGAAGTGCTGCCGGTCCGTGCGACAAGAACTCTTCCCCCCGCCTCCTTTGACGGCCCGCCGGCGTATGCGAGTAATTCAAGCAGGCGAATCTTTCGATTGATAAAATAGCTTCCCGGCTTTTCAACAGCCCCGATAACCGCAAACGCCTGCGATTTCTGCTCGACTACGACTACACTGACTTCCGGGTTTCGCAAATAGTCTTTTCTGTAGGCGTCGGCAACGGCATCGCTCAGTTCGCGTTCCGTCTTGCACACGGCGATAACCGGTGTAGGTATTCGAAATAAATTTATGGTGCCGTTAGAATTAACGCTCGCCTTTTGACCGAGTTCGGGATGGCGGAAGATTTGAATGTCTAACGTATCCTGGAAACCTATACGATAACGATCGTCCTTGGTTTGACTATCCGGAAAGGGTTCAACTAAGGCTTTCGGATTTTTTATATCGTTTTGACCGTTGGTCTTTTGTGTATCGACGGTCTGAGCGCCGGCCGCAATGACGCATAAAAAGATAGAAAGGCAAAATGTCGTCAACTTTACTCTGGTTCTCATAACTTATAGACTCCATGGTTCCAATAAAGGCCGGAATTAAAGTCGTTGGATTGTCTGAATTATCGAAACGTTGTTTGTGGATCCGCTAAGATTCCTGCAAATCATACGAAGTGATAAGTTTATCAAATTGCTAATGCTTTGAAAACCACAGATTTTAAAAGCTTGGATGTTTTCGATAGACTTTGATTCGCACCTGTTAACTACGATCCTATCACGATTCTATGAAAGACGCGACGCCGATGCTTCGGCAGTATCTGGAAATAAAAAAGCTATACCCGGGCACACTCCTTATGTTCCGGCTCGGCGATTTTTACGAGCTTTTTAACGAGGATGCAATTATCGGCTCGCGGGAGCTCCAAATTACTCTTACCGCACGGCAGAAAGATTCCAAAAATCCGATTCCGATGTGCGGTGTTCCTCACCACGCGGCCGCTGCATATATCTCACGACTAGTAAAGAAAGGATATAGGGTCACCATTTGCGAACAAGCTGAACCCGCTTCCAAAGGCACGAAATTGGTCAGGCGAGAGGTCGTCCGCGTTGTAACGCCCGGCACCGCCATCGATCCGCAGTTGGTTGAGTCAAAGGAATCGGTTTACCTGGCGGCATTTTGCGGCACGGGTGATACGCTCGGCGTCGCCTTACTTGAACTCTCCACGGGTGAGTTTTCAGCGACCCAGTTTTCAGGGACCGATGCGTGGTCAAAGCTTCGTGAGCTTATCGAGGGCTATTCACCCCGAGAACTTCTATTTCCGGAGTCTCTTTCCAAGGTAGTCGAACAACATTTCGGACTGCGATTTTCTGGGGGCCTCCTGGCAGATCAGGAGAATCAACCAACGGCCAATTCCGACGCTTCGACCGCGGCACTTACTGCTTTGGACGATTCGAAGTTTCATTTACAAGACAGCGAATATCTTCTCCTCGAACAGTTTAATGTCAAGGAGTTAGCTGGTTTCGGCTTGAGCGGGAAATCTGAAGCCCTCAGGGCAGCAGGTGCGTGTTTACGTTACGCCCATCATACTCAAAAGGCGACCGCGGATCATATTTCGTCAATCAACTATTTTGAATCAAACGATTTCATGATATTGGACGTGTTGACGCTTCGAAATCTCGAGGTCGTTCAATCAAGAAGCGAATCCGGTAAACGGGTTCTTCTAAGCGTGATAGATGAAACGGTTACGGGCATGGGCGGCCGGCTTTTGCATTCGTGGCTGCTTCGGCCTTCGATAAAAAGGAGCGAAATTCAAACGCGCCTTTTAGCCGTAACGGAACTGAGCGAGTCAATTCTCCGCGATAGGATCCGCTTCCTGTTAAAAACCGTGTCCGATTTGGAGCGTTTGGTTGGCCGACTAAATCTCGGAACCGCATCGTCGCGCGACCTGCTGGCATTAAAGCTGTCTATATCGCAAACACCACATATTAATGCCGCGCTTTCGGATGCTCGATCACTGTTGCTGCAGGTGCTCTCGGAAAATATTTTTGAGTTGCCGGAGATTCGCGATCTTATAGAACGGGCGATTGCCGACGAACCGCCACTGAACTTGAGCGACGGCGGAACGATTCGGAACGGTTTCAACTATGATCTTGATGAGCTTCGCGGCATTTCCCTCTCCGCGAAACAGATAATCGCCGAGTTCGAGGAACATGAAAAAGAACGCACCGGCATAAGCAACTTAAAGGTAAGATTCAATAATGTTTTTGGGTATTACATCGAAATTTCAAAAGGAAATGTTTCGCGTGTACCCGAAGATTATCAGCGGAGGCAAACCCTGACTAACGCCGAGCGATACACGACGCCCCAACTAAAAGAATGGGAAGAAAAAGTTCTCGGCGCCGATGAAAAGATAGTTCTACTAGAGACCGAACTGTTTCAGGATGTAAGAGCCCAGGTATGCAAAGAAACAAAGAATCTTCAGTCAACCGCCCGGGCACTTGCGACGCTCGACGCTTTGGCTTCCCTGGCCGAAACCGCAATGCGTCGAAATTATGTAAGTCCTATTCTTCACGACGGCGATGAGATAGAAATAAAAAATGGCCGGCATCCGGTAGTCGAGGCATTTTTGAGCGAATCGTTTATTCCGAACGACATCTATTTGAACAATTCGACTGACCGCCTTTTGATCGTCACGGGTGCAAATATGGGTGGCAAATCGACTATTCTCAGGCAAGTTGCGCTTATCCAAATTCTTGCTCAAATTGGCTCTTTTGTACCGGCAAGTTCGGCCCGACTCCCGATCGTCGACCGAATTTGGACGCGCGTCGGGGCGTCGGACGATCTTGCTTCCGGGCGCTCCACATTTATGGTCGAGATGACGGAAACCGCCGCGATACTGCATAATGCAACTCCTCGCAGCCTTATCCTTCTGGATGAAATTGGCCGCGGAACATCGACCTTCGACGGGCTTTCGATAGCTTGGGCCGTCGCCGAATATCTGCATAATTCGCCCGAGCATTCCGCGAAAACGATTTTTGCAACGCACTATCACGAATTGACCGAACTTGCTGAAAACCTGCCGGGTGCCGGGAATTATCAGATCTCGGCAACGGAAAAAGACGGTGAGGTGGTGTTTCTTCATAAATTGCAAAAGGGTAAAGCGTCCAAATCCTATGGAATTGCTGTCGCCCGCCTCGCCGGTTTGCCGCAGCAGGTAATTGAACGGGCAAAGGACGTTCTCGCAAAACTCGAAAGATATGAGCTTGCAGTTTTTGCGGATGAGAAAAAAACCGGACTTGGAGCGGCTGCGGCAAGGCAAACTGCGACCCAGTTTTCTCTCTTTGCAATTACTAACGAAAGTGCGGTTAACGAATTAAGAAGTGCGAACATCGAAATAATGTCTCCGGACGAAACAAAAACGCTTCTTCGAGAGATAAAACGAAAACTCGTTTAGTAGTTGTCGCTTCAAGCAATGCTTTAACTGATGGGACCGCGACATCACAGGATTTACTTTACTTTATAGAATAATATGGACGTCTCCGGTGCAGCTTCCCTTTCGATAAAAGAGAAGATAGGGCAATTATTTTTTATCGGAATTCCCGGTACGGAGGCCGACTCGCGGACGAAGCTTTTGGTGACTGAGATTTTGCCCGGCGGCATATGTCTCTTTGCGAGGAATATACGCGAACACGAACAGACGCGTACTTTACTCGACGACATACGCAAAATTTTAACGATCGAGCCGTTTCTCAGTGTAGATCAGGAAGGTGGCCTGGTGGACCGTTTGAGACGTGTTCTGACGCCGATGCCTGCGCCGGACGAGATCAGGGATGTCAATGACGCCGGACAATTGGCGAGAATTATCGCCGAGGCCGTTAGAATTCTTGGATTCAATATGAATTTCGCACCGGTGGTCGACGTGATTGACGATACTCGCGCAAGCTTTTCAAACGGCATGCATTCGAGGGCTTTTGGACGATCTCCGACGGATGTGGTCGAACTCGCAGGCGAATTTCTTCGCGTATTGCAATCAAATGGCTGCATGGGCTGTATAAAGCATTTTCCCGGTTTGGGGGCTGCTAAGGTCGATTCTCACGACGATCTGCCCAGCATCGAACTGACGAACGATCAATTCGAGGCGACGGATCTTTATCCCTATCGAAAGCTTTTGCGGACCGGAGAAGTTAATGCAGTGATGGTCGCTCACGCGGTCTATCCACAGCATTACTTGCAGGAAGCCGGTGAAAATGGCAAACTTTTACCCTCTTCGCTCAGTTCCAGCATGGTCACTACACTATTAAGACGAGAACTCGGCTTTGAAGGTTTAGTTTTGACGGACGATCTGGAAATGAGTGCGATCGTAAAGAATTACGGGATCGGAGAGGCGAGCATATTGGCCATCCTCGCCGGTGAAGACATGATCTCCATATGCGCCGGAGTTGATGCGATCTATGAGGGTCACGCCGCAATTCTCGACGCGGTAAGTACCGGGAGAATCTCGGAAGATCGGATCGATCAATCATTAGGACGTGTTATATTGGCGAAATCAAGACTCCGCCCGCCGCTGGATTTTAACTTGGAGCGGTTAAACACACTTTCATCGGAAATCCGCGAACTCAATGACCGCTTAAATTAAAAAGCACGGAGGATACATCGTTTTGCACAAATCGTTATCGTTATTTCTCGTAGTTATTTTCATTTTCTCTTTATCCTGCAGACGCGCCCAAACCGAGTACGTCACCATCGCTCTTCCCGACAACTTTTCAACGCTGGATACCTTGACAACTACTGCCTCGGACTCGGCCGCAGAGAGAATTCGTACCCTGCTTTTCAATTCCATGATCAGAAAGGACGCGAATTTTGATTATGTTGGCGAGCTTGCTTCGGATATCAAAACCTCGGATGATGGCAAAACGATAACGTTCACGCTCCGCGATAAGGTGAAATTTCATAATGGTAAGGATTTTACTTCCGCCGATGTGAAATATACCTTCGACGAGCTTTTCAAAAGCAACGGATATAAGTCGGGTGCGTTCTTCGACACCGTCGATAAAAAACGTGTGCCACATATCCTTTCACTTGAAACTCCTGACCCCAATACTGTAGTTTTTATCGTTGGAAGACCCGCGTTAAAGAATCAGCTTCTTTCTAATCTTGTTGCCATACCGATAATTCCGGAAGGAACCGCTGGGCAGCAAAAGACGCAGCCAGTCGGTTCGGGTCCATTCAAATTCGTCGGTTTCGATTCTTCGCAAAATGTTGTTGAGCTCGAAGCATACGGCGACTATTGGGAAGGGGCTCCGAAAGTTCCCAAAGTCAGGCTTAAAACCGTTACGGATGCCAGCTCGCTGCAGGCAGAGCTTCAAACCGGGGGAGTCGACCTGGCTCCGGCGCCGTCAAATCTTCCCCCTGACACGCTCGTTTCTTTAGGGCAACTCCCGAATCTCAAGGTCGAACAATTCGACGGATCGAATATTCAGTATGTCGGACTTAACACGCAATCGCCGCCGTTAAATAACGTAAAAGTCCGGCAGGCAATCGGATACGCAATCGACCGCGAGAAGATAATCCGGGAGCTCTTATTCGGGCAGGCAAAGATTGCTCATTCGATTTTGCCGACCGAATCGTGGGCGTATTCGCCCGGAACGCAATACAAGTATGATCCGGCAAGAGCACGACAGCTTTTGCAGGAGGCCGGTTACAAAAATGAGCCCATAAAGTTTAAGTACGCGACTAGCAATGCCGCTTTCGGCCAGTATGCACAGGCTATCCAAAGTTCGTTGAATGATGTCGGTTTAAATGTACAAATCGAAACGCTCGACCCCGGCACCTTACGCCAACAGCTCGCTCAAGGTCAGTTTCAATTGAGTACCGGTGTTTGGATTGGCGGTAATCAGGACCCGATCTTTTTCAAGGACCTGTTCACCACGGCCAAAATTCCGGGTGAGAATGTTCCCTGCTGTAATCGCTCGCGCTACAGTAACCCGGAGGTAGATAAAATAATCGAGCAGGCCATTGAAGAGACGGATCGAGCAAGGGCAGCGGAGCTTTATGTCCGGGCTTGGGAATTGATCAGCAGCGATCTGCCGTTATTTCCCTTGTGGTACCCCGCGAATATGGTCGTCGCGAATAAACGAATCGGGAATATTAAAATAAGCCCGAGCGGCGATTGGGGTTTTGTCAAGGATATATCTCTCAACAATTAGGCATCGATATATAAAGCGATACTTTAATGTCTTTTAATTTCGTATCCCCGTCGAGTGATTCTTTGTCCGGCTAAAAAAAATGTAACTTATGAGAAAGCTAAGAGTTATATTTATGTATTATTATCCGGCTGCGCACCCGTAATTTTAAGCAAAGGGTTACACAATTCTTTCCTTGACAAATCCTCTTCAAACAGTAAAATTATCACTTGCGACGCGGGAATAGCTCAGTGGTAGAGCGCGACCTTGCCAAGGTCGAAGTCGCGAGTTCGAATCTCGTTTCCCGCTCCACAATCTTAAAGGCTAAAGGATAAAATTTTCGCCTTTATCCTTTAGCCTTTCGCCTTTACGAGCGGCGGCGTAGCCAAGTGGTAAGGCAGAGGTCTGCAAAACCTTTATTCATCGGTTCAATTCCGATCGCCGCCTCCA
>Ga0136617_10002297_pt1 | contig 17031 bp, 21 predicted proteins | sample AntDrymUQ3222106_2_FD_129672 | JGI IMG/M metagenome (GOLD analysis project Ga0136617, IMG submission 129672) | Polar desert sand microbial communities from Dry Valleys, Antarctica - metaG UQ322 (21.06) | ecosystem: Environmental > Terrestrial > Soil > Desert | place: Antarctica: Dry Valley...
CGGCGATCAGCCTTCCCCTTCCAAGACCGCGCCAATCCCAGCCACGCGCCGGGCACAATCCTAAACCGAGATGGAGACATAATTGGGCAGATCGTCCTTTGACGCCCCTAAATCAATAGCGCCGGCGCAAGGGCGCCTTGGCATCCTTACACCCGGCCTCGGCGCCGTCGCCACTACCTTCATGGCCGGGGTCGAGAGCATTCGCCGGGGTCATTCCAAGCCGATTGGATCGCTGACCCAGATGGCGACCATACGGCTCGGCAAGAGAACCGAGAACCGGTCGCCGCTGATCAGGGATTTCGTCCCGCTGGCATCGCTCGACGACATCGTGTTCGGAGCGTGGGATCCGATCCCGGATGACGCGCTCACCGCGGCGAAGAAGGCGGGAGTGCTGGAGGAGAAGGATCTCGAGCGCGTAGCCGGCTTCCTCCAGGGCATCAAGCCGATGCCGGCGGTGTTCGACAACAAATACGTCACGCGAATCAACGGCACCAACGTCAAGAAAGGGAAGACAAAGCGGGACCTCGCGGAGCAGCTCAGACAGGACATCCGGGATTTCAAGGCGCGCAACAAGTGCGACCGCATCGTGATAGTCTGGTGCGCGTCGACGGAGATCTTCATCAAGGCGGGGCCGCAGCACGCGACCGTCGAGCAATTCGAGAAGGCGATGGAGAAGAACGACGACGCCATCGCCCCGTCGATGCTCTACGCCTACGCCGCCATCATGGAGGGAGTTCCGTTCTGCAACGGGGCGCCCAATCTCGCGGTCGACACGCCGGCCCTGCTCAAGCTCGCGCAGGACCGCGGCGTTCCGATCTCCGGCAAGGACTTCAAGACGGGTCAGACCTGGATGAAGACCGTGATTGCTCCAGGCCTGAAGGCGCGCATGCTTGGCCTCGCCGGCTGGTACTCCACCAACATCCTCGGCAATCGTGATGGCGAGGTGCTGGACGATCCTCAGTCCTTCAAGACGAAGGAGGAATCGAAGCTCAGCGTGCTGCACACGATACTCCAGCCCGAGCTTTATCCGGATCTTTACAAGGATTTCACGCACGTCGTGCGCATCAACTATTACCCGCCCCGTGGGGACAACAAGGAAGGCTGGGACAACATCGACATCGTCGGGTGGATGAATTACCCGATGCAGATCAAGATCAATTTCCTCTGTCGCGATTCGATCCTCGCCGCTCCGATCGTGCTCGACCTGGCGCTATTCTCCGATTTCGCCCACCGCGCGGGCATGAAAGGGATCCAGGAATGGCTTTCGTTCTACTACAAGAGCCCGATGGCGGCGCCGGGGCTGCAGCCGGAGCACGACCTCTTCATCCAGCAGACCAAGCTCAAGAACACCCTGCGGCACCTGATGGGAGAAGATCAGATCACTCACCTCGGCCTGGAGTACTACGCGTGATGCTGCGGGGACTCGGTTTTCCAGCGCTCGTGGCGGCTGCACTGATCGCGTGCGGGCCGAACCCGAAAGCGAGAGAGCTCCGGCTCTGGTCGGACACCTACGCCTTTCGGGTGACGATGACGCCGACTCCCCCGCTGGCTATCGAGCCGATTCCGTTTCGAGTGGTGGTTTCCGACAAGAAGACCGGCGAGCTGATAGAGGGCGGAGAAGGCCGGATCTTCGCGAGCAGCAAGGACGGCGCCAACACCGACGACGGATTCAAGAAGGAAAAGGAGCTCGGTACCTATTCCGGCCGCCTTTTTTTTGCGACGAGCGGCGATTGGGCGGCGGCCATCCAGTTTCGCCGCGAGAAGGGACCGCAGATGCGTCTGGAGCGCGTTGACTGGACCCAGATGGTCAACCCGGCGAGCGAGCCCGGCAACTAACCATGCGCCATTTTTTCAGGACCCAGCTTACCCCCGTCGAGGTTCTGCGCATCGCCGAGGGCTTCTTTCCGGAAATAGATCTGGAGCGCACCGGTCACACGGCGCGGTCCCGCACTTTTGCGGGGCCGCTCGGAACGCTGCACCTCAGCGTGAAGAAGGAAGGCGGTCACTACACCTTCGTGGAGATTTCCACCGACCAGACCGGTGAGAGCAGGCTCGACCGCAACGCCAAGAGGTTTTTCGTCGAGCTTCACCGAACCGGCGACCCGACCCACCGCATAGAAGCGGCGTACTAGATGGCACGCTCAGGCGGCGCCGCTCCGAGCGCGGCGAAAACGCGGGGCGACGCGGGCCGCGTCCCGGGCCTCTCCCGCGAACAGAAGCTCGAGCTCTATTACTACATGCGACTCACCCGCTCGCTCGAGGAGCGGCTGGTGAATCTCTACCGTCAGACCAAGGTAGTCGGCGGTCTCTTCCGCTCGCTCGGCCAGGAGGCCGACGCCGTCGGCAGCGCTTACGCGCTCGATCGCTCGAAGGGCGACATCCTCTCGCCGCTCATCCGGAATCTCGGATCGATGCTCGTGCAGGGGGCGAGACCGGACGAAATCATCAGGCAGTACATGGCGAAAGGGGATTCCCCGACGCGCGGGCGCGAGCTGAACATCCACTACGGCGATCTGGTGAGGGGATTCATCGGGCAGATCTCGCACTTGGGGGACATGGTACCGGTGATGGCGGGCGTGACGCTCTCGTTCAGGATGCGTAGGCAGGATCGCGTCGGACTGGTTTACGTCGGCGATGGAGCGACCTCCACCGGCGCGTTTCACGAGGGAATCAACTTCGCGGCGGTGCAGCGCTGTCCACTGGTGGTCGTGGTTGAGAACAACGGCTACGCGTACTCGACCCCGCTGCGAAAGCAGACCGCGGCCAAGCAGCTCGTCGACAAGGCGATCGGATACGGGATCGCCGGGGAGCAGGCGGATGGAAACGATGTCGTCGCGACGTATGAAGCGACGAAGCGCGCGGTGGATCGCGCGCGCGCCGGCGGGGGGGTGACGCTGGTCGAGCTCGTGACCTATCGGCGGAAGGGACACGCCGAACACGACAACCAGTCGTATGTGCCGCCCGGAGAGATCGACAGGTGGGCGAGTGAGAACGATCCGATCGACCGGTACGGGAAGCGGCTGCTTTCGGATGGTTTCGAGCAGAAAGAGCTCAGTGCCGTCGACGAGCGCATCACGGCCGAGATCGACGTCGCCACGGATGCAGCCGACGCTTCAGCAATGCCGGAGCCCACCGATGCGCTGGTGGGGATCTACGCTGATCCGCCCGCCGAGCAGCCGCTCTGGTTCCGTGAAGGTGTGAAGTCGGCGGTGGAGGTGCATGAGCGGCCGTCGGGCTGGGGCACCCACGATGTCTGAGATCACGTATCTCGAGGCGATACGCGAAGCGCTCTTCGAGGAGATGGAGCGCGACGAAAACGTCTTCTGCCTCGGGGAGGACATCGGGGCGTACGGAGGGGCGTTCAAGGTCACCGATGGGCTGATGGCGAAGTACGGGGAGGAGCGCGTCATCGACACCCCGATCTCGGAGGCGGCGATCATCGGCGCGGCGGCGGGCGCCGCGCATATGGGAATGCGGCCGGTGTGCGAGATGCAGTTCATCGACTTCATCTCGACCGGGTACGACATGCTCACCAACTATGTCGCCACGGCGCGCTACCGGGCGATGCTTCCGTGTCCGATGGTCGTGCGCGGCCCGAGCGGGGGCTACGTGCGCGGGGGACCCTTTCACTCACAGAACCCGGAAGCGGCGTTTCTGCACACGCCTGGCCTGAAGATCGTTTATCCGGCGACGGCCTCGGATGCCAAGGGTCTGATGAAGTCGGCGATCCGCGACGAGGACTGCGTGCTCTACTTCGAGCACAAGTATCTCTATCGCCGCATCAGGGAAACGATGCCCGACGGAGATCATCTGACTCCCATCGGAAAGGCACGCGTTGCCCGGGAGGGCCGCGATGTCTCGGTCATCACCTACGCGGCGACGGTGTGGAAGGCACTGGAGGCTGCCGAGCAGGTTGAAAAGGAAGATGGGCTGTCGGTGGAGGTGGTCGACCTGCGCACGCTGCTCCCGATGGACGATGAAGCGATCATCGCGACGGTGAAGAAGACGAATCGCGTGCTGATAGTGCACGAGGACACGCGGACGGGCGGAGTCGCGGGAGAGATCACCGCGCGCATCAACGAGACGGCTTTCGAGTGGCTCGACGCGCCGGTGCTGAGAGTGACGGCGGCGGACGTTCCGCTTCCGTACTCGCCTCCGCTCGAGGATTACGTCCTGCCTCAGACGTCCGACATCGTTCTGGCGCTGCGCAAGCTCGCTTCGTACTGATGGGCGTCTCGCGGGCGGACGGTGAAACCCGCCGCGGCCGCAGCTGCGCAGTCGGATGCGTCACCACTGTCGCCGGATTTTTCAGTGGCGGAATGATTGGTGTGTTCGTCGGCAAGATCGTTGGGCTGGCGCAGCGCTGCGTGCCCCTCGAGGGGCTTCCGGCCTGCAACTGGTGGGTGTATGCTGGTATCGGAGGCATGGTTGGCGCTGTAACGCTGCCGGTCTTGACGCTTCGACGGCTGCGCCAGGGCAGGCCCGATCAATAAGCGAACGAAGGAGAGTCGGTGGCACGGGTAGACATCATCATGCCTCAGATGGGCGAGTCGATCGCCGAAGGCACGTTGTCCCGGTGGCTCAAGAAGGTCGGCGACGAGATCAAGCGCGACGAGCCGATCTTCGAGATATCCACGGACAAGGTGGACGCGGAGATTCCCGCTCCCGCCGCGGGCGTGCTGGCCGAGATACTGGTGAAGGAAGGCGAGACGGTGGCGGTGCAGACGGTGGTCGCGCGACTGGAGACCGAGAAGGGCGCCGCGGTCGCGGCGGCAACGCCATCGCCGGAGAAGACGGCGGCGGCGCCGGCGCCGCCATCCGCCGCCCCCCAGCGGGAAGGTGCTGCACAACCCGCGCAGGTGCGTCAGCAACCCGCCGCGCCCGCAATCACCCCCTCGCATTCCGGAAACGGCAGCTCCTTCGAGGAGCGCGTGCGCACCAAATCGTCGCCGCTCGTCCGGAAAATCGCAGCCGAGCACGGCCTCAACATCGCCTCGCTCCAGGGGTCGGGGGTCGCCGGCCGGGTGACGAAGCGCGACATCCTGGGCTTCATCGAATCGGGGGAGGGACGGTCGGCCACGACGCCGACAATCATGGGCGGAGGCTTGGGACAGGGTCACGGCCCGACCCCGGAGCCCTGGGTTGGCGATGTAGTCGAGCCGATGTCGAAGATGCGCGCCCTGATCAGCGACCACATGGTCGCGTCGCGGCGCACTTCCGCGCACGTGACGTCGTTCTTCGAGGTGGATCTGACCCGCGTCGCCCGCATCCGGGCGAGGAAGCGCGCGGAGTTCGAGGCCGGAACGGGACTCAAGCTCACCTACATGCCGTTCATCATCAAAGCGGTCACCGAGGGTCTTCGCGCGTTTCCGATCCTCAATTCATCGGTGGCCGGCACGAATGTCATCTACCGGAAGCAGATCAACATCGGTATAGCGGTTGCCCTCGACTGGGGGCTCATCGTCCCCGTTATCAGGCACGCCGACGACCTTTCTCTCTCCGGGATCACCCGCGCCCTCAACGACCTCGCTGCCCGCGCCCGGGCCAAAAAGCTTTCGCCCGAGGAAGTGCAGGAGGGGACCTTCACCATCACCAATCCCGGTGTGTTCGGCTCGCTGATGGGGACGCCCATCATCAACCAGCCGCAGGTCGCGATAATGGGCGTCGGCGCGATCGAGAAGCGCCCGAAAGTGATGACCGGCCCCGATGGGGAGGATACGATCTCGATCCGCACCTGCGCTTATTTTTCGATATCCTTCGATCACAGAGTCATCGACGGCGCGGTTGCCGACCAGTTCCTCGCCTTCGTCAAGAAAACAATCGAAACCTTTCCGGAGACCGGTCTTTAATGCCACGCACTCTCACGATCCAGCGCTCTACGGTGCCGTCGGCCGAGCGCGCGAATTACCGGGAGAGGCTCAAGGTGCTGCGCTCACACTACGCAGCGGCGAGCTGCCGGTTCTGGGTCTTCGAAGAGAGCTCGCTGCCCGGCGCATTCATCGAGTTCACCGAAGCCGACGACGAGCAGACGCTCACCGTAGCGCACGCCAACGCGCCGCACAGGGTTCTCGACCCGGCGCGGCTTTACCGCGAGGTCGACCTCTGACATGCCGGCACGCGCGCTCGAGATCTCCGGCCAGAAGTGGGACGTGTATCCGTCGGGATACATCACCCAGTACACCCAGGACGAGTACGGCCTGCTGTTCTCCCGCGAGGTAGAGGGGAAGCGCGAGGTACGCGTGACGAGATACTCCCCGCAGGGAACGCGTTCCCGCGAGCGTGCCTTTCTCGAGCTCAGCGACGAGCAGCTGCGCGAGCTGTTCGAGCAGTCCCAGCCGAGCTTTACGTCGCCTGAGGCCGGCTACAGCCGGTGAGCGGCGAGGCGGGAGGGGCGGGATTCGTCGACCTGCATACTCACTCCACCGCCTCTGACGGGATACTTCCACCCGGGAAAGTAGTGGAAGCAGCGGCCCGGTGCGGTCTCGACGCAATCGCGCTCACCGATCACGACACGATGGGAGGTGTGAGCGCCGCCCGGGTCGCCGGTGACCGGCTCGGGATCAGGGTGATCGCCGCCGTCGAGCTGAGCGCATTTTTCGACGATCACGAAGTCCACCTGCTCGCTCTGCACGTTTCCCGCTTCGAGCAGCTGGAGCAGCGGCTCACCGAGCTGCGCGCCCTCCGGTACTCGCGCGGACAACGGATCGTCGAAAAGCTGAACGAGCTGGGGATACCGATCACGTTCGAGGAAGTTCTACAGCAGGCCGCCGGAGGCGCCGTTGGCCGGCCGCACATCGCCCGCGCGATGATGGCCCGCGGAGCGGTTCATGATTTTCGGGACGCATTTGCGCGATACCTCGGCGGCTCGGGCGCGGCGTTCGTTCCGAAAGACAAGCTTTCCATCGAGGATGCGATCTCGATCGCGCACGAAGCCGGCGCCCTGGCGATATGGGCGCATCCCGGGGACGCCGGGCGGCGGGAGCGACTGGAGCCGCTGATTGCCGCCGGTCTCGATGGTGTGGAAATTCGCCACCCCGGCCACTCGCGGGAGGACATCAGGCGCCTCGATGCGCTCTGCAATTTCTTCAATCTCGTCCCGAGCGGCGGGTCCGACTGGCACGGAGGCGAAGAAGGTCCGCGGCGTCTGGGCGCGATGAACATCCCGCTCGAGTGGCTGAGGAGACAGGACGAGAAGATCGCCTCCTTCGCGCCGGCCGCCGGGGCGAGCACTTGGACATAGACGGCCGCGTCGCGCTCGTCACCGGCGCCGGGACGAGGGTCGGCCGCGCGATAGCCCTCGCCCTCGGAAAGGCGGGAATGCGGGTGGGTGTGCATTACGCCCGCTCGGGGAGAGGCGCACGCGAAGTCGCTGACCAGATCATCGGCTTCGGCAGTGACGCGCGCACCCTTCCCGGCGATCTGACTGACCCGGCTACCGGGCCGCGCCTGGTGGAGCACACCGCCAAGGTGTTCGGCGGGCTTCACGTCCTGGTGAACTCGGCGGCGGTCATGCTTCGCACACCGGTAGGCGAAGTTCTGGTCGAGGACTGGGACGCGATGTTCGCGCTCAATCTCCGCGCGCCGTTCTTTCTCTCACAGGCGGCGGCTCGCGTGATGGGCGAGCGCGGTGGGGTGATCGTCAATATCGCCGATCTTGCGGCCTTCGAAACGTGGAGAGGCTACATCCCGCACGCGATCACAAAGGCCGGACTGGTGCAGATGACGCGAGGGCTCGCGCATGCGCTTGCTCCGCGGATTCGCGTGAACGCCGTGGCTCCGGGGTCCGTTCTTCTCCCCGAGGGCTGGACGCAGGAGCAGGCCGACAAGCTGATTTCGACGACGCCCCTCCGGCGGCTCGGCAGCGCGGAAGACGTCGCGCAGGCAGTGATGTACCTGATCTGCGCCGATTACGTGACCGGCGAGACCATCATCGTCGACGGAGGCCGTCACGTTCGTACCTGAGCCGCAGGTACGGTTATCTTTCACCCCATGACGGCGCGTCGGATGTGCTTTCGGCTGGCGACCTTGCTCTTCAGATGACATCGGTGGCGACAGTCCGCGATTACGATGTAGTCATCGTCGGGGCGGGACCCGCGGGGATGACCGCGGCTCTCTACGCCGGCCGCGCATTGCTGCGCACCGCCGTGCTCGAGCGCGGATTCCCGGGAGGCGAGCTCCTCAACACGGAATACCTGGACGACGTCATCGGGTTTCCGAAGATCCTCGGCCACGAGCTGGCTGAAAAGTTTGCCTCGCACGCGAAGCAGTTCGGCGCCGAGTTCTTCGAAACGACGACCGTCACCGCGGTGAGGAAGATGCCGGACGGGTACTTTCACACCGAGACGGACGGCATCGGAATCTTCCGCTCCCCCGCGGCGATCGTTACCGCCGGCGGCACTCCGATCAAGCTGGGAATCCCCGGCGAGCTCGAGTACGCGGGCAAGGGCGTGTCGTACTGCGCGATCTGCGACGCTGCGTTCTTCAAGGAGCAGGTTGTCGCCGTGGTAGGCGGAGGCGATGCCGCGGTCGAAGAGGCTGATTTCCTGACGCGCTACGCGAGCAAGGTGTACCTCATTCACCGACGCCACGAGCTGCGCGCGTCCAAGATTCTGCAGCAGCACGTGTTCGAGAATCCCAAGATCGAGATCATCTGGGACACGGTGGCGGAGGAAGTGATCGGCAACGCTCAGACGGGAATGACCGGGCTGAGGCTTCATAATCTCGTCACCGGGAAGCGCGGGCTCCTCGATGTGACCGGACTGTTCGTCTTCGTCGGCTTCCGGCCGAACACCGGCGTCATCGCGGGTCACTTCGACCATGATGTGATGGGTTACATCGTCACGGATGCGGCGATGATGACTTCGATACCCGGATTGTTCGTGGCGGGGGACCTGCGATCGCAGCTCACGCGCCAGGTGACGACCGCGTCGGGAGACGCGACGACCGCAGCCATCGCCGCGGACAAGTACATCACCCGCTTCCGGGAAGCGGAACGGAATGGAAGCGGCAACGCTACCCAGCAGGCTGTGGCCAGCTCACATACAAGCAGCGGGGGCTACACGTGAACGTCGAAACATTCACAGTCGGCGCGTTTCAGGAAAACTGCTACCTGCTGGTGGATGACCGCTCGCGAAAGGCCGTGATCGTCGACCCCGGCGGTGAAGGCGAGCGGCTGGTCGAAGCGATCGAGGATTCGGGTGCGGAGCTGGAGGCGATCTGGATCACGCACGCGCACGTGGACCACGTCGGCGCCATCGCGGCGATCAAACGGAAGTGGGATGTTCCGGTCTACCTCCATCCCGCCGACCGCCGGCTGTATCAGGCGGCGTCGCGTCAGGCGGAAGTCTACGGCGTCCCATTCGAGGAGCCGCCGCCACCGGACCGGGAATTCTCCGACGGTCAGCATCTGGAGTTCGGCGGGGAAGGGTTCACCGTCATGCATGCGCCCGGGCATGCACCCGGTCATGTCGTCATCCATGGCCAGGGAATGGCTCTCGTAGGCGACTGTCTCTTCGCGGGCTCGATCGGCCGGACTGATCTTCCGTTCTCCAATCCGCCACAGCTCGCCGAGTCTCTCAGGAAGATCGCCGATCTGCCGCCCGAGACCGTAGTGTACCCCGGTCACGGAATGGAGACGACGATAGCAGAGGAGCGACGGTCAAATCCGTTTCTCAATGGAACCGCCCGCATCGTGGGCCGATGACGACTGACAAGCACGGGAAGACAATGCCCGCAAAGAGCAGGAACACGCCCTCGCCGAAGCGCCCCGTCGCAACTCGGACCGAGAGAGATCCGCTCGGCGCGATGGAGGTCCCGATCACCGCGCTGTACGGGGTGCAGACGCTGCGTGCCGTCCAGAACTACCCCATCAGCGGGATTCGTCCGCTTGCCGCATTCGTCGACGCGACGGTTCGCATCAAGCGTGCGGCCGCGCTGACGCACAGGGAAACGGGAAGGCTCGAGCCGGCGCTGGCCGGGGCGATCGTGAAAGCGGCCGACGAAGTGTTGGCGGGGGAGCACCGCGAGCACTTCGTCGTCGACGTTTATCAGGCCGGGGCCGGCACCTCGCACAACATGAACTGCAATGAGGTTCTCGCCAACCGCGCGAACGAGTTGCTGGGAGAGAAGCGGGGAACGTATACGCCGGTTCATCCCAACGATCACGTCAACATGGCGCAGTCGACCAACGACGTGATTCCTACCGCCATCCGCCTTGGGTGCCTCACCGAGCTTGGCGCACTCGAGGCTTCGTTCGAGAAGCTGGCAAAGGCGTTCGAGGCGAAAGCGACCGAGTTCGACGCGGTCCTCAAATCCGGCCGGACGCACTTGCAGGACGCAATGCCTATTCGCCTCGGGCAGGAGCTCGGCGGCTACGCCGGCTCGCTTCGCCGCGGGCTCGGACGAGTCGTCGAGTCGGCCGATTATCTGCGCGACCTGGGCATCGGCGGCAGCGCGGTGGGCACGGGAGTGAATGTCGAGCCGGCTTACCCGGCGCTCATGATCAAACACCTCCGGGCTTCGGCCAGGGTAGATCTCCGCGAAGGCAAGGACAGAGTGCAGCTGATGCAGAGCATGGGCGATGTCGCCGGATTCAGCGCGCAGCTGAAGGTGCTGGCGCTCGACCTCAGCAAGATCGCCAGCGATCTGCGGCTGCTGGCGAGCGGTCCGCGCACGGGGTTCGACGAGATCCGGCTCCCGGCGGTTCAGCCCGGCTCCTCGATCATGCCGGGGAAAGTGAACCCATCGATTCCGGAGATGGTCAATCAGGTGTGCTTTCAGGTCGTGGGCAACGACGCCTGCGTGAGCGTCGCGGCCGAGCATGGGCAGCTCGAGCTGAACGTCATGATGCCGGTGATCGCCTACAACGTGCTGCTGGCGATGCAGATCCTTGGCAACGCGGCGCGGGTCCTGGCGGAAAAGACGGTGCGCGGCCTCGAGGCCAACCGTGAGCAGTGCGAGTACTGGCTGGAGCGTTCGGCGGCGCTGGCGACCGCTCTTGCTCCGCAGATCGGCTACGCGCGGGCGGCCGAGCTGAGCAAGCAGTCGGTGAAGGAAAACGTTCTGATCCGGGATCTGGTCAAGAGGGAGAAAGTTCTGCCCGACGCCGAGATCGATGAAGTGCTCGATATGCGGAAGATGACCGAGATCGGAGTGCCCGGCGGGGCGCATGGCGGGGTGTCGGCTGGGTAAGTACAACAAGGCGACTGACGGGCTTGTAGCTGCCAGGCTGAAAGCCGCCTGCTGCCTGGCTTACGACCGCGCGACTTCACCAGCGGTATGAAAGGGAACTGCGGTTGCCCTGCCGCGAACGGTTATGGGGCAGTCGTCCAGTAGTACACCCCGCGCCAAGGAGCTTTCACCCTGGCCGCTCACGGCTCGTCAGTCGCCGTTAACCGTGAAAAGGTGATTCGGAGCTTGTCTCCCGCCCGCTCTTTCTCTATCGTGAAGACATGCGAATAACCACCTGGGCCGAGTATGGAGTGATTTGCGCTCTCCATCTGGCGAAGCGAACGGAGCTGGGACCGGTGAACGGCCGTGAGATCGCCCGCATCGAGCGCCTTCCCGGCGATTACGTAGAGCAGATCCTTCTACGCCTGAGACGGGCCGGGGTAATCACCAGCACCCGCGGGGCACGGGGCGGGTACGTGCTGGCCAGGCCCGCCGCTGAGGTCTCGATCCGCGACGTAATCCATGCATCGGAGCTGGAGACTTTCGATTTGCACTGCGTCAGCCATCCGGTCGAGGAAGATCGCTGCTCGGCGTCGCATAACTGCAGCATCAGACCGGTCTGGGTGATGCTCCAGCAGAAGATCGACGATGTGCTCCAGTCGGTGACGCTGGCCGATCTGCTGCATGATGAGTCGACGGTTCGCCGGCGCGTCGGACTGCCGAACGTCGATCCCGCGCGAGCGAAACCGGGGTTGCCGATTCTCGAGACGGTCTGATCGGACCGGATGCGGAAACGGCGCGTCGATTGACGCGCCGTTTTTTGTTTAACTGCAACTGAGAACTGATATGCTACCCGCTGCCTGCTATTCGCTGCCGGTCCCCCGCTGCCGACGACACTGACTGTTCGGCGAGCCCATCCAACCAAACCAATGCTCGATCGGCGACCCTGACCCTCCCTACTGGCGTCCCGATGAAGGCAGCGCGCGGCGGGCCGCGAGCAGCGCGAAGCGGGCAGCATATCGGTTCGCTGTTGTAGTTCCAGACCAGACCAGACCCCCGATCTGTCCAGTGCCGAAGGGGGGACTCGAACCCCCACGGGCTTGCACCCACTGGCTCCTGAAGCCAGCGCGTCTACCAGTTCCACCACTCCGGCGTGCTATGTTCGAAGATAGAAACCACCGGGAGTGAAGTCAACGCGAACGCGCCATCCCTTTCTCCGAGTTGCCCTTGCGTCTAACTTGAGCCCGAAGTCAAATGGCAGAGACAGCCGAGAAGGAGAAAAGGGAGTCCATAGCGCGGAACAAACGCGCCAGGCACGACTACCACATCCTCGACACCTGGGAAGCTGGCGTGGTTCTGACCGGCAGCGAAGTGAAGTCGCTTCGGGATGGCAAGGCCAACATCACCGATTCCTACGCGATCGTTAAGGACGGCGAGGTTTTTCTGCTCAATCTCCACATATCGCCGTACGAGAAGGCGAGCCACTTCAATCACGAGCCGACTCGCACCCGGAAGCTCCTGCTCCACCGCAAGGAGATCCGCAAAATGATAGGCGCCGTGGAGCGGCAGGGGCTCACCCTCATACCGCTGGAGCTCTACTTCAAGCGCGGCCGGGCGAAAGTCGCCCTCGCACTCGGCAAGGGCAAGAAGCTGTACGACAAGCGGGCCGACGAGAAGCGGCGCGACGACGAGCGTGACATGCAGAGGGCGGTCCGCACCAGATGATCGGGCTGCTGCTCTTTCTGCAGATCGCGGTCTCGCACCCCGCCCTCGTCGTCCGCGATGGACCGGCGCAGGTCATGGTTGCCGTCACGACGTCAGGCGGAGAGCGCACCGTGCGCGCGGATGCGCTCATGAGCGCGATGGGTGGAGCACTCGTCAACGCCCCGAATCAGCGCTTCACGCTTGTGCTCTCCAGGGGCCGCCTCGAGCTCGCCGACGGGATCCCGTTCGCACGGCTCGATACAGTGATGATCCCGCTCGCGCGCCCGCCGGTCGTGCGTGGCGGATTCCTCTACCTGCCTTACCAGCTCGTCAGCGAAATCATTCCGCGATATGGCGGGGGATATTTCTACGACCGCGCGGCGAGAGAGCTGCGGACGTTCACGACTGTCGTGCGCCGGCCGCCGGCGCAACGTCCGCCGCCGGTAGCCACCACCCGGCCTCGGCCGCCCGTGGTGCGATCGAGCGAGAAGCGAATCGTGGTGATCGATCCCGGTCACGGGGGGCGCGACCAGGGCATGAGCGGCCCAATCGGGAGCTCACCATGGTTCATCGAAAAAGACGTGGTGCTCGCCATGGGAAAGAAGCTCGCCGCCTCGCTGCGAAGAGAAGGCGTGGAAGTCGTGATGACCCGTACCACGGATACACTGATCGCGCTGTCTGACCGCGGCCACATCGCCAACCGGAGCCGCGGATATGTCTTCATATCTCTCCACGTGAACGCCCCGGGAAGCAGCAACGCAGCGGGCGCGCGGGAGCGGGGATTCGAGACGTATTTCCTGGCCGAGGCGAGAACCGCGGACGCGCGGCGCGTGGAAGAGATGGAAAACGAAGCGGTGAAGTTCGAGACCGGGGCCGACGCGCCCAAGGGAGACCCCCTCAGCTTCATCATCACCGACATGGCTCAGAACGAGCATCTGCGCGAATCCAGCGAGCTCGCCCAGACGATCCAGCTCGGCCTCATCGATGTGCACCCGGGCCCGAACCGGGGGGTCAATCAGGCCAATTTTGCCGTGCTGCGCGGATCCTACATGCCGGCCGTGCTCATCGAGCTCGGGTTCGGCACCAATCGGTCGGAGGCGACGTTTCTCAGCGACGACGGCAACCAGGCGCGCCTGGCAAACCAGATCGCCGAATCCGTGGTCGCATATCTCGCGCGGTACGAGTCTCGGGTGGGAGGCACTCGGTAGGGTGGGGAACGCGGCGCTTTCTGTCTCAGCCGCGGGAATAGACTTTCAGAATCCGGTTTTGCTTGCCGCCGGCACGGCTGCCTTTGGCCGCGAGCTGGCGGGTGTCATGAGACTGGATTCACTCGGCGGGCTGGTGACCAAGGCAGTGAGCGTGGAGCCGCGCCCGGGCGCTCCGGCGCCGAGAGTCGCGGAGTTCGAAGGCGGAATGATCAACGCCGTCGGTCTCGCCAATCCGGGGATGGACGAGGTGAGAGACGTCCATCTCCCGTGGCTGGAAGAAAATCTGCGGCGCGCGAAGGTCCTCGTTAACGTCGTCGGCAGTCGTGTCGAGGATTATGCGGCAGTCATCGAGGGACTCGACTCTTCGGCGGCGGTTGCGGGTTACGAGCTGAACGTCAGCTGCCCCAACGTCAAAGCCGGCGGAGTCGAGTTCGGCGCGAATCCGGCGACGCTGGCCGAGGTGGTACAGCGCTCGCGAGCCGCTACCCGGAAGGCCATTTTTGTGAAGCTGTCGCCGGCCCTCGCGGATATCGGCCGCGCGGCGAAGGGTGCCGCCGATGCAGGGGCGGACGGAATTTGCGTGGTGAATACGATGCCGGGACTCGTTATCGATGTCGAAACCCGGAAGCCGGTGCTCGGATTCGGCAGCGGAGGCGTGAGCGGCCCCGGTCTGTTGCCGGTGGGAGTGCTGGCGACCTACAGGGTGGCGAAGGCCGTGCGCCTCCCGATCATCGGCGCTGGTGGTATCAACGGCGTTACCGACATCGTTCAATACCTGATGGCCGGAGCATCACTCGTCGCTGTCGGCACGGCTGCAATGCAGCAGCCGAGGCTGCCGGAAAAACTCGTCGGCGATCTCGACGCCTGGTGTGAGGTCCACCGGGTGCGATCGCTCGGCGAATTGACAGGCTCGCTTTCATGGACGGGCTGAAGTGACATCGAGGCCTGCCTCCCGGAAAACACCTCCGCACCACGCTCAGGCCACCGTTCCCATCGTGGCGCTCGATTTTCCGGACGGACGGACGGCGCTGAGAATGGTGGAGGTGCTCGGCGACACCTGCCGGTTTTACAAGGTCGGAAGCGAGCTCTTTACTGCCGCCGGACCGCAGATCGTGGAGACTCTTCGCGCGCTGGGGAATGATGTGTTCCTCGACCTCAAGTTCCACGACATACCGAACACGGTGCGCGGAGCCGCTCGCGGCGCCGCGGCGATGGGCGCCAGGCTGATGACGGTTCACGCCACCGGTGGGCGGCGAATGATAGAGGCGGCGGTCGAGGGAGCCGGCGAGCGCTGCGGCGTGCTCGGAGTAACGGTGCTGACCTCACTCGATGCTTCCTCGCTGCGGACCGCGACCGGCACGAAGACCCTCGAGCTGGCCGGTGAAGTCCTGCGCCTGGCTGGAGAGTGCGCTCTCGCCGGTGCGTTTGGTGTGGTGTGCAGCGGGCTGGAGGCGAAGAAGATCCGCGCGAAATACGGCGACAAGCTGCGGCTGCTGGTCCCCGGGATTCGAGCTGCCGGGGTGAAGAGTGACGACCAGAAGCGCGCGGTGACCCCGGCCGAGGCGGCCAGAGCCGGCGCCGCCTATATCGTCCTGGGACGGATGGTCACCCAGGCCGCGGATCCGAGGGCAGAGCTGAGAGCAGTGGTGGCCTCGATCTAACCCAAGCTCCCACCACGCTTTGAGAGTGCCTGGAGCCTTGCCTCGCGGCCAGGGCCTGTGTATTTTCAAAGGCTAAGTCGGATTTTTTTAAGGGGCTACGCCCCATTTGCCATCAGGTGGGGAACAGGACGTGAAAGTTCGAAGCAGCGTCAAGCCGATCTGCGAGCACTGCAAGGTCATCAAGAGACAGGGCGTGACCCGCATCATCTGCAAGCGCAATCCAAAGCACAAACAGAGGCAGGGTTAAGTGGCGCGCATCGCAGGCGTCGACCTCCCGCGTGAGAAGAAGGTAGAGATCGGCCTCACCTATATCTTCGGCATCGGTCGCGCCACCGCCCGCCGCATCCTCGCTTCCACCGGCGTGAACGCCGAGCAGCGGATTCGGGATCTTACCGATACCGACACGAACCGGCTGCGGCAGGCGATCGAGAAGGACTTCCGCGTCGAGGGTGCGCTGCGCACCGAGGTCGCGATGAACATCAAGCGCCTCATGGACATCGGCAGCTATCGGGGCATTCGCCACCGCCGCGGCCTCCCCGTCCGGGGTCAGCGCACGCACACCAACGCCCGCACCAAGAAGGGTCCACGCCGCGCTATCGCCGGCAAGAAGAAGGTAACGAAGTAATGGCTCAGGTAACTAAGTAATCATGGCAATCGGCAAGAAGACCAAGCGAGTGATCGAGGCGGAAGGCATCGCCCACGTCTCGGCGACTTTCAACAACACGACCATCACCATCACCGACGCGCACGGAAACACGATTTCGTGGGGCTCGTCGGGCAAGGCCGGCTTCAAGGGCTCCAAGAAGTCGACGCCTTTTGCGGCAACGGTCGCGGGGGAGCAGGCCGGACGCGAAGCGGTGACGCTCGGCGTCCGCCGCGTGCACGTGCGCGTGCAGGGACCGGGATCGGGGCGCGAGTCGGCGATCCAGGCGCTCGTCGCCGCGGGTCTGCAGGTGAAGTCGATCAAGGACGTGACGCCGATCCCGCACAACGGCTGTCGTCCCCCCAAGCGGCGGAGAGTCTAGCCCATGCGCTATACGGGACCAAGCTGCCGCCAGTGCCGCCGCGAGGGAACGAAGCTGTTCCTCAAGGCGACCAAATGCTTCACCGAGAAGTGCCCCGTCGAGCGCAGGCCGACTCCGCCGGGACAGCACGGCTCGTCCACCGCCCGCCGTCGCAAGATGTCGGAGTACTCGAAGCAGCTGCGCGAGAAGCAGAAGATCAAGCGGATTTACGGCGTGAGCGAGAGACAGTTCCGTAACACCTTCGAGCGCGTCGCACCGCTCCCG
>Ga0136617_10002298_pt1 | contig 17027 bp, 12 predicted proteins | sample AntDrymUQ3222106_2_FD_129672 | JGI IMG/M metagenome (GOLD analysis project Ga0136617, IMG submission 129672) | Polar desert sand microbial communities from Dry Valleys, Antarctica - metaG UQ322 (21.06) | ecosystem: Environmental > Terrestrial > Soil > Desert | place: Antarctica: Dry Valley...
AAGGCCGTCCAGAACATCAAGGCGGCCAAGAAGATGGTCGACTCGATGATCCCGGAGGTCTGGGACGTGCTCGAGGAGGTCATCCACGAGCATCCCGTGCTGCTCAACCGCGCGCCGACGCTGCACCGCCTGGGCATCCAGGCGTTCGAGCCGGTGCTGGTCGAGGGCAAGGCGATCCAGGTCCACCCGCTGGTCTGCCACGCGTTCAACGCCGACTTCGACGGCGACCAGATGGCGGTGCACCTGCCGCTGTCAGCCGAGGCCCAGGCCGAGGCCCGCGTGCTGATGCTGTCGGCGAACAACATCCTGTCCCCCGCGCACGGCGCGCCGCTGGCGACGCCGACGCAGGACATGATCCTCGGCACCTACTACCTCACCTACGGGGAGGACGAGGAGGCGCTGACGCAGATCGACCCGGCCACGTTCGAGCCGCGGATCCACTCGTTCCGCTCCGCCCAGGAGGCCGAGCTGGCCTACGAGGGCAAGCTGGTCGAGCTGCACGCCGTGGCCCACTACCGGCCGGAGTGGATGGAGGGCGGCCACATCGCCACGACCGTCGGGCGCATCATCTTCAACGACAAGATCGAGCGCGCGCTGGAAGAGACGATGGGCGAGGACTTCGACCAGGCCCGCTACTCGTTCATCAACCAGACCCTGCGCAAGCGCGACGTCACCGCCTTCGTGGACCAGCTGGTCCAGGAGTTCGGCGCCGCCGCCATCTCGCAGGTGCTCGACGCGTTCAAGGACCTCGGCTTCCGCTACGCCACGCAGGCGGGCATCACCGTGTCCAAGAACGACGTCATCGTGCCGCCCGCCAAGGCGGAGATCCTCGCGAAGTTCGAGAAGCTCGTGGAGGACATCCAGGAGCAGTACGAGGAGGGCCTGATCACGCAGGAGGAGCGCCACCTGGCGGTCACCGACCAGTGGAACAAGGCCACCGACGAGGTCGGTGAGGCGATGATCGCCAACATCGAGGAGCACGACAAGCTCAACTCGATCTACATGATGGCCAACTCGGGCGCCCGCGGCTCGTTCAAGCAGATCCGCCAGCTGGCGGGCATGCGCGGCCTGATGGCCAACCCGAAGGGCGAGATCATCGAACGCCCCGTGAAGGCGAACTTCATGGAGGGGCTCGACGTGCTCGAGTACTTCACCTCGACGCACGGCGCCCGCAAGGGCCTGGCCGACACCGCCCTGCGCACCGCCGACTCGGGCTACCTCACCCGGCGCCTGGTCGACGTCGCGCAGGACGTGATCATCCGGATCGAAGACTGCGGCACGACCGAGTTCGTCGAGCTCCCCGTGCGCAAGGTCACGGGCGACGCCAACGAGATGCTCGTGGGCCGCATCGCGGCCGGCGACATCTTCGTCAAGAAGGGCAAGACGCTGGTCGAGAAGGACCGCGAGATCACGCGCGAGGACCTCGTCGTGCTGTACGAGGCCTTCCCCACCGACGGGGTGGCCCGCGTGCCCGTGCGCTCGGTCCTGAAGTGCGAGGCGACCTCCGGCGTGTGCCGGGCGTGCTACGGCCGCTCGATGGCGTCGGGCAAGCTGGCCATGATCGGCGACGCGGTCGGCATCATCGCCGCCCAGTCGATCGGCGAGCCCGGCACGCAGCTGACCATGCGGACGTTCCACACCGGCGGCGTCGCCGGCGCGGACATCACGCACGGCCTGCCGCGCATCGTCGAGCTGTTCGAGGCGCGCAAGCCCAAGGGCCTGGCCAAGATCGCGGAGGTCGGCGGCGTCGTCGCGGTGGAGGACACCGAGCGCGCCCGCACCGTGGTGGTCACCGACGAGGCGGGCGAGGAGCACCGCCACTCGTTCCCGCGGCGCACGCGCCTGCACGTCAACGAGGGTGAGCAGATCGAGCCCGGCACGCAGCTCAACGAGGGGTCGCTGTACCCGCACGAGCTGCTGGCCATCCGCGGCCGGACCGAGACCGAGCTGTACCTCGTCAAGGAGGTGCAGGAGGTCTACAAGTCCCAGGGCGTGGACATCAACGACAAGCACATCGAGCTGATCATCCGGCAGATGCTCAAGAAGGTCCGCGTGGACCAGAAGGGCGACACGAACTACCTCCCGGGGCAGTTCGTGGACCGGCACGAGCTGCGGCGCGTGAACGGCGAGTTCGAGGCCAGGGGCGAGGAGACGGCGGCGTTCGAGGAGATCATCCTCGGCATCACCAAGGCCTCGCTGGCGACCGACTCGTTCCTCTCGGCGGCCTCCTTCCAGGAGACCACCAAGGTGCTCACCGACGCGGCGCTCGAGGGCAAGATCGACCGCCTCGCGGGCCTGAAGGAGAACGTGATCATCGGGAAGCTGATCCCGGCGGCCACGGGCCTCAAGCGGTACCGCTCGATCGAGATCGAGCCGTCCGAGCCGCTGCCTCGCGGGATCGACGACGTCGGGCTGCTCGAAGGCGACGAGCTCGCCGCCGAGCTGGGCCTGGACGACGGCGACGGCCTCGGCGGCTTCGGCCCCGGGTTCGACACCGCCGAGCTGGAGGAGATCGGCTCGGGCTTCGGCGGCACCACCGGCGGCGGCTTCGACGACATCGGGGGCGACCTCGACCTGCCGCCCCGCCGCGGCGACGACGACCAGTCGCGGTAACTGCGGCTTCCGCTCGCAAGCGCGAGCCCACGTGACCGCTCACCCCGCCGATCCGTCGGCGCGGTGAGCGGAGACGCGGCCCTCTCGGCCGCCCTGGGGGCGGCCGCCGGCGCAGTGCTCTACCGGGCCGCCTGGGACGAGCCGCGGCGCCTGAGCAGCCCCGAGGTGCCGCTGGCGCTGCCGGGCTGGCCGTCCGCTCACGACGGCGTGCGGATCGCGCTGCTGGCCGACCTGCACGCCGGCATGGGGCACACGACGCCGGCGCGGCTTGCTGCCGTGGTCGACGCGGTGATCGGCCTGGACGCCGACCTGAACCTGCTGCTGGGCGACTACCTCGACTCCACGCGCCTGGGCCTCGGCCGTGCGCGGGTGCGCGCCGTCGCCGCCGAGCTCGCACGGGTGCCGCGCGCGCTGGCGGTGCTCGGCAACCACGACTGGCGCGCGGCCGGCCCGGCGATGGGCTGGGCGCTGCGCGATGCGGGCGTGCGGGTGCTCGAGAACGAGGCCGACGAGGTCCGGCCGGGGCTGTGGGTGGCCGGGACGGCCGACCTGCGGCATCGGATTCCTGACCTCGGAGCGGCGCTGCGCCAGGTTCCCACCGGCGACACCGTCCTGCTCTGCACTCACGAGCCAGACCTCTTCCCACTGGTCCCGGCGCGCGTGGCGCTGACCGTCGCGGGCCACATGCACGGGGGTCAGGTGAACCTCCCGATCCTCCGCCACGCGGTCCTTCCGAGCCGGTACGGCGACCGCTACCTCGCGGGCCACGTGGTCGAAGCCGGCCGGCACCTCTACGTGTCCTCCGGCGTCGGCACCACCGGGCTTCCGCTCCGGCTCCGCCGGCCCCCGGAGGTCCCGGTGCTGGTCGTGTCGAAGGAACAGGGCACTACGCTCTAGATCAGGGGACGGCCTCAAGGCGAACGCCTGGGGGGCCGATCAGACGGGTAGAGCCTGCCGGGGGAACCGCGCAACGGGCGCGGCGGCCGGACCTGGACCGTGCCGCCGCCGGCGGCGAAGACCAAGACAGACCTTTCGCCTCAACGCCTTGACGCTCAACTTCGGGATCCTCTTCGCGCTCGTCTGCGCCGTCGTCACCCAGCTCGGGTTCCTCTACAAGCACCGTGGCGCCAACGAGGCGCCCCTGGTCGACGTCCGCCATCCGCTGCGCACCGTCCGCTCGCTGTTCGCCTCCAAGTGGTTCGCCCTGGGCATGGGCGTCGCGCTGGTGGCGTGGCTCTTCCACGTCGCCGCACTGGCCTTCGCGCCGCTCTCGGTCGTGCAGGCCGTGCTCTCCACCGGGGTGGTGATCCTCGCCGTCATGGCCGACAAGCTGTTCGGCTTCGAGGTGGGGCTGCGCCAGTGGCTCGGGGTGGCGCTCACCGCGGGCGGCCTGCTGCTGCTGGTGATCACGCTGCCGGGCCACACCGGCGCGCACTCGGCGTACTCGCTGGCCGGCATGATCTCCTTCGAGGCCGCCATGCTGGTGATCGGCGCGCTGCTGATCTCGGGCCAGCGCCTGGGCGCCCCGGACCACCACCACGGGATCATGCTGGGCGCCGCCGCCGGCATCCTCTTCGGCGTCTCCGACGTGGCCATCAAGGCGCTCACCGGCGCCGGCGGCTTCATGGAGGTGCTCGTCTCCCCGTGGCTGGCGCTGGCCGCCACCGGCTCGGTCATCGCCTTCTACACCTCGGCGCGCGGCCTGCAGGAGGGCGCGGCGGTGCCGGTCATCGCCGCCACCTCGACCGCCGCGAACGTCTCCTGCATCCTCGGCGGCATCATCGTCTTCGGCGACCCGGTCGCGGGCGACGCCGTCGGCATCGTGCTGCAGGGCCTGGCCTTCGCCATGGTCGTGCTGGCCGCGCTGCTCGCTCCGCCGCCCGTGCGGGCCGCGGAGGCCAACGCGGCCTGAGTCACTTCTCGATCGCGACCAGGTCGACGGTCTGCGGGAAGCGCCAGGTCCCGTCGTGCCCGCGCAGCGCCCGCAGGTACGGGCCGAGGGTCGGCGCGTCGAGCATCGCCTCGAGGCTCACGGTCGCGTCGAACACGCAGCGCTGCAGGTAGCCCTCGAGCGTGCGCTCCTCGCCCGCGGCCAGTTCGCCGTCGTAGGTCAGGCGGTGCAGCCGCCGGGGCCGCGTGCCGGCCCGGGTCAGCGCCGCTTCGAGGTCCTCCGCGCTGGAGTACGGCGTCCCCGCCCCGGCACGGAAGTCGGCGAGGAAGTGCCGGTAGACGCGCAGGTAGTGCGACTCGGCGGTGGCGTGCGCGAGCAGTCCGATCCCGCCCGGGCTCACGGCGTCCACCAAGCGCCCGATCCCATGCTCGAGGTCCGCCGGCGCCAGGGCGTAGAGCGCGTGCACGGCCCACACGACCTCCCAGGGCCCCGCGACCGGGTCCAGCGCCTGGAGGGTGGTCTCGAACCGCGCGCCGGGCGCGAACGGCGGCGCGAGCGCCCGCGCGGCCACGGCCAGGCTGAAGGCGGAGGGGTCGAGCAGGTCGTAGCGCAGCGGCCCGGCCGGCAGCTCGGCGTAGCGCAGCAGCGCCTCGGGGAGCTTGCCGCTGCCGCAGGCGACGTCGAGCAGCGTCCGCCGCCCGTCCAGGAGTGCGCGCCAGTCGGCCACCTCGGCCAGCAGCCGGTAGTCGCGCCGCGCGACGACGTAGAACGCGTTCATCTCCGCCCGGCCCGCCTCGGACCAGTGGGCGAGGCTGCGCGCGGCGGTGTCCGCTCCCGTCATCGAGGCGCATGTTCGCGCATGCCGTGTCCGCACAGCACCGACCCGACCCCGACGGCGCAGCCGGAGGCCACCAGCGCGTCGGCCAGCCGTCGGCGGCCCAGCGCCCCGGCAAGCAGGCCGCCCGCGCGCAGCGGAGTGGTCAGCCGGGCGGCGCGCCTGACGGCCGGGTCCGGCGCCGCGGCCGTGCCGAAGTAGACGGTGAGCGCGTAGGCGAAGCCCGCGGTCTGGCGCACCAGCTCGGCGCCCGCGGCGCCGCGGCCCAGCCGTCCGCGGCGGCGCAGGCCGCGCAGCGCCGCCACCGCGAAGCAGGTGTCGGCCAGGCCCTCGAGGTCGCGCCCGATCCGCGTCGGCGCGCCGGCGCGCGCGAGGCGCCCGTCGAGCAGGTCGCTGGCAGCCGCGAGCGCGACCACGGCTGGGGTCGGGTCATCGGCCGCCACCGGGACGAGCCACACCCGCAAGAGCGTCGCCCCGTCGGCCGGGCCAAGCGGCCGCGGGCGGCCGTCCGGCGTCTCCACCATGCCGAGGTGCCAATCGAGCATCAGTGCCACCGCTCCCCACCAGGCGAGACCGCTGCGCCGCCGGCGCCGCCACGGCTGCGCCCCCGCGGCGCCCAGCGCCAGCCATGCGGCGGCGCCTGCCGCCATCCAGCGCCGCGCCTGGCGGGCCAGCGCGGGCCGCGCCCGCCGCACCTCACCCGCGCGTCGTTGTGAGGCGGCCAGGAAGCACACCACGGCGCCTGGCGCGAAGCGGGCCGCGCGCAGGGCGGCGAGCTGCTCGCGCGTCCACGCCTCGCCCGCCGTGCGCGGCGCGGATGCGGGTGGCATGGCTGCGATCCTACGCCGATGCCGCTCGTGGCCGTGTTCGGCGGCGTCTACGCCAATCCCCACGCGCTGCGCGCGGTGCTGGCCGACGCCGCGGCCCGCGGCTGCACGGCGTCCTACTGCCTCGGGGACCTGGGCGGCTTCGGCGCCGAGTGCGACGCCGTCTGGCCGCTGCTGACGGACGCGGGCGCGCACTGCATCGCGGGCAACTACGACCAGGCCATCGGCCGCGGCGACTCCGACTGCGGCTGCGGCTACGCCGACGCGCGCGACAACCACTACGCGCAGCTGCTGTACGACTACACGCGGGCGCACACGAGCCCGGCGTTCGCCGCCTGGATGCGCCGGCTGCCCGGCACGCTCCGCGCGCGGATCGGCGGCGCGGACGTGCTGATGGTCCACGGCTCGCCGCTGGCGGTCAACGACTTCCTCTGGGAGTCGCTCTCCGACGCGGACGTCGAGGCCCGGATCGCGGCCGCCGGCGCGCCGCGCCCGGACGTGCTGCTGTGCACCCATACCGGCCTGCCGTGGCAGCGGCGGGTGGGCGGCACGCTGGTGGTCAACGTCGGTGCGATCGGCCGCCCTGCCAACGACGGCACGCCAGATGTCGTCTACGCGGTCCTGGAGATCGAGCACGGAGCGGCCCGCGCGCAGCTCGTCGGCGTGGGCTACGACTGGCGCGCCCAGGCCGCCGCGATGCGTGCCGCCGGGCTGCCCGATCCGTTTGCGGAGACGATCGAGACGGGCTGGTGGACCACCTGCCTGGAGGTGGTGCCGCCGCGCGAGCGCTCGCGCGGGGCCTACCAGGTCTATCGCGAGGCGCTGCCGGTCGCGCTCGGCCCCGCCGGGCTCGACTGGGCCGGCACGCCCGCCCCGCCGGGCGGCGACGAGCGCCCGGTGGTGGCGCTGTTCGGCACGCCGCTGTTCCCGCCCCGGCTCTGGGTCTACTCCAACTTCCACTGCAACCTGGCCTGCGACTACTGCGTGGTGGCCTCCTCGCCGCACGCGCGCCCGCGCCAGCTCGACGCCGAGCGCTTCGGCGCGCTGGTCGACGAGGCCGTCGCCGAGGGCTTCTCCGAGCTCTACGTGACCGGGGGCGAGCCGTTCGTGCATCCGCAGATCGTCGAGCTGCTCGAGTACGCCAGCGACCGGCTCGAGACGGTCGTGCTCACCAACGCGATGCTGTTCGCGGGCCGGCGGCGACGCGACCTGGAGCGGCTCGCGGGGCGCGCGCGCCTGACGCTGCAGAGCTCGATCGACGGCGCGGACGCCGCGACCCACGACCGCTGGCGCGGCAGCGGCTCGTGGGCTAGGGCGATGGCCGGGCTGCGCGACGCCGCCGCGCTCGGGCTCCCGCTGCGCGTGGCCATGACCGAGACGCCCGACAACCGCCACGAGGTCGACGCGCTGCGCGCCCTCCTGGCCGGCCTGGGCGTCGCGGGCGACGCCTTCTCGGTCCGTCCGCTGGTGCGGCGGGGCTTCGCCGCCGGTCTGCCCGGGGCGATCGCGGTGTCCGACGCCGTCATGGTGCCGGAGCTGACCATCACGGCCGACGGCGCCCATTGGCATCCGGTCGGCGGAGACCGCGACGCGTGCCCGGACTTCGTGGTCGCCGAGGGCCCGGTCGCGCTGGCCGAGGCCAAGCGCCGGATCGTCGAGCGCTTCCTCGCCCTGCGCCAGGCCGACGGGACGCTGCCGCAGGCGTTCCACTGCGCGGTGTGAGCGTCGCGATCGTCATCCCCACGCGCGACGAGGCCGCCGCCCTGCCGGGCCTGCTCGGGCACCTCGCCGCCCTGCCGGGCGAGTGGGAGGTCGTGGTGGCCGACGGCGGGTCGCGCGACGGGACTGCCGCGCTCGCCCGCGCGCACCCGCGGGCCGACCACGTGGTGGAGGTGCCCGGTGGCCGCGCGGCCCAGCTCAACGCCGGCGCGCGTGCCGCGCGCGGCGACCCGGTCGTCTTCCTGCACGCCGACAGCCGGCTGCCGGACACCGCCGCCGCAACGCTGGGCGCCGCCGCTGCCGATCCCGGCATCCTCGGCGGCAACTTCACGCTGCGCTTCGAGGGGGGAGGCGCGTTCGCCGCCCTGCTCGGCGTTGTCTACGCGCTCCAGCGCCGGCGCGGGCACTACTACGGCGACTCGTCGGTCTGGGTGCGGCGTGCCGCCTTCGAGGCGCTCGGCGGCTTCCGGCCGCTGCCGATCATGGACGACTACGACTTCGTGCGCCGGCTGGAGGGCGCGGGGCGCACCGTCCGCCTGCCCGGGCCGGCGACCACGTCGGCGCGCCGCTGGCAGTCCGCGGGCGTCCCGCGCACGCTCCTCGCGTGGGCGGTGATCCGCTGGTTGTTCCTGGTCGGTGTGCCGCCGGCGCGGCTCGCCGGGCTCTACCGGCGGGTCAGGTAGCCTCGCGCTCGTGATCGGCGCCGTCGCGGCGCGCCTGCGCGAGCTGGAGTTGCGCACCCGTCCCGAGCATCCGGACCTGACCGCGGCGCTCGCGCGCCGGTGGGCCGAGCTGCCCGCACACGTCAAGACCGAGAACCAGATGCTCGGCCGCCGCACGGCCGGGTGCGAGGGCACGCACGGCGTCTTCCCTCGCTGCGACCTGGCCTGCACGCCCTGCTACCACTCGCGCGAGGCCAACCGGGTGCGGATCGACGGGGAGCACACCCGCCGCGAGGTCGACCGCCAGATGGCGCTGCTGCGCGAGCAGCGCGGGCCGGGCCAGAACGCGCAGCTGATCGGCGGCGAGGTCACGCTGCTCTCGCCCGGCGACCATGCCGCCGCGCTGCAGGCGATGCTCGCCCACGGGCGCAAGCCGATGTCGATGTCGCACGGCGACTTCGACTACGCCTACTTGAAGGCGCTGGCGCTCGACCCGGCGACCGGCAAGCCCCGCTTCACCCACCTGAGCTTCGCTGGGCACTTCGACTCGATGATGTTCGGCCGCCGCGGGCTCAGGCGCGCGCGCCACGAGACCGAGCTCAACCCGTTCCGCGCGCGCTTCTGCGCGATGTTCGCGCGGCTCGAGCGCGAGCACGGGATCAGCCACTACCTGGCGCACAACATGACCGTGACCCCGCGCAACCTCGACCAGGTGGCCGGGGTCGTGCGCGACTGCCGCGACATGGGCTTCCGGATGCTCTCCTTCCAGCCGGCCGCGCACGTCGGGAACGAGAGCCGCTGGAAGGAGGACTACCGCGCGTTCTCCACCGACGCGGTGTGGGGCGAGATCGAGGCCGGCGCCGGCGCGCGGCTGCACCACCGCGCGCTGCAGATCGGCGACGAGCGCTGCAACCGGACCGCCTACGGCGGCTATGCGGGCGACCGCTACTTCCCGCTGTTGGACGAGGACGACCCGCGCGACCAGCGCTTCCTCGCCGACTTCGTCGCCGCGTGTGGCGGGATGGACTTCGCCGCGCCCAAGCCGATCCTCGCCGCCCGCCTGGCGCGCGCGGGCGTGCGGCATCCCCCGGTGCTGGCGCACGCCGCCGGCTGGGCGCACCGGCTCGTCGGGCGCATGGGTGGCGTGCGGGCGGCACGCCGCACCCCGCCGCGGGCGCTGACCTTCGTCATGCACGCGTTCATGGACGCCCGAGACGTCCGCCCGGCGTGGGCGGCGCTGGAGCGGGGCGAGGTCAGCGGCGACCCCGCGATCCGCGCCACCCAGGAGCGCCTGCAGGCGTGCTCCTACGCGATGGCCCATCCCGACTCGGGTGAGCTGGTCCCGGCCTGCGCGCAGCATTCGGTCCTCGACCCGCTCGAGAACCTGCGCCTGGCCGCGGAGCTGCGGCGATGACTCAGCCGCGCGGGCGCAGCAGGCGGCGCAGGCTCCGCGCCCGCGCGTAGGCCGCCTCCCCGCCGAGCTGCTGCACCGCGATCGAGATCGTCGGGTAGACGTGCACGACCCGGCCGAGGTCGGTCAGCTTCAAGCCGCGGGCGATGGCCAGCGCCGGCTCGCCGATCAGCTCGCCCGCCGCCGGGGCCAGCGCGTGCGCGCCGACCAGCCTCCCGCGCTTGCCGGTGACGAGGATGAGCGCGCCCTCGCCGGCGCCCTCGGCGCGGGCCCGGTCGGAGTGCGAGAGGTCCATCCGCCACGTGCGCGCCGCCTCGCCGAAGCGCGCGCGGGCCTCGGCCTCCGTCAGCCCGGCGTGCGCGAGCTCGGGGTCCGTGAAGGTGCACCAGGGGACGAGGAACCCCCCGCCGGCGCGGCCCGGGAAGGCGATCGAGCGCACCGCGCGTGACGCCTCGTAGCCGGCCGAGTGGGTGAACCGGTGGCGGCCGGCGAGGTCGCCGACGGCGTAGACGGACTTGACCGCCGTGCGGCCGTCGGCGCCGGTGACGACGCCCTGCGGACCCACCTCGATCCCCACCGCGTCGAGCCCGAGCCCTTCCACGTTCGCGGCACGTCCCGTCGCCACCAGCAGCTCCGAGGCACGCCACTCCCGCGGCTCGCCGCCCACCTGCCCGAAGACCACCTTGACTCCGTTCGGACCCACCTGGACCGGCGGCTCGCCGCGGGCACGGTCGTGCACGACATCGGCCCCGTGCGGGCCGACCGCGACGCGATCCAGCCGCGCGTCGGTCACCAAGTCGATGCCCTCCGCGCGTAGCCGGCGGGTGAGGATCTCCACCAGCGCCGGCTCGTCGCGCGGGAGGATGCGCGGCCCGCGCTGCAGCACGGTCACCTCGCCGCCCAGCCGGCGGAAGGCCTGGGCCAGCTCGATCCCGATCGGCCCGCCGCCGATGACGATCAGGCTCGCCGGCGCCCGCTCGAGCTCCCACACCGTCTCGCTGGTGAGGCAGCCCGCCTCGCGCAGCCCCGGCAGCTCCGGCAGCGCCGGCCGGCTGCCGGTGCAGAGCAGTATGTGGCGGGCGCGCAGGTCGCGCGCACCTACCCGCACGGTGTGCGGACCGGTCAGCCGCGCGTCGCCGAATACGACGGGCACGCCGCGGTCCTCGAACCGCTCGACGTTGTCGTCGGCCTGCGCGATCCGCTCCTGCACGGCGCGGACACGGGCCAGCACGCGGGCGCTGTCGATCGCCGGCTCGGCGGCGGCCAGCCCGTACTCGGCCGCGTGGCGGAGGGTGTGGGCGGCCTTCGCCGAGGCCAGCAGCGCCTTGGAGGGCACGCAGCCCGTCCACAGGCAGTCGCCGCCGATCCGGTCGCGCTCGACCGCGACCACGTCGAGGCCGAGCGTCGCGGCCAGGTCGGCCGCCACGATGCCGCCCGAGCCGAGCCCGACGACGACGAGATCGTGCCGGTGCGCCACGCGGCCAGCTTGCCATGCCCGCGCCGTCACGTGTAGCTTGTACATTCCGGCGCACTCCTTCGACGAACTGGAGCGAACCAGAGCATGGCCACGGCCGAGCAACTCCCCACCGCCGACCTGCAGGAGCTGGCCCGCCGGCACCTGTGGATGCACTTCACCCGCATGGGCAGCTTCGACGACCACGAGGTGCCGATCATCGTGCGCGGCGAGGGCTGCCACGTCTACGACCAGCACGGCAAGCGCTACCTCGACGGCCTCGCCGCGCTGTACTGCGTGAACATCGGGCACGGGCGCACCGCGGTGGCCCAGGCGGGCGCCGACCAGGCGCGCGAGCTCGGCTTCTTCACCAACTGGGCCTCCGCGCACCCCAAGTCGATCGAGCTGGCCGCGCGCGTGGCCAACCTGGCGCCCGGCGACCTCAACCGGGTGTTCTTCACCTCCGGCGGCTCGGAGGCCGTCGACTCGGCGCTCAAGCTGTGCCGCCAGTACCACAAGCTGACCGGCAACCCCGGGCGCTACAAGGTCATCTCGCGCAAGCTCTCCTACCACGGCACGACGATGGGGGCGCTGACCGCCACCGGGATCCCGATGGCGCGGCAGCCGTTCGAGCCCCTCTTCCCGGGCTCGGCCCACGTGCCCAACACCAACCCCTACCGGCCAGAGGTGGACGATCCCGCCGAGGCGATCCGGGAGAAGATCGAGTTCGAGGGGCCCGAGACGGTCTCGTGCGTGATCCTCGAGCCGGTGCAGAACTCCGGCGGCTGCCTCGGCCCGCCCGAGGGATACTTCCAGCGCGTGCGCGAGATCTGCGACGAGTACGGGATCCTCTTCATCTCCGACGAGGTGATCTGCGCCTGGGGTCGGCTGGGCGAGTACTTCGGCGCCGAGCGCTTCGGCTACGAGCCCGACATCATCACGACGGCCAAGGGCCTGACCTCCTCCTACGCGGCCATGGGCGCGGTGATCGCCTCCGACAAGGTGTTCGAGCCGTTCGCGCACGGCCCCGCCTCGTTCGCGCACGGCATCACCTTCGGCGGGCACCCGATGTCCTCGGCGATCGCGCTGGCCAACCTCGACGTGTTCGAGGACGAGAAGCTGTGCGACCGCGTGCGCGAGCACGAGGGCGCCTTCGAGGCGATGCTCGAGTCGCTGCGCGACATCCCGATCGTCGGCGACGTGCGCGGCATGGGCTACTTCTGGGCGCTCGAGCTGGTCCGCGACCGCGAGACGAAGGCGCACTTCACCGACGACGAGTGCGAGTGGCTGCTGCGCGGCTTCCTGTCGCCCGAGATGTTCGCGCGCGGGCTGATCTGCCGCGCGGACGACCGCGGCGACCCGGTCATCCAGCTCTCGCCGCCGCTGATCGCCGGGCCCGAGGAGTTCGCCGAGATCGAGCAGGTGCTGCGCGCCGTGCTCCAGGAGAGCTCGCAGCGGCTCGGGCTGCACTGAGCACGACGCCGTGCTGCTGCTGCGCGACCTGATCCGGGACCTCGACATTCGGCTGGCGGCCGGCGAGGCAGGCCTGGACCGGCCCGTGCGCTGGGTGCACATCTCCGAGCTGGCCGATCCCACCCCGTGGCTGTCGGGCGGCGAGCTGCTGCTGACCACCGGCATGGCCCTGAGCGACGCCGGCAGCCAGCGCGCGTACGTCGAGCGACTGGCCGCGCACGACCTCGCGGGGCTGGGCCTGGGCACCGGGTTCGCGCATCCCGAGCCGCCGGCGGCGCTGTGCGAGGCGGCGGCCGCGCTCGGCTTCCCGCTGTTCGAGGTGCCCTACGCCGTGCCGTTCATCGCGGTGACCGAGAAGGCGTTCTCCCACCTGGTCAACGAGCACTACGCGGTGCTGCAGCGCGCGCTCTCCGCCCACGAGCGGCTGGAGCGGATCGTGCTCGACGAGCAGGGCCTCGCGGGGGTGAGCGCCGCGCTGGCCGAGCTGATCGGCGGCACGGCGATCGTGTTCGACGCGCGCGGGGAGACGCTCGCGCGCTCGGACGCCGGCGCGCCGCTGCCCGACCACGTGCTCGCGGCCACGGGCGATGAGGTGCGCGAGCGGGCGCGCGCGGGCGCCCGGCGCGGCTACGTGCCCTCGGGCGAGCTGCACGGGCGCGCGCTGGCGATCCCGGTGGTGCGCACGCCGGCCGGGGCCAGCGTCGACGCCGGCCCCGCCCCGCAGGCGTGGCTGGTGGCGGTCAAGGACCACGGCGGGCTGGCGGAGTTCGACCGGCTCGTGCTCCACCAGGCGGTGACCGTGGTGGCGCTGGAGCTGCTGCGCCGCCGGATGGCCGACGACACCGAGCGCCGCCTGGCCGGCGACGTGCTCTCGGCGATGGTCAGCGGCGAGCTGGCCGGCCCGGAGCTGGCCCGCCGGCTGGCCCCCTTCGGACTGCACGAGCGCGTCGGGGTCGTGGTCCTCGCGCCCCCGCGCTCGGCCCGCGGGCTGGTCGAGCACGGTCTCACCAGCGCGCTGCGCGAAGAGGCCCCGGGCGGGCTCGCGGCGGGCACCGGGCGCTTCTCGTGCGCACTGCTGCCGCTGGGGCGCGGCGAGGACGACGACGACCTGTTCGCGCTCGCCGAGCGCGTGCGCGCGCGTGTCTCGCGCGACGCCGGGCTGGAGCTGACGGCGGGCGCCGGCCGCGGCGTGGCGCCCGCCGAGCTGCGCCGGACCTTCCACGAGGCCCGCTGCGCGCTGGAGGCCCAGGCGCTCGCGGGCGAGGCCAACGGCGACGGCGACGGGAACGGCCACGCCCTGCCCTTGCTGGCCACCTACCGCGACCTCGGCTCCTTCCAGCTCCTGCTCTCGCTGCAGGACGACGACGCCCTGCGGCTGTTCTGCGACTCGATCCTCGCGCCGATCGAGGACGGCGAGGGCGCCTACGGCGGCGAGCTGATGCGCTCGCTGGAGGCGTTCATCGAGTGCAACGGGCAGTGGGAGAAGGCGGCGCGCCAGCTGTTCTGCCACCGTCACACGCTCCGCTACCGCATCCGCCGGGTGGAGGAGCTGACCGGCCGCTCGCTGGACTCGGCGCGCGACCGGATCGACTTCTGGCTCGCCCTGCGGGGCCGTGAGCTGGTCACCCAGGCCCACTAGAACCCATCGAACCAGGAGATCGCGAGTGAAGGTCGGCGTTCCCACCGAGATCAAGACCGACGAGTACCGCGTCGCGCTCACCCCGTCGGGCGTGCGCGAGCTGGTCGAGCACGGCCACGAGGTGCTCGTCCAGGCGGGCGCGGGGGAGGGCTCGGCGATCCCGGACGCCGACTACGAGCGCCAGGGCGCGGCGATCGTGCCCGACGCCGATGCCGTGTTCGCCCAGGCCGACATGATCGTCAAGGTCAAGGAGCCCCAGCCGGTCGAGGTCGCCCGGCTGGAGCCCCACCACCTGGTCTTCACCTACCTGCACCTCGCGCCCGACCCCGACCTGACGCAGGGCCTGGTGGACTCCGGCGCCACCTGCGTGGCCTACGAGACGGTCGAGGACGACCGCGGCCGGCTGCCGCTGCTGGCGCCCATGAGCGAGGTGGCGGGCAAGATCGCCACCCAGGCGGGCGCCTTCATGCTCGAGAAGCCGCTCGGCGGCCGGGGCATCCTGCTCGGCGGGGTGCCGGGCGTGGCGGCGGCCAAGGTGATGGTCATCGGCGGCGGCGTGGTCGGGATGAACGCGGCCTTCATCGCCATCGGCATGGAGGCCGAGGTGTACGTCTACGACCGCAACATCGACCGCCTGCGCGAGCTCGACTTGTACTTCGGCGGGCGCGCCTCCACCTGCTACGCCTCGACGCTGGAGATCGAGCAGCGCCTGCCCGAGATCGACCTCGTCATCGGCGCCGTGTTGATCCACGGCGCCCGCGCGCCGTCGGTGATCCGGCGCGACCAGCTCGGGATGATGAAGCGCGGCGCGGTGCTGGTCGACGTCTCGATCGATCAGGGCGGCTGCTTCGAGACCTCGCGCCCGACGACGCACACCGACCCGACCTTCGAGGTCGACGGGGTAACGCACTACTGCGTGGCGAACATGCCCGGCGCCGTGCCGGTCACCTCCACCTACGCGCTGACCAACGCGACGCTGCCCTACGTCCTGCACCTGGCCGACGCCGGCGTGTCCCGCGCCGCGCGCGAGAACCCGGGGCTGGCCAGCGGCGTGAACGTGGCCGGCGGCAAGGTGACCTACCGCCCGGTCGCCGAGGCCACGGGCCAGCCGCACACCGAGCTGTTCGAGGCGCTCGGCGAGGGAGCCCCGGCCTGAGCCCGAGCTCGCTGCTGGAGGTCGCCCGTCAGGGCGTCGACGACCTGCGCGGGCGCGGCGCGCGCTTCAGCCACCAGGCGCTGGGCACGAACGTCGACCCCGCGGGCCTGCGCGGCTACTACTGCGACTTCCGCCACAAGGCGCAGCTGGCCGACGCGGCGGAGGACCCCTTCACCGACGTGCGCGTGGAGAACCCGTTCGCCGCCGAAGTCATCCCGGTCGCGCAGACCGCGCTGGGCTACTGGGAGCGCGCTCTCGACGGCGAGGCCACGCACGACCGCTTCCTGGGGCTGGCGGACTGGCTGGTGCGCCAGGCGCAGCCGGGCCCGGACGGAGTGGTGTGGCGCACCGCCCTGCCCCTGCCCAAGTACGAGATCGCCGAGCCGTGGCCCTCGGCCATGGGGCAAGGCGAGGCGATCTCGGTGCTGCTGCGCGCCCACGCCCACGCCGGCGAGCAGCGCTACGCCGACGTCGCCGTGCAGGCACTCGGCCCGATGGCGGTGGACGTCGCCGAGGGCGGCGTCGCGCGCCGGATCGACGGCCACCTGGTGCTGGAGGAGTACCCCGCGGCGCGCCCCGTGGCGATCCTCAACGGGTGGATCTTCGCCCTGCTGGGCGTGCACGAGCTGGCCACGGCCGGCGGCGAGCCGGCCGCCGCCGCGCTCTTCGAGGAGTCCTACGCCGGCCTGCTCGCCCTGCTGCCGCGCTACGACACGGGCTGGTGGTCGCTCTACTCGCTCTACCCGCACGCCCGACCCGACCTGGCCAAGCCGTTCTACCAGCGCCTGCATCCGGTGATGCTCGACGCGCTGGCGATGGTTCGGCCCGACCCGCGCCTGGACGCCATGGCCCGGCGCTGGGAGGCGCAGATCGGGCCGCTGCCGATGGTTCGCGTGGTCGCGGACAAGCTCGTGTTCCGGGCCCAGCGCGAGCTGCAGGCTCGGCGCGGCGGCCACTAGACCTGCCCACTTCGCGTGGCGACGCGCAGCGGATGTCAAAGCCAACCGACTATCGGCCACACGTGCGGCTATTGGCTGTTGGCAGGGGCGTTGGCTGTTGACTCACCTTGAGCTCGTGGCTCTGTTCAACGGCCAATGTAGCCCAGTTTTGTCCGTTAGAACGATATGGTAGCTGTTGGGATGAGGACGTTCGAGAACCATGCACGAATCCTTGACCCTGTGCCGCGCGCCGTCGTCAATGCGCTTGGGCGTCTTGAGCGCGCGGCCGGTGAGGCCGCAGCCAAGAAAGCGCAGAGCGCCGATGCGCTCAAGACGCTGATCAGGGTCGCGCGCATCCAGAGCACCGAGGCCTCCAACGCGATCGAGGACATCAGCGCGTCCCCCGAGCG
>Ga0136617_10002299_pt1 | contig 17021 bp, 14 predicted proteins | sample AntDrymUQ3222106_2_FD_129672 | JGI IMG/M metagenome (GOLD analysis project Ga0136617, IMG submission 129672) | Polar desert sand microbial communities from Dry Valleys, Antarctica - metaG UQ322 (21.06) | ecosystem: Environmental > Terrestrial > Soil > Desert | place: Antarctica: Dry Valley...
TAATCTCCTGAATATCCGGCGTGGTTTCTCCGGTCGAAGCCCATACCGCCGCCGCTCCGCCATTCTCTGCTTTTAGTAAAGCCTCACCCAGACTTTCGCCCAACACATTCGGCTGATGAAAGAAACCGTTCAAACAAGTCAAGAGCGTGAAAACAGAATAATTACTGCCGTTCGTCATAGCAGTAGCGTCCGCTTTGGTGAAAAAACCGCTTTGCCAAGCAGAACTAGAGCCGTGACCGGAATAGTTGATAAAAAACTTTCCGGTGTTCATTTCATTTAGAAGTCGTGTCTTGGCATTGGTTTCGCCGCGATTGATCATTGCGCTGTTAGTTCCGGCTGGCAGCAAATTGCGTAATCTCTCGTTTGTGGCTGCAAAATCCCAGCCATTAGGCAAATCGCTGGCAAAAATCATTCCTCTGCTAAATCCCTGGGCGGATGTTTGCTCAAAAGTCTTGGTTTTATTTAATAGCCGCGTAACTTCGGCTGAATTTCTGGCAGGCGACCTGCCGATGGGAATCTCGGCTAAACCGTCATCGTTGAAGTCCGCCAATGTATCGTCGCTGGCTGTTTCCAGGTATATTGTGTCAACCATTTTTGTTGGAACGAAATTAAAATTACCTAATCCGGTATAGTTTTTCGGGTCAAATGTCGCATCGCCAATCAGGAGAACATAACTTGGCGCAGTTTGCCAATTGCCCTTTGCATACTGAAGAAAACTACGGATAGCCAAAGAATCCGTCACACCGAAACTAAACTCGTCCAGAACGTCTTCGATATTAACGACTTCGACGGTCATCCCGGTCGAACGGCGGTAAGTTGCCCAATCATTCGCCTGCGTCATCCAATCTTTATATGAAATGATAACAAATTCGGCATTATGCGCGCTCGTTGCCAAACTCGACGGGGCGTTCCGGGTGATTGAAGCTGCCGACAAAATTGCCGAATCTTCTACCGCATACATCACACGCCCCCGACCTGCAGGTAGATGAACACGGTAACCACCGCCGCTTTGGGTAATCGGCAGATTAGCAATAACCGCCGGGTTGTCCGAATTGGTGATGTCAAAAACGCGAATGTTCGGCGAACTGAAACCTTCTAAGTTACTCGCCCGATAGTTTGCGGTGTAAAAGGAAAGCTGATTCTGCTCGGCTTGATACCGCCGTGCATAAGTTACTTTTATTGATTCAAACAGACTGACATCCGACGGTCCGCCTGTTGCAGTCAACTGCAAAGTGTTAGTTCCGGTACGCAAAAGTGAGGTCGATATATTATAACGGCGCGTCGCCAAATTTCTAATATTTCCGGTGACCGTGCCAATATCCTGACCGTTCAAAAGGACTCGGGTTGCATGCGGAAACTCAGTCAGACCTTGAATTCCGATATCAACCACAGCATTCGCTGATGTAAAATCAACCGATGGTAAATTAAAATTTATAGTAGAAGTCGTGCCATTGACAACCGTACCAAAGAAATTTTCGGTGTCGCCGTTTAAGACGGTGGTTGTGTAACTAAAACGTTCTTTCTTCGTCAATGATTGTGTAAAACTTGCAGACAAAACTCGCCCGCCGATTGTATGGCGCACAGTTGTTCCGATACGCTTGCCGTTTTGAGTTCCGACAACCAGATAATAAATTTGCGTGTTGGCTTCGAGGGTATCAATTCCGCGACCGTAAAATTCGATAAAAGTACCGCCCGCACCGACATTGATTGATTGCTGAACGCCGCTTACATAAAGCTGCCAGAGTGCCGTCGGAGCATTAACGTCAAAACCGGCTGATTGCAGCTCGGCACGTGAAACGCGGTAAAATCCTTCCCTGGCAACACCTATTTTCGCGCCCGCCTGCGCTGCTACCCAACGCTGCGTGACAGCATCGGCTTGCGGTGCATTTTCATTCACCTCACTTTGCAAATCGTCGGGTAAATTATTTTCGTTTTCCAGTGAAACCGAGTTTGCCGTTGCCGCGGCTTTTTTAAGTTGTGCGGAAGAAACGCCTGCCAAGACAGATATGTCTTCTACCGACTGAGGGGAGATTGTGATGGAATTGACGACTCGTCCGCGCGTATCAAGGCTCTGGATGTAATAAGTAGAATCGGAATTGCCCTGCGGGTCAAAATACGAGTATTTGCTGTTCTCAGATTTCAATTCTCCGCGCAACAAATATCCGCCCGCCACCAAACCTTTGTTGATGCGTTCGGTATAATCGCCGGAAGTCCGATAAACGTAAAAACCCAGATTGTTCGATTCAACTTCCGTTTCCCATTCAATCCAAACACCGTTGCCGTCGGTAAATGCTGCGGCATTGCTGTACTTAACCGGAACTTTTTCGGCTCTCACGCCTTTGCCTGTTCCGCCTGATTTTTGCGCCATAAGCGGTGCATTCAAAAACAAGACAAATGCCGACAAAACAATTGCTAATATAGCCTTTTTCATAATAATTACGCGCTCCTACTGCAAAAAAAACTTCAATTCTTCCAAATCAAGAAACTTCAAACTTGGTGTAATGTAGTAATAAAGATGCAAACTTAGCTGAATTTTATATTTTTATTTTCTATTTGACAAGAAAGATTGTCAAAACAAACAATTATTTTGTAGTATTATCAACTTAAAAATGCTTGCCACAATTCCTGATTATTATGAAATTATTCAAAAAATCTTTTGTTCTGCTCGTTATAATAGCTTTCCTTTTCTCTTTTATTCCCACGTCGTCAAAAACTTTTGCCGCGTGGCGCGAACCTGTGCGGGGCAAGCACGCAATGATTGCTTCACAGCATGAACTCGCCTCAAAAATTGGCATTGAAACGCTAAAAAAAGGCGGCAATGCGGTTGATGCGGCGATTGCCGTAGCATTTGCCTTAGCGGTCGTCTATCCCGAAGCGGGAAATTTAGGCGGCGGCGGTTTTATGCTGATTCGCTTTCGGGACGGCAGAACGACTGCGATTGATTATCGTGAAATGGCTCCCGCGCTGGCAAGCCGTGATATTTATCTGGGCAAAAACGGCGAGCTAATCAAAGGCGAAGGTTCTTCGACGGTTGGTTATCGCGCCGCCGGCGTTCCCGGAACGCCAGCCGGTCTCGAATCGGCATTCAAAAAATACGGCTCGAAAAAAATTTCCTGGGCGCAATTGGTTGAGCCTTCCAGAAAAATTGCCCAAAACGGATATGTTTTATCAAATCGTCTTGCCAATTTATTCAAAAATTACAGTAAAAATCTCGAGCAATACGAGGACAGCAAAAAAATCTTTTTGAACGGCGGGAAATTTTACGCCGAAGGCGACCTTTTCAAACAGCCGGAACTTGCACAGACGCTTTCCAGAATACAAAAACTCGGCGCGAAGGATTTTTATGAAGGGCAAACCGCCAAACTTATCGCCGCCGATATGAAAGCGCACAACGGTTTGATAACGCTCGAAGATTTGAAAAATTATCAACCGAAGGAACGCGCGCCGATTCACGGAACCTATCGCGGCTACAAAATAATTTCGATGCCGCCGCCTTCTTCCGGCGGAATTGTCTTGCTCGAAACTCTGAATATTCTGGAAAATTACGATTTGCGCTCGATGCTCTACAACTCGTCGGAAAAATACCACTTTTTAACCGAAGCAATGCGCCGCTCGTTTGCCGACCGCGCCGAATTTTTAGGCGACCCGGATTTTACAACGGTTCCGACCGCGAAATTGATTGATAAAAATTACGCTGACGAAAGACGCAGAACTATTGATTCGGATAAAGCGTCGAAAAGCACAAAAATCGGACACGGCGAGATTGTCGGCAAAGAATCTATGGACACGACGCATTTCACAGTCGTTGACGCGGATGGAAATGTCGTAACAAACACATACACCATCAACGATTTATACGGTTCTGCGGTTACGGCAAAAGGCACGGGAATTCTGCTCAACGACGAGATGGACGATTTTGCGGCGCAGCCGGGAAAGCCGAATTTATACGGGTTGATTCAAGGCGAGAGAAATTCCGTCCAGCCGAAAAAACGCCCGCTTTCTTCGATGACACCGACAATTGTTTTGCGAAAGGACGGCTCGCTCTGGTTTGCGCTCGGCGCACGCGGCGGACCGAGAATTATCACAGCGGTTTTGCAGACGGTAATCAATATGATTGACCACGATATGAACATTCAGCAGGCGATTGACGCGCCGCGCATTCATCATCAATGGTTTCCCGACGAAATTCTCCACGAACCCTATGGAATGAATCCCGACACACGAAAGTTGCTGGAAAAATTCGGTCATAATTTTACCGATAAAGCTGTTAATAGTGCTTCTATGACCGGGATTGCAATCGAAGAAAAAACAAACGTCAGACTCGGCGCAATTGATTCGCGCAGCGACGGCGAAGCGGTCGGTTATTAAAAACTATAAAACGTATCGAACATATGATAATCTTGACAGACAGTTTTGAAAGGGAGAATCAAAAAATGAAAAACAAATTTAGAAATTTTTCTTTGTTATTATTGCCTCTTGCGGCAATTTTCGGTGCGGGTTGTCCCGCTTCGACAAACAGCAATACGACGATTGCCAATACCAACGTCAACATATCGACCAACGGCAACACAGTTTCAGTCGGCAATGTTTCGACGACCGTGACGACCAATACGACGGTCATCGAAAGCAAAGAACCCGACCAGTATCAAGCGACGGTAATGTTGAAATTTGAAACTTCGGGCGACCAAAAAGTTGCGACGCAGCCGATAAAAGCCGAAGTTGCCCGCAGCGGCACCGACCGCCGGATGGAGTTTGCGATACCGCCGAGCGGCGAAAAATTCATTTACCTCGAAAGCGGCGGAAAACAGCTTATCGTCCTGCCGCAGCGCAAACAATACGCCGAATTAACCAAAGAAGCACTCGGCTTTGAAATTCGCAGTTTGATGATGCCCGAACAAATCGTCAAACAACTGAACGGTCTGAAAGGCATCGAGCGCGTCGGCGAGGAAAAAATTGACGGGCGCGACGCGATAAAATATCGCTACGCCGCCACGACCGACACCAAATCGCAAGCCGGACAAGTCCAAACCGAATCGTTTATTTTGATAGACAAGGAAACAGGTTTGCCGCTCCGTTCATTCACAAATTCTCAATCGCAGGGCAACGTGCAGGGCATCAAAGGCGCGAGCCTCGTCACCGAAATAAACAATATTCGCACCACTGCCGAGCCGACTCTTTTTGCCGAACCGACGGATTTTGCAAAAGTTCCGCCGGAACAAATCCGCCAACAAGTCGATTTGTTTTTCAGCGCGGCAATGGCTGTTGTTACTCAAATGCTGAAAAGCGCGCAGACGCAGCAAACCGCGCCCGCAGCTTCTCCGGCAGCTTCCTCGTCACCGCAATAAATTATTTGTTTAGAGTTCAGGAAAATCTTCCTGAACTCTAAACTTCTTTGGAGCAAAAATGAGCAAAGTAATTGTTTTCATACTCGGCGCGATTTTAGGTTTGATAATTGGCGGTGCAGTCGTTTTTTACTCTTTCGCCGGTGCGCCGCGTGCCGCGCAGCTTCCGGGCGAGCCGATCAAAGCACCCGACCAAAACGGAACTCCTGCGGGAACGGTGACGCTCGTTTTGAATCAACAATTTTTTGATACGATTCTCTCGACGATTTTCCGTGATATGAACGCGCCCGCGTTTCCGCTTAATCTGACCGGAAAAAATAATTATGCTGAAATCGCCAAACCGCAATATGCTTCGTTTGCTTTACAAGGCGATTGTGAAGGAAAAATCGCTCTCAAACCCGAAGGAAGCGGCGTAACGACCGGCGTGCGGCTGGAAGGTGAAAAGATTTCCGCGCCGCTTGCCTTTAGCGGCAGCACTTCGGTTTTCGGTCAATGTATCAATTTCGCGGGTTGGGCGCAGGCAAGTCTTAATCTGCGTTTTGATGAATCGCAGCAAAATGTCTACGGGCAGATTGATGTCGAAACAGTCAATCTCGACGGTGTTTCGCCGATTGTCGGCGGTTTTGTAACGCCGCTCGTGCAGTCGTCGCTCAACAGCCGTGTTAATCCGATTACGATTCTGCGCGGTCAGCAGTTGGCTTTGAATCTGCCGATTGCCGCATCGGGCGGAACGCTTGCCGCCAAAGTTAAAGATGTTCGTTCGGAAGTCAAAGGCAACGCGGTCAATCTTTATGTAACTTATGATTTCGCGGGAACGAAACAGTGAAAAGTGAAAAGTGAAAAACTAAAAGTGAAAAATCAAGAACAGAAAACAAGTTATAACTTTTCACTTTTCACTTTTCACTTTTCACTTTTCCCCTCTTCTTCAATCATTTCCAGAGTTTCGTCAATCGTTTCAACTGCTTCCTCGTGTTCTTCGTCAGTTGCGACGAGTTCTTCCTGAGTCAACTCCGCCATTTTTTCATAAGTCAGAGCGATATAAATCGGGAAATGGTCTGATCCGATATTGGGCAGGCGTTTTAGTTCGGCGAGCCGAAAATGGTTTGAGTGAAAAACGTGGTCGACCGGAAAACGAATTACCGGATAATCGGCGTGAAACGAACTATACAAACCGCGACCGATGCGCGGGTCGAGCAGTCCGCTGACTTTTTGGAAAAGCTCCGTCGTCCGCGACCACGCGACATCATTTAAATCACCTGCGACAATCGTCGGCACGTCCGATTTGTTTATCATTCGCCCGACCAGCATCAGTTCGGCATCGCGCTCGTTTGAACGGTCACTTTCGGTCGGGACGGGCGGGCGCGGATGCAGACAGTAAAAGTTGATTGATTCTCCCGAATCGAGTTTCACGCCGGTAATAATCGAAGGAATATCGTCTTCAATAAAAAAATTGAGTTTTGGATTGATGAGTTCGAGGCGCGAGTACAATGCCATTCCATAGGCGTTCTCCAGCGGATGCAGAACCGTAAAAGGATAAGTTTTTTCGAGCGCGGAAACTTCGCGCAACCATTGCTCATTCGGTTCAGCCAGCAAAATCAAATCGGGGTTCACTTGTTCGACGAGCTTCAAAAATTTAGCGAATTCGCGGTTTTCGATAAGTACATTAAATATCAAAAGCCGAATCGTGTTTTCGGCAAGCGATGCATGGCTCTTCTCGACCTGTTTCGGATAAACGGGCAAATATGGCAAAACCCGGGATAGCTGGTAAATGGCGCAGACCGCCAGCGACGTAATAAAAATTATTTCATAAATGTTCAGCGGATAAAACAGAAAAGCCGCCGAAGCAGCCATCGCCAAACAGGAAAACACGATTTGCAGACGCGGAAAATCGCCGATGCGAATCCACCACATCCCGAATTTCAAAAAAGGCAGAACGGTTAAAATTATTGCCAGCGCACCGACGGCGTAAATTATGATTTGCAGAACAAGCATATCTAAAAGTGAAAAATTAAGAGTATATAATAAGTAATAAATTTTTCACTTTTCACTTTTAGTTTTTCACTCGTTACACCTCTTTATCTTTTCCAATCAATTTAGTCGTTTCTTCAGTTACGCTCGGGTGGACTAAATTGTTTTCATCACGCCAATTGTTCATCACCGGCGGAGTGTAGGAGGAAACGGAAACCGATTGCGCCGGTAAATCACCTGTCTTTTTGCCGAGTATCTTTTTTACAAAACTCAAAGTTTTTTGCTCTGAATTAACTCCATCCGGATACGCAGACTCAAAAACGCGGGCGTAAATCATTCTTAAAAATCCGCCCCAAAAAGTTAAAACGGACGCAGTGACAACAAATGCCGGATGAAGACGGAAAAGGTCTGAAACAATCATCAGCAACGGGACGATTATCAATCCGAGAATCATCAACTTCCCGCCTTGTTTTATACCCTTTTTTCTGGGCGAAACGGCACTATCTTCCCGCACAGCGGGAGTTTGACTCGCTAATCCTTGGTTAGAAATTAAGCTGGAAATGCCCGCCAGCAAAAATCCGCAACGCGAACAAAACCTCGTTTCTTCCGATGCTTGTTGTTGACCGCAGCTTGGACAAAACATAAATTTCTCCCGTCTAAAAATTTATTCCTCTCTCTTTAACAATCTGGTTGTAACTTCCGTTACGCTTTGCGGTTGAACCATCTTGCCGGTATCGGCTGCTCTCCACGGATGCGCGGGCGAAACGTAGTTTTGCGCCGGCTGACTTTGTTGCGGCGGCAAAGCCGTCTGTTGTGACCCGTAAAGATTTTGTGCTTTGTAATCAGGTAACTCTTGACTGTAATTCTTCGCGCTTTTAGGTTCGTTTTTTAAGAAAGCAAACGACGCTATAACCAATATAATCCCGCCCATTATTCCGACAATCGCACACAGCAGCGCCAGTTCGTCAGCGTTAACGACACCACCGAAGATCGGCGTCAGAATCATCGCAAAAATCATAAACCAAAAGAGCGAAAAATATAATCCGTTTCTTCGCGTGAATAGTTTTTTGCTTTTATTGACATCGACAAGCTGCGGTATAAATCCGCCGTGCGCGAGAACCTCCGAAACGAGTTCGAGCGGGAAGCCGCAGCGCGAACAAAATTTTGTTTCCTCTGAAACCTGCTCTTGACTGCAACGCGGGCAAAACATAATTTTTCTCCGTTTGTAAAAGGAATTTGAATACTTTGACGCTTACGAATTTTAATTTGATAAAGTTCGACTCGAAAGATTCTATTGAATGTTTATCACAGTTTCGGCAATTTTTCATCCGAAAACATTTTGAAGACGGCAAAAGCCCGTCCTTGAAAATGTTCGGCGCGCGCAATTGTTTCGAGCAGCAGCGCAAAGATTGTTTTTAGTTTTTCCGGTGCGGGCAGTTCGCGCCGCAAATCTTCGTCGGATTGGAAAAGCGCAAAACCCTTTTGCCTGGTTGCTTCGACTTCTGCTAAATAACCTAAAATTAAACTGCCGCTCGAAAGCTGTTCGGGCAAAGTCCACTCGAACGGGTCATCCCAAAGTTTAACGGTCAATCCGCCGAATGTCTGCTCAACCGTTCCCGCGCTTCGCAAGAGATATTCGCCGCAGGAATTTACGGGAAATAACGCATCTGTTTCGCGCGGCTGCCAGTAGAGTTTGTCGTCGGGGGTTTTTCCGACGAGTTCGCACGAACGCAAATGCAGGTTAGAAAATTGCCGGTCGAATAAACTTATAAATGGTTTCATAAAAAAAGCGGGCAACAAGATTCTAGCTTGTCGCCCGCCTTTTGTCATCAAATTGCGTTTCCGTCAGCGTTTTTTAAAACGTCGGTCGTCTTCCATCAAAACCAGACCGTAATTTCTCCCGTTGTAGCTCACACCGTTCTGGATTTTGCCTTTGATGCCGAGTTCCGCACCTTTTGACGGCACGCTTCTCTGCGTTACCACCCAAATCGAACCTGTGCCGTCGCTGACTTTATAAATTCCGCCTTGCTCTCTGATAATCGGAATCGAAACGCCGTAACTCGTGTCCACTCTTCCGATAATTCCAACTTCCCTGTCGTAATATCTCGACGGATTCGCCTCGATGTCGGCAATGCTCACGCGCTTCGGACACGCCGCCGTCAGCAATCCGACTGTTAAAATCAAACCGAGCAAAATCGCTTTAGTTTCCTTTTTCATATTTTCTCCTTGGCTTTTTGAATTTTTCGGAGAGAGACATTGTTCAATTGATACAGATTCGTTTCGCGCGGAAAAGTTTGCCATAACTTTTAAATTCTGCGATGCTTTAAGCGTTTTCTCAAACTTAATTTTCCCCAAAAAAAACCAATGGCGACAGCGGCACAGCAGATTACACAAGAAAAATTTTCTTTCACGTCGAGCATCGCGGCGGACGTTTGGCATCAGAAAACCAATCCCGAAGCGTTCGAGTGGTGGTATTTCGATGCCTTGAGCGAAGACGGACGCGAGGCGGTCGTGATTATCTTTCTCGATAATTTTATCTTTTCACCGCGCTACAATGCGAAGAGCAGCCGGCAGGAAAAATTTCTGAAAAAGCTGAAAAACAAACTCTTAAGAAAAAACAGCGAGCATAATTACAACCTGTTTCCCGCCATCGCCTTTACATACTACTGCGACGGCAAGCTGAAATACCGCGCCATTAACGAGTTTGCGCCTGAAGAATTTTCTGCGAGTTTAGAAAAAGCCGAATGCAAGATTGGCGAAAACCTTTTCCGTCTCGAATCCGCGCCATACGGTTCGGGTTATCTGCTTTCCATTAACGCCAAGCTCCGCAAAAACCGGCATCTCGAAGCGCACTTTGAATGGCTATCGGTGGAAAGCGATTTTACGCCGGACAAACCTATCAATATTCAGGATTCGCACAGCTGGAATCTGGCGGTATCGCGGGCGGATGTCACCGGAAAAATCAGCGTTGCCGACGATAAAGGCAAAGGCTTGGACACGGTAAATTTTCGCGGCACGGGTTATCACGACCATAATTTGGATAACCGCTGGCTGCCGAAAACCGTCTGCGACTGGCAATGGGGACGCGCTCATTTCAGCGATGTAACCGCCGTTTTCTACCGCTACAAAGAACACGGCGAGCAAAACCCGATGACCAAACTTTTCACCATCAAAGACGGAAACCTGCGCGAGTGCGACGCGGCGTATGAAGAAGGAAAATTTAAGCGCAACAAGTTCGGCATCAAATATCCGACTCAACTAAAATTTATCTCCGAGAACAACACGCATCTCAGCGTCAAGCCCGTCAAAATCATTGATTCAAGTTTCTTTTATCTAAGATTCCTGAGCGAGATGACTCTGACTTTACCGGGCGGCGAACCGCGCAAAACCGTCGGCATCACCGAATACCTCGCGCCGAAAGCCTTAAAATACCGCTGGCTCGATTGGCTGACGAATATGCGAATCGGCAGAAAGGGCAAAGGAGCTTTCCTTCCTTAGGATTCAGGATTCAGGATTCAGGATTCAGGATTCAGGATTTAGGATTCAGGGTTCGGGATTTAAAGTTGAGGTTTCAAATTCAGAATTCTAAATCTTAAATCTTAAATCTTAAATCCTAAATCCTGAATCTTAAATCCTAAATCCTGAATCTTGCATTCAAAATTCCCAAAGTTTATGGCTAATATCGAACGATTTGAAGATTTGGAAGTATGGAAACTTGCCAAAGATGTAGCCAATCAAGTTTATGACATAACTTCAGTTGGAAGGTTTAGTCAGGACTATGTTTTACGTGACCAAATAAGACGGGCTGTGGTATCTATCTTCTCGAACATTGCCGAAGGATTTGAAAGAAACGGCAACAGGGAATTTATGCAGTTTCTCTCAATTGCCAAGGCTTCCTGTGGTGAAGTTCGCGCCCAACTAATCTTTGCCAGAGACCGGGAATATATTATCTTGGAAGAATATGAATCTGTAGCAAGTAATCTATTAAGTTTGAGTAATCAACTCGGAGGCTTTATTAAATATCTTAGACATTCCGAAAATAAAGGCATTAAATTTAAAGTCTAAATCTTGAATCCTGAATCCTAAATCTTGAATCTTAAATCTTGAATCTTGAATCTTGAATCCTGAATCCTGAATCCTGAATCTTGAATCCTAAATCCTACTATGCAGAATAATCCGGTTATTAACAAAGAAAATATCAATCGTTTTCTCTGCGAAAACTGCGGTGCGAATATGGTTTTCGACCCGCGCAAAGGTCAACTGGCGTGTCCGTATTGCGAAAGCACGAAGGCAATCGAGCAAACCGGCGAATCAATCACCGAGCGCGATTATCACAGCCATCTGCGTCCCGCCACCGAACGCTTGCAGCCGTTGGCAACAGGCGCGATGCAGGTAACGTGCGAGACGTGCGGCGCGACCGTTACTTTCGTGCCGCCGGAAACTGCCCGGAACTGCGACTTTTGCGGCGGAAAGATTGTTGCGCAGCCAAAATCCGCCGACCCGCTCGTCGCGCCTGAAGGCGTGCTTCCCTTTTCAATAACGACTCAAGTCGCGTCGGGCGAATTAAAATCCTGGGTCAACTCGCGCTGGTTCGCGCCGAGCAACTTAAAGGTTCTCGCACAGCCCGATAAAGTCGGAAGCGTTTATATTCCTTACTGGACTTTCGATGCCGACACTTTCAGCCGCTACACAGGCGAGCGCGGCGAGTATTATTATGAAACCCAACACTACGAAGAAAACGGCGAGCAGAAATCACGGCAGGTGCGTCATACCAGTTGGCACGGAACATCAGGCGCGGTCAGCCGCCATTTTGACGACCTCTACATTCCCGCAACCAAATCGCTTTTGCCCGATTACCTGAAAAAACTGCAATGGGAATTTGCCGAACTCGTGCCGTACGAACCGGCTTACCTTGCCGGACACAAAGCGCAAACTTATCAAGTGTCGCTCGAAGAAGGGTTTGAATTGTTCAAACAGGACGCAACCGCAATTATCTACAACGATGTTCACCACGACATCGGCGGGAACGAACAACGGGTTCACAACGTCAGCACCGATTATTCAAATATCACTTTCAAACATTTACTTTTGCCCGTCTACGCAGGCGCGTATCGTTACAACAATAAAGTCTTTCAAATCGTCGTCAACGGCAGAACCGGCGAAGTGCAGGGCGAACGCCCTTACAGTTGGCTGAAAATCGGTTGTTTAGTGGTTTTTATTCTGTTCGTATTGTTGATTGTTCTTCTGATTACCTCAGTAAAGCGTTAATACAGGAAAACACCCTTGCTGACGCGCGGGCTTCTGATACGACGACAACAGAAGCCCGCGCGTCAGCAAAAAACAGAAGCCCGCGCGTCAGCAAAAAAACAGAAGCCCGCGCGTCGGCAAAAAACAGAAGCCCGCGCGTCAGCAAGGGCGGAAAGAATCTTTAAAGGCGGAAAGAATCTTTCAACTAAAATCGGGTATGGCGTCGCCCTGCCCAAACAGAACATAATCAACCGCAATTTCGACGTGATGAGCTTTCCAAAGATACCGTCTGCTTTTGCCGCGTGCCCAGACGGTTTTATCTTTTTCAATTAAACCTTCTTCTCTTAATCTCCGCGTCGCATAAGCCTTAAATTCATTGGTAACTTTTTCAGGATTCGTACTTGTGCAAACAACCGCGTGCAGATGATTGCTTCTGATATTGACGGCTAAAAGTTCATAGCCTCGATAATCACAAACTTCCCTAACCGCATCGAGAGCACAAATTCTTTTATCTTTATCGAATAAAATTGGTTCTTGTTTCATCTCCGCTTTCATAAAATCTTTCAGCATTTTACTCGGAGGCAATCGCGGGGTTCCATAACTATTAAACCCGTGTCGGTCAACCGAACCTTTCTCGTCGCCGTGAAGCCACGTTCCATAACTGCGAATTGTGATTAGATAAGCAAGCGGATAATTATCTTCGGCATATTCATTCATAAAATTCTCTGCCCGACGCGGTTGTTAGCCAATCAGAAACCCGACCGTTGGGAAGGGTGGATGAATTGTTATGAGTCAGGTGTATAGTCTTTGCGTTTGCCGCCACACGAACTTTCTGATTAGATTCTCTGCCTTGCGCCTCAGAGCCGCCCTTGCTCACGCGCGGGCTTCCAATTATTTGTTCTTCAATTTAACTGCCGTGCCGTATGCCAGGACTTCCGTGATTGTGTCGGAAAATTCGGTTGCGTCGTAGCGCATTCCGATAATCGCGTCTGCACCGAGTTCATGGGCGTGCTGCACCATTCGGTTAAACGCATCCTGCCGCGCCGCTTCACAGATGCGCGTAAATTCTTCGATGTTGCCACCGCCAAGTGCTTTTAGACCGCCGATAAAACCTGCGCCGATGCTGGTTGCCCGCACGACGATGCCGCGCACCACGCCTAAATACTGCACAATTTCTCCCATCGCCACATCATTTCCGGTTGTAATTATCATTCTTATTCTCCTGTTTTTATTCGTTCATAACGCAACGCTTCAATCGGGTTCAGGCGACTTGCCCGAAACGCCGGAACCACGCCCGCTACGAAAGCAATTGTGCAGACCAACAGTAATACAAATATAACCGCTGTCGGCATAAAGGCAAACAGACTGTAGCCCTCAAGAAATTCGAGATAAGTTCTTGCGGACTTCCGACGGGCGCACGCGCTACGCAGCGGAATGTTTGTTTAAAAATAAATGATGCCGCCCGGCTTGAGCGGCATCGACAAATGTTTCCTACGCCGGCGCGACAATTTATTTTATCGGGCTGTCCGTATGATAAACAATCATCCAATCCTTACCGCGCTTTGTCCAGACGGTGGTCGTCCGCGCTTTATAGGGTTCAGTTTTACCGTCTGGTGTCGCGGCATCTGTAGTCACGAGCGAAGATACAATCGCCGTGTTTTTGTCCGCCCAGATAACCTTCATATCCGAAATCATCACATTGCTGAAACTGAGCTGTCTAATCTCAGCAAGTTCCTTGTTCTTATCCGAAACCATATCGCCGGACGTGCCTTGATAATCGTCGGTCAGCATTTTGCCGAAATCGTCAATACGCTTATCTTGAATCGCCTTCCAAGCCATTCGTTCTTTGTCCATCAAGGCTTTATTCATCGAATCCGTCTTCGACATCTTAGCGTCAGACTTCATCATTTTGTCGTCCTTCTTCATCGCATCCTGCGCGAAGGCGGACATTGCCAGACACAAAACAAACATTAACACTAAGGCAACTTTGGTTTTCATAATTTTTATCTCCTTAAATTCTCTTATTTATTTGAACCTTTTTTAGCTCCAATATGGAATGAGTTGAAAACAGCTTTGAATAGTTTCGTTTGAGAAAAAGCCCAGCCGCTTTCAACTGCTGCGCCCGAAATGGGCAAAATCGCTTGGGAAAAATCTGATGCCCAAGATAATAACCGCAAAACTATGTTTCCTGCAACATTTCTCTGCGGTTACGGTTAAAATATTAGTTTTTCCTCTGTTTTTATAATTCTTCTTTTGGCATTTGGTTGACGATTTCCATTGTCTTGATGCTGACGCTGCAAACCCGTTTGAGCAAATCAATCACCTGTTCTTTGTAATCTTCAAACTTGTAAGTATTAAATCGTTCGGCAATCGTCGCGTCCGACGGTTTCTTTTCCTTGTATTGGTCTAAAATCCATTCGAGCGCGGAACGGTTTCCTAGTTTATATTCCCAGGCGAGCGGGGGAACGCCCGTTAAGGTCGTGTGCGAATCTATTTCGATTGTTCCGTTTACCTTGTCGGCGCGAAGTTTGGTTTTCGGTTTGACGGTAAAGGTTTTATGTTCCGCTTCCGTCTTACTGCCGAATAAACCGGCTTGTTTGATTTTCTGCTTCGCGGTCAAATCCAAATCTTTACTTTCGAGCGCAAACGCATCCTGCGTTTCGTAATTGATGTGCAAATCCATCAATTGTTCGCCCCAATCGCGCCATTGCTCAAAATCTTCGTAAAACGGCAAACGCGGAAACTCGCGCTTCAAATTTTGTTCGTATTTTTTGCGATACTGCGGCGAGTGGAGAACGCCGTAAGTGTAATAAAATATGTTCTGCTTAGTGATTTGCGCGCCGTTCGTCAAGGCAGAAACCCGCGCGTCAGCAAGGGTGCTTTTCTTCGTTTTTTTGTCTTGCGCGTTGTCCGCCCTTGCTAACGCGCGGGCTTCTGTTTTTGCCGTCGAACTGTAATGCGTTTGAAATTGATTCAACGCCCAATCGGTGATATTTTCGTGTTTTTTAATTGGATTATTACCGTTTGAATCATAATAATAAAGTGAAATAGCTTGCGCTGGGTCTAGCGAAAATATATTTAAGTTAGGAATCTCTGAGGTTGCACAAACAAAGAAATCCATTCTATCTCCGTGACGAAAAAGAATAGTTTTGTTTTCTTGCAAAAAAAGTTCTGAAGCATTTCCTTGTTCATCAATGAATAAATCTGAGTAATAAATGTATTTTTTTATAAATGGACGGTAAAAAGTTTTGAGAACACGATTATCACTGAAACTTTCCTTCTGATGATGTGAAAATCTTCTCTTCAAGTTTCTTGACCATTTGATACTTTGACTTGTCTCCGGGTCTTTTGCTTTGTTGTATTCTTTAATAAAGAATTTCATTTTTTCTTGTAGAGTTTTGGAAGAAAAATCAATTATCCATTCATCTCGATTCGTTGAAACTCCAAGCGAATACAACTTAAAAATTGCTTCTTCTCTTTTGCCCAATTTTACCTGTTTATCCGCTAACGGTAATAAAGTTTCAAAATCATTATCGGTTTGATTAATCCAATTGTGCTTTTCATCGGGCGTGATACTTTCAAACGCGATTTTCTCAATCGGATTATCGCGCAGCCACGCGAGTTTTTCTTCTTTGCGCCAGAAATCATCGAGCGAGATGTAAAAGATTTTACATTTGCGTTTATCGCGCTTATCTTCGGCTTGTTTCTTGACCAAAAACATAATGGCTACGCCGGTTTGTATGCCGAAAACATTGTGCGTTGTTCCCGCGATTTTAGGATTGGCGCGAACGTCCGAGCGCGTGTCAACGATATATGCAACGTCGAATTCATCTTCGATTGTTTTGCGAAATCCGTCGAAAGTTCTCGAATCAATAAACGAGCGATTTGTGATAAAGGCAATGATTCCGTTTTTATCAACTCTGTCCATTGACCACCGATAGAAACGCGCATACATATCATAAACCTTTGTCTTTTGCGCGGTTGAATGTTTGACGTAAGTGTTTTTGATACGTTTATCAATTTCGTCGTATCCGCGATTTTTATTGAAGTCGTTAAAGTTGGCTTGGTTGGCGTTATACGGCGGATTGCCGATGATGACGCTGATTTTCTTTTTGTTCTGGTCTTTGATACGTTTGGCGTTCTCGGAACTGATGCCGAATAACATATCCTGCTTGTCTTTGTAATCGAGCGCGTCGGTGTTGTCGAGCGTGTCAACGAAACAAATGTTTTTGAATTCCTTATAAATGCCTTTGCGCTGTTGATAGGTGTATTCGATGTTGAGATTGGCAATGTAATACGGCAGAATGGCGACTTCGTTGGCATGCAGTTCGTTTTCGTATTTGTATTCGAGATTGTGAATGTTGATGCGGTCAATCAGTTCGGCGATGAATGTTCCCGTTCCCGTCGCCGGGTCGAGAATGTCCACGCCTTTGTCCGACAAACTTTTACCGAAATGCTTTTCCA
>Ga0136617_10002300_pt1 | contig 17019 bp, 10 predicted proteins | sample AntDrymUQ3222106_2_FD_129672 | JGI IMG/M metagenome (GOLD analysis project Ga0136617, IMG submission 129672) | Polar desert sand microbial communities from Dry Valleys, Antarctica - metaG UQ322 (21.06) | ecosystem: Environmental > Terrestrial > Soil > Desert | place: Antarctica: Dry Valley...
ATCCCGGTGGGGATTCCCCCGATGACGGCCACCACTCCGGCCACTGCGGCCACGCCGAGAAGCAGGTCGCGGGGATCGAACCGCCGCGGGGTGAAAAGCGGCTCGACGAAGGCCAGCCCCACCGGGGTCAGCGCCATGCACGTGGCCCCGACGGAAGCGTTTGAGAGTTTGACCGACATGTAGAAGGTCAGCCAGTGAAGGGCCAGCAGCGCGCCGACAGCGGCGTAGGCGGCGATGAGCCGCCAGGACATCCGGAGGCAGGATCGCCAGACGCCGGGCACGCACGCGAGGACCGCGGTGACCAGCGCCATGCGCCAGAAGACCAGGGGCAGCGCGGGCAAGGTGATGAGCGCCCCGAAGATCGCCGTGAAACCCCAGAGGAGCACGCAGAGGTGGATCTGGAGCTGCGCCTTCGTGGTGGCGGTCATCGGCGGATGTTATCCCGCCGCGATCAGGGCGCCGGCGTCGCCTGTCGCCCAGTCGCCGGGGGCGCGGCGTGAGCCGAATCGACGGCCCGACCGTACACTCGGGACATGCATCTTCTCATGACGGCGTACTGCTCGATGGCCACGCTCGTTGCAGGCACGCACGCCTTCGACCACTCGGCCTTTGAACGCCTGCTCGCAGCCCATGTCACCGCGGACGAGCGTGTCGACTACGACGCCTTTGGCCGCGCTCCGGCGTTCGCGGCTTACCTCGACCAGCTGGCGCGCGCTCGGCCGGACACGCTGTCTCGCGACGAGCAGCTCGCGTTCTGGATCAACGTGTACAACGCGTACACGATCCAGCTCGTCAACGTGCACGGCGAAAGGCAATCCATCCGCAACATCAACAAGACCCTCGGCGTCATCAAGGCGATGGGGCCCTGGAAAGAAGAGATCGTTCGCGCCGGGGGCCTCACCACGAGCCTCGACTTCGTCGAGCACGGGATCATCCGCAAGCGCTTCGCCGAGCCGCGAATCCACTTCGCGCTGGTGTGCGCGGCGCGGAGCTGCCCTCCTTTGCGGCGGGAGGCGTACACGGCGGCCCGCCTGGAATCGCAGCTCGAGGACCAGGCGCGCGTCTTCATCGCGCGGTCGCCGGCGAAGAACCGCTTCGACGTGGCATCGGGGACTGCCCACCTGAGCCCGATCTTCGTGTGGTTCAAGGACGACTTCGGGCCCGACCTGGGCCGGTTCCTGGCGCGGTACGTCGAGGACCCGGCGGCGCGGGCAATGCTCGCGGGCGGGAAGTTCAAGCTCGTGGAGACCAGGTACGACTGGTCGCTGAACGGTCTGCAGAGATGATTACGAGCTGACGGGGGACCCCATTTCGCGCTCGGAGCGGAGGTAAAGGTCCGCGCGCCGGGCGGCGTCGCGGCCCTCCGCAATCGCCCACACCACGAGCGACTGTCCGCGCCGCATGTCACCGGCGGCAAAGACCCCCGGCACGTTGGTCATGCCAGTAGCCGGGTCCGTGGCCACGTTGCCGCGGCCGTCGAGGGTGACGCCCAGCTGATCCAGCATCCCGCCGCGCTCGGGGCCGAGAAACCCCATGGCCAGCAGGACCAGGGTCGCGGGCAGCGTCTGCTCCGAGCCCGGCACTTCCTTCGTCGCGAAGCGGCCGTTCTCGCGGACCCAGTCGATGCCCACCGTCTCGATGGCACTGACGCGCCCCTCCGCATCGCCCAGGAAGCGCCGGGCGGTGACGCAGTAGCCGCGAGGGTCGGCGCCGAACCGCGCCGCCGCCTCCTGCTGGCCGTAGTCGAGCTTGTAGACCTTCGGCCATTGCGGCCACGGATTGTCCGGGGCGCGCTCCAGCGGAGGCTGGGGGAGGATCTCGAGCTGGACCAGGCTGCGACAGCCGTGGCGCATCGACGTCCCCACGCAGTCGGTGCCGGTATCGCCGCCACCGATGACGATCACGTCCTGCCCCGCCGCGGAGACGAACTGGCCGTCGTGCAGGTTGCTGTCGAGCAGGCTCTTGGTGTTCTTGTGCAGGAACTCCATCGCGAAGTGGATGCCCGCGAGCTCGCGCCCGGGGATGGGGAGGTCGCGAGGCAGCGTCGCGCCGCCGCAGAGCACGATGGCGTCGAACTCCGCCTTCATCCGGTCCGCCGGGTAGTCGTGGCCGACGTCGACGCCGGGGCGGAAGACGACTCCCTCGGCCGTCATCAGGGCGACGCGGCGCGCGACCAGGCTCTTGTCGAGCTTCATGTTCGGAATGCCGTACATGAGCAGCCCGCCGATGCGGTCCGCGCGCTCGAAGACGGTGACGAGGTGGCCGCCGCGGTTCAGCTGGGCGGCGGCGGCGAGGCCGGCGGGGCCGGAGCCCACCACCGCCACCTTCTTGCCCGTGCGCTGCGCGGGGGGCTCGGGGAGGACCCATCCCTCGTCGAAGCCCTTGTCGATGATCGCGGCCTCGATGGCCTTGATGGCCACCGGCGGGTCGATGATGCCGAGCACGCACGAGCCCTCGCAGGGGGCCGGGCAGACGCGGCCCGTGAACTCGGGGAAGTTGTTGGTCTGATGCAGTCGATCCAGCGCCTCCCGCCAGCGGCCGCGGTAGACGAGGTCGTTCCACTCCGGGATCAGGTTGTGGATCGGGCACCCGGTGGCGAGGCCGGCGATCACCTCCCCGGTGTGGCAGAAGGGCGTCCCGCAGTCCATGCAGCGGGCGCCCTGGTCCCGGAGCTTCTTGGCCGGGAACTCCTCGTGGAACTCGTCCCAGTCCTGGATGCGCTCGAGCGGGCCCCGGTCGCGGGGCAGCTCGCGCGGGAGCTCGAGGAAGCCCGTGGGTTTGCCCATGGCCCCTACTTGCCTCCCACGCGCGCGACGTCCTGGGCGTTCAGCTCGAACGCGGCCATCTCCGCTTCCTCCGGGGAGAGGCCCGTCTCGCGCATCTTGCGCTGGGCCTGGAGCACGCGGTTGTAGTCGTTGGGGACGACGCGGACGAACCGGGACAGGGCATAGTCCCATTCGACCAGCACCTTGGTCGCGCGGGCGCTGCCCGTGAGCTGCGCATGACGGAAGATCAGGTCCTTCACGAAGTCGATCTCTTCCGGGTAGCGCAGGCGATACAGCAGCACCATCTCCTTGTTGCAGCGGGTCGCGAAGTCGTCGTCCTCGTCCAGTACGTAGGCGATGCCGCCGCTCATCCCGGCGGCGAAGTTGCGGCCGGTGGGGCCCAGCACGACCACGCGTCCGCCCGTCATGTACTCGCAGCCGTGATCGCCCACCGCTTCCACTACCGCCTGGGCGCCGCTGTTGCGCACCGCGAAGCGCTCGCCGGCGATGCCGTAGAAGAACGCCTCCCCCGACGTGGCGCCGTAGAGGGCCACGTTGCCCACGATCGTGTTCTGCTCGGGCACGAAGCTGGACCCGCGCGCGGGGTAGACCACGATGCGGCCGCCGGAGAGGCCCTTGCCCACGTAGTCGTTGGCATCGCCTTCGAGGGTCAGGGTGATGCCCGGGGGGAGGAATGCCCCGAAGCTCTGGCCCGCCGAGCCCTGGAAGGTCAGCTGCACGGTGCCATCGGGCAGCCCCGCGGGGCCGTAGCGGCGCGTGACCTCGCTGCCGAGGATGGTCCCCACCACGCGGTTCCCATTGCGGATGGGAAGCGTGGCCGCGACCTTCTCGCCGCGTTCCAGCGCCGGCCGGCACAACCCGAGCAGCGTCTTCTTGTCGAGCGACTCCTCGAGGCCGTGCTCCTGCGGGACCTGGGCGAAACGGCCGACCTCCGGGCCCACGTCGGGACGATGGAAGATGGCCGAGAAGTCGAGCCCGCGTGCCTTCCAGTGGTCGATCGCGGGCGCCATCTGCAGGCAGTCGCTGCGGCCCACCATCTCCTCGAGGCGGCGAAAGCCCAGCCGGGCCATCAGCTCGCGCACCTCCTGGGCGATGAACCGCATGAAGTTCACGACGTGGGCGGCGTCACCGGTGAACTTCTCCCGCAGGCGCGGGTCCTGGGTGGCCACGCCCACCGGACAGGTGTTGAGGTGGCAGACGCGCATCATGATGCAGCCGAGCGCGACCAGGGGCGCGGTGGCGAAGCCGAACTCTTCCGCTCCCAGCAGGGCCGCCACCACCACGTCGCGGCCGGTCTTCAGCTGGCCGTCCGTCTCCACCACGATGCGGCTGCGCAGGTTGTTGAGCAGCAGCACCTGGTGGGTCTCCGCCAGCCCAAGCTCCCAGGGCACGCCGGCGTGCTTGATGCTCGACAGCGGCGACGCGCCGGTGCCGCCGTCATGGCCGCTGATGAGGACGACGTCGGCGTGGGCCTTGGCCACCCCGGCCGCGATCGTGCCCACGCCCACCTCGGACACCAGCTTGACGCTGATGCGCGCGTGCTCGTTCGCGTTCTTCAGGTCGTGGATCAGCTCCGCCAGATCCTCGATCGAGTAGACGTCGTGGTGCGGGGGCGGCGAGATGAGGCCCACCCCCGGCGTCGAGTGGCGCACCTTGGCGATCCAGGGGTAGACCTTCTTGCCCGGGAGCTGGCCCCCTTCGCCGGGCTTCGCGCCCTGGGCCATCTTGATCTGCAGCTCCTGCGCGTGGACGAGGTAGTTGCTGGTGACGCCGAAGCGCGCCGAGGCCACCTGCTTGATGGCGCTGTTCTTCGAGTCGCCGTTCGGCTCGGTCCGATAACGCGCGGGGTCCTCGCCGCCTTCCCCCGTGTTGCTCTTGCCGCCGATGCGGTTCATGGCCACGGCCAGGGTCTCGTGCGCTTCCTGGCTGATCGAGCCGTAGGACATGGCGCCGGTCTTGAAGCGTTTGACGAGGGCCCCGACCGATTCCACCTCTTCGAGGGGCACCGGGGGCCCGGACGGCTTCAGCTCCATGAGCCCGCGCAAGGTCGCCCGCCGCTTCTCCTGCCTGTTGATGAGCGTGCTGTACTCGCCGAAGAGCGCGAAGTCGTTGGTGCGGCAAGCGTGCTGCAGCTTGTGGATCGACTCCGGGTTGAAGAGGTGGTGCTCTCCCTCGTGGCGCCACTTGTACTTGCCGCCGGGGTCGAGGTCGCGGGTGGCCGCGCCAGTAGGGCCAAAGGCCGACTCGTGCCGCGCCGCGGCCTCGCGCGCGATGACACCGATGCCGATACCGGAGATCCGCGACGGCGTCCAGGTGAAGTACTTGTCGATCACATCCTGGTCGATGCCCACCGCCTCGAAGATCTGCGCCCCGCAGTAGCTCTGGATGGTGGAGATCCCCATCTTGGAGATGACCTTGACCACTCCCTTGTCGAGGGCTTTCAGGTAGTACTTGAGCGCGTGCTCCTCGTCCACGCCGGGCAGCATCCCTTCCTTGACGAGGTCGCGCAGGGTCTCGAAGGCGAGGTACGGGTTCACCGCCCCCGCGCCGTAGCCTATGAGCAGGGCGAAATGGTGCACCTCGCGGGGCTCGCCGCTCTCCAGGACCAGGCCGACCTGGGTGCGCGTGCCCTCTCGGATCAAGTGATGGTGGACCCCCGCCACCGCGAGCAGCGCGGGGATGGGCGCGTTGTCGGCGTCGACGCCGCGGTCGGAGAGGATCACTATGTTCGTGCCGGCCCGCACGGCTTCGCTCGCGCGGCGGCAAACCTCGGCCATGGCCTTTTCCAGCCCCTGTCCGGTCTGGTCGGGCGTGAACAGGATGGGAATGGTCGCGGCCTTGAAGGCCCAGGCCCCGGAGCGGCCCTTCGGCGTGCTCAGGTAGCGGAGCTTCTCGAGCTCCTCGTTGGTGAGGATCGGCGTCTTCAGCTTGATCTGGTGCGCGGAGAGCGGCGTAGGCTCGAGCAGGTTCCGCTCGGGTCCGATCGTCGTGCCGCTGGCCATGATGATCTCTTCGCGGATGGCATCGATGGGCGGGTTCGTGACCTGGGCGAAGAGCTGCTTGAAGTAGTTGTAGAGAAGCTGCGGGCGCTCCGACAGGACGGCGAGCGGCGTGTCGTCGCCCATGGAGCCCAGCGGCTCGACGCCGTCCTTGCCCATGGGCATCACGAGCTGCTCCACGTCCTCGCGGGTGTAGCCGAATGCGAGCTGGCGCTTCAGCACCGTCTCGTGGTCGGGCTCCGCGGGCGAGGGCGCCTCGGGGACTTCCTGCAGCATCACGAGGTTGTCGCGCACCCACTGTCCGTAGGGCTTCTCGTGCGCGGTGCGGAGCTTGATCTCCTCGTCGGCGACGATGCGGCCTTCCGCGGTGTCGACCAGGAACATGCGGCCGGGCTGCAGGCGGCCCTTCTGCAGCACGCGATCGGCCGGGATCTCGGGCAGCACCCCGGCCTCGGAAGCCAGGACCACGAGGCCGTCCTTGGTGACGTAATAGCGCGAGGGACGCAGGCCGTTGCGATCGAGGGTGGCGCCGATGCGGATGCCGTCGGTGAAAGCCATCGAGGCCGGGCCGTCCCACGGCTCCATGAGCGACGCGTGGTACTCGTAGAAGGCCTTCTTCTTCTCGCTCATCGACTCGTGGCCGCTCCACGGCTCGGGGATCATCATCATCACCGCGTGGGGGAGCGAGCGCCCGGTCAGGGTAAGCATCTCCAGCACGTTGTCGAACATCCCGGAGTCGCTGCCGCGCTGGTCGATGACGGGCAGGATCTTGGCGAGGTCGTCGCCGAAGAGCGGCGAGGAGAAGAGGCTCTCGCGCGCGTGCATCCAGTTGACGTTGCCGCGGAGGGTGTTGATCTCGCCGTTGTGGCAGACGTAACGGTATGGGTGCGCGCGAGCCCAGTTGGGAAAGGTGTTGGTGCTGAAGCGCGAATGCACCATGGCCAGGGCCGACTCCACGCGGGGGTCGACGATGTCGGGAAAATAGGCCGGTAGCTGGGGCGCGATGAGCATCCCCTTGTAGACGAGAGTCCGGTGCGACAGGCTGGCGACGTAGAACATCTCCTTGTCCGCGATGTCGGCGACGCGCACGGCGTTCTCGACGCAGCGGCGCAGGACGTAGAGGCGGCGCTCGTAGGCGTCGTCATCCTCGATGGAGTCGGGCCGCGACACGAAGACCTGGCGCATGGCGGGCTCCGCGGCCACCGCCGTAGGCCCGAGCATCGCGTTGTCGGTGGGCAGGTCGCGCCAACCGAGGATCGGCATCCCCTCCTCGGCGGCCACGCGGCCCCAGATCTCCGCGCACTGTTCGCGGCTTCTCGCCGCGCGGGGCAGGAAGACGAGCCCCGCGGCGTAATGCCCGGCGGCGGGCAAAGCGATTCCGATGCGGTCGCACTCCTCGGCCAGGAAGCGGTGCGGCATCTGCATGAGGATGCCGGCCCCGTCGCCGGTGTTCTTCTCGCACCCGCAGGCGCCGCGGTGCTCGAGGTTCATCAGGACCTCGACGCCCTGCTCGACGATGGAGTGCGACTTGCGACCGTGCGCGTCCACTACGAAGCCGATGCCGCAGCTATCGTGCTCGTGCGACGGATCGTATAGCCCCTGTCTGGGGGGAGGTCCGACTCTGACCATGGGAGCGCCCCGCTTCCGAAGAAAGCGAAGCTTAGCGTGGAAGCAAGCTGCTCTTCGGGTTTTTGCGGCCTCCGATGGCCTTTTGACCGGCCTTTTCTTCCGCCGCGGGCTCCAGAGCCGACTTCCAGAAGAATTCTCGATGGAGGCTATGCACTGCGCGCTCGGCGTCGGCCTCCACGACCACGACCGAGATGTTCACGTCGGAGGCCGCGAACGAGATCATGACCACGTTCACGTCGGAGAGGGCCTCGAAAATCCGGCGCGCGAGCCCCTGGTAACGGAAGAAGCCGCGGCCCACGAGGCTCACGATCGCGGACTCGCGCAGGATCCTCACCTCTCCCAGGCGCGCGAGGTCGGCCTTGATCTCGGCCAGGTACTCGGTGTCGTCGATGGTGACGGAGATCGAGACCTCCGAGGTCGCGATCAGGTCGATCGGCGTGTGGTGCCGTTCGAAGATCTCGAAGACCTGGCGCAGGAATCCGGTGGCCATCAGCATCTTGGGCTGCGAGATCAGGACCACCGTGATCCCCTTCCGGAAGACGACCGCGCACGGACCGGAAGGACCGAGATCCGCGCCCGTCGTGATGACCGTCCCCGGCGCGCCCGGCTCGCGCGTGTTGCAAATCCGAACCGGAATGCCCCGGTCGATGGCAGGCTGGATCATCGCCGGGTGCAGGACCTTGGTTCCGAAGTAGGCCAGCTCCGCCGCTTCTTCGGCCGAGACGCGCGGGATGGCCTGGGCGTCGGGGACCAGCTTGCGGTCCACGCTCATGAAGCCGTCGACCTCGGTCCAGATCTGGATTTCCTCGGCGTCCAGCAACGCGCCGATCACGGCCGCGGTGGCGTCGGCGCCGCCCCGGCCCAGGGTCGTGGTCACTCCCTCTCTCGTGGCGCCCATGTACCCGCCGATGACCGGGACCTGCCCCGTCTCCAGCATCGGCTTCATCTTCAATTGCAGGCGGGGACCGATCTCGTCCAGCAGCGGCGAGGCGCCGCCGAAAACGTCGTCGGTGAGGATGACCGTGCGCGCGTCGATGGTCTCCGCGCGCAGCCCCTCCTGGCTCAGCGCCTCCGCCACGAGCTCGCTCGACAGGCGCTCGCCGACGGCGGCGATGGCGTCGCGGGTGCGCGGCGTCAGCTCCGAGAGAGCATAGGCAGCGCTGTAGAAGATGCGCAGCTCCTCGAGCAGCTCCTTCAGGTGCTTGGAGAAACGGCGCCGGGCTGCACCCTCCGGTAACAGGTCCTGGACCAGCTCCTCGTGGACTGCGCGCACGTTCTGCACGCAGTCCTCGTAGTCGCTCTGGCGCGCCGCGGCGAGATCGGCGGCTTCGAGGAGAAGATCGGTGACCTTCGGCAGCGCCGAGGTGACGACTACCGGCTTCCGGGCCTTGTGCTGCTGCACGAGCCGGGCCGTCGCGCGCAGCCGGTCGTGCGACCCGATGGACCCGGCGTCGAACTTCATGACGATCATGGCGATGAATCTTATATAGACTCTGCCCCCTCAAGGGGGACCCTCGATGGCCCGAAGCAAGAAAGCGAAGACGGGGTCCCATGGCGGACCTCTCGGCTTCGAAGCCAAGCTGTGGGCGGCGGCGGATGCGCTGCGCAACAACATGGACGCGGCGGAGTACAAGCACGTCGTCCTCGGCCTGATCTTCCTCAAGTACATCTCCGACGCCTTCGAGGCCCGGCACGCCGAGCTGGACGCGCAGCGGAAGCAGGGCGCCGACCCCGAGGATCCCGACGAGTACCGCGCCGCCAGCATCTTCTGGGTGCCGAAGGAAGCGCGCTGGTCCCACCTCAAGGCGAGCGCGCCGCAGCCCACCATCGGGACGGTCGTGGACGATGCGATGAGCGCCATCGAGCGGGACAACGCTTCATTGAAGGCCGTCCTGCCCAAGGACTACGGGCGGCCCGGACTCGACAAGCAGCGGCTGGGCCAGCTCATCAACCTTCTGAGCGATCTCGCGCTGGGCAGCCCGGCCGATCGCGCGAAGGACACACTCGGGCGGGTCTTCGAGTATTTCCTCGCGCAGTTCGCCGGGGCCGAGGGCAAGAAGGGCGGGCAGTTCTACACGCCGTCCCACGTGGTGCGGGTGCTGGTCGAGATGCTGGCGCCCTACAAGGGCCGCGTGTACGACCCCTGCTGCGGGTCGGGCGGGATGTTCGTCTCCAGCGAGAAGTTCATCGAGGCGCACAGCGGCAAGTTGGGCGACATCTCGATCTACGGCCAGGAGTCGAACTACACGACGTGGCGGCTGGCCAAGATGAACCTGGCTATCCGCGGGATCGACGCCCAGATCGGCCACGGCGACACCTTCCACGCAGACAAGCATCCCGACCTCAAGGCCGACTGGGTGCTGGCCAATCCGCCGTTCAACGACAGCGACTGGCGGGGCGAGCTGCTGAAGGAAGACAAGCGGTGGGTGTACGGCATCCCGCCGGCGAGCAACGCCAACTTCGCGTGGGTGCAGCACTTCATCCATCATCTGGCGCCGACCGGGCTCGCGGGGTTCGTGCTGGCCAACGGATCTATGTCGTCAGGGCAATCCGGCGAAGGCGAGATCCGCAAGGCGATCGTCGAGGCCGACCTCGTGGACTGCATGGTCGCCATGCCAGGACAGCTCTTCTATTCGACGCAGATCCCGGTGTGCCTGTGGTTCCTGGCCCGCGGCAAGAAGAACGGGCGGTTCCGCGACCGGCGCGGCGAGACGCTGTTCATCGACGCGCGGAAGCTCGGGACGCTGGTCGATCGGGTGCACCGCGAGCTGAGCGACGAGGACGTCGCGAAGATCTCCGGGACGTATCACGCGTGGCGAGGGGACAAGGGCGCGGCGTCGTATGCGGATGTGCCGGGGTTCTGCAAGGGGGCGAAGCTCGAGGACATCCGGAAGCACGGGCATGTGCTCACGCCGGGGCGTTACGTCGGCGCGGGTGCGGCCGAAGAGGATGACGAGCCGTTCGAGGAGAAGATGAAGCGCCTCGGGGCGACGCTGCGGGAGCAGCAGGCGGAGGCGGCGAAGCTAGACGCCGCGATCGCCGCCAACCTGAAGGAGCTTGGGTTTGGAGTGTAGAACCCGAAAACCCCTTCGGTTAGACCATGCATCCGTCGTGCGGGAGCTTGGGCGTGGCTACTGACTGGTCCATCAGACCGCTTGAAGAGTGCATGGCGGCCATCATTGACTACCGAGGGAAAACCCCAAGGAAGACATCAACGGGCATTCCGCTCGTCACAGCGAAGGTCGTAAAGGGCGGACGGATCGCAACGCCAGATGAATTCATTGCAGTCGATGACTACGAGCCATGGATGCGTCGTGGCATCCCCGAAGCCGGTGACGTGGTCGTCACCACCGAGGCGCCTCTGGGCGAGGTCGCGCAACTCGGTCCCGAGCGGGTCGCTCTTGCTCAGCGGCTAATCGCCCTTCGCGGAAAGGGCGGGCTTCTCGACAACGGCTTCCTGAAGTTTCTGATGCAATCCAACGATGTGCAGGAACAACTGCGCGCGAGAGCCAGTGGCACGACGGTTCTCGGCATCAAACAGAGTGAACTGCGCAAAGTACTGTTTACCCTGCCCCCTTTTGAGGAACAGCGAGCCATCGCACACATCCTCGGTACTCTGGACGACAAGATCGAGCTGAACCGGCGGATGAACGAGACGCTGGAGGCGATGGCGCGGGCGCTCTTCAAGTCGTGGTTCGTGGACTTCGATCCCGTCCGCGCCAAGGCGGATGGCCGCGAGCCGAGCCTACCCAAACCTCTCGCCGACCTCTTCCCCGACTCGTTGGACCCATCCACGCTCGGTCCGGTGCCCAAGGGATGGAGTATTCGGACGATTGGCGACCTTGCGAAGGTGGTGGGCGGAAGCACACCCAGCACGGACGTGGCGTCGTTCTGGGGAGAACCGCATTCGTGGGTGACACCCAAGGACCTTTCAGATCTGACGACTTCGGTTCTCCTGGAGACGGAACGCACGATCACCGAAGAAGGCTTGGCCCAGATCGGCTCTGGCCTCCTGCCACACGGCACCGTCTTGCTGTCGTCGCGTGCGCCCATCGGGTACCTCGCGGTGACGGAGATACCAGTCGCCGTCAATCAGGGATTCATTGGCATGCTGGCAGGGGAAGGGATTCCAAGCCTGTTCCTACTCCTCTGGGCCCACTCGGCACGAGACGAAATCGTGAGTCGGGCGAACGGATCGACGTTCCTCGAGATCAGTAAGACAAACTTCCGACCGATTCCAGTGCTGGCACCGCCGCCCACGGTGTTAGAAGCATTCGATCGGTTGGCTCGACCGCTTCACACCCGAATCGTGTTGAACGAACGCCAGTCTCGGACCCTAGCCACGATGCGAGATTCGCTTCTTCCCAAGCTCATCTCCGGCGAACTGCGGGTGAAGGCCGCCGAGCGGATTGTCGGGAACGCCGTCTAAGCATATGGCCGACGACTCCCCCGAGAGCCACAAGCTTCCAGCTCGTATCGAGGCGATCCTGGCGACAGTTTCCGAGCACTTCGCCCATCGGAATGAGGAACTCCTCCAGCGGATCATCGTGAACTCTCGCTACTCCGTCAATGAGTGGAGTTACGACAACTGGGACGGCGGGACGCGGGGCTATGCTCTTACCTTTCAGGTGCCACGTCCGCTTTTCTCAGAAGCGGTCGGCCAAATTGATTGCCTCTGCGACAGGATGCGCAAGGTCGTCAACGACGTCAACTCACTCAGAAACGAGTTCGTCGAGAAAGTTTTTCTCGAGGTTGAGGCGGGCGATTCGACGGATTGGCGCATGAAGTCGGGCGCACTTCTCCCTCGCGACAGTTCCGGCGTTCCGCTCGAACCGTCGATGCACTCGGACAGTTGGTCGCCAAGTGATTTTCGGCTGTTCCTATCCCATGTCTCTTCGGCCAAAGCTCCGGCCCATCAATTGAAGCGCGCTTTCGCCGTCTACGGTATCGGCGCCTTCGTCGCTCACGACGATATCGAGCCCACTGCCCTCTGGCAGCGGGAGATTGAGCGAGCATTGGCGAGTATGCACGCCCTCGTCGCGGTAGTGACACCAGGCTTTCGGGATAGCTTCTGGTGCCAGCAGGAGGTCGGGTGGGCCCTCGGGCGGAGTGTTCCCGTTATCGCTCTACGGGCAGGCGAGGATCCGCCGGCGTTCGTTTCGGCCCAACAGGCGTTGTCAGCCGACCTCGCCAAGCCTGCCGACGTAGCTAGAGGGGTGACGCGGCTTCTGGTCAAGGATGGAAGAACGGCTGCTCTCATTCGCGATCGCTTGGTGGTGAAGATCGAAGAGACCGAGTCATGGGAGATGCTTCGAGACGTCATCGATGTCTTTCTCGACGTCCAGGAGCTGCCGTTTGATCAAGCTGATCGGATCGAGCGGGCCTACGCCACCAATAGCCATCTCGCATCGAGTCACAGCCTGCCGACGTTGAAGGCCTTTATCGCCAAACGCCGCGTGTGACGATCTTGGAGGGTTTGGGTCCAGAACCTCCACTGACCGTCGCGGCTTTCGACCGCAAAGCGAGAGTGGAACCTCTCTCGGTGACCGACGTCAACACACACGGATAGATGTCTCGGCCGACCAAGAATTATTTCGATCGTCCTTAGTTTCGGACCCGGGTTTCCGCACCCGCAGGCGGCTTCGCGAACGTCGCGTCATCGAAACGGCCCGTCGCGCGAGATCCGTGCCCCGCTGCGGCAACTTCGCGCCGAAGCCATCGCGGCGCGCCAGCCCCGCGCCAATCGCGCATCCTGAGGCCACGCAGGGGCCTCCGCGGAAGCGAAAAAAGGCCGTGTTACACAAGGAGCATGAGAACGAACATCCTCACCACCGCCGCCGCCCTTTCGGATCAGGACCTTCTCGCGAGCCTCGGCCGGCTCGCGATCAACGAGCGCCATGCGTCAGTCGAGCTGGTCGCCCATCTCGCCGCCCTCGACGCGCGGCCGAGCCTCTATGAAAGCCTCGGCTTCGGCTCCCTCTTCGAGTACTGCACCGCCGTCCTCCGGCTCTCCGAGGACGCCGCCTGCACCCGCATCGCCGTCGCGGGCGCCTGCCGCCGCTGCCCGGTGATCCTGGATCTGCTTGCCACCGGCGCGACCAACCTGACCAACATCCGGCGGCTGGCGCGCCACCTCACGCCGGAACGCCACGAGTCGATCCTGGCCCGGGCGGTGAACCGGACGCGCCAGGAGATCGAGGTCCTGCTCCGCGAGCTGGACCCGCAGCCGGACCTCCGCAGCTCGGTTCGCAAGGCGCCCGCGCCGGCGGCCACCGCGCCCTTGCTGCCGCTCGCTCCCACACCGGCACCTTCGGAGGAAGGCGCGGGCGATCCTCCTCGCGCCGAGGTGAAGCCGCCCGCCCCCGCGCCTCCGAGACCCACCATCCAGGCGTCCGCGCCCGAGCGCTACCATGTGAAGTTCACGATCGGCGAGGAGACCCATCGCCGGCTGCGGCGCGTGCAAACCCTGCTGCGCCGCGAGATCCCCGACGGCGATCCGGGCGCGATCTTCGATCGCGCGCTCGCCCTGCTGCTGGAAAAGGTCGAGAAGAAGAAGCTGGGCGCGACCCCGAATCCGAGATCTGGACGGTCTATCCGTCCCGGAACGGATAAACCGGCCGGCACACCCTCACGGCACATCCCGAACCAGGTGAAGCGGGAAGTCTCGAAGCGCGACGGAGACCGGTGCGCGTTCGTGGCGCCCACGGGAAGGCGATGCGAGCAGCGCGCCTTCCTGGAGTTCCATCACGTCCAGCCGTTCGCGATGCAGGGGCCCGCGACGGTGGACAACATCTCGCTGCGCTGCCGCCGCCACAACCGATACGAGGCCGAGCTGATCTTCGGACCCCACGGCGCTTCGACAGTCAGAGAATCGCCGGCGACCTACGGTCGAGGATACCAGTGCTCGATTCGACCCGGGGCCGCAGGATTCACCGCGAGTTCCGCCGGCCTGGGTCGATATACCTTCGCAATGTGCGGCGCTGGAGCGCGTTCGAGATAAGCCTCGATACGACTTCGCGTCGCGACGAACGAACGCGCAAGGTCGGGGAACGGTGCCTTGCCCACGACGACAAGAAGCCGGACGCCATGGTGCATTACGGCCGCGCGCTCGTTGGGCTTGTAGCGGATGCGGGCGTCGTGGGTGAGGGCAACCCACCCGCGCGCTCCCACGACCTCCAGCCAGTCTTCATCGGGACAATCGGGCGCGAAGTGATCCCGGTGCCGCTCGACCGCGAAGCCTGCGGCCTTCAGGATCTCCGGGAAAAGGATGCCGAGGTCGCGGTCAGTGAAGAAGACATCGGTCAAGCCGCTCGCTCATAGACAACAGCCTCTTCAACCTCCGTCCTGGTCAGTTCGTAGTCGCGCGCAACGTCCTCTACCGCCTCCCCGGCGTCGATTCGATCGACGATGCTGCGGGTGGAGACGAACGCTTTGCTCACTACGGGACGTCCAAAGGAGATCTGCGGGTCGATCATGATGGATCGGGCGTCGGAGCCGTCGGTAACCAGGAACGGATACAGGCGAACCGGGAACGGCAGGGTTCCCCACTCCACGCGCTTCAGATGCGCTTCGAAGACTTTCCGCATCGCGAGCTGGCCCGACGCCGAGAGGTTCATCAGCTCGCCGTACCGGTCGAGGAAAAGCTGCCCTCCGACCGTGCAGAGCTCTTCGCGCAAAAGCAGTTGGTCGATTTGCAGCTCGCTCTCGGCGTAGGCAAGCGCCTTCCGGACGTGCTGAAGCGGAACCCCGTACTCGTTGCGAAGCGATCGCAGCACGTGAGCTTCGATGAGATTGGAAAAGGACAGGGTCGCCGGGTTCTTCTTGGCTAGCTTCAGGACCGCGGCAAATTGACTGAGCCCCTGTGCCGTCGGATAGGGCCGTCCGAGGAACCATGATCGCAGCGTGGCCGGGGAAAGCCTCAGATATCGGCTGGCCTCTGCGATTGAATAGGCGGGCTCGCTGCGCGGATCCTGTTTCGTCGGCGGCTCCTTCGTCCGTATTGTGCCTCAAAGCCGCTCCCCTTCCTTGACCATCCTGCCCGCGCCTCCCAGAATCCCCCCGTGCCCCGCAGGTTCTCGGAATCCGTCGTCGAGGACGCGGCCCTCTCCTGGCTGGAAGGGCTCGGCTACACGATCCTCCACGGCCCCGAGATCGCGGCCGGCGAGCCGGGCGCGGAGCGCAGCGACCCCAAGTACCGCGACGTGATCCTCGAACGGCGCCTCCGCAAGTCCCTCGTCCGGCTGAACCCGGGGCTGCCTCCGGAAGCGATCGAAGACGCGCACCGCAAGCTCACACGCGCGGACGCGCCTTCGCTGATCGAGCGCAACCGCTTGATGCACCGGTTCCTGGTGGACGGGGTCGCCGTCGAGTACCGCCGGAAGGACGGGCGCATCGCCGGCGCACAGGCGCGCGTGCTGGATTTCGACACGCCCGAAGGCAACGACTGGGTCGCGGTCAACCAGCTCACGGTTGCCGAAGGCCACCACAACCGCCGGCCGGACGTTGTCGTGTACGTCAACGGGCTGCCCCTCGCCGTCATCGAGCTGAAGAACGCCGCCGAGGAAGACGCGACAATCTGGACCGCCTTCCGCCAGCTGCAGACCTATCAGGCGCAGATTCCCGCACTCTTCACCGCCAACGCCGCGCTCGTCGTCTCGGACGGAGTGCACGCGCGCATCGGCCCCCTCGGCGCGGGCAAGGAATGGTTCAAGCCCTGGCGCACCATCGGCGGGCTCGAGGACGCGGACAAGGCGCTGACCCAGCTTCAGGTTGTGCTCCAGGGCGTGTTCGACAAGCGGCGCTTCCTCGATCTCGTGCGCCACTTCATCGTCTTCGAAGACCTGGGCGGCGGCACGATCGCGAAGAAGATGGCCGGGTATCACCAGTTCCATGCCGTCAACGTGGCGGTCGAGGAGACGTTGCGGGCGGCGGGGCTGGCGGCTGACGACGCCGCCGCGGAAGCGTCCGGCCGGTACGCGTCGGGCGCTCAGCCCGGCGGAACGGCCGGCGATCGGCGGGCCGGCGTCGTGTGGCACACGCAGGGCTCGGGCAAAAGTCTGACCATGGCCTTCTATGCCGGACGGGTGATCCTGCACCCGGCGGCGGAGAACCCGACGATCGTGGTGCTCACCGATCGCAACGACCTCGACGACCAGCTCTTCGGCACCTTTGCGCGTTGCGCCGAGCTTCTGCGGCAGCCGCCCACCCAGGCCGCGGATCGCACGGACCTGAGAAGCAAGCTCTCCGTGGCCGCTGGCGGAGTCGTCTTCACGACCATCCAGAAGTTCTTCCCCGAGGAGAAGGGCGACCGCCATCCCGTCCTCTCCGATCGGCGGAACATCATCGTGATCGCGGACGAGGCCCACCGCAGCCAGTACGACTTCATCGACGGTTTTGCCCGCCACATGCGCGACGCGCTGCCCCACGCCTCCTTCATCGGGTTCACGGGCACGCCCATCGAGCAGACGGACGCGAACACGCGGGCCGTCTTCGGCGACTACATCAGCGTCTACGACATCCAGCGCGCGGTCATCGACGGGGCGACCGTCCCCATCTACTACGAGAGCCGGCTGGCGAAGCTCGAGCTGAACGCCGCGGAGCGGCCC